>Ga0335394_10000199_pt1 | contig 61459 bp, 55 predicted proteins | sample MAT03_FD_205741 | JGI IMG/M metagenome (GOLD analysis project Ga0335394, IMG submission 205741) | Freshwater microbial communities from Lake Fryxell liftoff mats and glacier meltwater in Antarctica - MAT-03 (spades assembly) (version 2) ... | reverse complement strand
AAAAAAAAGAGAGCGGAAATCATGAAACAGACCAGCATAAAAAAGGCACCCCGCGTGCAGGCAACCGACGCCGCCCCGCCTCACCGGCCTGCCCCGCTCGGCATCGTGGCATCGCGCCTGGTAGCGCTGCCCCTGTCGGCGGAGATACTCGCGACGCTCTCGCGTGAGGTCCTGGCCGGCGAATTCCCGCCCGGCGCCAAGCTCGACGAAGAGGCGCTCTGCCAGCGCTTTTCGGCCTCGCGCACACCGGTTCGCGAAGCGGTGCGGCAACTAGCCGCGCAGGGCGTGGTCGAGATCCGGCCGCGCCAGGGGGCGTTCGTCGTGCAGCTGCCGGTCGAGTCGCTGGCCGAGATGTTCGAATACATGGGCTTCCTCGAGGCCGCCTGCGCTGAACTGGCCGCGCGCCGCCATACCGCCCAGGACCGCGTCGCGCTGGCCGCCAGCCACGAGGCGTGCGTGCGGGCCGCCGGAAGCGCCGATCCGGCCGCCTTCTATGCCGCCAACAACCGCTTCCACGAGTGCGTCTACCAGGCCAGCCACAATAACTACCTGGCCGCGCAGACGGTCGAGCTGCGCAACCGGCTGGAGGCCTACCGTCGCGAAGTCACGTTCCATGACGGGCTGATGCGCATTTCGATCGCCGAGCACCAGGCCGTGTTGGAGGCGATCTTCGCAATGGATGCAAAGGCTGCGGCATCGTGTATGCGCCAGCATCTGGACACGCTGCGCGACGACGCGGTTTCCATGGTCGCGATGCTGTTGAAGCGGCCCGAGGCGCAGTAGCCGCGAGAACGCCGGATGCCGACGTATCACGCGCCGCGGGACGAATACCGATTCGTCGTCGATAAGTTTCTGCGGCTCGAACAATACGCCGCGGTCCCCGGCTACGAGGACTATTCGCCTGCCATGCTCGAGGGCTTCCTCGACGGCGCGGCCCGAATCTGCGAGGGCGTCGCGCAGCCACTCAACCAGTCGGGCGACGCCGAAGGCTGCCATTTCGACAACGGGCGCGTCACGACCCCGTCCGGATTCAGGGACGCCTACCGGCAATTCGTCGAGGGTGGCTGGATCGGCCTCGCCTTCGACCCGGTCTGGGGCGGCCATGGCCTGCCGCGTGTGCTGGCCGAAATATTCAATGAAATTCTCGGCTCGGCCAACATGGCCTTCAGCGGCTACATCGAACTGAGCGAGGCGGTGTTCAGCGCGATCGCCGCGCATGGCGACGCGGCGCAGAAGAGCCGCTACCTGCCGCGGATGGCGAACGGTGTGTGGACCGGTGCCATGCACCTCACGGAAGCCCAGGCCGGCAGCGACCTGCGGCTGGTGCGCACCCGCGCCATGCCGCAACCGGACGGCACCTTCCGCCTCGATGGCGACAAGCTCTTCATCACCAATGCCGAGCACGACTTGGCGGAGAATATCGTCCACCTGGTGCTGGCGAGGATGCCCGGCGCGCCCGAAGGCAGCAAGGGCCTGAGCCTCTTCATCGTGCCCAAATTTCGGGTCGACGCGGCGGGCAAGCTCGGGGCGCGCAACGGCATCAGCGTCGTGTCGCTCGAGCACAAAATGGGACTGCGCGCGGCGCCGACCGGGGTCGTCCACTACGAGAGTGCGGTCGGGGAGTTGCTGGGTGAACCCAACCAGGGTCTGAAAGTGATGTTCACGATGGTCAACGACGCCCGTCTCGGGGTCGCGCTGCAGGGCCTAGGCCAGGCGGAACTCGCGCGGCAGAACGCGCTGCGCTATGCGCGGGAACGGCTGCAGGGCCGGACGCTCGTCCCCGGCGGCCCCATCGCGCCGGTCCCTATTATCGAGCATCCGGACGTGCGCCGGATGCTGCTGACCATCAGTGCCTTCACTGAAGCCGCGCGCGGACTCGGCCTGTGGCTAGCGCTGCAGATCGACCTCGCGGCGGCGCATCCGGCGGCGGCGGACCGGCTGCGGGCGGAGAACCTGATTGCGTTGCTGACGCCGGTCGCCAAGGCCTATTTCACCGACTGCGGTTCGGAGGCCGCCAACCTGGCGCTGCAGTGTTTCGGCGGCTATGGCTACGTGCGTGACACCGGGGTCGAGCAGTTCGTCCGCGACGTGCGCATCACCCAGATCTACGAAGGCACCAACGGGATCCAGGCACTCGACCTGGTGCAGCGCAAGCTGAACGCCGGCGATGGCGCCGGGACGGCCGAGTTCTTGCGCCTGGTCCGATCGAGCATCGCTGCCGCGCGGGAACGACCTGCGCTGCTGTCGCAGGCCGATGCGATGCAGGCCGCACTCGGCCACCTCGAAGACGCGACAACCTGGATGCAGGCGCAAGCCACAAGCGGCCAAGCCGTGGAAGCCGCCGCCGGCGCGACCGACTACCTGCGCCTGTTCGGCCTGGTCGCGCTCGGCTGGGTCTGGCTCGACTACGCGCGGATCGCAGTGGCGGAACTGCAGCACGATGGCGGCGACCGCGCCTTTCTGGAGCACAAGCTGGCCGTTGCCGACTTCTTCGTGCGCCGCGTGCTGCCGCAGACCGACGCGCTGTCGCGCACCGCGCGCCTGGGGGCGGCCGATGTGATGGCGCTGCCGAGCGAGCAATTCTGACCCCAACGGCTGCGCGCAGCCGCCTGAACTGGAGCGTCATGAGCACAACTGCCACCGTTGAGACCGCACCCCGTTACGCGTTGCACTATGGCGGCGAATGGCGTGAGCCGCACGGCAGCGAGGTCATCGCCGTGCGCAGCCCGGCGACCGGTGAACTGCTGGGCCAGGTGCCGGTGGCCGACGCCGTCGACGTCGCGGCGGCTGCCGCGGCGGCAAAAGCGGCCGCGCCTGCATGGCATGCGCTCGAGCCGCTCGAGCGCGCGCGCCACCTGAACCGGCTAGCCGACCTGGTGCGGGCGCGGATCGGACCGCTGGCCGATCTCGAGTCGGCGATGACGGGCCGGCCCATCCGCGAGATGCGGGCGCAAATGGGCCGTATTCCGGAATGGTTTGAATATTTCGGCAGCATCGCCGCCGGCCTCGAAGGCGAAGCCAACCGGGTCAAGGGTGGCTTTGTCACGCTGACCGCATGGGAGCCGGTCGGTGTCTGTGCGCTCCTCACCTCATGGAATCATCCGGTCCTGATCATGGCCAAGAAACTCGCTGCGGCGCTGGCCGCGGGCAATACCTGCCTGATCAAGCCATCCGAGTTGACCCCGATCTCGACATTGTTGTTCGCCGACTGGGCACGCGAAGCCGGGTTACCCGCCGGCACCATCAATGTCGTGACCGGCGGCGGCGAGACGGGCGCTCTGGTGTGTTCGGCACCCGAGGTCAACCTGATCGACCTGACCGGCGGAACCGCGACCGGCCGCAAGGTGGCCGCGATCGCCGCCGCGCGGCTGATCCCATGTACGCTGGAACTGGGCGGAAAGGCGCCCATCCTCATTTTCGAGGACGTGCCGGTCGAGGAGGCGGTGGCGGGCGCCTTGTTCGCAGCCTTCGTCGCTGCCGGCCAGACCTGCGTGTCGGGGACGCGCTTCCTGGTTGCGGATGCGCTCTACGATGCCTTCGTCGAAGGCTTCGGCCGGCGGGCCGCGGCACTCCGCGTCGGCGCACCGGACGATCCTGCCACCGACATGGGTCCGGTCATATCGGGTGCTTCGAGGGCGCGCTGCGAAGGCCATGTTCGCGACGCCCTGGCCGAAGGCGCGCGCCTGGTTTGCGGTGGAGCACGGCCGGTACTGCCCGAACGGCTCTGCGACGGCCACTATGTCGCCCCGACCGTATTCGCCGATGTGCACCCGCGGATGCGGCTCTTTCGCGAAGAGGTGTTCGGCCCCGTCGTCGGGATCACCCGCTTTCGCGATGAGGCAGAAGCCGTGGCACTCGCCAACGACAGCGACTTCGCGCTGGGCGCGGCGATCTGGACCCGCGACGTCACCCGCGCTCACCGGCTCGCGGGGAGCGTCCGCGCCGGGGTGATCTGGGTCAACGACCACCACAAGAATGACCCGCGCTCGGTCTGGGGCGGTTTCGGTGAAAGTGGCTACGGCAAGGAGAACGGCTGGGATGCGCTGAAGGGGCGGATGCGCAAGCGCAGCGTCATCATTCGCACTGCACCGGCTTTCGACGACTGGTTTGCCGGCGGCACGCGGTATGGATGACGAGTTGAAGTGTTTGTATGCAAACCTACCTAATATGTACATTATTTGTGTTGCCATTAATAACGCGTTGCCGTAGCATCTTTTTCGAAACGGCCTCGGGGCATGCTTGGGGCAACTGGCGCCACAGGGGTATTGGGCCGTTCGTTGCATACGTGAAATTTGGCCTGCGAGGTGGCACCTGGACCGGCTTAGGCCGAAGCCGCCACTACTACGATTCGACACAAGTTCCCATGATCATTTACACGGAGATGACGGCATGAAAACAGTCAGCGGAGGTATCAGAAAACGCAGTCCCGGCCGTGTACTCTGCGTGCTGCTGCTCGGGGCGCTGGCGATGACGGCGGGATCGATCACCAGTGCGCTCGCCGCCGAGAAGGTCTCGATGCGGCTGAAGTGGGTGACCCAGGCGCAGTTCGTCGGCTTCTACGTCGCCAAGGAAAAGGGCTTCTACGACGCCGAAGGACTCGACATGACCATCAACCCGGGCGGCCCCAACCTGAACGGCGAAACGCTGGTCGCGTCGAACGCCGACAACTTCGCCGTGGCCGGCGGCATCGAGAACCTGCTCGCCAGCCGGGCCAGGGGTCTGCCCATCGTCGGTATCGGCATGATGCTGCAGCGCACGCCCTCGGCTTACGTCGCTCATGCCGATTCGGGCATCAAGTCGCCCAAGGACTTCAAGGGCAAGACCGTGTCCACCTTCTTTACCGGCGCGCACAATACGCTCGCCGCGGTGCTCGCCAAAGAAGGCGTGACGGCGACCGACGTGAAAATCGTGCCGCAGGCGGTGACCATGACGCCCTTCCTCGACCGCCAAGTCGATGTCGCGACCGTGATGAAGTTCAACGAGCTGAATGTGCTGCGGGCGCGGGGCCTCGGCAACGCCATCGTCGTGATGAGCCCGGAAGACTACGGGATCAGCTTCCCGAGCGATGCGCTGATCACCAACGAAACGATGATCAAAGACAAGCCCAAGGCCGTGCAGGGCTTTATGAACGCCTCGCTGCGCGGATGGAAATACGCAATCGAGAACCAGGAAGAAGCAATCGACATCCTGATGAAGGTCGCCCCTGGGCTAGACCGCAAGCACCAGACCGCAATGCTTGCCGAGTACGGCAAGCTCATACTCGCCGATGCCGGCACTAGCGAAGGCATCGCTGTCCTCGATCTGCCCAAGCTCGAGGCCGTGCGCAAGTTCCAGCTCGACCGGAAGGCGCTGGAGAAGCCGGTCACGCTCGCGGAAACGCTCAATACCACCTTCTGGAACGCGGTGCCGGTCGCCTACAAGAAGCCTTGACCGGAAGGTGCCCGCGTTGGCTTTCAACGTGCCGACTGGCGTGCAGCCCGAAGTAGTGGCCGGTGGCAGCCATGCCGCGGCGTGCGGAGCGTCCGTCGAACCGGCTGCGGGCAATCCGCCGATCATCGTGCTCGAGTCGGTGTCGAAGACGTTCGATGCCCATGGCCATCGGGTCGTCGCCATCGACGGCGTCGATCTGAGGGTCGACGAAGGCGAATTCGTCGCCCTGATCGGGCCGAGCGGCTGCGGGAAGAGCACCCTGTTCAACATCGTGGCCGGGTTGCAGGATGCCGATTCAGGCGGGACCATCCGCTTCGGCGGCGAACGCCGGAAGAGCACCGAGCTGCTTGGCAAGGTGTCGTTCATGCCGCAGCGCGATCTGCTGTTCCCGTGGCGGAGGGTGATCGACAATGTGATCCTCGCCCTTGAGGTCGAAGGCATGTCGCGCTCCGATGCACGGGCCCGCGCCCTGCCGATGTTCGCCGGCTTTGGCCTTTCCGGCTTCGAGCGCCACTATCCTAACCAGCTCTCGGGCGGGATGCGCCAGCGCGTGGCGCTGATGCGAACTTTTCTTTTCGAGCGGCCGCTGATGCTGCTCGACGAACCGTTCGGCGCGCTCGATTCGCTGACCCGGGCGATGATGCAGCGCTGGCTACTTGACGTCTGGCAGTTACACCGCCGCACGGTGCTCTTCATCACCCATGACATCGACGAAGCGATCTTTCTGGGCGACCGCGTAGTGGTGATGACCGCCCGGCCCGGACGCATGAAGCTCTCTGTCGAGGTGGGCATCGAGCGGCCGCGGCATGCCGACATCCGCACCTCGGCCGCGTTCCTGGAAATCAGGAAAACCCTCCTCGCCGCTATCGAGGAGGAGAGCATGAAATCGTTTCTGTCGGAAAGCGTCTGAGCCGGTGACACGGAGCCCGTTCCTCCGCAATGGCCTGGTCCAGGTCGCGCCGCTGTTGCTGTGCTTGGTGGCATGGGAGGTGCTGGCACGCATATTCGGTTCGACGCATGCGGTAATGCCGCCGGTCTCGACGATCCTGCTGGGCATATTCGCCGATGGCAACACGCTGCTGCGCAGTTTTGGCCGGACGCTGGCCGAAACAGTGCTGGGATTCGTCCCCGCGGCGGCGTTCGGCTTCATCGCCGGGGCGCTGTTCGCCCGGGTGCGGATCGCCGAACGGATGTTCTTCCCGCTCTTTCTGATTTCGCAAACGGTTCCGGTCGTGGCATTCGGGGCGCTGGTCATCATCTGGTTCGGCAACGGCATCATGTCCAAAGTCGCGATCGCCTTCTACCTCACCTTCTTCCCGGTGACGGTCAACACCCTGCGCGGCCTGCGCGCGGTCGACCAGGACAAGATCAACCTCCTGAAGAGCTTCGGCGCCTCGGCCTGGATGCTGTTCTGGCGGCTCGAGGTCCCGCATGCGCTGCCGGGGATCATGGCGGCACTGCTTCTGGGCGTCAGCCTGAGCCTCGTCGGCGCCATCGTCGGCGAATGGTTCGGCGCCACGGTCGGGCTCGGCATCGTGCTGGTGCAGGCGATGTACGCCGAGGATATGGTGCGGCTCTGGGGCGCCATCCTTCTCTGCGGCATCCTCGGCTCCACGCTGTACGGACTGGTTGCATTCGCGGCCCGGCGCTGGGTATGGTGGGGGGGCGAGATCTGATGCTGGCGCGAAGTGCCTGGATCGCGTTGGGCCTGCTGGTCATCGCCCTGGTATGGGAAGGCGCCATCCATGCGTTCCGGATTCCGCCCTATATCCTGCCCGGACTGGGCGACATTGCCGGCGCCGTTGCGGTTAACTTCGCCCCGCTGATGCGAGGCCTGCGCGCGACGTTGTTCGTCGCCGGCGTCGGCTTTGCGGCGGGCACGGTGATCGCGCTAGCGCTGGTGCTGGCGATCGTGCTCGTCCCGGCGATCGAGAAAGGCCTGATGCCGCTCGTCGTCGCGGTCAATTCGGTACCCATCGTCGCCTATGTGCCGCTCAGCCTGATTGTCTTCGGCATCGGACCCGCCTCGAAGATCGCGATGGTGCTGCTGGGGGCGGGGTTCACCGTGTTCATCAATGCGCTGCAGGGCGCGAAGGCGGTCGACCAAGGGGCGGTCAACATGCTGCGCAGTTTCGGCGCCGGCCCGCTCCGGGTGGCGTGGCTGCTGCGTCTGCCGGGCGCGTTGCCGGCCATCATCACCGGACTGCGGATCGCGGTAGTGCGCAGCATGCTGATCGCGATCGTCGCCGAAATGCTGGGTTCGCACGACGGACTCGGTCGCATCATCTACGAGGCGACGCAACAGATCGATTTTCTCCGGGTCTGGGCTGCCATCGCGGTCGCCTCGGTCGCCAGCATGTTGTTGTACGGTCTGCTCGTGTGGATCGACCAGAAGCTGGTCTGGTGGAAATGATGCGGGCCGCGCCACCGGCGCCGGCGGATCTCAATGCAGGATCAAAGGAGCAGTGCGTGAACAAGCAGACGCGTAAGTACGTGAAAGTAGTCAACGAGGGTGGCATCGCCTGGACCTATTTGAACCGGCCGGAGAAGAAGAATGCGATGAGCCCGGCGCTGCATGTGGAAATGGCGGCGACCCTCGACGAACTGGAAGCCGATCCGGCCGTGAAGATCGTGGTGATCGCGGGCGAGGGCGGTGTCTTCTCCGCCGGGCAGGATTTGAAGGAATACTTCCGCGCCCTCGAAAAGACGCCGGCCGAAGCCAAGCGGATCCGCCTCATCTCCAACGGCTGGCAATGGGACCGGCTGTACATGTTCGACAAGCCGACCATTTCGATGGTCGAAGGCTATTGCGTCGGCGGCGCCTTCACCCATCTGATCGCGACCGACTTCGCGCTCAGCGCAGAAGAGACCACGTTCTCGCTGTCGGAAGTCAACTGGGGCATCCTCCCCGGGGGCATGGTCAGCAAGGCCCTGACCGATGCCGTGCTCTATCGCCATGCGCTGTACTACGCCTGTACTGGCGACGCGTTCGACGGTAGGGAGGCGGCCCGCATCGGCCTGGTGAATTACGCCGTTCCGCAGGCGCGGCTGAAGGATGAGGTCACCAAGCTTGCGCAAAAGCTGATGACCAAGAGCCCGGCCGCCCTGCGGGCGACCAAGCAGTGCATACGCCAGGTGCGGCAGATGGATTTTGGCCAGGCGGCGGACTACATGCAGGAAAAGAAGAACGCGATACGGGTCGGCGACCCGGACCAGTCGTACGACACGGGGCTGCACGAATTCCTCGACGAGAAGAGCTACAAGCCGGTCTATGACTCGTTCAAGAAAGAGGGACGGACGACAAAAGAAGACAAGGCCTGAATAGTGCGCCAGCGCAAGCGGCGGCGACCGCCGCCGGTTCCACCCAGCAAGGAGTGCCTGATTCATGCCCGGCCCGTTGCACGGCATCCATGTCGTCGAACTGTCGACGATGATCACCGGACCCCTGACCGGCATGCTGCTGGCCGACATGGGGGCCGACGTGATCAAGGTCGAGAATCCCGAAGGCGGCGATCCGTTCCGCAGTTACGGTGGCGGCCAGTACAGCGCGCAGTACTGCTCGTACAACCGCAACAAGCGCAGCCTCGCGGTGTCGCTTCGGACCGACCTCGGCCGCCGCGCGCTCGACGCGCTGGTGCGCCGCAGCGACGTATTGCTTGAGAACTTCCGGCCTGGCGTGCTCGAGCGGCTGGGCTTTGACGGCGCCCGCCTGCGCGAACTGAACCCGCGCCTGATCCACTGCTCGATCACCGGCTTCGGCGCCGACGGCCCCTATGCCGCGAACCCCTGCTACGACTCGGTGGCGCAGGCGCTGAGCGGAATGTCGAGCCAGTTTCTCGATCCGGCCGATCCGCGGCTTTCGGGAACGACCATCTCCGACAACGTGACCGGCCAGTACGCCGCTAACGGCATCCTGGCGGCATTGTTCGAGCGCGAGCGGACGGGGGTGGCGCGGCGGGTCGAAGTCAACATGCTGGAGGCGACGATCGCCTTCATGCCAGAACCCTTCGGCTACCTGACGCAGAACGGCGAGCACGCCGATGCTTATCTGCGGATCCGGAATTCGCAGGCTTATGCGTTTCGCTGCCGGGACGACATGCTGGTGGTCGCCCACCTGTCGTCGCAGCAGAAATTCTGGGAACAGTTCCTGGCCGCGATCGGGCGCAGCGAACTGCGCGACGACCCGCGGTTTTCCACGCTGGAAGGCCGGGTCGCCAACTACAATCTGCTGCTGGCGACCTGCGCCGAAATGTTCGCGCAGCGCACGCGCAGCGAGTGGCTGCAGCGCTTCGCCGCGTACGATGTGCCGTTTTCGCCGGTGCATCGCATCGCCGATGTATTCGACGATCCGCAGGTGCGCCATCTGGACACCTTCTACCGGCTCCGCCATCCGGTCAAAGGGGAACTGACATCGATCCGCCGGCCGGTGCGCCTCGACGGGGGTCGCGATGACCAGGCGGCGATCGCGCCGCCTATGCTGGGCGAACAAACCGATGCGATACTGCGCGAGCTCGGACTACTGCAATGAGATGCTGTCAAGGAACCGAAAAGCCCAGCCAGACTCATCGGCACATTGCTCTATCGCCTGCGAAATTACCTTGACCGGCGACTCCATAGGTTTCGGCAGTTTCGGCGTGATTGCCGCGCCCGCCTCGCGCGCGACAAGGCTGGCGCGCATCGCTTGTGGAGGCGGTGCCGCTGAGCGGAGCGCGCGGTACGCGGACAATGGCGGTCATAATGTCGTCATCTCCCTGGATCGAACGATGTTGCCCAACGTTACCGGCTTCAGCGGCAGGCGCGCGGCCAGGTTGTCCACTTCCGACAACGGCCGCGCGAGCCGCTGCGCAATGATCCGTGCCAGCGGCCATCCGCACATACGTCCCTGGCACGCCCCCATTCCGCACCTCGTCCAGCGCTTCACCGCGCTGGTGGTGTGGGCGCCTGAGTCTATCGCCGCTTCGATCGCCGAACGCGGTATCGCCTCGCAGCGGCAAACGATTGTCTCGGGCGTCGTAACCGAAGTCAGGCCAGGTCGCGGTGCAAAGGTGCGCGCCACCAGATCAGCAAATGCCTGCGCGTCATTGCGCCGCCGACGAGCGTCTGCCAATACGCGGGTATTGCCGGCCAGGACATGGCCGAGCGACGACGCTGCCGAGATGCCCGCGATCGTGCCCTCGGCGCTCGCCACCTGATGGCCGGCGACGCCGGTGATTTCCCCGGCCGCATAGACGCCTTCCACCGAGGTGCGGCCAGTTAAATGATCGACGACCACCACATGGCCGCCCACCGCTTCGTCGTAGCGAGTTGTGCAGCCGAGCAGGCGCGCGATCTCGGTTTGCGCGCGAAAGCCGTTCGCAACTGCCAGCGCGTCCGTCATATGCCGGCGGGCAGTTCCAGCAATCGGAGCGCCGTCACCATCGATGCGATGACTGACCGCGGTGGTCACCGCCAGATGGCCTTCCGCGGAAGTCACCGCGCGACCGAGCCGGATGCGCACGCCGCGTGCGGCCAGTGCGGCGAGCAGCGAGGCGAGTTCGCCCCACCGCTTTGGAAAGCGCAGAAATTCCCGCAAAGCCGCCCCGTTAGGACTAGCCGCCTCGATCAGTTCGATCTTCGCACCTGCACGCGCCAGGTCCAGCGCGACGACCAGCAGGAACGGGCCACTGCCGGCCATTACAACGCGGAGACCCGGAAGCAGCGCATGGGCCTTGCACATGGCCTGCGCGGCGCCGACAGTGATCACGCCAGGAATCGTCCAGCCCGGGAATGGCATCACGCGATCGTGCGCGCCGGACGCGATTACCAGGCGCTTCGCACGAACTTCGACTGACGCGCCACCGCGATCGATTGCCAGCGTTCCATCCGCGTACGCGGCCCACACCGTGGCTGCTCGCCAGATCTCGACGCCGGCCTGTACGACTTCCGCGATAAGCGCACGCCCGGCGCGTACTTGCGCGGAGTCCACATTCCCGTCGGCGGAGGCAAACGCAGGCTGCCGATGATATTGTCCGCCCGGTAGCGCGTATTCATCGATGACGAGCACTCTTGCCCCGAGCCGACGTGCCGCGAGCGCGGCGGCAAGACCAGCCGGTCCCGCTCCCACCACGGCAACTTCCACTTCGGTCGCGCGCATCACGGTTGCAGGCTCGCGACTTCCATGCCTTCGCGCACGCGCGCCACGCATGCTCGTTGTCCCGGATGCCCGTCGATGGTAACGAGACAGTCGAAGCACACGCCAATACCGCAGAAAACACCTCGTGGCGCCCCATCCGGACCGCGGCGCAACGCCCGCATTTGCACCGCAAGCAGCGCGCTAGCGACGGTGTCGCCTTCGCGCGCCTCGACGACGCGACCGTCAACCTGAAAGACCACGATCGGCAGCGCCGCGCGTAACGAGGGTCTACCCATGGTCAGTTACCGCCGGCGCGGCGGCGAACCGGTCGGGTGCATACGGTTGCATCGACAAGGAATACGGCTCGCCGCGGACAAAACGATCGAGCATCTCGCCGATGACCGGTGCGCGATTGAATCCGGTCCCGCCATCTCCGGCAGCCATCAGAAATCCCTCGATATCCGCAACCGGTCCGATCAGAAAACGATCGTCAGGCGTGACCGCTTCGTATGCGCACCAGGAGCGAAGCAAAGCGACATCGTGCAAGTCGGGGAACAACCACAGAGACGGTGATGCCGTCGGCTTAAAGTCCCTGGCGGATCGTCTCGATCACTTCTCCTTCTCGCCCAACAGGGACTGCAATTGTTTTCGGGCACGCAGCTCCAGCATCCCTCGCCGTACGCTTCCTGGAGCTCCTTCAACCCTCGTGCATACTCTTCTCCGATCTTCGGCGGTTTGGTTTGCAGCGCGTTCTCCATCCCGCGCTTGCCTTCATCCACCCATTCCTCGATCTCCGAGGGCGGCAGGTCGAATGAGCAACTTGCCGCAGCCACCCTCGTCTTGCGCTGGATGATCTCCGGAACTAGCGTCGCCTTACGCCGCGCCGTCCACCGCTTGATGTCTCCTTCCATCACGTCGCTCATGTCATGATCCTTTCGAAATTATTACCTGAGCAGGAAATCAGAGGGTCATTACACCCGACTCTACCCATTACCCCATAGGAGTGACAGACGATGCGCTGGGTTCGTTATGAGCTGGAAGGCGGCACACACTACGGCATTCTCGAAGACGACCGCATTGCCGAAGTCGGTGGCGCGCCGTGGGATCATCCGCCGCGCACAGGGCGCACGGCGGCGCTTTCAGCGGTGAAGCTGCTGCCGCCGGTGATCCCGCCGACGTTCTACGCAGCAGGCATCAACTACCGGCAGCACGTCGAAAATGCGAAGGCGAAGGGCCTCGCGACACAGGTGCCGAAGCAGGCGGATATCGGCTACCGAGCGGTCAACGCGCTGATCGGGCCCGATGACGCGATCATCGTTCCGCGCGGTTCGTCGGGCGCGGTCGAGTTCGAAGCCGAGCTGGTCGTGGTGATCGGGCGCAAGGCGAAGCACCTGTCGGCGCAGGATGCGCTCTCGTGCGTGTTCGGCTACACGATCGGCAACGACGTGAGCGAGCGCGTGTGGCAGCGCGGCGACCGCACGTTGTGGCGCTGCAAGAACTGCGACACGTTCAAGCCGATGGGGCCGTGGATCGAGACCGATGTCGACCTCGACAAACTGACCACGACGGTGCGGTTGAACGACAAGGAAGTGAGCCGCTTCAAGACCAACGACATGATCTTCGGCGTCGCGCACTACATCAGCACGATGACGCAGTACCTGACGCTGTGGCCCGGCGACGTGATCTGGATGGGCACGGACGACCCGACGCTGGAAATGGTGCCGGGCGATACCGTCGAGATCGCGATCGAGGGGATCGGCGCGCTGCGCAATTCGGTGACGGGGGACTGACCGCGGCCATGGCGCAGCCGTGGCGTAGCCCTGGTTGAGCCGATTGCATCGGTTACCACTACTTCGTGGTCAACCAGTATAAGTTGCTGCTTTGCGAGCCTGGCCGAATTGGGGCGACGTCACCGGAGCTTCCGCGTCTACCAGCCCTTGCCGGCGGTATACCCGCCATCGACGGGAAGTATGGCTCCCGTGATGAAGCTCGCATCATCGGAGGCGAGGAACAGGATTGCGGCGGCGATTTCCGCCGGTTCGGCGACGCGACCCAGCGGATGAGCGGCATTGAGCCTCCGGACGAGTTCCGGATCGCTGAAATAGCGCTCGGTGAGCGGCGTGCGGACCGAGCCCGGCGCAACCGCGTTCACCCTAATCGCATGGACCCCGAGATCCATCGCCATCTCGCGTGTGAGACCGACGATGGCGTGCTTCGCTGCAACATAAGCCGCACGGTTGGGAACGCCCATCAGGCCGGCGGAAGAAGAAAGATTGACGATCGTCGCCGGCCGGCCGGCGGCGATAACCGACCGTGCGAAGATCTGCGACATGTGGAAGGTGCCGTCGAGATTGACGGCGAGTACGCGCTGCCACGTCTGAGCATCGAGTTCGAGGACGGGGAGGATTTCGCGGATGCCGGCGCTGTTGACCAAAATGTCGAAGGCGCCGTGGCGCCCGGTCAGATCGGCGATCAGGCGCTCGACGGCGCCGCGATCGGTTACGTCGAGGTCCGCGGCCATCGCCGCCACGCCGATTTCATCCACGGTCCGCCGCGCCGCCGCGCCGTCCGCGTCCGCGACGACGACGAAGGCGCCCTCGGCGGCGAACGCGCGTGCGCAGGCCGCTCCGATGCCGCTCGCACCACCGGTTACAACAGCCTTGCGGCCATCGAAGCGTCGGTTCATCGCATCCTCTGTTCAGGCCCGTTCAGCGGGCCACCATCGCTTCGATCAGGTGCGGGCCCGGCGTTGCGTTCGCCCGAGCGATCGCGTCGATGAACGTGGTCGTGTCGGCGACGCGCACGGCCGGAACACCGCACGCGCGGGCCATCGCGCACCAGTCGATCTCCGGCCCTTCGATATCGAACATGCGCGCGGCGCGCGGGCCGGCTTTGCCGCCGACAATGGCCGCCAGTTCGCCGTGCAGGATCGCGTAGCCCCGGTTGTTGAGGATCACCACCGTGACGTCGAGACCCTCGCGCGCCATCGTCCACAGTGCCTGGTTCGTGTACATGGCGCTGCCGTCGCCCTCGAGGCACAGCACGCGCCGGCCCGGGCTGGCAGTGGCCGCTCCCACCGCCAGCGGCAGACCATCGCCGATCGATCCGCCGGTGACCTGAAGCCAATCGTGCGCGGGCGCCGATTCCAGCGCCGCGTAGAAGCCGCGTCCTACCGAGACCGACTCTTCGACGACGATCGCGTCTTCCGGCAGCGTTGCGGCGAGACAGAGATTGAGGCTGTCGGGTGTCAGTTCGCACGGTGCCACGACGGGTCGCGCCGGTGGACCGGCGCAAACGATTGCCGGCGATTTTGCACCGACCTCGTCGGCGAGCCACTGCAGCGCGTGGACCGGATCTTCGCCGATGTCGCTGAGCCGATGAATCGTGCAGCCTGGCGGCGCGAGGCGACTCGGCTTACCTGGATAAGCGAAGAACGCGACCGGATCGGCAGCGCCGACCAGAATGATCGAACGCAGATGGGCGAGACGCGCCAGTGCTGCCTGTACCGGATAGGGAATGCGGCCGATCGGCACCCGACCGATGCCGCGCTCGACGCGGCCGTTCGAGGTTTGCGCGGCGATCTCGACGCCAGGGAACGAGGTGGCGATCCGGCCCGCGACTGCCAGAGCGTCGGCACGCAGGGCGCGGCCCGTAAGCAGCAGCATCACGGGGCGGGCCTCGCGCATCAGGCGCGCGGCGCCCGCGATCGCATCGGCGCCCACGCGACCCGGTTGCGCAACGTCTCCGACCGAACCGACGGCCGCGCCTTCCGCCCACGTCGTGTCGGCGGGGGCGATCAGCGTGGCGATGCGGCCCGGCGCGCGGCGCGATTCGCGCACCGCCGCGGCGGCGTCTTCGCCGATGGTCTCGACGCCGGCGATCGTGCGCTGCCAGGCGGAAACGCCGCCGGCGAGTGCTGCGATGTCGGTGGTCAGCGGCGCGTCGTGACGCAGGTGGCGGACCGCATGTTCGCCGACGATGTTGACGATCGGCGATTGGGCGCGCTTGGCATTGTGCAGGTTGGACCAACCGTTGGCGAGGCCGGGTCCGAGATGCAGCAGCGTGCTCGCCGGCCGGTCGGCCATCCGGCCGAACCCGTCAGCCGCTCCGGTTGCGACGTTCTCGAACAGGCACAGCACCGATCGCATGTCGTGCACCTTGTCGAGCGCCTGCACAAAATACATCTCCGACGTGCCGGGGTTGACGAAGCACGTCGTCACGCCGCCACCCACCAGCGTCCGCACCAGACTTTCCGCACCGTTCAAATCACTTCGCTCCTGTCGTCTCTTCCGGAAACCGCTCAACCGCGCGGGTTCGGCCACCATTGATGTCGCTGGCTCATGCCGCCGTCGACGTTGACGATCGTTCCGCTGATGTAGCCGGCGCGCGGCGAGGCGAGGAACGCAACCGTGTCGGCGACTTCCTCGGGTCGCGCCATCCGCGCGAAGGGAAAGGCGCGTACGAAGTCCAGCCAGCGTTCGGCGTCGCCGAACTGGATCTCGGCCTGTCGCCGCAGCACACCCTCCTGCCTCGTGGTGAACACGGCGCCGGGACTGACGGCGACCACGCGCACGCCGAAATCCGGCGCCTCGGCACCCAGCGCTTTGGTCAGCGCGGCCAGCGCGGCGTTGCCCATGCTGCCGGCGATGTAGACCGGATCGCCTCGCTGGTCCGAGGCACCGATCACGTTGACGATTACGCCTGAGCCGCGTGTTTGCATGCGCCGGTAGTATTCGCGCGTCATCCCGACGAAGCCGAAAACCTTGAGGTCCCACGAGGTGCGAAAACGCGCCTGGTCGATCTGGTCGATGCTGCCGCCCGGGATGGCGCCGGCGTTGTTCACCAGGATGTCGATGTCGGGATGGGCCTCGGCGATCTCCGAGTGCGCCGCGTCTTCGCCGATATCGCGTGCATGCGTCGCAACCCGGCGGCCGAAACGCCGCTCGAGCTGCTCGGCGGCGGCAGCCAGACGGGCGATATCCCGCGCGACCAGCGTCAGCGTGCAACCGGCTTCAGAAAGTGCTTCGGCGACGGCGAAGCCAATCCCGCCCGATCCGCCGGTGACCAGCGCCTGCTTGCCGTTGAGACGTAGATCCATGCGCAGCAACACCCGAACGATGTGGGCGCCGCGGCGCCACGATTTCGATATTTCGAATCACCTTACGAGAATTCGAAGATTCGGTCAACCGCCGAAGTCGGCCGCGGCAGTGTTCTCAAGGGTTCAGCGCGGCGAGCTTCCGGCAGGCGGCGCTCAGGGCGGTGCCGTGCGCCTTGAGGCCACGGTCGAGCCGCGCCACCGGCCCGGCGACGGCGACGCCGAACGTGCGGCCGGCGACGGTGACCGGCATTGCGATGGCGCCGACATCGACGACGTTCTCGCCGCGCGTCATCTGGTAGCCGCGGGCGAGGCCCGCTTCGATGTCGCGTGTGAGTTGGTCGGCGTCAGTGATCGTGGACTCGGTGACGAGGTCGGTCTTGAGCTTGGCAATGGTCTTCGCGCGCTGGTCGGCCGGCAGCTGCGAAAGCATCACCTTGCCGATCGCGGTTGAATGCAGGTTCTTGCGATCGCCTACGGTGGCGGAATAGCGGATCGCCTGGCTGCCCTCGAACACCTTGAGATAAATGACCCCGGTATCGTAGCGGGTCGCTTGGCCGAGAATGACCGTCTCGAGCGTTTCCTCGCGAAGCGCCGACAGGATCGGGTCGAAGCGGGCGAGCAGCGGCTCGCCGCGTTCGATCGCGCGCGTGTTGTGCATCATCTTTCCGGTCGGGTACCACTCCTTGCGGTCCGACACGAGATGCAGGTAGCCGCACCTCTCGAGCGAACGGATAATCCCGAAGCACGTTGAGATCGGCGCACCAACCGCTTCCGACACCTGCGATTGGGTGAGCGGCTTCTGCAGCCGCCCAAACGCCTCGAATATCATGAGCACGCGAACTGAAGTTCCCATATATATTTGAGAATGAGTTTCCAAAAATCGAATTATAGGCGGGAGGACGACCAGTATGCTGACCCTTTATTGCGCGCCGGGCTCCTGTTCGACGGCCTCGCACATTGTGCTCGAGGAAATGGGGGTGCCGTATCGTGCCACCAGAGTCGATTTCACGACTGCTGAGCAGCGCTCGGCCACCTTCCTGCGCCTCAATCCGAGGGGCAAGGTGCCGGTCCTCGTCGACGGCGAGACCGTGATCACCGAGAACGTCGCGATCCAGTATCACCTTGCCATGACCCACCCCGAAGCGCGGCTCTGGCCCGACGATCACGACGGACGCGTGCGCTGGCTGTCGTTCATCGCTTGGCTCGCCAATTCGGTCCAGCCCGACGCGCGCCACATTACCCGGCCTGAGAACTACTCCGACGATCCGTCTACCCATCCGGCGCTGCAGACCAAAGGCCGCGCCACGCTCGTCCTGTGGATGCGAACGCTCGACGAGACGTTGGCGAGCCGTCACTGGATGCTGGGCGACCGATACACCACCGCCGATCCCTACGCGCTCGTCTTCGCGGGGGTCGCCGAGCGATTCGGCGTGCCGATCGGCGGCTTCGGCAATCTCGTAGGCTGGGTGCACCGGATGCTTGAGCGCCCGGCGGTGCGGCGAATCCTCGAGCTCGAGGACAGCACCTTGCTGCGCTTCGCCCAGCCGAATGCCGCCAGCCGTTGACAGTGTCCGACCGGTCGATTAGTTTCCGTATCGCATATTGCCTTTCGCCATTTCGAAGTGTAACTTCGGCGGCGCGGCGATCGGCGGTGGCGGCCGGGATCCTGCGGCGCGCCCCGACGAGGGAGACGTCTAACGATGACAATGCAGGATGCAAGGTACCGCCGCGGCCGGTTCGCGGGGTCCGCAACGAGGCCGGAGTAGCGCGATGCTGGTGGTTGAAAATCTGGTGAAGAACTACGGCCGCGTCACAGCGGTCGGCGGGGTGAGCTTTCGCGTCGAGACCGGCGACATTTTCACGCTGCTCGGGCCAAGCGGGTGCGGCAAGACGACCACGCTGCAGTGTGTGGCTGGGCTCGAGACGCCCAGCAGCGGCCGGATCGAGATGGGTGATACCACTGTCTATTGCAGCGCGCGCAACGTGCTGGTGCCGGCCAACCGCCGGCAACTCGGCATGGTGTTCCAGTCCTACGCCATTTGGCCGCACATGACGGTGTTCGACAACGTCGCCTTTCCGCTGCTGCACGTCGAGCGCCGGCCGTCGGCGGTCGAGATGAAGTCGCGCGTCATGCGCGCGCTTGATCTGGTCAAGATGGGAAGCTTCGCGACGCGCCCTGCGCCGCACCTGAGCGGCGGTCAGCAGCAGCGCATTGCGCTCGCGCGTGCGCTCGTGCACGAGCCGCGCCTACTGCTGCTCGACGAGCCGCTTTCGAATCTCGACGCCAAGCTGCGCGACCATATGCGGGTGGAGCTCCGCCAGCTCATCAAGCAACTCGGCATCACCACCATTTTCGTCACCCACGATCAGACCGAAGCGCTGTCGATGTCCGACCGCATCATGCTGATGCGCGACGGGCGGGTGGTACAGGTCGGCACGCCGCGAGAGATCTATCTGCGGCCCGGCAGCAGCTTCGTTTCGGACTTCTTGGGGCGCAGCGATCTGGTTCCCTGCGAACTGGTCGACGCCGCCGCCGGGGTCGTGCGCACACCCTTCGGCATACTGCATTGCGTCGTGCCGGCGAGTCTCGATCGGATCGGCCCGCATCGGGTCGCGGTACGGCCGATCAGCGTTGCGCTCGTCAAAGCCACGCCCGGCGCGGCGCCCGGACGCAACCGCTTCCTCGGCACCCTTTGTGAAACGACATTTCTCGGCGACGTCGTCGAAGCCCAGGTCGATCTGGCGGGCTTCAAGTTGCGCGCGACATTCAACCCGCATGTCGAATTGCATGAGGGCGACGCCGTACAGGTCAATTTCGGCGACGGGATGTGCGTGGTCGTGAAGGACGACATGGCCGACGGCGGAGCGCCGCAGTGAGCGTGGCGGCGGCGGGAGCGCAGGGCACGCGGCTGATGCGGGTCGCGCCCGCTGCGCTGGCGGCGTTCCTGTTTCTCCTTATCGTCGGACCTTTGGTGGTTCTGTTGTTGACCTCGTTCGCCGATCCGAAGGTCCTCTTCTTCGAGCGGCTTACCTTCACGTTCAACAACTACGTCGACGTGATCGCGCGGCCGGGTACCGGCCGGCTCATCTGGAACACGCTCGTCTACGCAACGTGCACCACGGTGCTCGGCGTGGTGCTCGCCACCGCGATGGCGTGGCTCACCGAACGGACCGACATGCCCGGCAGGATGGCCGTCCGGATTCTGATGTTCTCCTGGATGGCGGTGCCACCGCTGGTCTTTGCCTACGGATGGATTCTGCTCATCAACCCGGGGAACGGCGCCATCAACGTGCTTCTGCGCGGGCTCTTCGGGCTTCGCGGAGAACTGCTGTCGCCCTATTCGATGACCGCGCTGGTCGTCATCAGCTCATTAAGCCTCGTGCCCACGGCGTACGTGATGCTGAGCGGGCTCCTGCGCAACATGGATCCCTCGCTCGAGGACGCGGGCACCGTGCTGGGCGCGGGCCGGCTGCGGGTACTCGGTTCGATCACCCTGCCCGTGCTCACACCCGGCCTGCTTTCGGTGATGATCTTCGCCTATGTCGGCATGATCCAGACTTTCGACTTCCCGCTGGTGCTGGGCGCGAACTCGGGCATCCAGGTCCTGAGCACGCGCATATTCCTGCTGGCCGCGCCGGACATGGGCAAGCCCAACTACGGGCTCGCCGGCGCCTTCGGCGTGTTCCTGCTGCTGCTCGCCATGGTGCTGATGTGGGGCTATTTCCGGGCGACGCGCGTTTCGGAGCGATTCCGGGTCGTTTCGGGCCGTGGCTTCCGGCCCAAGCGTACGACGCTGGGCGCGTGGAAGCCGGTGGCCATCGGTTTTTTTGTGGGCTATCTGGTGCTGATGCTGCTGCCCATCCTCATCCTTCTGTGGGCGAGTCTGCTGCCGTTCTATCGCGTGCCTAATCTCGCCGATTTCGCGAATCTGACGGTTGCCGCATACGGAAGGGTCTTTGCGCAACCGACGTTCGTGCGCGCGATCGGCAACACCGTGCTTCTGGTTGCCGTCAGCTCGGCTTGCGTCATCCTGCTCTCGTGCGTGATCAGTTGGTTTTCGCTGCGCGCGCGCAACACCGCTGGCCGCCTGGTCGACCTGCTCGCCTTCGCGCCGATCGCAATTCCGCCTGTGGTAATGGCGATCGCGATGCTGCTTTTCTTCATGGTTTCGCCGATCTACGGAACGATCTGGGTCATCATCATCGGCCACATAACGATATTCATCGCCTTCGGCACGCGCACGATGAGCGGCGCCTTCATCCAGATCCACCGCGAACTCGAGGATGCGGCGACGATCAGCGGCGCGGGTTGGTGGTCGATGTTTGGCCGGATCGTCATGCCGCTGGTCTGGGTCCACGCGGTCAATGCGTGGCTCTGGGTCGTCGCCCACAGCGCACGCGACCTCACCTTTCCGCTGATCCTGCTAACTTCGTCGAACGTGGTCGTCGCCTCGTCGATCTTCGTCACCTGGTCCTATCCCGACCTGCCGGCCGCCTCTGCCCTTTCGATGCTGATGGTGGGCGCCCTCATCTTGCTGGTGATCCCGGTCCAGATCTTCGCTTTCCGGCGCCACGAGGCCATCTGACCCGCTCCCGGGCGCCGTGGCGCCCGGGAGCGGGCACCGGCATTGACACTTTCTGAAAATCGAATTACTTTTCGAAATATAGAAAATATTCGGGTAGCCGAGCCGGGCCGCGCGGGCGAGAGCCGCGACGACGTCAGTCCGCCGCGCGTCAGCCGCGACATCTGGCCGGCCATGCCTGCAACGAACGCGGCATTTTCGAAAAACTCTTCGAAATAATACGAGAGCGGGAGGAGATTCAAATGAGGACAGGCATTCTGAAGGCGCTAGGTGGTATTGCATTGGCCGCGCTGGCATTCACCGGAGTTGCGCAGGCGCAGCAGGCGGGCGCGAACTTCCAGGCCTTGGTGGATGGCGCGAAGAAGGAAGGCCGTCTCGTGGTCTGGTCGCCGCTTCCCAGCCGGCCCGAGGCGCAGAACGCCGCGATCGAGGCGTTCAACAAGCGTTTCGGGCTCAACACGCGCCTCGAATGGGTGCCGATGGCGGCTCCGACGGCGAACACGCGCGCGATCGCCGAACGCGCGGGCGGCAAGGTCACGGGCGATATGATCGGCGGCGGCTCGATCGGCGAGATCATCACCGCACGCGACGCGAACCTGATCAAGCCGTACGACTGGCGCGACGTGTTCGGCTCGCAGCTGCCCGGAATCGCCGAGATCGACGGCTTGGTGGAGTTCCGCGGCCTCGGGCTGCTCTACATGGTTGCGCACAACGGCATCGGCTGGAATCCCAAGATGATCAAGGCGGGCGAGGTGCCGAACAACGTCGAGGAGATGACCAACCCGAAGTGGCTGGGCAAGATCGGCGCGAATGCGTTCTTCCTGGTCCCGCTCGATATCATGTCGCTGTGCATGGGCGAGGAGAAGGCGCTGAAACTCGCCGACGGCCTCATCGCCAACAAGCCGGTTCTCGGCCGCGGCTCGCCGGCGGTGAACCAGTTCATCACCACCGGCCAGGTTCCGGTGGGCATGACGATCTCGCTCGTCGCCGAGAACGCGGCGCGCAACAAGGAGCCGATCGACTTCAAGATGTTCTCGGACTACGTGATCTCGACCGAAAACTACGTCTATGTGCTTGAGGGCTCGCCGAATCCGAATACGGCGCGCCTGTTCGCGGCGTGGCTTGCGGTCGAGGGTTGGAAGGTTGTCGATCCGATCGAGCCGTTGCCGAGCCTTCTCGACAAGAACAACAAGTTCATCAAGATGGCCGCCGATCAGGTCGCCAAAGGCGCCAAGGCCTGCCGGGTCGAGAATGCAGCGAACGCCGCTCAGATCGGCCGCGTGCGCGAGGCCGTGACACTGAAGCTCAGCGGCCAGCGCTAAGGCCGCGCGATCCAAATGCCTGCGGGGCGAGGTTCGCCCCGCAGGCACTTTTCATTCGTCGAACTTCTCGGTCTGATACTTCGTCAGCGCGAGGAAGTCGGGTCGGATCGGCGAAAAGATATCGAGGTTGATCGCCACGCCATCTTCTGCGGCCGGCGGCTCGACCCAGTGCTCGACGTGCGGCGGGATGCGCACCACGGTTCCCGGGCCGCAATCGTGGACCTCTTCTCCCAGGTGAAGCTTCACCCGACCCTGCAGGATCATGAAGATCTGCTCGATGTCGTGCGTATGGGGCGGTTTCATGGGTGTCCCGGGGCGCAGATGGCTGTAACCGATGGCCACGTTGCTGCCGCGAAAGCCGCGGACGGTGATGCCGTCGTAGTCAAAGGCGGGGATGGTCTCCCAGTTGTAGACCGGCACCTGCGTTGGATTGTCGGATGCGTTGTCGTCGTCCATTACGGCTCCCTCAGTCGAAATTCAGCGAAATGGTCTCCGCGATCAGGGCGGGACGTTCCTGTCCCTCGATCTCCAGCGCGTTGTCGATGGCGATCCGCCAGCCGCCGCCACCTTCCTCGACCGCGGCGACTTTCTGCCGGAGCCGCACGCGGGCGCCTTCGGATACGGGGTGGGTGAAACGCAGCTTGTTGAGCCCGTAGTTGAGGCTGCGCGAGCGCTGCTCGATGCGCCAGATCTGCGATGCGAGGCGCGGCAGCAGCGACAGCAGCAGATAGCCGTGCGCGATGGTGCGCCCGCCCGGCATCTCCTTGCGCGCGCGCTCGACATCGACGTGGATCCACTGGCGGTCGCCCGTTGCGGCGGCAAAGGCGTCAATCGTGAACTGATCGACCGTCAACCATTCGCTGGTTCCAAGTTCCTTTCCAACATGCGCGCGCATGTCGGACGGCTGCCCGACGACGATCATGGCTGTGCCTCCGCCGATGTTTCCAGCACGAACATCGGTACCGGCGGGCCCTCCGGCGTGGCCACGAAGCGCACGGCCACGCGCATGCCGACGGCGATCGCTTCGGGCTCGCATCCCTGGACGTTGGTCATCATCGTCACCCCTTCATCGAGCGTGACGTAGGCGAGCGCATACGGCTCCTTCGCACGACGCATCACCGTGAAGCTGTAGATGGTTCCGCGGCCAGTGCTCTCCAGCCATTGGGTGTGAGCACCGAAGCAGTGCGGGCACACCGTTCGCGGATAGTAGTGGTTGCGCCGGCAATCCGGGCAGTGCTTGACGAGAAGCCGGCCGGCGGCCGCGGCCTTCCAGAATTCGCGCGTCTCGGGTGACACTTCCGGCGAGGCAGTCGGTTTGCGGTCGAGGACAGCCATGGTCATACCCTTTCGAGAATCAGCGTCGCGCTGCCGTGGCGCGTGGCGAGCGACCCGCCGATACCGTTCGCGAGCGCGAGGCGGCAATCAGGCACTTGCACGGCCGGATGGGCTTCGCCGCGCAGCTGCCGGACCGCTTCGACGATCTTGGTCATGCCGCCGCGGTTGGCCGGATGGTTGTTGCAGAGCCCGCCTCCATCCGTGTTGAACGGCAGGCGGCCGACGCCCGAAATGAGGTTGCCGTCGGCGACGAACCTGCCGCCCGCGCCCTTTTCGCAAAAGCCGAGATCCTCAAGCTGGATCAGGACCGTGATGGTGAAGCTGTCGTAGATCGAGACATAGTCGATGTCCGCGGGCTTCACGCCGGCCTCGGCAAACGCGGCGGGGCCCGACCAGGCGGCGCCGGACACGGTGATGTCGAACGAGCCCCCGGACAGGTGCTTGGGCGCGGCACCCGCGCCGATCACCCGTACTCGCGGGCGACGCAGATCGCGGGCGATCTCCGGCGCGGCCACGATCACGGCACCGCCGCCGTCGGTGATGACGCAGCAGTCGAGGCGGCGCAGCGGATCGGCGATGATCGGCGAGTTCACCACGTCGTCGACCGAAACGAGCTCGCGCAGCATCGCATGGGGATTGTGCTGCGCGTGCTGCGAAGCCGCGACCTTGATCCACGCAAGCTGCTCGGCCGTGGTGCCGTACTGGTAACGGTGGCGCATCGCGCACATCGCGTACATGCCGATGCCGGTGGGCGCGAAGGGCAGTTCGAAGGGGATATCGGGCGCCCCGGCACCATAGACGCGCGGTGCGGTTCCGGTCGCCATCCCCTCGGCACGCGGCCGGCCGGCTAGGGTCACCAGCGCCACCGAGCAGCGGCCGGCGGCAATCGCTTCGGCCGCCTGCGCAACGTGGAGCAGGGGCGATGAACCGCCGATGTCGGTGGAGTCGACGTGGCGCACGCGCAGGCCGAGGTACTCAACCATCGACAGCGGACCGAGGCCCGGCGCGTCGCCCGCGCAGAAATACCCGTCGATATCGACTTTCGAGAGCCCGGCGTCGGCCAGCGCCCCATGAGCGACCTCGGCATGCAGCTGGGAGACCGACTGGTCGTCGGCCTTGCGCGTCGGATGTTCGTAGATGCCGACGATCTCGGCCTTGCCGCGTACGCTCATATCCTGCTTTTCGTACCAAGGTTCGCTGGCGAATTCGGTCAACGTGACCCGCCGTTTGATCGTCGCGGTGCCTTCCGGGAAGGCGAAGGCTCCGACCGCGTCTTCATCCGTTGCGCCGTGAGGGCGGTGGTCGTATCTGGAAATCGATTGCGCCATTTCGTATATTGCATCAACGGACTGTCGGTGCGGCGGCTCATCGAATTGACATTCTTTTGCGGATATTCGTATGATATTACGAAATACGGAAATGACCGGAGCAGGGCGCTTCCGGCTCAATGGAGGAGAGGGTCCAAGCATGGCCAAGACAAATGAGGTTACCCGCAAGGCGAAGACGAAAGCCGCGACCCGGGCCACACCGGCCCCAAAGCCGGCCCGCAAGCCGGCCGCGCCCCGCGCTGCCGCGAAGAAGGCGCGCTCGATCGAGCCGGCCAAACGTCACACGTTTTTGATCCAGCACAGCCAGGGCGAAGCGGATTTCCTGGTCGACGGTTTTCGCCCTTACGCCGCCTATCGCGACCTTGGCCTCGCCAAGGCCACCAACGGTATGGCGCAGGCCCACATTATCCGCATGCTGCCGCCATGTACAGACGAGGTGCGCAAGCGCCACTATCATGTGACGAAGCTTCAGTACGCATACATCCTGCGCGGCTGGATGAAGATCGAAGTCGACGGGCATGGTCCGATGATTGCCAAGCAGGGGAGCTTTTTCATGCTGCCCCAGAACATCAAGCACACCGTGCTCGAATACTCGGATGATTGCGAGTTGATGGAAGTCATCCTGCCGGCCCAATTCGACACGGTGAGCGTACCGTCCGTCGCGTGAGTGCCACCGGCGGCCGGACTTTGCGCCCGGCTCGCCAGTCTTTCGTTCAAAGCCCCAGCACGTTCTTGGCGACGATCCCGCGCTGGATCTCGCTGCTGCCGCCGTAGATCGTCGCCGGCCGGGCGTTCAGATAAGTGTTGAGCGCGTCTTCGGGACCGGCGCCGAACTCGGCTGTCGAGCGCACCGGCCCCGCGCTCCCCGCCGCCTCCAGCGTGAGCCCGGAAATGCGCGAGTAGGTTTCGGTGGCAAAGATCTTCAGGATCGATACGTCGGGCCCGAGCTTGCGACCCGCGCGGACATCATCGGCGAATTTCCGGTACAGACTCGACAGATCCTCGACGTCGAGCGTCAGGCGCGCGTAGCGGTCGGCGAAGGCGGGGTCGGCGAACAGGCCGTTGGCCACGGCGAGCCGCTCGAGTTGGCCGAGCGCGAACTGTGACTGCTTCGGGCTGCCGAGGAAGATGCGCTCGAAGCCGAGCAGCGATTTGGCGATTCCCCATCCGGCGTTGGGCTTGCCGACCAGGTTGGCGCGCGGCGTGCGCACATTGTCGAAAAAAACCTCGCAGAACTCGTCGTGTCCGGCGATGTCGCGAATCGGCCGAACGGTGATTCCCGGCGTCTTCATGTCGACCAGCAGAAAACTGATGCCCTCCTGCTTGGGCGCGGCCTGATCGGTGCGCACCAGCAGGAAGATGTGCGTGGCGTCCTGCGCGAGCGTGGTCCAAGTCTTCTGGCCGTTGACGACGTAGGCGTCGCCGTCGATCACCGCCGACATGCGCAGGCTTGCGAGATCCGAGCCCGCATTGGGCTCAGAGTAGCCCTGACACCAAAGATACTCGCCCGCGATTATCTTGGGCAGATACTGCGCGCGCTGCGCCTCGGTCCCCTCCTGGATCAGCAGTGGGCCGACGAGCGTGATGCCCATGTCGGGCGTGCGCGCGACCCCGAACGATTCCTGCTCCTCCATGAAGATAAGCAGCTTGTCCGGCTTCAGGCCCATCCCGCCCCAGCGCACTGGCCATGCGGGCGCGGCCCAGCCCTTGGCCGAGAGCGTCGCGTACCAGTCGCGAATCTCCGGCCAGTGCAGCCGGCGCATCGGATAGCGCAGTTCGGCCGGATAGTTCGCCGCAAAAAAGGCGCGCACGATCTCGCGGAACGCGCCGTCGTCGATTTCGTTCCAGTCCGTGGCCGCGTTCATCTGCGTTCTCCCGTTTCGGCGATGCGGGCCGCGGCGATGCGCGCGCGATGCGCCGCGGCGGTTCCATGGCGAGCCGACGACACCACAACGCGCTTGAGCAGAAGGCCCACGTCGCACTCGTGCGTAAAACCGATGGCGCCGTGCATCTGGACCGCCTCGCGGCCGACCGTCAGCGCGGCTTCGCTGCAGCGCGCCTTGACCCGGCTCGCCTGCCGCGCGCGCTGCGCGGGATCGTTGGCGCTCCATCCAGGCAGCACGTCGCGAAGACAGGCTGCGCTCAACTCCTGCTGGACGTACAGATCGACCGCGCGGTGCTGCAGCGCCTGAAACGAACCGATCAGCTGGCCGAACTGGCGGCGCGTGCGCAGGTAGTCGAGCGTGGTGGCCAGCATGCGCCGGGTGAGGCCGAGCAGTTCAGCGGAGGTCGCGCAGGCCGCGTCGTCGAACGCGCTCGCCAGCGCCGCGGCACCCGTGGCGGCCGAGGCGACGCGCGTCGCCCCGGAGACCGGCGTATGCGAGAAGCGGAGCTCGCCGACGCTGCCGCCGTCGGCGGTGCGGTCGATCCGAATGTCGACGCCCTTCGCACTGCGGTTGACCCAGTGGATTTCGACGCCCTCGGCGGCGCGTGCGGCGGTCAGAAATCCGTCGGCCGATACGGCGTGCGCGACGAAGCACTTGCGTCCGTCGATCGTCGCCGCATCGCCGCTGCTGGCGCGCGTCGCCATCGGCGCCCCGGGAAAATCGGAGGGTCCTTCCTGCCAGGCAACCGCGGCAAAGACCTCGCCTGCGGCGATGCTTTCGAGCAGCGCGCCGGCCGCCGGCCCGTCGCCGCGTCGTGCGATGCCGGCCGCGAACGCGGCCGCGCAGACAAGGGGCTCCGGCAGGACAGCGGGTCCCAATTCCTCAACGATGGCGGCAAGCGCGGGAAGTTCGAGACCGGCACCGCCGCGCGATTCGGGCACCATTAGGCCGATCCAGCCGAGCTCGGCCAGCAGCTTCCACTGGGCGCGATCGATCCGTCCGTCGCCGTCGTGGAACGCGCGCGCGCGCATTCTGGCGATTTCGTCGCGCGCAAAATCGCGTGCGGAGGCCCGGATCAGACCGAGGTCTTCATCGGATGCGGAATTGCTCATTGCTTCTCCATCGTATGCCGCATGGCTGCCCTATCGGTTGGTGACAACCAATGCGTCGAGGGCGACGCATCCCTGTCCCTCAGGCAGGACCAGGAGCGGATTGATTTCGATCGAAACACCGTTGCCCGCTGCCGTCGCGGTTGCCGCGAACTCGACGACAGCCGCGCGCAACGCCGCGCGGTCGAGCGCGGCCCCACCGCGCATACCGTCGAGCAGACGGGCGACACGCAATTCGGCGATCATCGCATCGGCATCGTCGCCCCGGAGCGGGGCCCGCCGCATCGCCACGTCGTCCAAGGCTTCGGCAAGGATGCCGCCGGCGCCGAGCAGGATCATGGTCCCGAAGACGGGATCGGCGACGCTGCCCAGCAGCATCTCGAGGCCGCCGACGTATTGTCGCGCGACGAGTATGCCCTCGATGCGCGCCGCCGGCGCTTTGGCCGCGACGGACGACGCAATGGCGTCCCACGCGCGCGCGACTTCAGCTTCGCCGGCAACGCCCAGAACCACCCCGCCGACTTCGGTCTTGTGCGCGATGTCGGACGAACTCACCTTCATCACCACGGGGAATCCGATGACGCGGGCGTAGGCGACGGCAGCCTCGCGGGTCGTCACGACACGCTCCTCCGGAATGGCGATGTGTGCGCTGGCGAGTGCTTGCTTGATTTCGTTCTCCCCACCGCCCAGAGGCAATGGCTTTCCCGCGTCGATCGCCGCGATCGGTGCCCGGTTGCGCGCCTCGCGGATGGCCTTGTGGACATGCGTCCAGCCGGCGAGCGCGCGCACCGCGCGCGAGGGATCCTCGAACACCAGAAAGCCGGCGGCGCGCGCCGCGGCAGCGGCAGCCGGATCGAACAGGCTGCAGAACACCAGCGGCGGTCCGCCTTCGCGCCGGAGCGGGCCCATTGCCTCGAGCAGTGGAGCGAACATGCGCGGCGACTGCCCGAAATAGGCGAGGTACATCAGTACCGCGTCGTACCCGGCGCCGACGACGACTTCAAGGCTGCGCGTCCACAAGCCAAGGTCGTTGAGGATCTGCGCCGTGGTGTCGAGTGGGTTGCGCGCCGTGGCGTAGGGGAGCATGCCCCGGAGGCTCGCCTCCGCGTCTGCCGGCAGCGGCGCAACGTCGAGTCCGTCGTCCGTCGCCGCGTCGGCGACGAGTGCGCCCGCGCCACCGGAAATCGTCACCACGCCCAGCCGGTTGCCCGCCGGTGCGGCTGCGTTGGCGCAGACATAGGCGATGTCGATTGCCTCGTCGAAACTCGCCGCGCGCCACGCTCCATATTGCCGAAAGACCGCGTCGTAGATCCGATCTTCGCCCGCCAGTGCACCGGTGTGCGTCTCGGTCGCCTCGCTACCGGCCGCGGTCCGGCCGACTTTCAGCATGATCACCGGTTTGCCCGCCGCGCGTGCAGCGGCGAGTCCGGCGGCGAGGCGCGCCCCGTCGCGGCAGCTTTCGACGTAGGCGACGATCACCTTGGTCGCGGGATCGGTGGCGAAATGGTCGATGCATTCGGCAACGGTGACATCGCCTTCGTTGCCGGTCGAGACCAGCGCGCCGAGGCCTAAGCCACGGCGCCGCGCCAGCATCAGGATCTGCGACATGATCGCGCCGCTTTGACTGGCGACGGAGACGACCCCGTGCGCATGGTCGTCGAAGCTAGCGGACTCCGAGAAGGTCGCGAACATGCCGCTTGAAGGCACCATAACGCCGAGGCAGTTAGGCCCAAGCAGACGCATACCGCCCTCGCGCGCGGCGGCGGCTAGCCGGCCCTGCGACGCGCTTCCCTCCGGCCCGGACTCGGCGAAGCCGCTGGCGAACACGATCGCCGCCCGGCAGCCCGCGGCCGCGCAGTCGCGCACCGCATCGAGCGCGGCGGCCGCCGGCACCGCGATGATCGCGAGGTCGGGCCGCTCGGGCAGAGACGCCATGTTCGCAAAGGCCGGCAGATCCTGAACCCGTTCGCGCGTGGGGTTCACCGGAAAGAGGCGGCGCGCCGGGTTGGCGTGGAGCCAGCGCCGGGCGAGCGCGGCCAGCGGCCGGCCGCCGATGCGAAGCGGGTCGTTCGATGCGCCGACGATCGCCACGCGTGTCGGCGCGAAAAAGGCGCCGATGCTCATGCGCATGACGGGCTGGCGTCGATGTCGTTGGCCCCCGTCCAAGCGGCGGCGCGGTGCCGGGCACCACCGCCGCCGCGCGTCGAATACGTCAAAAGCTGCATGCTGCGTCCTTGGTTTTCCTGAGTGTGAAAGGTATTACGCAATTTCGAATATGTCGAGGGTGCTGCCGCGACCGGATGCCTGAGACATGGCCCCCACACGGCGCCATCCAGACCGGCGGATTGACGCGCTGAAGTTCGTTATTTAGAATGTTGCTTCATAACTGCGAAATATAAACCAACCCTCCAGGAAAGCCGTCGACAATCCCAAAGCAATGGAATCTTTTGTTAAAGCCGACCTTTCGCATGGCGTCCTCACGGTCACCATCGACCGCGCCGAGAAGCGCAACGCGCTCAGCCAAGCCCTCCTTGCCGCGCTGCGCGAGACGTTCGCGCACTGGGCCGACGACAGCTCCGTGGCGGTCGCCGTACTCAAGGGCGCGGGCGAGCGCAGCTTCGCCGCGGGAGGCGATCTGAAGGAACTCGCGTCCGTACGGACGCAGGACGAAGCGATGCAATTCTCGACTTCGGCGCACGCCGCCCTCGACGGCATACGGCGCTTTCCGGTTCCGGTCATTGCGGCCTTGAACGGCGACGCGCTCGGCGGCGGCGCGGAACTGGCCATGGCATGCGACATCCGCATCGCGTCGGAGCAGGCGCGTATCGGTTTTCTGCAGTCGAAGCTCAACATCGCAACCGCATGGGGCGGCGGAACGGACCTTGTTGCTGCGATCGGAATCGGGCGCGCGCTGGAACTGCTGTGCACCGCGCGTATTCTTGGCCCCGGCGAGGCGGAGGCCTTCGGGCTCGTCAGCGCCAGGGCCGCGGCGGGCGAGGCGTTCGACGCTTTCGTTACCCGCTTTGTCGCGATCTATGCGTCGCAACGGCCGCTGGTGATGCGTGCGTTCAAGGCGCTCAGCGTTGCCCATCGCTTCGGCCATTCCGCCGAGGCTCGCGCGGCGAGCGAAAGCGCCCATTTCGTCCCGACATGGACAAGTGAAGACCACTGGCGCGCGGCCGAGCGCGCACTCGACAGGACGCAACGCGCGTGAGCGCCGACCCGGCCCGGACGCCCGGCCCCGCCGCATCCGGCGCGGAGTTGCTGCCGTTGGCGGCAACGCCGTCCGGCATCGAGATTCCCCTCGTGGCCACGGCTGCTTCGCATTCGGCACCGGGCGACGAGATGCCCGGTGAGTATCCGTTCACTCGCGGCATCTTCGCCGACGGATTCCGGGCCCGACTCTGGACCATGCGCCAGTACGCCGGTTTCTCGACCGCCGAGGAGTCGAACCGCCGCTACAAATTTCTGCTCGAACAAGGGCAGACCGGACTTTCCGTCGCCCTCGACCTGCCGACGCAATGCGGCTACGACCCGGTCGATCCTATCGCCCGGCCCGAGATCGGCAAGGTGGGCGTGTCGCTGTCGACACTAGCCGAGATGGAAGTTCTATTCGACGGCATCGATCTTGGCCGGGTGTCGACGTCGTTCACCATCAACGGCACGGCGGCGATCATCCTGGCGATGTACATCGCCTGCGCCGACAAGCAGGGCGTGCCGCGCGCCAAGCTCACCGGCACGATACAGAACGACATCCTGAAGGAATACGTCGCGCGCGGGACGTGGATCTTTCCGGTCCGGCCATCGATGCGGCTTATCTCCGATTCGATCCTCTTCACCAACGACGTCGCGCCGCGCTTCAACCCGATATCGATCGCGGGTGCGCATGTGCGCGATGCCGGCGCCACCGCGGTGGAGGAGATCGCCTACACACTTGCGAACGGCCTTGCCTATGTCGACGAACTCGTCGCCCGCGGCGGCGACATCTCGAAATTCGCCAAGCGGCTGAGCTTCTTCTTCTACGTGCACATGGATTTTTTCGAAGAGGTGTGCAAGTTGCGCGCGGCGCGCCGACTGTGGGCGAAGCTCCTGCGCGAGCGCTACGGCGTGACCGATCCAAAGGCGCTGCTGTTCCGCTTCGGGGTCGTCTGCGGCGGCTCCTCGCTGACCGCGGCGCAACCCTTCAACAACGTCGTGCGCGTCGCGGTGGAAACAATGGCTGCCGTCATGGGCGGCGCGCAGTCGATCTTCACCGCTGCGTACGACGAGGCGACGCAGATCCCGACCGAATTCTCTGCCGAACTCGCGCTGCGCACGCAGCAGGTTATCGCCTACGAAAGCGGCATCGCCGCCTCAGTCGACCCGCTCGGCGGCAGCCATTTGGTGGAGCACCTGACCGATCAGATGGAGGCCGGGATGATCCGCGTCATGGCGGAGATCGACGACTACGGCGGCGTGATAAAGGCGGTCGAGGATGGCTGGCTGCAGGCGCGGCTCGCCGACCGTGCGTTCGAGCGCAAGCAGAAGGTCGATGACCGCAGGACGGTTGTCGTGGGGGTGAACGCGTTCCGCACGGCGCCCGACGCGGGCGCTTCGGGAGAGGTCTTTAAGCTCGATCCGCGCACCGCCGAACGGGTCATCGGGCGGTTCGAGGCCGTGCGGCAACGCCGCGATCCCGCGGCGGTGTCGGGTGCGCTCGCGCGCCTCGAAGCCGCCGCGCGCGCGGACCGGGAAAACGTGATGCCGTTGCTTGTCGAATGCTGCCATGCCTACGCCACCGTCGGCGAAATGACCGGTGTGCTCAAGGGCTGTTGGGGCGAATTTCAGGAGCCGATCCGGCTATGACCGAAAAGAACGTGCGGCCGCTCGCGGGGAAACGGATCCTGGTCGCCAAGCCCGGACTCGACGGGCACGACATCGGGGCGAAGATCGTGGCGCTGGCCCTGCGCAACGCAGGCGCCGAGGTGATCTATACGGGCCTTCGCAAGACGCCGGAGTTCATCGCGCGGATCGCGGTGGACGAGGACGTCGACGCGGTGGGCCTCAGCGTGCTTTCCGGCAGTCATCACGAGCTGCTCGTTCAGACGCTCGATGCGCTGCGCCGCTTCGGTGGCGCAGACATTCCGGTTTTTATGGGCGGCACGATCCCGCCCGCCGAGCAGAAGGCGCTGTTTGACCTCGGCGCGCGGCGCATCTTCACCAGCGACATGCCCCTGGGCGAAGTCGTCTCGTCGGTAGCCGAGGCGCTGCGATGAGCGGCCCGCTTTCGGCGATCCGCGTCCTCGAAGTGGGGCATATGCTTGCCGGCCCCTATTGCGGACTGCTGCTCGCCGATCTGGGTGCGGAGGTTACGAAGATCGAGCCGGCCGAGGGCGACATCGCAAGACGTCTGGGCGGTCACGCGATCGGCGCGCACAATTCGTATTTCGCGAGCCTGAATCGAAACAAGCGCAGCGTCGTCCTCGATCTCGCATCGGCGGACGGTCAGGCCGCACTGCGCAGCCTCGCGCGGGATTCGCACGCGCTCGTCACGAACATGCGGCCCTCGGTCATCCGCAAGCTCGGCCTCACCCATGCGGCGCTCGCCGAGGTCAACCCGAAGCTCGTCTGCGTGGCGCTCACCGGGTTCGGCATGGAAAGCCCGTATTCGGACAGGCCGGCCTACGACTACGTGATCCAGGCGATGACCGGCATGATGGCGCTGACCGGCGACCCGGACGGCCCTCCCGCGAAGACCGGCTATTCGGCGGTGGACAATTCGGCCGGGATCATGGCGGCCCTCGGGCTCGTTGCGAAACTCGTCGAGGGGCGCGGCGGCCAGGTCGACGTTGCGATGTACGACGTGATGCTCTCGCAAATGAATTATCTGGCGAGCGCCTGGCTCAACGCCGGCGACCGCGCGCGGCGGATGGCGGCTTCGGCCCATCCTTTCATCGTGCCGGCCCAGGTCTTCGCGACAGCGGAAGGCTGGCTCGTACTGTTCATCACGCACGACGAATTCTGGACCCGCTTCTGCCGGGAGATGGGCCGGCCCGATTGGACGACCGATCCCCGCTTCGCGACGATGGATGCAAGGCGGATCAATCGCGACGCGGTGGTCGAGGAGATCGGCGCCGTGCTCGCCGCGCGACCGGCGTCGGAATGGGTGCGCCGGCTGGTGCCGCTCGGCATCGTCGCATCGGGAATCGAAACGCTCGAGGATGCGCTGGCGAGCGAGCAGGTCGCCGCGCGTCGCATGGTGGTCGACATCCCGACGCCGGATGGAAGGCTTCGCGCGGTCGGCAACCCGATCCGGTTCGAAGGGCAGGCGACCGAGTACCGCGCCCCACCGCTGTTGGGCGAGCACGGCTCGATCGACACCCTGCGCACGAGCAGATGACACCTGACCCATTCGATCGCCGGCGTCTCGCTCGGCGGCTAACGCAGGTCGCCAACACCACGGTTGCGCACGCGCTTGCCGGCGCGGCGCGTCCGGACGGAAACGGCGCGCGACGGATCGCCCTGACCGGGGCGCCGGGGGCCGGAAAGAGCACGCTGGCCGGCGCCCTCGCCCGCGAGCGCCTGCGCCATCCGGGACGCATCGGCATCCTTGCAATCGATCCGTCGAGCCCGTTGACCGGCGGCGCGATCCTCGGCGATCGAATCCGGATGGCGGCGTTGGCCGAGGAGCCGCGCATCTACATCCGCTCGATCGCCAGTCGTACCGCCGCCGCCGGGCTTGCCGATAACCTGCCGGATCTGCTCGCCGCGTTCGACGCCGAGAGCTTTACCGAAACGATCGTCGAAACTGCCGGCGTCGGACAGACCGAATACGAAATCCGCCATCTCGTCGACACCACCGTCCTGGTGTTGATGCCCGGTGCGGGCGACCAGATTCAATTGATGAAGAGCGGCATCATGGAAACCGCCGATATCTACGTCGTCAACAAAGCCGACCTGGATGGCGCCGACCGCGTTGCCGCCGAACTGCGTGCGATTGCCGGGCTCTCCGGCGCCCGCCCGCGGAGTTGGGTAAGTCCGATCGTTCTCACCAGTGCGGTAGGGGAACGGGGGATCGCCGAGCTTTCCCAGGCGATCGACGCCCACACCAGCTGGCATCTGGAGCGGGCGGACAAGGGCGAACGCGAAGCGGCACGACGCGCCTGTCACGTCCGGATCTTGATTGAATGCCGCGTGCGTGAGGTTGTCTCCGAAATGACGGTCGCCGAGTTGGGCGCGCCGATTGCGGATGTCTACGCCAAGGTCGTCGCGCGTCTGCCGGGAGGTTGAGGGCGACGCGCGAAGCGAATAGTCGAAGAGAGGGTTCACACATGGGATGTCTCGAAGGAAAGTCAGTTGTCGTAACGGGCGCCGGGCGCGGGATCGGTCGCGACATCGCGCTGCTTGCGGCGGCGGAAGGGGCAATGGTCGTCATCAACGACATTGGCACTTCGGTCGAAGGCGAGGGCAGCGATGTCGGGCCGGCGCAATCCGTCGTCGACGAGATCGAGGCCGTGGGCGGGCGAGCCGTCGCGAACACCGATAGCGTCTCCGATCCGGCGGGTGCCGAACACATCATCGGCACGGCGATCGCGGCGTTCGGTCGGATCGACGGCGTCGTGAATAACGCCGGTATCCTGCGCGACCGCATCTTCCACAAGATGACTTGGGAAGACTGGAAGGCGGTGATCGACGTCCACCTGATGGGCTCGTTCAACGTCGCGAAGGCTGCCGCCGGGCACTTCAAGGAGCAGTCGTCCGGCAGCTTCGTCCATTTCACCTCGATGAGCGGCCTCGTCGGAAATCTCGGCCAGGCGAACTACGCCGCCGCGAAGATGGGCATTGTCGGGCTGTCGAAGTCGATCGCGCTCGACATGGAGCGCTTCGGCGTGCGTTCGAACTGCGTGTGCCCGTTCGCGTGGAGCCGGATGATCGGCAACATTCCCGTGACCTCGGACGCACAGAAGGAACGCATCGATCGGCTCAAGACGATGGGCTCGGAGAAGATCGCGCCGATGGTCGTCTTTCTGCTGAGCGATCTGGCGCGCGAGGTGACCGGGCAGGTATTCGCCGTACGCAAGAACGAGCTGTTCCTGATGAGTCAACCGCGGCCGTTGCGCTCGCTGCAGCGCGATGCCGGTTGGACGCCGACGGCGATCGCCGAGCATGCGCTGCCGGCGCTGCGGGCGTCGTTCTACCCACTCGACAAGTCGGCGGACGTCTTCTGCTGGGGTCCGGTCTGAAAACGAAGGTGATAGCGAGGGAGGATCTGCGCATGGCTGGACTCGAGACATTTCGCAACACCGTCGACGGCAAGCTCATCGACGCGCGTGACACGTTCGAAAGCTACGACCCGTACGCCGGCAAGCCGTGGGCGGCGATCCCTCGCTGCAACGCCGCCGACGTCGACGCCGCGGTCGACGCGGCGCGGCGCGCGTTCCTGACCGGCGATTGGCCGGAGATGACGCCCTCGGCGCGCGGGCGACTGCTCACGCGCCTTGCCGACCTGATCGCGGAGAACGCGGAGCGCCTGGCGCGGATCGAGACGCGCGATAACGGCAAGCTGCTCGCCGAGATGGGCGGACAGCTTCGCTACATCCCCGAGTGGTACCGCTACTTCGGCGGGCTCGCCGACAAGATCGAAGGCCGCGTGCTGCCCATCGACAAACCGGGCATGTTCGCCTTCACGCGGCGCGAACCGCTGGGTGTGGTCGCGGCGATCGTGCCGTGGAATTCGCCGCTGCTGCTTCTCACTTGGAAGCTTGCGCCGCTGCTCGCGGCCGGCAACACCGCAGTGATCAAGCCGTCGGAACATGCGTCGGCCTCGACGCTCGCGTTCCTCGAACTGTTCGAGAAGGCCGGTTTCCCGCCCGGCGTCGTCAACTCGGTGACGGGCTTCCCGGACGATGCCGGCATCCCCCTCGTCCGGCACCCTGACATCGCAAAGATCGCGTTCACGGGCGGCGAACCCGGCGGCATCGCGGTGTACAAAGCGGCCGCCGAGGGCTTGAAGCACGTTACGCTCGAGTTGGGCGGCAAGTCGGCGAACGTCGTGTTCGGCGACGCCGATTTGGAGAGTGCGGTGAACGGCGTCATCTCCGGGATCTTTGCCGCGTCCGGGCAGACCTGCATCGCGGGGTCGCGCTTGCTAGTGCAGAGAAAGGTGCATGACGCGTTCGTCGAGAAGGTCGTAGCGCTGGCGAAGACCGCGCGGCTCGGCGATCCGTCGAAGGCCGACACGCAGGTCGGGCCGGTCACGACCCTGCCGCAACGCAAAAAGGTTCTCGGCTACATGGATGTTGCCAGAGCCGAGGGAGCGGTCTGCGCATTGGGTGGCGGCGCACCGGACGATCCGTCGTTGGGTGAGGGGTGGTTCGTCGAGCCGACGATCTTCACCCGCGTCAGCAACAGAATGCGCATCGCGCGCGAAGAGGTTTTCGGGCCGGTTCTCTCGGTGATCCCGTTCGACGAGGAGGAAGAGGCCTGGGCGATCGCGAACGACAGCGTCTATGGACTCGCAGCCGGCCTCTGGACGACCGACATGGGTCGTGCGATCCGGGGCTCGGCAAAACTCCAGGCCGGGACCGTGTGGGTGAACGCCTATCGCGCCGTCAGCTATATGGCGCCATTCGGTGGGTACAAGCGAAGCGGGCTCGGGCGCGAAAGCGGTCAGGAGGCCATTGAGTCGTATCTGCAGACGAAGACAGTCTGGATCGACACGGTCGGAAAGATGGCAAATCCCTTCGTGTTGCGGTGAAAGCACGTTGACCGCCAAGGCAATCAAGCTGTCCGAGGGTGCGGCCAGGGCCAGCGTCGTATCAATGTTGCGCGAGATCGCGTAGCCCACGACCTTGCGGCTGCAGGCATGGAGAATCGCGGTCAAGGTAGCAGAACCCCGAGGTAATCCGGATGAAGGTGAAGTCGGCAACCCACACGACATTCGGCCGGGTCGGGAAGTCCAAATCATAGGGCCGGAATGCGTACCGTACCGGGGGAAGTCCAAATAATAGGGCCGGAATGCCCACCATACCGGGGGAAGTCCAGCCCTTGAACTCCTGTGTCTGGTTGCTTGGGGGAACGTTCGAGATCATCTTGGGGACCCAGCTCCGAGCGCTGTCGTCGGAGAATGAGCTACTGATTTTGGAAACGTCACGCTCGACCAGCGCCTGACCTGGCAGGTTACGTTGGACCAATCTATTCTTGGAAGATCAGCTTGGGTCTAATTGATTGAAGCCCCAGGGCGAATTCGCGGAGTCGCCGCTCGTGGCTAAGCACCGCCATACCGAGGAAGCCTATGGGGAGTTTCAGCGCGCCTATGATCACTTCAACCGCGCGCTGTTCGACGGCTGCTTGCCGCCGTGTCTCATCACCCTGCATCGGGAAAGCAAGCGCACCTACGGGTACTTTTCGCACCAGCGGTTTGTGCGGCTGAGCGACGGGAAAACGGTGACCGACGAGATCGCCATGAACCCGCTGCACTTCGGCGGCCGCAACGCCCGGGAGGTGCTATCGACCCTGGCGCATGAGATGGTGCATCTATGGCAAGCCCATCACGGTAGACCCTCGCGGACCGCCTACCACAACAAGCATTGGGCGGCGAAGATGGACGAGATCGGCCTGCAGCCATCGTCGACCGGTGCGCCGGGCGGCAAGCGCACGGGACAGACGATGAGCCACACCATTCGCGCCGGCGGGTCTTTCGCGAGGGTGACGGCACAGCTCATGGCGAAGGGGTTCAGGATCAGTTGGGCGGACGCCGCGGGGCGGGTCGAAGCGAAGATGCCGGGAAGATCCGGCCGGCGCAATAAATACGTCTGCCGCGAATGCAGCGCGGCGGCGTGGGGGAAGGGCGGGCTAAAGCTCATCTGCGGCGACTGTGGCCAGCGGATGCAAGCTGGCGACGACAGCGACGACGCGTGATTTAGCAGGTCGAGGCTGGGTGGCCAACACCGACGGCAATGCTGGAGAAATGGTATGAGGCTTGCTGGTCGAGGCGGTGGAAGCGCGTTCCGGCCGCGAGCTTCCCGTTCAGCCCATTGAATGGTTGACCGACAACGGCTCACCGTACATCGCGCGCTACACGCGATCGTTCGTGCGCGAGATTGGCTTGGAACCGTGCGTGTCGACATCCATGGCGCTTTGTGTCTGGCCTTGGGACTGTTACGAACGCGATAGTCGCAAAGAGCCGGAACTTATGTGGAACCTTGGTCTTTATGCGCGCCTCGACATGGCCGACGCCTGGGCCATGATCGGGCCGATTTAGTATGCCCCCACGTCAAATCTCAAGCTAATGTTTGACCGGCTGGTATGCATGAATGGCGGCAATCCTCGCGATCTGCGTCAAGGTTGCGCTCACCACCGTGGCGGTCGCGGGCACTTAGCGCGCATTCCAGAACGTCCTGAGGGTTTCCCGTACGTCGGCGGGGTTGGCAGGTTGCGGCGGGGCTGCCTTGGCGCTGTCCGCTGTATCGTTCACGGCTTCTGCTCCGGCGCTTGCAGCAGCAGTGCCTGCGCCCGCAGCAGCACGGGGCGGTCGACCATCTTGCCGTCGACCGCGATCGCCGCGCCGTTCGCCTTCGCGGTGGCATCGACCACGCGCCGCGTAGATGGACTGTGCGCTGTGACTTATGAATTTGCCCAAGTCGGTGGCAGACAGCCCGAATTGAGTGGGGTGTGAGCGGAGGCCCCTGGCGACGAAGCGAAGCTTGGCTCCGTAGCCGTCCATTGGGGCAACGTAGGCGCCGGGCTAACAACTCCACCTTCGTCAGATCGGCTCTGAACATATCCGTGGCGCCTTTCGCCCTCAGGTCGCGCAACCTAAAATCGGACACACTCGCCTTGATGCAGTAGCGCCGGAACATTGCGCCGATGCCTTCAACCGAATATGGCTTCCGTTGAACGATCGGAAGAAGTCAAAGGCCCATGGGCGGTTCGCCACTCTGAGGTCGGCGATTCCTCTCGGCACGATACGCGTCCGCGAAGGCGGCCATGCTGTCGAAACGGAAGTCGATTTTCGGTGTGCCTGGAGGGGGCATCGTCGCGCCCCAGCCCTCGCTGGCGTGCCGTCGGTCGATCCACGCGGATGAGAGCCCGAGACGATTCGCGGGCGCATGGTCGTGGAACATACTCTGCGCCGTGTGCAGAACATCCTTGGTTTCCAAACCGAAGTCATCCTTCAGCCGCTTGAGCATGTATACAAAGTTTCGCAGGTTGGGCTTGTAGGATTCGATGTCCTGCGCGGTGTAGATTGCATCGAATTTCACTTGCAAGCGTTCATTGCTTGATCGGAACGAAATGCGGTCGACGTTCGACAGAATCACCAGCTTGAAGTGCTGCTTCAAGTAGCGCAGTGATTCCACCGAATCCGTAAACTCAGGCCAGTCGGGGACAGACGCGCCGAAGACATTGGCTTCTTCGTTGCTGACGGAGACGCTCCATTCCTTTGCCAAGCGCTTGTACACCGCCGCCAGGAGTTGCGAGTACGGCATCGCCGGCGTTTCCTCCTCCTGTGCGGCTTCGTGTCGTGCAAAGCTTTCAAGCGCCAGATCGCGCCACTTCGCGGGGTTCGCCCGCGCGACGAGCGGTTGCAGCGCGCCGAGGATGCCGGTTTCCCAGTCAATGAGGGTGCCGTAGCAGTCGAACGTGATGATCTTGAAGTCGGAAAGCTGCATATCGACCCCTGGTCATGCAACTTGGATACGGGCTCGCGTGAGGGAACTGCGCACCGCGATTCTCATCGCGGCAATGCTCTCGGGTCTGTCGGTCCGCTCCCGGGCGTTCGTGGCCAGACCTGCTCGAATACTCGAAGGAAATTGCCCCCAAGAATCTTGTGAATTTCCAGATCGTTGAAGCCGCGTCGCCGCAGTATGGCTGGCAAGGCAGCAAAGTCTTCGAGCGCCTCGAAGCCTTCGGCGTATACCGTATTCAGCGTGTAGTGACCGACGATTGCGGGGTAGCGCCGCCGGAAAAAACGTTCGAAGCGGATCGGTGACTCCCCTTCGAAGAAATCCGAGCCGATGCCGACATGATCGATACCGACCAAATCGGCGACGTAAGCAATGTGGCTCACGAAATCGTCGACGGTAGGTCGCGTGCCCGGACGAGTCTCGCAGAACGGCGCATACGCCGTGATTCCGATAACTCCGCCTCGAGCCGCGAGCGACCGCAATACATCGTCGCGGACATTGCGCGGGTGATCGCACAGCGCGCGTACATTGGCATGGCTGACGATCGGCGGTTTGGCAGAGAAGTCGATCGCCTGCATCGCAGTATCGTGCCCCGCATGGGCGACATCGAGAACCATTCCGGACTCGTTGATCTCGCGGATACAGATACGTCCAAATTCGGTGAGGCCGGTATCGCTGGCCTCGATGCAGCCACATCCGATGTCGCTGCGCTCGTTGTAGGTGAGTTGCACGATACGCTGGCCGAGCTGCGCCATGATCAAGATCAGGCTCGCATCGCCCTCAATCTTCGAGGCGAGGCCCTGGCATCCGAAGATGATTCCCAGTCGGCGTTCACGCTGGGCGCGGCGCAGGTCCTCAGTAGTGCGGACGTGCAGAAGACGATCGGGTTCAAGCTCGAAATAGCAGAAATAGCCGTGCATCGTGTGAAGCAGGGCGCGGAAATCATCCGTGCCCATGGCAATCCCCGTGATCCCCATCGTCACGTTCATCGCAGTAATGCCGCTGTCAATGGCGCGCTGCAGCCATTCCTTACCGTTTCGCGGCGGCGGCGGAAGCAGGGTGGTCGGCAGCAGGGCGGCAGAGCCCATCGCGTCGATCACGAGAGCATCGCCGACAGTCGTACCATTTGCAGGCATAGTCACTCTTTACTCAGCCCTGTTGGAGACGTCGCCACAAGCCATCGATCCAGGCGAAAATATCATCGCTGCGCCCTGGAAACGGGATCAATCGGTGGCGCTGAATACACGATCAAGACATTGCCGATGCACGCCTGCAATTCCGCATGACTTGATTGGATGTGCTACAGCACGCTGCGCGGCTCGCCAATCGCGCCTTCCGCAAACCTGGAGAACCGAAAACTGCGGATGTCCAATGACGCCTTGCCGTCCGCGATCAACTCCGCGACCAAGCGGCCGGCGATGGGCCCCAAACCGAAACCGTGGCCGCTGAAGCCCGTCGCAAAGACGAAGCCGCGCGGGCGTTCCGCTGTCCCGAGTACCGGGAGCGCATCGGGCGTTGCATCCATGTATCCGGCCCAAGTCTCCGTTATCTTGAGATCCGCAATAGTCGGGAACATCTTGCGAAACTCACCCACCATACGCTCAATCTTTGCCGGGTTGGGCGGAGGTTCCTTCGCCCATGTTGCCGAGAATGGGTGGCGACGTTCGCGTGATCCTGGTAGCCGAGCCAGCAGGTCGGCGAACAGCGGCTTGCCGACATGGAACTGGAAGAGCTGGCGGTTCTTCCAGTAGTTGGGCAGGAACAGTCGAGCGTCGCGCAGTGAATCGAGCGTAATGTCATGATCGGCCCATCCGCCCCCGCCAAGGTTCAATGTTCCATCCCTTCGCTGCCGAAAGGCGACGCCTGGAGCCCAGACTCCCACATCGCTGATTCGCGGCATCGCATTCGTGCGGGCGACCGTTGAGCGGACCCACCTCTGCGGCAGGTGGAGTCCGAGCGGACTGACGAGCTTCGCCGACCACGCGCCCGCCGCGCCGACGACGCAGCGCGTCCGTACCCGTCCTTTTTCCGTCCAGACCTCGCTTACGCCACCATTCGTGGTACCCACACGCAGGGCAGCACAGTGCTCGAAGACGCGCGCGCCAGCGGCCTTGGCGGCCGCACAGAACGCCAGCGTCGCCTTCCTTGGCTCTGCATGTCCATCGCTTGCCGTGTACATCGCGCCCAGCCAATCGCCTTCCATGCCGGGGATCAGCGCCCGCAGCTTGGCGGGGCCCAAGATCTCCGTATCGATACCGTGCTCGCGCGCGGTGCTGCGCCACCCCTCGAATAGCGCCATTCGCTTAGGTGTTGTAGCGAGTGCCATGTTCCCGCCCTGCATCCATTCCACGTCGGCGCCAAGTTCCTTCGCCGCGTTGCACCAGATTCGGTTCGCTTCGATCATCAGTGGCAGTTCCGATGGATCCCGGCCCTGCTGACGCACGAATCCCCAGTTCCTGCCCGATTGTCCGCGTCCGATTTCGTCCTTCTCGAAGAGGGCCGTGGATATGCCCCGGCGGCTCAGGTAGTACGACGCCGCGCAGCCGACGATTCCCCCTCCGATGACAACTACGTCGGCGTCCAGGGTGGTTTCTTCGTACGTCATGATCTTCCAGAATAGTTGTTGCGAGTCCGACCGTCAACGTATCGCGTTCGCGGTCGTGCGTCGCAATTCCAGGAGAGCGGAGCGGCCGCATGCGATGCATTCTGGGGGATCGTGCGCATTCAGGCGATCGCGGCCCACTTCACCCCGCGTCGACGCGCAACGCAGAGTCACGGCCCGATCGAGAGGCGACCAAGGGGCAAGCCAAGGCGAGGCAGCCCCTTGCCCGATGAAGAATCTACGCCAGCTTCAGTGACATCGAGTAGCGCATCCGATCGTACGGGAAGACGGTCGACGTGACCAGGACCGCGGTGCCGCGCGCCGACAAATAGCGGCGCGCGATAACAAAGCCGGCAACGCCCGGCGCAACGGCCAGCGCCTTCGCTTCCCTGCCCACGATCGGCTTTGCAGACAGCTCCTGCTCGACGGTGACAATCCTCTCGCCGATCCGCTCCTCGATAAAATCATGCAGTGTCACGCCACGCCGATCGAGCACGCCGCGGAGCGCGGGATGATCGCGATGCACGAATGCGAGTACATAGGCCACCGGCTTCCTCGCACTGCGCAAATGCTTGAGCGCATCGAGCCGGTGCCAAGCCTGACCGCGGCGGCACCGAAGCAAGCCCGCCTCCTGCGCACTCGCCTTGATGTCCCGTGCCGTCAGCACCTCCAGCTGCGCGCTCTTCACGTACGCCAGCAAGTCAGGGATCGCGGAGATCTGCTGCGTGAAGCCGCGACTGCGCGTGCGGCGCAGCACCATGGTCCCCGCCCCGGCGCGGCGCGCGATCAGTCCTTGCTCGGTCAGCCTGCGCACTGCGTCGCGAACCGTGTGCCGGCTGGCGCCGAAGGTGGCGCACAGTTCCAGTTCCGGGGGCAACTTGCCGCCGACCGGATAGCGCCCGTCGCGAATGTCGCTCACGAGCTGAAGATATATCTCCACGTAGCGCGGCGTGCGGGCAGGGATCGCCGCGGCATCTCGCGACTGCCCGGACTCCAATTCCGCGCGTTCGCTTTTCATCGTCGTTCCTCGTTCAATGCCTTGCGCATCCCCGGATCACGCCGCCGGGTGGTGGCTGGCTGGTTGACGCTTGGCAGGCATAGGCGCACACTTTGTCCGGACAATCGAATACTGACATGCAATCCCTTGTTCCACAAGCCTTTCGGCATGGTTGATTGCGTTAGCGAACTTGCTTGGGTGGCGGCAATGGTTTGTGCATTCGTTGACGGCCGCAATCAGGAGGCTCGGGCATGAATGAATCGCTGGCCGGTTTGTCGGGTGCGGCGTTCGATGTCGCCGTCATCGGCGGTGGGATCAACGGTGCGAGCGCAGCCCAGCACCTCGCTGCTGCAGGCTATTCGGTGCTGCTGGTCGAAAAGGGTGATTTCGGATCGGGGTCAAGCGGCCGGTCGAGTCGCCTTCTGCACTGCGGCCTTCGTTATCTTGCGCCCGGGCGATCACTTCTGGATTTCGTACGTCACCCGAGCCGCTTCGTCGCTGCTTTGAAGATGGCCAGGAAGGGAATGGAGGCGCGGTCCGACTTCGTGCGGACATCCGCGGTGCAGGCGAAGGCGATGCGCTTCTGCTTCCCGATCTACAAGGGTGGCCCGTATCGTAACTGGCAGGTCGACCTCGCGTTTCAATTGCTCGGACGCCTGGGACCGGGCGACTTGCCGCTCGACTACGAGCGCGTGCCCGCATCGGCCGCGGCGCGCATGCCGTTGCTGCGCTGGCTGCGCGACCCCCAGGCGCTCGATTCCGTGGCCATGTTCCGCGAATATCAACTCGATTGGCCCGAGCGAATCTGCGTCGATTCCATCCTCGACGCTGAGCGGCTGGGCACAGTCGTGCGCAATTACACCCTTGCCCGCATCGTCTCCCGAAGCAAGGACGGGTGGTCGATCGAGCTGACGGGTGTCGACGGGATGTCCCCAGGTCCGGATCCGAATCCGGTGCACGTAAACGCCCACGTCGTTCTCAACGTGGCTGGGATCTGGGTTGATATGGTAAATCGCGTGGCACAGCCAAAGGCGCGGCAGCGCGTCCTCGGCACCAAAGGCTGCCATGTCCTCGTCAAACTGCCTCCCGATTGCGCGAATATCGGCATCGCGACACTCAACAGCAAGCTGGAACCTTTCTACTGCATCCCCTACCGGGGCTATCACTACTTCGGACCCACCGAGACACTGTACGAGGGCGACCGGGATCGCATATGCGTAACCCACGAGGAGCGCGCATGGCTCGTCGGCGAGGCAAACCGCCTGCTGCCGCAACTGAAGCTGACCGACGCCGACGTACTCATGACCTGGGCCGGCGTGCGCCCGTTGACTTTCGACGAACATGTTCCGTTCGGCAATCGGTCGCGCCTCATTCACGACCTTGCGTCGGATGGCATGCCCGATGTGTATGCGATGACGGCGGGGCCGGTAATGACGCATCGCTCCGCCGGCAGGCAGTTGACCGACATCGTCCGACAGCGCATCCCGCCGTCGGGACCGCCCAGGAGCCTCGTCTACGCACCCGTACGGTTTCCCGAGGATTCCAATTCGCCACTGCTGCTTGCCGATGGGCAGGTGAAACTCTCTGACCTGCGGCACTCGGTTCGCGAGGAGCATGCTCGCACCCTGATGGACGCGTTGTTCCGCCGCGTCGGACTTGGATGGCACTGCGCTTTCACGCCCGCGGAACTCGCACGTGCGGCCGATGTGATTGGCGGTGAGCTCGGCTGGAGCGAGGCGCGCAAGGAAAAGGAAATCCAGGCGTTTCAGGCCGAAGCGGCGTTCCTGTTCGACCAGCGGCGGCAGCTGCGCCCGATCAATCGTACCGGCTGACCGCGATCGGGTTGCAGCGCAAACAGCGATGCCGCCGCGGTCCGCGGCCGGTTCAGGAACCGCCCTGATCGGTTGCCTACCCGCGCCGGGATCGTCTCAGAACACCATGCACAGGCGCAGCGAGTCGAGGATGGCGGCGTGCACGTTGCGGCTCGCCACCGCATCGCCAACCCGGTGCAGCTCGAACCGAGCCTCCGGCCTGATTTCCCGCAGCTGTGGTCTGCGCTCGAGCAGCGCCGGCAGATCGGTGACACCGTCATTCGCGGAGGCGCCCCGCAGTTCCCGATAGAGTTCGTCGGCCGGGCGCGTTCCGTGCTCGACCACGATCTGGTCGGCGACCCGCTCGATGAGCGCCTCGGTGGCGAGGTTCCTGAAGGTGGCAACTATCCGGTTGTCTTTGCGTTCGACCCTGACGATCTCATGATCGAAGGTCATCGGCACGGCGAGCTCGTACATGCGTTTCTTCCAGATCACGCGCTCGGCATAGGTAAGCTCCTGGGCAACCTGGGCGTCGATGGAGACGAGTGACGCCCGCCGGCCCTCGCGCACCGCGAGCTCGATGGCCTGCGGCGCAGGATGTCGGCCAGTGCCGTCGTAGACGATCACGTCGGAGCCGAGCACAACCGAGCCGCCGATCGCATCCCACACGCTCGTGCAATGAGCGGCTCCGTCGATCCCGTCGATGTCGGGCACGCCGCCGGCGGCGACGATCACGATGTCTGGCGCTTCCGCCAGCACGTCGGCGGCCTCGGCGTAGGCGTTTAGACGAACCTCGACGCCGAGCCGCTCGATCTCCTCCCGCCGCCAGTCGATGATGCCGAGCAGATCCTTGCGCCAGCTAGCGCGCGCTCCGAGCAACAACTGCCCACCGACCCGGTCCGCCGCTTCGAACAGCACCACGTTGTGGCCGCGTTCCGCGCACACGCGCGCAGCTTCGAGGCCCGCCGGCCCGCCGCCAACCACGACGACCTTGCGGCCCGGCCGAGCGGAACGCTCGATCACATGCGGTAGAGTCGCCTCTCTTCCGCTCGAGGGATTGTGAAGGCAATGCGGACGATACTGCGACTGACAGTGCGTCGCGCCGACGCAGGGTCGGATCCGATCTTCATGCCCCGCTTCGATCTTGCGCACGATGTGCGGATCGGCGATGTGGGCGCGGGTCATTGCGACCATGTCGAGCAACCCTTCGCGGATGGCGTAGCGGGCGGTGGCGATGTCGGAAATGCGTGCGGCGTGAAACACCGGCAGATGGACGGCACGCCGGAATTCGCCGACGCGCGCGAGCCAAGGCGCGATCGGCGAGGCCATGCCCGGCATGTTGTTGACGGCAAGCGCGCGCTCGGTGTCCATGCCGCCGTAGATGGCGTTGAAAAAATCGAGCATGCCGCTGCGCTCGAATAGCTGCGCGATCGCCACGCCTTCCTCGAGCGTGGACCCCGTATCGTCGCCCTCGTCGATCATGAAGCGCATTCCGGCGATGAAGTCATCGCCGGCCTGGCGGCGTATCTCCTCCAGCACCATCAGCGCGAAGCGGCAGCGGTTCCCGCGCGACCCGCCGAAACCGTCCGTGCGCCGGTTGGTCTTGGGCGAAATGAACTGACCGATCAGGTGCCCGCCGGCGAGCACTTCGATGCCGTCGAGGCCGCCGTCGCGGCAGCGGCGGGCAGCCGCGCCATACGCCTTCGCGACGCGGTCGATATCGTACTCGTCCATCTCCTTCGGAAAGCTGCGGTGCAGTGTCTCGCGCACCGCCGACGGACCGATCGTCGGCAGCCAATTCGTGGCATAGGGCTCGCCCCGACGGCCGAGATGCGTGATCTGTACCATCAGAGCGGCGCCATGTGCGTGGATCCGCTCCGAGAATTGTCGAAAATAGGGGATGATCGCGTCGGTGCCAACGTTGAGCTGACGGAAGATATTCGGCGAATCCACGTCCACATTTGACGATCCGCCGAACATCGTCAGCGCGATCCCGCCCTTGGCTTTCTCCTCGTGATAGATCTGGTAGGGCTCCGTCGGCAGGCCGCCGACCTCGAGCCCGCTGGCGTGGCTCGTGCTCATCACCCGGTTCTTGAAAACGAGCGATTTGATCCGGAACGGCTGCAGCAGCGGATCACTTGCTGCCCGAGTGGATGACGCTTCCGGTGTGTCAGGTATGGACATGCCCAGCCTCCTGTGGAGTGACGTAGGGGATCAAGCGCTTCGCAAAGGGAGAGGCCACTTCGCAGGCGCGACAGGCAATCCCGTCTTCGCGCCCGTGCACCGAACCTCGTTTCACGACGTGCTTCCGATAAGCTTCCGGATCGCCGCCTGCCTTTCGAACGTCGCCTCGATCATCTCGTCGGCGATCTGCGGAAAGCGGCTCGACAATACATCGAGCGCGGCGTGCGTCATCCCTCCCGGGGTCGCCGTCGCGCGCACGATGTCGTCCCATCCGTGGCCTGCCTGCGCGAGCGCGGCGATCGCTCCCGCGGTTTCGGCCATCATTGCGTCGAGAGTTGCCCGCTCGAGAGTTTGCGCCCGCGCTGCGTTGGCGGTCACGAACGCATCGCAGAGCGCAGCGAACAGGGCGATCGCCGAACCGGCGACGTTGGACGCTACGCGGTCGTCGCGCTCGTCGATCAACACCGGCATGCTGAAGCGGGCGAAGACGCGGCGCACGGTATCGACATGACCGGGCAGCGCGCCGGGGCCGGCAACGAGCAGCGAGACCCCGCGCCCGACGAGGTGCGCCAGCGTCGGGATCGCCCTCACGACCGGCACGCGCACGCGGTCTGCGATAACGCTCATCGGGACCGTATTGGCCACGCTGATCACGATCGCGTCCGGCCCAAGGTGCGGGGCGATGCGCTCGCACAGCGGCGGATAGATCTCCGGCGGAATGCAGAGGACGATGAGATCGGCGGCGCGCGCAAGGTCTTCCGGCGACGCGTAGGTGAGCCCGGGGATTTCCCGCTGCAACGCTGCCACGCGAGCCGAATCACGGCTCGCCGCGGTCAACTCGATCTCCGGCGCGTGGATCGCCGCCGCGCGGAGCAGCGTGGCGCCGAGTCTGCCGACTCCGATGATGCCGAGGCGGGTCATCGGCCGAGCCCGTCCAGAAGCTGATAGCAGGAGGTGACGAGCTTGACTGCCGGCACGGTGAAAGCGTGCAACGGAATCGGTGCGAGCGGCCGGCCGCTCGCGCCCCAGCCGACCGTGTCGGCTTCCAGCACGACGGCCCGCCGACCGTCCGCGGCGATGTGCAGCGCGGCCGAGAGCCCGGTGTACCCGGCCCCGATAATGGCGAAGTCGGCTTGCACTTCATCCGCCGGAGCGGCATAGCCGGGCCGGGGACCGGCGGTTGCCTCCCATCGCGACGGCATGGACGCGTGTCCCCGCGTCAGCTTGCGAGATCGAGGTGGTACTGGCGCACGAGATCCTCGAGGCTTACGGCAAGAAAGTCGGGCGGAGTGAACCGCGGTGGCGACTGCGTGCCGCCGTAGCCGGGCCGGCCGTGGCGGCGATAGATCCAGGCGGTGGAAAGGCCCGCATCGCGCGCCGCGCCGATGTCGTGATACTGGCTCTGCGCGACGTGCAGGATACGCTCGCGCTTCACGTCGAGGCGTTCCAGATGCGCGATGAAATACTCGAACGCGCGCGCGCTCGGTTTGGCCACGCCCATGTCCTCCTCCGTGATGATCTCCGAGAACGGCGAACCCAGCGTATCGGCCATCACGCGGGCCGATACGCGGTCGCCGTTGGTCACCACCACCAGGAAGCGGAAGTGCCGCTTGAGTTCGGCGAGCGCTGCGACGGAATCCGCAAAGGCCGGCCAGTGCCGCGCGGAGCGGACGACCGCCGGAGCGTCGCCCGGTTCGACCGCGACGCCGAAGCGCGCTGCCACGCCCTCCCAGATCTTCGGCAGCCGGGCGCTGAACAGAAGTTCGGGCGCGCGTGCGCGCACTTCGCCCTGCACGTTCGCATAGGTCTCCAGGATTTCCGTATCGGTGATCTGGTGCTTGGCGCGCAAGAGCCGCGGGCGCAGGAAATCGAGCAGGCCCTGCTCGAAGTCGATCAGGGTGCCAATCATGTCGAAGGTGAGTACGTCGAAATCCGTCAAGCGCATGGTTGCTCCATGGTGCCGGCTCCCCGCGCGCGCGCCGCGCGCGCCTGGGTGCCGCGTGTTGGTCGATCAGGATGCGATTCCTTCCGTTCGCTCCGCCGTGCCGGCCTCGATCGGCACGAAACAGGCGCTCGAGTGGCCCTTGTCCTGCGTCGTGAGCGCCGGTCGGTTCTGCGTGCAGGTAGCAATGCGCCGCGCGCAGCGGGGCGCGTAATTGCACGCCTGCGCCGGGTCGGCGATCGCGATCGGGACTTCGTCGGCATCGGTAATCACGGCGTCCGGCACCGCGCTGCGGGCACGCAGCAGGCTCAACGTGTACGGATGCCGCGGATCGGCAAACACCTGGTCGGTCGCCCCGATCTCGACGATGCGACCGAAATACATAACTGCGATCCGGTCGCACAGGAACCGCGCCACGCCAAGATCGTGGGTGATGAAAACGAGGCTGACACCGGTCTCGCGGTTCATCCGCTTGAGCAGGTTCAGAATCTGGGCGCGCACCGAAACGTCGAGCTTGGAGACCGGTTCGTCGGCGACGATGATGCGCGGCTTCACGCTGATGGCGCGCGCGACGGCCACTCGCTGCAGCTGGCCGCCGGATAGCTCGTGCGGGTAGCGGCTCGCGTGCTCCGGGCCAAGGCCGACCCGCTTAAGCAGCGCTGCAACCTCGCCGGAAACGCTGCCTTTCGGGCAGATGCCGTGAAGCCGCAGCGGCAGCGCAAGCGAGCTCTCGATCGTGAACCGCGGATTGAACGAGGACAGCGGATCCTGGAATATCATCTGCAGGTCACGGCGCAGCAGGCCCCAGCTGCCCGGCGGCAGTGTGGCAAGGTCGCGGCCGGCATAGAGGATCCGCCCCCGGGTGGGCTTGTAGGCACCGAGGATCGTCTTCCCGAGCGTGGTCTTGCCGCTGCCGGACTCGCCCACGAGGCCGAGTATCTCGCCTTGGGCGATGTCGAGGCTTACGGAATCGAGCGCGCGCAACGGGTGCGCATTCCGGAACCGCTGCGGCGCGCCGAAATCGAGCACGAGCTCGCGCACCTGCATCGTCGCGTCGGATGCGGCGGCCCCGCGCGATTCACTGATCATGGAGCAGGCATCTCGAGACATGACCGGGGCCGACGTCGACTAGGCGGGGCTGCGTCGAGCGGCATTTCGGCATCACCTGCGGACAGCGCGCGGCGAAACAGCATCCTTCGGGGGCACCGCGCATGCCGGGTTCGCCCTGAAGTTCGTAGAGGTACTCGTCGCGCCGGTCGAGCGAGGCGGACGTTTGCAGCAACCCCTGCGCGTAGGGGTGCCGGGGCCGCTCCAGGACGTCGCGGGCCGGCCCCATCTCGACGATCTCACCGGCGTACATCACGGCGATGCGGTCGCAGATCTCGCCGGCGACGGCGAGGTCGTGGGTCACGTACAGCACGGAGGCGCCGAGCTTCCGCTGCTGCGCTCGGATCAGGTCGAGGATCTGCCGCTCGACTAGGTTGTCGAGATTGGTGGTGGGCTCGTCCGCGATGATCAGGACCGGGCGCAGCGAGATCACCATCGCGATCAGGGCACGCTGGAGCATGCCGCCGCTCAACTGGTGCGGATAGGACGCGAGGACGCGTTCGGGCACGCGGATGCCGACGTCCCACAGATTCTGCACGGCTTCCTCCCGCCATTCGCCCTCGCCGGTCCCGGCGTACGCGCGGCGGCGCGCGATCGCCTGCTTCAGGTGCCACGCAACGGTCTTCGCGGGATTGAACGAACCCACCGGATCCTGGAAGATCATCGCGAGCTTCACGCCCTGGAGAGCGCGGAACTCTTCGCCCGAGAGTAGCGCCAGGTCCTTTCCGCGGAACCGTATCGCGTCGGCATCGACCGAGGCATGCGGCGGAAGGAGCCGCAGCAGCGACAGTCCGGTGACGGTCTTCCCCGAGCCGGACTCGCCAATGAGCCCGAACACCTCGCCCTCTGCGATGGAGAAGCTCACGCCGCGCACGGCGGCCACCCGCTCCCGGCCGACCGCGAAACTGGTACGCAGATTCGCGACCTCGATGAGCGCAGCCTCGGTCACAGCCGCGCCCTCAGCTTGGGATCCATGACATCACGGATGCCGTCGCTCAGCAGATTCAGACCGAGCAAGGCGATGGAGATCGCGACACCCGAGAGCGTAAGTACCCATGGCGCGCGCTGAAAATATTCCCGTCCATCGGCCATGATGGTGCCGAGCGATGGATTCGGCGGCTGCACGCCCAAGCCGAGGAAGCTCAATCCGGCCTCGATGACGATGCCGAACGCGATGCCGATCGCGATCTGGACAAACAGCGGGGCCGCGATGTTCGGCAGGATCTCGCGAGTGAGAATGCTGAAGGTCGACTGGCCCATCAGCTGTGCTGCCTGAACCCAGGGTTCCTCCTTGACGACCAGCGCCATGTTGCGTGCCAGACGGGCGAACAGCGGCAGATAGATCAGCGCGATCGATGCCGCAATGTTCGCGATCCCGAATCCGAGCACCACCATCAGGAACAGGGCGAGGACGAAGCTCGGGAAGCTGAAAAGCAGGTCGGAGATGCGCATCGCAACGGCCGCGGTCCAGCCGCCCACGTAGGCCGAGACCAGGCCAGCCGCGCTGCCGAGCAGCGCCGCCGCGAGTACGCCGGTTACGCTCACCGCGAGCGATACGCGCGCGCCGTAAAGAATCCGCGTGAGCACGTCGCGCCCGAACGAATCGGTGCCGAAGGGATGCGCGAGGCTCGGTGGCTCGAGAAGCGCGAGGAAGTTCGCCTCGGTCGGCGAGTGAGGCAAGACCCATGGGCCGGCGATGACGGCGAGCAGTACAAACCCGGTGACGGCGGCACCGATGACGGCGAGCTTGTTGGCAAAGAAGGCGCGCATCCCGTCTTCCTCACGTTGAGCGCGGATTGAGCGCTGCGCAGAGCAGGTCCACGAGAAAGTTCACGATCAGCACGCAGATCAGGAAGGTAAGCGCGCACGCCTGCACCAGCCCATAATCGCGGCCGAAGGCGGCGTCCACCAGGAGGGCGCCGATGCCCGGAATGCCGAAAATTCGCTCCACGACCACCGTCCCGCCAAGCAGATAGCGCACCTGTAGTCCGATGACGGTGACATAGGGGATCAGCGCATTGCGGAACACGTAATGCACGAAGACGAACGCCCGGCTGTAGCCGAGCGAGCGGGCGACGCGGACGTGGTCCCGATAGAGAGTATCGATGAGCGCCGTGCGGAGGATGCGCGTGAAGGACGCCGCCATCGGCGCGGCGATGGCGAACGCCGGCAGGAAACCGCTGTAGAGTGCGCCCGCCAGCGAATCGCCAGGCGAAACGAAGCCGTAGGAAGGGAAGATCCCCGCTCCCAGAGCGAGCAAGTAGACCAGCACGTAGGACAGCCAGAAATCCGGCATCGAGATGCCGAGGACCGCTATCCCAGTGGCGGCGCTGTCGATGAAGCGACCGTGGTACAGCGCCGACACCGTGCCCGCCACCAGCGAAATCGCCACTGCGATTGCCATCGCATAGAAGCCGATGAAAAGCGTGTTGGGCAGGCGCGATCCGATCAGGTCGGCAATCGGCACGCCACCTGCAACGGTCATCGACATGCCGAAATTGCCCACCAGCGCGCCGGACAGCCAGCGCCAGAATTGGACGACCAGCGGCGCGTCGAGACCCCAGCGCTTGTGGAACGCCGCGATCGCCTCCGGCGTCGCCTGATCGCCCAGCGCGGCGAGCGCCGGGTCGCCATGGCCGGCGCGCATGACAAAGAACACAAGCGCCGCGCCGAGGAAGGCGATAAGCAGCGCGCCCCCGAGCCGGCGCGACGCAGGTCCGAGATTGATCGTCGGCACGGCTCAACGGCTCAACTCAGCTCCATCCCCCCAAACTGGTCCGCGAAGTTTGAATAGGGCAGTTGCACGAAGCCCTTCACGTTCGGACGCAGCAGATTGTGGATGTTCGAGCTGAAGCACGGCAGCACGGGGAGCTCGTCGGCGACGAGCATATCCGCCTCGCGATAGATCGCCTTGCGCTTCGCCGGATCCAACTCCGTGCGGCCACGCTCGAGGATGGCGTCCATCTTCTGGCTCGAATAGAAATGAACGTTGCGAAAGCCCTTGGAACCGACGATCTCGCCGAGATACTCGTCGGGATCCACGAAGCCAAGCCAGCCCATGACCATCGCGTCGTAATCGCCGGCCTTGGCGCGCGAATAGGCGGTGTTGAAGTCGGTCGCCTGGAGCGTGATCTTGGTGCCCAGGACCTGGTTGGCCTGCCCTGCCACGATCTCACCCATTCGGTGCCACCAGTTGGAGCCCCAGACCAGCATCGTCGCCTCGGTTCCCGCCTTGTAGGCGGACTTGGCGAGCTCAGCGCGGGCGCGTTCCGGATTGTAGGTGACGTACTCGCCGAACACGGGTTTAGGATCGGCCCAAAGTGCGGGCGGCAGCACACCGGGAATGGCGACGCCTTCGCCGAAAAGTACTGCCTTCACCAGGACGTTGCGGTCGAACGCCATCGAGACTGCGCGGCGAAAGTGAATGTCCGAGAACGGTCCCTTCCTGTTGTTGAGCGCGATGTAGCGAGTATTGAGGCCCGCCTGCTTGAGCACCCTCAGCTCGGGCCGCTTCTCGAGCGAGCTGATGTCGGCGAACGGCGCTGTGCTGGTCAGGTCGAGCTGGTTGCCGAGGATCGCGGTCATCCCGCTGGATTCTTCGGCGATCAGTGGACATAGCACGCGGGCGATTCTGGGCGCGCCGGAGAAAGAGCCCGGGAACGCGACTAGTTCAATGCTCTCGCCCGATTTCCAGTCCTTGATGATGTAAGGCCCGGTGCCCACCGGCCGGCGCCCGAAAGCTTCATCGCCCATGGATTTCAATGCGGTGCGGGAGACGATCTGCGTCGCCGTACGGGTGTTGGTGAGGTAGTTGAGCAGCGGGGCGAAGGGGGCCTTGGTGACGAGTCGAATCGTGTAGGGATCGGCGATCTGGATAGTCTCGATCGCAGCCACCTTGCTGCGATTGGGCGCGGCGTTCTTCTCGTCGGCGACGCGTTCGAGCGTGAACTTGACGTCGTCGGCGGTGAAGTCGCTGCCGTCCTGAAATTTGACGCCTTTGCGCAGCTTGAATTCGAGCGTGGTGGAGTTCACCACCTTGAAGCTCTCGGCAAGATCGGGCACCAATTCCAACTTGGAGTTGAACTTCAGGAGCGCGTTGAACGCCCCGTATATCACATAGAATTCGGGGATCAGGGTTGCCTTCATCGGATCGAGGGTGTTGATCACGTTGAAGCCGGTGATACCGGCCCTGAGAGTTACGGACTGTTGCGCAATCGCCCCTCCGATGGTCCATGGCATGCCCAGTCCCGCGGCTGCGGCGCCAGCCGCGAGCTTGAGCGCGTCGCGCCTGGTGAAATCCGCTCGATTTATCGACATGATCTTCTCCTCCGGTCTCTCGATCTTACGCGTTACGCCAAGTGGCAATCCCCGTCGTATCTGGCGAGTGTCGGACCCGCTGCGTCTGCAGGTTAACGGTCACGTGCTTTTACGCCGTCCCCCGCGCGAATCGTGCGGAAGCTTGATACCGGGCCCTCGCCCGCGATTCGCCGATTCAAACGTTCGTAGTAAACGACATCCGGCATTTCCGGTGTGGCACCACCTGCGTGTCGGCATCGCATTGTCCGGACAAAGCTTACACCTGCGCCGGCGCGTTATCAAGCACGCGCATCCAGTATGGCATGAGCTTGAACGACGGGCTTTGCTTCGGATCCGAGATGGACGGGAGCCTTGGGTCCTTTACCGGGGATCCCGGTAGCGGCCATGCGCGATCTGGGGAAACACCACCGGATGCTCGACACCGACACACCCGCAATCGGCCGGCGAGACCGCCGTGGACAGCCAGCGGGCAGGTCGGCACCGCGGTCCGGTATCATCGTCGCTGCCGATCACCGCAATTGACGCGGGAAATCAGCTAATCTCTCAGCCTGCCGATTCCGGTTGCGGCCCTTGTATGGAAGCTGATACGGCACTCATGACCATTGATGATCCGGCCGCAATGACGACCGCCGCTCCGGGCAAGGGAGAATTGAAAGACTGCGTCGCGCTGGTGACCGGTGGTACACGCGGAATCGGATTCGCGGTTTGCGAGGCTTTGGCTCGCCAAGGTGCGGCGGTTGTAACCTGCGGCTCCACGCAGAGCAGCGTCGGCCGTTGCGAACAGCGTGCACGCGAGCTTGGTTTGCCGATAACGGCGCTGGTGGCTGATGTCGAGAAGGAAGACGCCGTCGATTCGATGGTCCGGGAAACCATTTCGCGCCATGGCAGGCTGAACGTCCTGGTGCCGGCCGTCGGCCGCGCCTTTCGAGGCGCGGCCACCGAAACGAGCGCCACCGATTGGGACCGCTGTCTCTCCATCAATCTGAGAGCGCCGTTCCTGATTGCCAGGGCTGCATTGCCTCACCTGATTAGATCGGGCGATAGCAGCATCGTATTCGTGTCATCCATATGGGCGGTTACCGCGACCTACCGGCGTGTCGCCTATACAGTGGCCAAGTCCGGATTGACTGACCTTGCCCGAGTACTCGCAATCGATCACGCAGTCGATGGAGTCCGCGTCAACGCGGTTGCTCCTGGCTACGTCGACACGGACTTGCTGCGCCAGTCGCTCTCGGAAATCGATCCCGGCCGACCCGTTGATCAGTTACTCGCGGCCGCGGCAGACGATCAGCCACTCAAGCGGCTATCCCGTCCGGAGGAGATTGGTGAAGTCGTTGCGTTCCTCGTCGGCCCTCACGCGCGGTGCATTACCGGACAAACTCTCGTGGTTGACAGTGGCATTACGACCAAATATGCACTAGCCGAACGGTGGAGATGACCGTCCAGCCCATCTTGCCAATCGTTTCCACGCAAATCACTCCAGGTCGCTCCGCAAACTGCGGAGTCGGTCAGGCTGCTCACTTTTACGTGATCAAACAGCCTCAAACCTGCTCAGCATTGCGTGATAATTCACAGACATGAAACTCACGTACCAGGAAACGTCGCGCGGCGGCCTTGCGGTCAACGTCGTCGAGTGTTGATCAGGCATGCGCAAATACTCGATCTTCAGCCTTGCACGCAACGCCCTTTCCTACCACGAGAACTGGGAAACGGCATGGCGTAGTCCGGAGCCCCGCACCGAATACGATGTCGTGATCGTCGGCGGGGGCGGTCATGGTCTCGCCACTGCGTATTACCTGGCCAAGGAACACGGCATCACCAACGTCGCGGTGCTCGAAAAAGGCTGGATAGGCGGCGGTAATACCGGCCGCAACACGACGATCGTGCGCTCGAACTACCTGTGGGACGAGGCCACCCACCTCTACGAGAAGTCGCTGCAACTCTGGGAAGGACTGTCGCAGGACCTCAATTACAACGTGATGTTCAGCCAGCGCGGTGTATTGAACCTCGGCCACTCGCTGCAGGAAATGCGCGACATCGAACGCCGCGTCAACGCCAATCGCTTGAACGGTGTCGACGGCGAAGTGCTGAACACCGCCCAGGTCAAGGCCATGGTGCCGATCATCAACGACTCGCCGAACGCACGCTATCCGATTCTCGGGGCGTCGTTGCAGCGGCGGGGCGGCACGGCACGACACGATGCCGTGGCGTGGGGTTTCGCACGCGGCGCCGACTCGCGCGGCGTCGACATTATCCAGAAGTGCGAAGTCACCGGCATCCGCCGCGACCAGGGCCGCGTCGTCGGAGTCGAGACCAGCAAGGGCTTCATTCGCGCGCGCAGGGTCGGCGTTGTCACCGCCGGGAACTCGAGCGTCCTGGCGTCAATGGCCGGGCTGCGCTTTCCAATCGAAAGTCACCCCCTGCAGGCACTCGTCTCCGAGCCGATCAAGCCCGTATTGAATACCGTCATCATGTCCAACGCCGTCCATGGCTACATCAGCCAGTCGGACAAGGGCGACCTCGTGATCGGTGCCGGTATCGATTCCTACGTCGGATATGGACAGCGAGGCAGCTTTTCAGTTATCGAAGGTACCCTGGCGGCCATTGTCGAGTTGTTTCCCATCTTCAGCCGCGTGCGCATGAATCGCCAATGGGGTGGGATCGTCGACATTTGTCCCGATGCGTGCCCCATCATCGGGCTGACGCCGGTCACCGGCCTCTACTTCAACTGCGGCTGGGGGACGGGTGGATTCAAGGCCACGCCCGGATCCGGATGGGCATTCGCGCACACCATCGCACATGATCGTCCGCATGAGCTCAATGCGGCGTTCTCCCTTGAACGATTCACGACCGGGCGCCTGATCGACGAGCACGGCGCCGCCGGGGTCGCCCATTGAAACCTGCGGAATTGGAACGATGCTGATCATTGACTGCCCTTGGTGCGGGCCCCGAGAACAAACGGAATTTTCGTACGGCGGTGAAGCGCACATCGCCCGGCCGGCTGATCCCGATGCCCTCACCGACGAGCAATGGGGCGACTACCTGTTCATGCGCAAGAATCCGCGGGGGCCGCATCTGGAGCAATGGATGCACACCTACGGCTGCCGCCGATGGTTCAACGTTGAACGCGACACGGTGACCTATCGAATCGCGCGCGTGTACAAACCCGGTGAGTCGGTGCCGGAGGGTCTCTGACAATGACCGCGTTTCGATTGAATGCACCAGCACGCATCGACACCCGCAAGCCGCTGTCTTTCACGTTCAACGGCAAGCGTTATGTGGGGCAGGCGGGAGACACGCTGGCGTCCGCGTTGCTGGCGAACGGGGTGAGTGTCGTCGCAAGGAGCTGGAAATATCACCGGCCACGCGGTTTCATCGCCAGCGGCGTCGAAGAGCCCAATGGCATCGTGCAACTCGAGACCGGCGCGCACACGGTTCCCAATGCGCGTGCGACCGAAGTCGAGCTCTACGAAGGACTGACCGCGACGAGCGTGAATTGCTGGCCCAGCGTCGACCACGACTTCATGGCGATCACCGGTATTTTCGGACGCCTGATGCCGGCGGGCTTTTACTACAAGACGTTCATGTGGCCGAAAAGCCTTTGGATGAAATACGAACACTACATTCGCAAGGCTTCCGGGCTCGGGACATCGCCGAGTCAGCCGGACCCGGACCGCTATGACAAGATGAATGCACACTGCGACGTACTCGTCGTCGGTGGCGGGCCCACGGGGCTTGCCGCCGCGCTCGCCGCCGGTCGCAGCGGTGCGCGCGTGATGGTGGTCGACCAGCAGAACGAATTTGGCGGCAGCTTGCTGCAAGTGCGCCCGGCGGCGCGCAATACGAATTCGAAAGCCGCGTGCACCATCGACGGCGCAGCGCCGATGGAGTGGGTCCAGAAGTCGCTCGCCGAGCTGGCAACGATGCCCGAGGTTCGTTTGTTGCGGCGCAGCACGGTGTTCGGCTACCACGACCAAAACTTCCTGACGATCAATCAGCGACGTTGCGAGCACCTGCGTCCTGACGATCGCGTCGGCACTCGCGAGCGCGTCTGGCGCGTGCGTGCGAAGCAGGTGGTACTGGCGACCGGCGCCATGGAGCGTCCGTTCGTTTTCTGCAACAACGATCGGCCGGGAGTCATGCTCGCCTCCGCGGTGTCGGCCTACACGAATCGATATGCGGTCCGTCTCGGCGCGCGCGCGGTCATTTTTACCAACAACGACAGCGCCTACCAGACGGCGCTGGATCTCGCCGAGGCAGGCATTGCCGTTGTGGCCATCGTCGATCCGCGCAGTGCGCCCCGCGGCAATCTGCCGATGCAGGCGCGCAGCGCCGGCATCACCATCATCGACAATGCCGTGGTCGTGAATGTCCACGGCACGAAGCGGGTGGCCGCCGTCGACGTGATGGCGCTTGACGCCGGAGGCAAACAAGTCACCGGTCCCGTCAAAACGATCGCCTGCGATCTCGTCGCCCTATCTGGCGGCTGGAGCCCGGCGGTGCACCTGCACGCCCAGTCAGGCGGCAGGCCTCGCTTTGACGAGGCCCGCTTGTGCTTCGTGCCGGCCGATTCCGTGCAGGCGGAGCGATCGGCCGGTGCATGCAACGGCGTCTTCCAGCTTTATGCATGCATCGCGGAAGGTCACGCCGGCGGGTCCGAAGCCGCGTGCCTCGCCGGGTTCGTCCAGCCGCAAGCGATGACGTCGCCGGCGGTGACGGTGGCATCAGAAGAGCCGCCGAGGGCGTTGTGGATCGTACCGTCGACCGAGCCGGGTAACCGCGGACCGAAGCAGTTCGTCGATCTGCAGAACGATGTCACCGCCTCCGACATCGTATTGGCCGCGAGAGAAGGATACCGCTCCATCGAGCACGTCAAGCGCTACACCGCATTGGGCTTCGGCACCGAGCAGGGCAAGCTCGGAAACGTCAACGGAATGGCCATTCTCGCCGGCACGCTGGGTCAGGATATTGCGAGCACCGGCACGACCACCTTCCGGCCCAATTACACGCCAGTCACGTTTGGCGCTATCGCCGGCCGCGATCTGGGTGACATGTTCGAACCCATTCGCAAGACAGCGCTACATCAATGGCACGAGGAACACGGCGCTCGTTTCGAAAACGTCGAACAGTGGAAACGTCCCTGGTACTACCCCAAGCTGGACGAGACCATGCACGACGCGGTGAATCGCGAGTGTCTCGCCACGCGCAACGGCGTCGGCATCATGGATGCGTCCACGCTGGGCAAGATTGACATCCAGGGACCGGATGCCGCGACCTTTCTCAATTGGGTTTACACGAATGCCTGGTCGAAGCTCGCGGTCGGACGCTCCCGTTATGGCCTGATGCTCGATGAAAACGGCATGGCAATGGATGACGGCGTCACCACGCGGCTGGCTGAACATCACTATCTGATGACGACCACGACCGGCGGTGCGGCGCGCGTGATGGCCTGGCTCGAGCGCTGGCTGCAGACCGAATGGCCGCATCTGCGCGTGTACCTGACTTCGGTCACCGACCACTGGGCGACATGCGCCGTCGTCGGTCCGGACAGCCGCAAGGTGGTGCAGGCGACCTGCACGGATATCGACTTCTCGCCGGAGGCGTTTCCCTTCATGGCCAGCCACGAAGGCA
>Ga0335394_10000195_pt1 | contig 61816 bp, 42 predicted proteins | sample MAT03_FD_205741 | JGI IMG/M metagenome (GOLD analysis project Ga0335394, IMG submission 205741) | Freshwater microbial communities from Lake Fryxell liftoff mats and glacier meltwater in Antarctica - MAT-03 (spades assembly) (version 2) ... | reverse complement strand
TTGGTGAGCAAGGAGACGGCGATCTGGGGGTTTCGCGGCGAGGTGGCGGTGCATTCGAGGGAGGGTGCGGCCACGCAGGCGAGCGCAGCGGGTAGCGAGGTGGTGGCGGGCAGCGATGGAGAGATTGCGAAAGGAGGCCATGACTTGAGCGGTCGACTTTTCTCGGAACTGGGTGCGATCCTCGTCGTAGGTGCGGTCGCGACGGTAGTGGACGGCGTTTTCGATGCCCCAGTGCGCACGCAAGGCCGTCGCGAGCGCTAGTTCACCCAGGGCGTTAGCGGAGCGGCTGGTGATGGCAAAGACGGTCTCCTGCTCGATGGTGCCGTTGGAGCACTCGCGGCGGCGGTCCACACGCGCTGAGCACCCGCTGGAAAGTGCTCTCGCTGGGAGGTTCCCTGCGCTTGGTAGTGGGATTGAGCCAGGCGCGCAGCGCACGCAACTGGGGCTGGGACAACTCCGCGGCGATCGCGGCCAGGTCCGCCAGCGTGCGTCCGCCGGCCAGTACGCCCACCGCCGCAGTGGCGAGCACCCCGTCCAAGCGGTGACGCCGCCCGGCGGCGCGACGGGGGTCCGCCAATTGGTCAAACGCTGCGATCGGTCCGCTCAGAGCGCGCACTGGAAGGCGGTTGCGCGGCGGAGGTTCTCGTTCGAACCCCGCGAGGGCCTCCGGCAGCTCTCCGGCCCGCAACCACTCGGCGGGTTTCTGCGGTTTAGCTCTTGGCTCTGTCCGCATCGCGTCTACCTCTCTTCGCCGCATGCCGTTGCCTGATTTCCTGCCGATCCCGCCTTTCGCTCTTCCCGTGCAGGGGGAGGCCATACTCCCGGGGTCGAAAAGCCTCACCAATCGCGCCCTGCTGCTCGCCGCATTGAGCACCGCGCCGGTGACACTGACCGGCGCTCTTTTCAGCGAGGACACGCAACTCATGGCCGAGGCGTTGCGGAAACTGGGCTTCGCGGTTTCTACCGACTCCGCTGCCGGCACGATCGCTCTGGAGGGTCAGAACGGGGCTTATTCCGACACGAGCACCCGCACAGCCCCCGTGGAGCTGTTCGTCGGTCTCGCCGGGACCGCCGCCCGTTTTCTCACCGCTCTTTGTGCGTCTGCGCCGCGTGGAGTTTATCGCATCGATGGAGTGCCGCAGATGCGTAAACGCCCGATGAAGCCGCTGATCGAGGCGTTGCGCGCGTTGGGCGTACCCATCTCCTGCCTGGGCGAGGAGGGTTTCTTTCCCTTGGAGATTCAAGGCGGCGGATTGAGGGGTGGCGCAGTGGCGCTCGACGCGAGCGAAAGCAGCCAGCTGCTCTCCGCCCTCCTGATGATCGCCCCATGCGCGCGCGATCCGATCCGCGTAACGCTCACCGGAAGCGTTCGTCGGACGTTCGTCGAGATGACCCTCCGCCTGATGGAGGAGTTCGGCGTTTCGGTGCCTCGCGCCTCGGAAGGACGTACCTTTGCCGTACCCACACGGGGTTATCGCGCTCCGGCGATCTATGCGATCGAACCGGACGCGACCGCCGCAAGTTATTTCCAAGCGCTTCCGCTCGTCGTCGGGGGCACGCTCCAACTGCCGGGCCTCCGTCTCCCGGGCGCGGGACTGCAGGGCGATTCTGCGTTTATCGAAGTCATCCAACGCGCCCGCCTGCGGCCCGACGGTCAAACCCTCTCGGAGAATTTCCACGAAATCTCCGACACCTTTCTGACGCTCGCGGCGATCGCCCCGCTCTTGAACGGTGCGACCCACATCTCGGGAATCGCCCACACGCGAAAACAGGAAACCGATCGCGTGTCCGGCATGGCCAACGAGCTCCGGCGGCTGGGTCAGGATGTCATCGAAGTCGAGGACGCCCTTACGATCGTGCCGCGCCCGCTTCGCTCCGGGCAAACCGTCGAAACGTATGGCGACCATCGCTTCGCGATGAGTTTCGGCATCCTCGGCAGCCGCGACCTAAACGCCGACGGCAGACCTTGGCTGACGATCGCGGATCCTGGCTGCTGCGCCAAAACCTTCCCGCACTTTTTCGAGCTCCTCGCGTCGCTCCGCCAAAAATCGCCGCACGCCTAATGGGTTCGTCCTCCGCCATCCTCATCGTCGCCATCGATGGCGGTGCCGCGTCCGGAAAATCGTCGACGTCGCGGGCCCTCGCCGCCCGCTTCGGGTTCATGGTCGTGGAAACCGGGCTCCACTACCGGGCCATCACCTCGGAAATGCTTCGCTTGGGTGTCAAGCCCGACGACCCCGCCGGTGTCGAGAGCGCACTACGAAAACTTTCTCTCGGCACCAGAGTCGATGGATCCGCGGCCTGCCTCGAAGTCAACGGCCGGATCCCCGGCGAGGAAATCCGCAGCCCGGAGGTCAACGCCGCAGTCTCCCACTTCGCCGCCTTGCCCACCCTCCGCACGCTTCTCCTCGACTACCAGCGCAGTCAGGCCGAGGTCGCCCGTCGTCACGGTTTTCGCGGGCTGGTGATGGAGGGACGCGACATCGGCTCGGTGATTTTTCCGGACGCCGACCTCCGCTTTTTCCTGCACGCCGATCCGGTCGAGCGCGCGCGCCGTCGGGCGGAACAGGGTCAGCAGGATTCCATTGCCGAGCGGGACCGCCTCGACTCCTCGCGCAAGACCGCCCCCCTCACCCTCCCCTCCGGAGCGATCGCGATCGACAGCACGTTCCTCACCCTCGACGAAGTCGTCGACCGGGTGGCGCTGACGGTCGAAAAGAAACTTCAATCCCTGCCGGCCACCCCGCCTCCATGAGCCGCCGCTACGATCACGTCAAAATGGAATGGCTGTATGGTCTTTTCCATTACATCGCGCTGACCGTTTACGACATCTGTTTCCGCGGCGAAATCGCCGGACTGGAAAATATCCCCAAGACGGGAGCGTTCATCGTGGCCTGCAATCACGCCAGTCACCTCGATCCGCCCATCGTCGGCTCGCAGGTCCCGCGACAAATGGCCTTCTTTGCCCGGAAAACGCTCTGGAAACCGGGCATCGCGAGTCGGTGGCTCGATGGCGTCGGAACGATCCCGGTAGACCGCGACGGCGGCGCGGATGTCGCCGCGATTCGACGGGTTCTGCAGACGCTGCAATCGGGAAAGGCGGTGATCCTCTTTCCCGAAGGCACCCGGTCGCCCGACGGCAAACTTCAGTCGGCCAAGGCGGGTGTCGGTCTCATCGCCTGCAAAACCCAGGCACCGGTGCTGCCCGCGCGCATCTTCAATTCGCATGAAGCTTTCGGGCGCGGCGGCAAGCTGCGGCCGGGCACGCGCGTATCGGTGATTTTCGGACCCGTCGTCACTCCCGCCGAGTACGACGATCCGAAAGCCGGCCGCGAACGCTATCAAAAGGCCAGCGAGCGCATCATGGCGTCGATCGCCGCGCTGTCCGATCCGGTGTTCCCGACGATCTAGCCTCACTCCAAACCGCTCGCCGCGCGGGCTCGCTTGAGCACCTCGCGCGCGGTGGCGCGTGCCTTCGCGGCACCATCGCGGAGGATCGCTTCGACGTGATCGAGATTGGCCGCCAACTCGGCCCGGCGGGTGCGAAACGGAGCGAAATACGTCCAATAGTGCTCGAATAGACCTTTCTTCAGGTCCCCGTAGCCCAAGCCGCCCTCGCGCAGTCGGCGTTCGATCTCGGCCGCGATCTCGGTGGGAGCGACGAGCTTGAGGAGCTGAACCGCCACGTTCTTTTCGGCATCCGGTTTCGGCTCCTGGGGGGTGCGCGAATCCATCACAATTCCCATGATCTTTTTCTTCGTCGCCTTCTCCTCGCCGAAGATATCGATCGTGTTGCCGTAGCTCTTGCTCATCTTCTGACCGTCGAGCCCCGGCACCACCGCGACGTCTTCGCGAATTGCGGATTCGGGCACGACGAAGGTTTCGCGATAGGTCTGGTTGAATTTGATCGCGATGTCCCGGGTCATTTCCACGTGCTGCTTCTGATCCTTGCCCACCGGGACCACATTCGTGTCGTAGAGGAGAATATCCGCCGCCATCAGCACGGGGTACGCGAACAAGCCGAAATTCGGGGAAATGCCCTTGGCCGTCTTGTCTTTGTAACTGTGCGCACGTTCGAGCAGGCCCATCGGCGTCAGCGTGCCGACGATCCACATCAGCTCGACCACTTCCGGCACGTCGCTCTGGCGCCAAAAAACGCTGCGTTGGGGATCGAGTCCGCAGGCGAGCCAGTCCAAAGCAACGTCGAGCGTGTGTCGCTTGCGCATAGTCGGATCGAGGAGCGACGTCATCGAGTGATAGTCCGCGATGAAATAGTAGCAGTCCCCGCCGGTTTGCGCATCGATCGCCGGACGCATCGCCCCGAAGTAATTGCCGATATGCAGCGTGCCGGAGGGTTGGATACCAGTCAGGGTTCTGGGCATAGGAAGAGGGGATCGTCGGCGATCGCGCCGAAAGCTCAAATCTCAAATCGTTCAATCGCGTCGCGGAACATGCGTCACCGTCTGCCGAACTCGCGCCAACGTATTCGCCGGAAGATAGCCCGCGAACGAGACCGTCGGCATCACCAGCGCGCGTTTGCCCAGAATCGATCCCGGATTGAGCACCGCATTGCAGCCGACCTCCGCCGCATCGCCCAATAAAGCCCCGAACTTCCGCAGCCCGGTCGCATAGATTCGATCGCCGATCGCCACCGAAATCGGCTTCCGGTCGAGCCGCAAATTGGAAAGGATCACTCCCGCCCCGAGGTGGGCCTTGTTTCCCAGGACCGAGTCTCCGACGTAACTGAAGTGCGGCACCTGGACGCCGTCCAAAAGCAGGCAGTTCTTGAACTCGCAGGAATTACCCAGAACGCAGCCCGCTCCCACGATCGTATTGCCGCGGAGATAGGCCCCGGGACGGATTTCCGTGTTCGGTCCAATCCACGCGGGCCCGATCAACGTCGCGGTCGAGGGCAACTTCACCGATGGATCCAGATACACCGCCCCTTCGACGTGGACCCCGGGCGGCACATCGGACCGGCGGGGCGTCCCTGCCGCGATCCGCGCCACCGCCGGACCGATCGCCTTCAGCCAATCCCACGGCGCCGCCTCGGCCGGAAAATCCTCGGCGAAAACGGCGAGGGATGGAGGAAGCGAAAACAACTCGGCGGCGTGCATGGACGCTCACCCAAACTCAAAAGAGCGGAGAGAACGAGCGGGTTTTTCGAACCGAGCTCGTGGCTCGCCTCAGCTCAGCCAGCGTTGCAGGTTCTTTTGCACGAACGCGTCGTCGACCAGCCACGGATAGTCCTTCGCCACCCGATCCAGTTCTGCCGACTGGCCCGGCGAGAGTTTTTCGTGGGGATTCAGACAAAACGCGGTCTCGAAGATTCCCTGCCTGCGAAGGATTTCGTGGATGCCGGGGATACAGCCTGCGAAGCGGTTGGCGGCGTCGAAGACCGCCGCGTTCACGTCGGTCAACGCCGCATTGCGGTCCAACCAGACCGCGTCGAGCTTCGCCTTCACGCGCGCTTTCTTGATCTCCTTGAGCAACGCGACCGCCCGCTCGGTCCACACGCCCCATTGTCCCAGCAGCCCACCCACGACAAAACGTTCGGCCCCCGCGAAGCGGAACTTCGTCAGCAGATCGACGACGATATTGTCGTCGTTGCCCGTGTAGAGCGCGATGTCGGTGCGCCCGGATTCGAGGACCGCGCGAATGACATCGAGGGTTTGATAGCGATTGAACGGCGCCATCTTGATCGCGACGACGTCGGGAATCTCCGCAAATTCCCGCCAGAAACGATAACTCAATAAACGTCCGCCCACCGAGGGCTGCAGGTAAAAACCGATCAAGGGGATCTCCTTCGCGACGGCCGCGCAGTGCTTCAGAATGGCTTTCTCCGGACTGAGGCTCCATGCCCCGAGGCTCAACAGACCGGCATTGTAGCCGAGTTCGCGTGCCAGGGTCGCCTCCGCCACGGCTTGCGGGGTCAATCCGCACACCCCGGCGATTTTGATCAAAGGCTGAGTGCGCGCGGTCGACCAGGACGCGATCGTTTGCGCGGCGAGGGACAGAACCGGTCGATAGAGCGCGTGTTTGGGATCGCGAATCTCGAACTGCGTGGAATGCACTCCGACCGCAATTCCTCCGACTCCCGCATCGATGTAATATCGCATGACGGCCTGCTGGCGGCGTTCCGACCAGCGGCGCTTGCGGTCCAACGCCAACGGCAGTGCCGGAATCACCTGCCCTCGAAGCATGTGCTCACGAATGGAAGCTATCGTCGTCATCGATTAAAATTTTCCGTCCCGCGTCTCGAACCCCGTGGGCTTTCCCCACGTTTCGCCACCCGACGCCAGCCATGCGGCCACCCAGAGCTGCATGGTCTCGACGGACGTCGGCGGCGCGCCGAACAAACGGTGCGACCACGCGGCATCGCTCAACCATGCGGTCGGCTTTTCCTCGCCCGCCATCACCGGCTCGATCCCGGCGATCTGTCCCGCGCGCTCGGCAAGGTCGCGCACCCGGAGGACGGAGGGACCCGCGATGTTGATCGGCACCGCGGGAGCGGCGGCGATCGCCACCGCCTGAATCACATGATTGAGCGCATCCGGCTGCCAGATGAGATTGACGTGCCCCATGCTGACATCGATCGGCTGCCTCCTCGGCACACGAATCGCAATGTCCACCAGCACACCATAACGAAGTTCCACCGAATAATTCAGCCGAATCAACGTCACGGCCGTCCCGAAGAGGCGCGCTCCGTCCACAAACGCCTGCTCTCGCTTCAAGCAGGAAAGCGCATACTCGCCCACCGGCTCGGCAGGCGTTGACTCGCTCGCGCCCCGGGACGTCACGTCGACAAAAGGATAAACGCAGCCGGTTGAAAACGCGACGATCTTGGACGACCGGTAGCGCGCTGCGACCAACTTGGGCATCGCGACATTCATTTTTTCCAGCAGTTCCGGAGACGTCGATGTCCCAAATTTCACTCCGGCCAGAAAAAACACCAGCGGCGCGTCGGGCAACCGGTCGAGTTCCGCGGGAACCGAAAGGTCGGCGGAAATCGTTTCGATCCCGGCATCCGCAAAACTCTCCCGATCTCGCAAGGTTCGAAAACGGGAAATGGCGATCACCCGCAGGTCGTGACCCGTAGCGTCCGCCGCCCGCCGCAGCATCAGACAGAGATGCAGCCCCATCTTCCCCCCGGCACCGAGCACCACGACGGGCCCCCGAAAGGTACGCACCAGTTGCGTTGTGGCTGCATTCGGCAACGAGAGAAAGGACTCGATTTCGCCCGGAGCACAGGGCAGTTCCACGATTGGCGTAAAAGGTAGGGCTGACCTGACGGACATGCGACCATTGGTAGGGATGCCATGCCTCGGTTCAAGCCACTATCGATTAGCACCGATCGGTCATTCTGACGATCAACGGCTAGCAACTTTAAATAGATAACCGGTCGGTTACTTGGACGCTCCTTTAGAATGGCCATGACGGTACACGGCGCTCGCACGACGCCGGGTCGTTCCGGAACCGAATAATCGAGAAAACGCCGATCCCACCAGGGCTGCAATCTGCGAATGCGGGCGATCGAAAAATTGCCTTCCCCCTGACGGGGATGAACGCAATCTCGGGACAGACTTTGCCATGGATCTGCCTACCGCCGAAAAACTCATTCAGTCCTATTTCCGTCGCTTCGATGCGATCTATCTCCGAACGCTGTTCGACGAGTGGGCGGTTCTAGGCATCGGCGTGGACGGCGAGAGACTCATCGCCTACCAAGGACCCCGGCGAGAAACCTATCGCGCGCAGATCCCCCAAGATTCCCGCCCGCTCCGCGAAGCGATGGCGAAAAAGGACTACCATGTGGGCGATTTCGAGTTCGCGGTCGAGGCCCACGGCATGGGATACGACGCGTGCGTGAAGATCGGCACCGCTGCTTATCTCATTTGCAACAACCTCGCCGCCACGATGCACGAAGTCCGTAAGGACCCGCAATGGTTCAAAGTGCAGCCACTGTGGTTCGAACTCACCCAGAAGTTCCACGACGACCCGCTCGTTTAAGCGGCTGGTTAATCGCTAAACCCCGTCACTAAAAAAACCGCGTACGCACCCACCAGCAGGCAGCCCGCTACTTTGGGGAGCCCGCGTAGACAGAAGACGGCAATCAGGTGAAGGGCCAACGCTCCGGCAATCAGACCGAGACCGAGGTTGAAATGCGCCGGGATGGCAATCGGAGTCAGTGTGGCCGCCAAGCCGAGACAGAGCGGAATGCATATGTGGCCGTCGCCAATCTGCGACGCGTAGACGATCTCGCCCTGCTTTTTCGCGGCGTAGTAGAATGCGATCAGGCCATTGGGTACCACCATCAGCAATCCGCTCAGCCATCCGAGCGTACCCGGCCCGCCGCCGCCGGCCTGCATTTCGCCCAACCAGCCGACCAGCCAGTCGATCGTCGTGTAAAGAACGCCGGCGGCCACGAGCACAAAAAACGCATCGAGATAGAACGAGGGCGCGAGCGAACGGTTGCGATGAACGTTGTACTTCATCACGTCGAAAACCTGCACGCAGATCCAGAAGACAAAGCCGCCGACTAAAAGCGCACCGTCGGAACCGTCGAGCCGTCCGTCCCGAGAAAGAACCCACATGGCACCCGTGAAAAAGAGCCCGGCGAGCAAGGTAAAGAGCAGCGAGAGACGGTTTAATCGGCTCGCCACCTTCGCGCCGGCCGCCGCCGCACCGCGTTTGGCCGACTTTCGACCTTTTCCCCCGGATCCGCCGTTCGGCTGCAGCGACAGGCCAAAGAGCAGAGCCGGAGCACCGATGAGGAGCGTCAAGTTGGTCACATTATTGACGATCGCGTTGGTGACGATTTCCGCCGGCGGCAATCCGCGCTCATGTACGATCCAGACGAAGAACAAATTTCCCAAACCCGAACAAAACGGCATGACCACCGTGCCGATCGCGGTCCCCTCGAGGCCGCTGTTGCCCATGGCCTCCAACCGCCAGATCATAAAGAACGACGCCGCCAGAAAAAGGACCGCATACGTCCACGGGTTGGCCCATCCGAGTTGCTGGATGAGTTCGGGAAGAGGATTCATCGCGCAGCGCCGACACGGGACATGGGGCGAACCTCGTGCTTTTCCGAACCCGGAAACACGGTGCACTCCCCCCCGCCCACCTGGGTGTCAGCGTCCACCCGACGAGGGACGCGAGCCGCGAAAGGAGGAGTGTGGTCCGTTAGAAAGCATGGTTGGCAACGCCCGCGAAGACGAACGCGTGCGCAAAAGGGATAATCATCGTCCCGCTTTTACGCTTCTTGAGGAGATCCCCACCGAACACAGCGCCCGCATTTATTTTACAAATAATGACTTATGAGTTTATTTATTCCTCGTGCTTGCAAGCCAGCTTCACAGTGAAGGCAGCTCGCCGGGCGCGTTTCCGAGGTGACGCGGGCAAGCGCCCCGGTACGCCCGCCTCGCACCGCCAACCGCCGACGAAACGCTCAAAGCCAGGAAGACCCGACTTCCGATTCGTTCGCCGACGGAAAAGACCGTCCAACTTCCGTTTCCTGCTCGCGCGATCGCCTGTTGTGGTCGCGCCCGATTTCCCACTCACCATGTCGACCAAATCCGCTGCTGCTGCCGAAACCAAGCTCACGGAAATAACGATCGCTACCATCGTCCGGCGATGAAATCCTGGGACATCAAAGCGCCGATCTTCAAAGTAGTCGCGACGCTCACGCAGCTTCGCCGTTTGAATCCGGCCATTTCCCTTGGCAGCCATCGAGCCCAACACGTGGTGGCCGACGTTTACGCCTTCACCCGCCGCTACCGTACTTCCCGTGGTTTGTCGCGCTCAACAAAGGCCAAGCCGAAATGACCGTCGCCTCGGTGAACACCGAGCTTCCCGATCGCGTGTAGAGTCGAGAATTGCCACGCGACCGCTACAAATTCTGCGCCTGTCATTCCCGGCTCGTCCTCTTTCGAAACCGCTTCGCCTCGCACGCGAGCGACCCAGCCTGCTGCCTTGCAGAATTTTAGCGCGTACCGCTTTAGTCCGGCAGGGCGCCATTTGTGCACTCCAAGCGACCTGCTCGCACACCTTCGCGACGACAGTCAATGCGAGAATTACGGGAGTAATCCCTAGGTCGCTCCAAAAAACCACGCAGCCTTGTCGCCGGAGCGCGCCCAAAAGAACGGATAAAATTCAGGGGAGACTTTTGGGCCCGCTCAAAGAGGGTGCGCTTGTTTGGGAATTATGAAAATCGGCGCACCGGAGCCCCGGGTTTAATCCTTTTTTGACCCTTTAACCCACTTTAGTGCTCCCCTCCCCACCGGACGGCCCGCACTGATCGAGACATGAACGGGAACCGTGTATTTGTATATTCGTTACTGGCCGCCATCTTCTCCTCGTTGACGTGGATCGCTCCAGCAGCCGCGAAAACCGACCGGCTTCTCAACCTTTCCTCCCGTGCACAGGTCGGGACCGGCGCCAACGCGCTCGTCGCCGGATTTGTCGTCGGCGATGGAGCGCCCAAGCAGGTCCTGATTCGTGCCATCGGTCCCAGCCTGGCGCAATTCGGCCTCGGCGCGCAGGCCTTGCCGAATCCACGGCTCGAACTATTCAACGGACAGGGCGCCAAGATCGCCGAGAACGACAGCTGGCGTTCCGCTGCGTCTGCGATGCGCGCCACGGACGCCGATTTCGTTGCGGTGGGGGCGTTTTCTCTTCTGGGTAACGACGACGCCGCCCTTCTCGTGACGCTGGCTCCCGGCAGCTATACGGCCCAGGTCACGGGAGACGGAGTCGCCGCCGGTGTGGGTCTGGTGGAAGTGTACGACGTTTCCGGAGAGGCCAAACTTCTGAATCTCTCCACTCGGGCCGAGGTCAAGACCGGAGCCGATATCGTCATCTCCGGCTTGGTGATCGGTCCCGGAACCGCGACACGGCGGATGCTCGTGCGCGCGATCGGACCGTCTCTGGACCAATTTTCGGTACCGAACACCCTCGCCAATCCGCTCTTGGTCGTCCGCGACTCCCGAGGCGCCGAGATTGCGCGAAACGACAACTGGTATCAGCAGGCCTCTGCGTCCGAAGTCGCTGCAGCGACATCGTCCAGCGGTGCGTTCGCCTTCGCGAATCCGCAGTCCAAGGATTCCGCACTGCTCTTGGACTTGGCGCCCGGTGGATACACCATTCTCGTAAGCGGCGCGGACGGTACCGGCGGCGTCGCGTTGGTGGAACTCTACGACCTGACGGTCGCGGTCGCTGCGGCGGAGGAACTCCCCGTGGTGACGGTTTCCACCGCATCGATTTCCGCCAGCACGCCAAAACGACTCTTCGGTGCGTTCACGGTCTCCCGCACCGGCTCCAAAGCCCAGGCGATGACGGTCAACTTCACGCTCGAGGGAACTGCCAATGCAGGCATCGATTACGTCGGTATCCCGTATTTTGTGGCGATTCCGGCGGGCTCCGCTTTCGCGACGGTCGAAATCAAGGCCATCGGAGACGGTCCCGGTGCGGGGATGAGCCCGAATCGAACCGTCATGTTGAGGCTTTTGCCCAACGAAGCGTACAAGGTGGGAACGATCGAATCCGCCCAATTGACGATCGGTGTCCTCGCGCCTTCGCCGATCCCGACGCCCACGGCAACGCTCGCACCTTCGCCGACACCCACGCCGACGCCGACGGCCGTCCCCACGTCCACGCCGTCCCCTAGCCCTACTCCTACTCCGATTCCGACCCCCACCGCGTCCCCCACGCCCAGCCCCACCCCCACGGTTGTCCCGTCGCCCACGCCTTCTCCCACCCCAACCCCCACGCCGACCGTGCGGCCCACTCCGACGGCGGCGCCGGTTCCGACCGTAGTGCCGACGCCCGTACCGACGGCGGCTCCCCTCCCGACGCCTGCGGCAAGCCCGGTCCCGACGTCGCGTCCCACCGCGACCCCCACCGCAGTTCCCACCCCGACTCCGACCGCCGCTCCCTCGCCGACGCCGACTCCGACCTCTCCTCCCTCGGGCACCCCAACGCCCACTCCGCCTGTATCGGGTCTGAGCACGATCAATATCCAGGCTGCAACTACCACCGTAAGCACCGCGGGCGGCGTCCCCGCGACGTTCATCTTTAGCCGCACCGGCTCGACCTCGGTCATCCTGACGGTCAATTTTACCGCGCAAGGTACCGCCGTCGCCGGCGTCGACTACGTCACGCCGCCCCCCTTCGTGGTTTTCCCGGTGGGAGCGGCCACCGCCACCGTAGATATCGCGCCGATCGGAATCATCGAACGGACCGTGCCGACCAAGACGATCGTCCTCGCCTTGTCTCCAAGCTCCGGATACGATCTGGGCGCTTCCAACGCGGCGACCGTAACGCTCTTGCTGGAACCCGGGACGCTCTACATCTCCAGCCTGCGCGTGCCGGAAACCGCCAGCGGATCCAACGCCTCCGGTTCCGCCAGCATCCAGATGAGTTCCGACGGCACCTTCGCGACGGTGAACGTGAATTTCTTCGGACTCGCCTCCGCCCAGACGGTCGCCTATCTTCGATTGGGCGACAAAAACCAGGTGGGTACGGATCTGGTGCGCCTTCCGATCGGGCAGGTGAACGCGCTCCGCTGGAATCTTCGAGCGACAAGCAGCGTGAGCCTCCCAGACATCCAAACCGCACTGCAGAACGGGCGGGTCTTCGTCTCGATCCAGACCGTCGACATCCCGAGCGGCGAAATCGTCGGTTCTTTCGTACGCTCGATCGGTTCCACCAACTTTGTGGCCCCGGATGCACCACCTGCGCTCCCGACGACGAACACCACCGCCAGCGAAGCCTCGCGTTTCCTCGCGCAAGGCACCTTCGGACCGACCAAGGCCGAAATCGACGCCTTGACCAACGCCCCTCGCACGGCGTTTGGCACATGGATCGCGTCGCAGATTGCGGCTCCGACGTCATCGCATCTCACCGCTGCCACCGCCGATTTCGCGGCGTTTGTGCAGACTGCCACTCAAACCACGATGACCGCGACGAGCCGCCAAGCCGCGTGGTGGCGGCTCGCCATCAAGAGCCCCGACCAGTTGCGCCAGCGGATGACCTACGCTCTCAGTCAGATCTTCGTCGTCTCGGAGGACAACGGCGTACTCGCAGGATTGCCTGCGGAGCTGGCCGGATACTACGACATGCTCGGTCGAAATGCCTTCGGAAATTTCCGCACTTTGCTCGAGGACGTTTCGCTCAGCCCCGTGATGGGCATCTATCTCAGTCACCTGCGCAACAACAGGGCTACGTTCAACGCCCAGGGCGTGCAGCTCACCTACGCGGACGAGAACTTCGCCCGCGAAATCATGCAGTTGTTCAGCATCGGCCTAAACCGCCTCCACCCGGACGGCTCGCTCGTTCTGGACACGAACGGCGCACCCATTCCCGCCTACGACCAGTCGACGATCGGCGAAACCGCCAAGGTGTTCACCGGCTGGGGCTTCGCTTCCGCAGCCACGAACCCGAGCTTCTCCGGCGCGGCCTCGAACTACACCCAGCCGATGAGGTTGTATCCGAACAATCACGACAACACGGTCAAGACGATCGTCGGCGGCCGGGTGCTGCCCGCCAACCAGGGCGGCGTTTTGGATCTGCGGGACACTCTCGACACGCTTTTCAACCACCAGAATACCGGACCGTTCATTTCGCGCCTGCTCATTCAACGCCTCGTCACCAGCAACCCCAGTGCGGGCTATATCTACCGTGTGGCGCAGACCTTCGCGAACAACGGCAGCGGAGTTCGCGGGGACCTCGGCGCGGTCGTCCGCGCCATCCTCACCGACTACGAAGCGCGCTCGTCCACGGAAGCCGCGGACGCCGGTTTCGGCAAACTACGCGAGCCTATCCTGCGCGGCACCGCGCTGCTGAGGACCCTCGGCGGCGACTCGAACAGCGGTCGCATCGCCATCACCTCCGGAAACACGGACGGAAATCTAGGGCAAACTCCTCTGCGGTCCGCCACTGTCTTCAATTTCTACGGACCCAACTACATCCAGGCCGGCCTGCTGGCCAAGGCCGGTCTCTACGCTCCGGAATTCCAGATCGTGAACGACTTCACGGCGATCAGCTTGCCGAACTTCCTGCGCGGTTACATTTACGCCCGGCGCGCGGTGGCGACGGACACTGCCAGCCAGACGGTGGCCCTTGCACCCGACACGGCAACGCTCGCGCTGGCGCAAACGCCTCAAATCCTCGTCGATCAGTTGAACCTGACGCTGGCCGGCGGTCTTCTGTCGCGCGCCACGACCGACCGAATCGTCGCCGCAATCACCGCCATGCCGGCAGCCACGACCGACGCCAATCGAGAGGAGCGTTATCGGTCCGCGATCTACCTGGTCATGTCGACGCCGCAAGGCGCGGTGCAAAAGTAATCGGTCGGCACGCGTGGGCAGCGCGGTTGCGGTGGGCGTTTCGGGTCAACGGGCGGGCCATGCGCCGGTTGACACCGTCCCAGAGCCGTTCATCGTCGATCGGTGCCGCTTCGTCGGACGTTTCCGTTCCTTTGCGTCGGTGGCGGATTGATGTTGGTACAAGCAATCCCGGCGGGAAGTCCCCCTCCTCGGAAAACGCTCAGGCGGAGCCGCCGAATCGGCTGCGAAGATCCAAACGTTTTTCCAGCTCCCCATGGGCCCCGAGAAGGCTCGCTTCGAACCGTATCCGAAGTCCAGGTGAGGATCTTGCGCCCACCCACGTCGCCGTTTTAGAAATACGCTTGCGACTCCTCCGCTCCCCGACCAAATAGGCAGGCAAGTCGATCGCTCGCGCTCCTCGATGGAAGGCCGCATCCCTCACGCGACGATTCCTTCACCACATGGTCTCGCTCCGCGCTCTCACCACGTTCGCCGCGATCGTTGCGGCTCTCCTGCTGCCGGTCCTGCAAACGCGCGCCGCCGTCCCCGAGTACAAATTGGGCGATGTCGCGGCCGACACTGTCGTCACTCCTGTCCGTCTGGTCGTGATCGATCCGGATGCCACCGAAGCCCTCAAGCAAAAACTTTCCCAAGACCTCCTGCTGGTCGTGCGTCACGCCCCAGCCAGCGCAGCCGAAAGCGAGACAGCGATCCGACAGAGTATCGGCACGGCCAAGACAAACTTTCTCACTACCCTCCGTCACGCACTGAATGGGCGCCCTCCGGAGGAGGCCGAAGTCGACTCGCCGGCTTACATCGCCGCGGTCAGAATCGTCGCCAGCGAATCTCCGGCCAATCTCCCGTTCGACCAGTTCGCTCCGCTGTGGATCAAAGGCCAAAGCGATCATCTTCTCGTTCAAAGCCTGATCCAACCGGTGCGCGAGGTGATGGTGCAACCGATCGTTGCGCTCAAAACCGACAATGTTCTCCCGGCGAATCAGCTCGTTCAGCTCCTCCCGGTCCAAAACCTGACCGAGGCGCCCAGTGCGCGTGAGCTCGAAGGCCCCGGCACCAAAATCTCCTCCGCGAAAATTTTGAGTTTGTGGCGCGGCAAACGTCTGGTGGAGACAAGCTTTGCGCCCGGTCAGGAAAACATGGCCAAGTTTGCGACCTCGTTCGTCCAGCCCACGGCAGTCGCCGATCCCGCCTTAACCGAAGTCCTCCGCGCCAAGCGTCGCGAGGGCGTAACCTCGAACGAGACTTATGAAGCGGCCCAAACGATCGTCCGAAAGGGGCAGACGATCGATCGCAAAGCGTTGAGCGCGCTCGCCGCCATGCGCGAGAAGAGTCTGATCGGCACGTTGCAAACCCGCCTGGATCAGGAGCAAACGGTCTCCGGACAAATCAAGAATCAGACCCGGTGGATCGCGGCCGGCTTGGGGCTGATTTGTCTGGGTCTGGCCGCGATCGTCTGGCACCTACGCTCCCGACCGAGCACCGTCGCGACGCCCGCTTTGGTTTCGCCTCGCCTGGAGAGGGACGAAGCGAATCTGCTGACGGACGGCGCCCCCGATAACACCTGGCGGACGAGGGCCCTCCTTGCCGAAGGCAAAGCGGACCGAGCCCATCAGGCGATCCGTTCGGGCGTCCTCGGTTGGATGCGCGAAAAAATCTTCCAGACCCTCTTCCGCCAACGCGCCGAGTTGCTCACGGTTCAAAAAAAGGCCGAGGCGGAAATGGGCGAATTGGAGCATCGCTTGGAGTCCTTGCATACCCCCCTGCAAGAGCGCATCCGCGCCTATGAAGAACGCATCGAGGAGTTGGAGCGCGAGCTGGCCGCAAAAGGCGAAACGAACCGGGAGCTCATCGGCGCCCGCATCGCCGTTGCCCGCCAACAGTTGATCGTCGAACGCGAACGCAGCCGGTTCGGATCGAATTGAGGGATTTCGTTTGCCGGGCCTACGGCCGGTCTTCGGCGGTTTGAAGCGCCTGCTCATAACACTCCAAGGCGTCGTCGTAACGGCCTTGGCGGTTGAAAACGCCCCCTTTGTAGAGGTAAGCCAGCGTCATTTTGCGGTCCGATTCGATCGCGCGATCGTAACACCAGATCGCCTCCTCGTCCCGCTTCAGACGCTCCAAGGTCGAGCCCTTTTTGACCAGCGCTTCCGGGTGATTGACTTCGATCTTCAGAATCTCGTCGTAACACGAAAGAGCGTCTTTCACCTTGTTCGAACTTAGCAACAACCGTCCTTTGCCCAACAAGAGAGTGATCCGGGGATCCTGTTCCACGACGACCGGAGCCTCCCGCGCAAGGGGAGCGTTGCGCGACGGCTCGGGCGGCGCGGCACGCTGCGTTGCGGGAACCGCTGGCTCGAGGGCGGGAATCGTCACCGATTGCGCCGGCGGGCGGGCGGCCGTATGCTCCAGTTCGAGAATCCGCTGTTCCACCCGTTCGATGACCGACATCAAGCGCTGGTTCGAAATGGCCACGGCCTGATCGGACGGCCCTGCACCGACTGGGGTCAGCGCAACCGTGGAAACGAGCGGGGCAGGTGCAGCAGGAAGGTGGGCGCGGGCTGCAAAACCTTCGGTCACCCGATTGATCGCCCGCCATTGAAAAATCGGCGTGAACAACATCGCCAGCAAACCCATCCCGCCGAACGCGGACGCGACCCAAAGAAAGGAACGGTTGGTCCGCTGCGCTTCCGCCGCTTGGTGTTCGCGTTCGAGGGCGACGCGTTGGGACTCCACCCGCTGACGTTCGCGCTCGGACTCGATCGCCACCTTGATCGAATCGAGCTTCTCGGTCAGCGCTGCGGCCTGAACGCGCGCCGCCGTCTCCGCCTCGACCTTTCCGTTTAAAACGGCCAGCTGAGTCGCATGGAGCTGCTCCCGCAGCTGCAAATACGAGCGCAGCAATTCGGTCTGGCTCAAGTCCTCCGGCGATGTCGATTTAGTTGCCGAATTGAGATCGGCCGCGGTCTGCGCTGCGCCCTCGTGAGCCGTGATGGAGGCGATTCCAAGCGCGAGGAGCGGAGCGCCGAGTCGGAAAAGCCTCGAACAATATTTCATATCAACCTGGAACCGCAGGCTGAAAGTCCGCTTGTGGATGTCAAGGGGACCGCACGGTTTGCGTAGATATTCGCATCGCCGGCCGCGTCGAACTACTCAGATCCGGGGCCTACGTCCGCCGGCGTGAGAGGTCGCGCCATCACGGGTTCGTTACTCGACTCGTCGGCTCCCACATCCTTGGGATCGATGCGCGGTTGTCCGTCGATGTCGAAGCCGACGACTTCGAAAGCCGCCGTCGCCGCGTCGATCGCCGGACTGCCCGGAAGCAGGTGCACACCGGAAGCGAGGTCCACCTGCAACCGTGGATCGGCTGCGATGTAGGAATCCGTCGGCAGATCGCCGGGACCGCCGGCATTCCACAGCAAATTGCCCTCCCACACGGGCTCGAGATTCGGACCCTCGATCTTCGCTGCCACGCCACCGCCTTGAATGAGATTGTTCGCGAACACGGTGTTCGCAGCACCGAGTCCAAGAGGCGTCCGCCGGCTCATCTGGAAGTGCGTGCGATTGTCGACAAACGTGTTGAACACGATCGCGCAGCGATCCGGCCGATCGTGTCCATTCAGCGATCCTCCCTCGGAGACCTCGGCGCTGCCATTGCCCAAATTAACTCCTATATAATTGCCTTCAAATACATTAGAAAATATTTGATGACGGTCTCCGAAGATTCGCAGGCCTTCGGTATTGCGCAGCGTATTTCCGTAAACGCGACAATCGTTGCCATGTCGAAGCGTGAACTGGGCGCTGGGACTATCCGCGAGCGTATTGTAACGATAGGTGTTTTCCGTCGAACGATTCGAAATCAGTTCGTTTTCTCCCCGGCACCGCACCAACAGATTGTACTCCACAATCCCCGCTCCTACCGAAAGCGTCAGTGCGCTCAGCCCGAAGCGGATCATTTCCGACGCCTCTCCTCCGGTACTCGCGAAGTCGTGAAAGTAATTATGGTGGATCCAGAGCCTTTGCGCCACCTGCCCGGCGGGACCGCTCACGGCGATCATACTGCCCACCGTTTTCTTGTCGCCAAAATCGTTGCGATCTATTTCTGCATCGTGACCGAGAACCGCGAGGTACGGGCCTTCCCCCACCAAACGAAAGGTATTGCGGGTAAATCGAACATGCCGGGTCCCGGCCCCGATCGTAGCCTTGCCCGCGGCGTGGGTAAATTTAAACCCCGAAACCACCACAAAACTCGCGGGTGCTCCCAGATTGAATCCGTGAGTGCCGGCGATCTCGACCTGCCCCACAGTTTCCGCCGCGATCGTGATCGGCTTGCCCTCGCTTCCCCGTCGGTTGACGGACAGGGCCGCGGTCGTCGTATAAACGCCGTTTTTTAAAACCACGGTATCCCCCGGTGCCGCTTCCTCGATCTTCGCCTGCAGTGCCGCCAAGGACTCGACCAACGTCGTCTCACCGGCACTTCGACTCGGGGCAAAACCGACGGCAACAACTAAGGCGAACGCGATTCGACGACCGCTCGATAAAATGCATTTCATGCGACTGAATATTCGGTAAAATTTAGGGAGACAGGGAGTTCGCAAGGAATTAAACGGAGCCGTGGCGCAAAAAAATGGGCGCGTCCGAAAACCCAAACGCGCAGCGGCCCACATCGCAAGCGCAGCCTTCGCCCGACCCACGCGACCCGAGCGCAGACCAATCTCGTTTTTCACCAGTGCCTTCGCCTCAACAATTTGCTTGTCGTGGGCAGGTTAAAATTCGATGCAAGTCAGGCTTGCGACTTGCTGTGGAGACGGCCTCTCACGGCATCGGCAATCCCACTAACTGTTCCTTCATTCAACCTCATGGCTCTTAAAATCATCAGCGGAGTGCTCTTCCCAACGTCCGGCGATCGCTCCCTCGGATCGGCTCGCATCGATTTCGATAAAGGCGATCTCATTTCTGGCGCAGGTGCCACCTTTTCCAAAGGTGCGACCATCGGATCGGGCGTTTTCATCGGCAAACCCTGCATTCAGGTCAGCCTCCGTCACATCATTTTCTCGGACTCCCCGCAGAAGGGTGTGCTCTCGTCCTTTTTCGATCCCGCCCGCGATGCGTCGTTCAATCTGAACGACGACCTCGTCATGGAAAACGGGAATTGCACCGCGGTGACGATCTCCTGGGATGCGACCCCGCGGGATGACGGAGCGGAAATGAAATCGGAAATCATCGAGATTTCCGTGCTCGTGATCGGCGAAACCGCCTAGCGACCCACGGCTCGCGGCTCACGGCGCGACCGGCCAGTGCTGCTTGATTTTTCGCCTTACGAAGGCGGCGCTCTCGGCCAACTGTTCCATGCCGTCGACGCCGTCTTCAATGCTGATCCAGCTGTCGAATCCGACACTGCGCAGTTCGCCGAAAATCGTGTCGTAGTCGTTTAACCCGCGACCGACGACTCCATGCCGGAGTCGCTTGGCGTACCCCTCTGCCCCGGTTTCGTCGCGGCGGAGATCGTCGAGCGTCCCCTCGATCAGGTACCGATCGCTGGCGTGCATCGTGACGACGCGGTGCTTGACCCTGCGGAGCAATTCCAACGGATCGTCGCCGGCCAGAAACGCATTGCTCGGATCGTAATTCACCCCGAAATTGGGGTGTTTAACCCGGTCGACGAGCGAACAGAAGACCTCCATTTTTTGGGCGAACTCGGGATACGCCCAAAAATCGTCCTTGTAGTGGTTTTCGAGGATCAGCGTCACGCCGCACGCCGCTGCCTCCGGCAAACACGCCTCGATATTCTCCACCACGATCTGGAGGCCTTGCTCGGTGGTGAGCTCGGGGCGTCGTTGGCCGGAAAGAACGCGACAATACCGGGCGCCGAGCGCGGCCGCCATGCGGATCCAGGTCTTCTCCTTCTCGACTTCCTGCCGTCGCAGAACCGGGTCCGGCTGCGAAAAATCGGGTGAACAACACAGCATGGGAATCACCATGCCTGCCGTTTCGACGGTACGACGCGCCGCCGCCCAACGCGACGGATCCTGGAGTTCCAGGAAGCCGCTGTAGTATTCCAGTCCGTCCAGTTCGAGCGGAGCGGCCAGATCGACCCATTCGGCAAGAGTCATGGTACCGTCCTTCACGAGGGCACGCATGAAGGCTTTGGGAAACGCGGCGAGTTTGGGCATGGTAAAACGGTTTAAAAAACTGCGGTTCGCTCTGCGAGGCGTGCGCTCACGATTTCAAGGGATTGCGTCCGTAAAGCGAATACTGCTCGAGATCGACGACCGAGCCGGTGATCGGTCGCGATTCGTCCCCCAGCCAGTAAACGGCCGCGGTGGCGATCTCCTCGGGCACGATCAATTTACCGGACGGTGCATACGTCTTCGGTACGCGCTGCGGCCAGTCTTCGGGCTGCCCCAAGCGACGCTGCAAGGCGTATTCGTTGGGCGAAAGCACCCATCCCAGATTGAAGTGATTGAAGCGCACGCCGTCCTCGCCGTGGGCATTCGCGAGATTACGCGAGAGGGTCTGCAACGCGCCTTTGGAAATACTGTAGTCGAGAAGCTCGGACTCCCCGCTGAGCGCATTCATCGACCCGATGTTCAAGACAGAGCCGCGGTTCTTCTTCAGTTCGGGAAATGCGGCCTGAATCAACAGGAGAGGAGCCCGCACGTTCACGGCCATCACGCGATCGAAAAACTCCGGCGTGGTTGTCCGCAGATTGCTGCGCACGATCGCCGCGGCGTTGTTGACGACCGCATCGATCCGTCCGAACGCCGCCAGCGCCGCAGCCACCAGACGCGTCGCACTGGCGGGATCGACCAAATCGTCCGCATGGAATCGAGCGCGCACGCCGAGCGCTTTCGAAACGTCGACGCCCTCCTCCGGTGCCAGACCGTGCAAAAGCACCTGCGCGCCTTCGCGCACACAGCGTTCGGCGATCGCGCGGCCGATGCCCGAGGTGCTTCCGGTGACTACGATAACTTTGTCGGAGAGACGCATGGAAAAAAGAGAGTCGGAGCGGATCGCTTCAGGTCGGGCGGAGCACCGCTTTGACGATCGCGCCGGAATGCATTTTCTCGAACGCGTCGTGCCATTCCGTCAGCGGCCACACTCCGCCGACAATCGGATTCAGGTCGAGTCGTCCGGAGGCAAGCAATGCGAGCACGCGCTCCCAGATGGGCCAATTGTGGCTGAAGCTCCCCTGCAACGTGAGATTCTTCAGCACCAGCGGATCCAACGAGAATCCCAGCGGCTGGGGACCCCATCCCACCTTGCTGATCCATCCGCCTGGGCGTGCCAATTCGAGCGCGGTTTTCAATGCCGCGGAGGCACCGGCAGCATCGATCACACCGTCTACCCCCAACCCGTCGCGCTCGCTCGCCCAGGCGCTGGCATCGCCGATAATCGTTTCGCAGCCGTACTTTTTTGCGATTTCGAGCCGGGGTCGATCGCGCTCCAAACCAACCAAGGCGACCTCGGCGCCGGCCAATCTGGCCATCGCCGCACAGAGAATTCCGATCGGACCGGGACCGAGCACCAAAACCCGATCGCCGGGCGAAATCCGCGCGTTGTTGATCACGGCATTGTACGCGACGCAGCACGGCTCCGTCAGCGCCGCATGCTCCATCGAAAGACTGGGAGGAACGCGATGCAGGCACCGTGCGGGCACGCGGACGAAGCGAGTCATCGCACCGTTGACGCCGTAGCCGAAGCCCTTGCGATTGGGATCGAGATTATAAAGTCCCGCTCGTGTCATCGGGCTGTTCGGGTCGATCACCGCGGCAGTTTCCGAGACCACACGATCTCCCTCTTTCCATCCCTGCACCGCGCTGCCCGTTTCGGCGACGATTCCGCCGAATTCGTGTCCCAGCACCACGGGATAATTCACCGGCCAGCTGTGCGAGGACGTCCATTGGTGAAGATCGCTCCCGCACACGCCGACCGCCTCCACGGAAAGGATGACATCGTCCGGGCCTGCGGTCGGTCGCGAAAACTCGCGCAATTCGACGCTTAGCGGCTCGGGGGCAAAATTGACAACGGCGGGAGATTTCATCGGTAAAAAAGGGGAGAGGAAAATGACGGATACTCGGAGCGTCAAACCGCGAAGCGCCGTTTGCCGACGACCACGTCGCCAAAACCGTGAACCTGCTCGCAAATGAGCCGAAGCGTACTTTCGAGATCGCCGCTCGCCGTCCTGAACGCATCCGCATCCACCGTCAAAGGCGCACCGAGCACCACCAGCGGTGCGCCGTACTGAGGCGTCCGGACCGCTTGCTCGATCGAGAGTCCGCCGACGGCTTGGACCGGGACATTGACCGCCGCGACCACGTCGCGGAGGCAATCCAACGGGCTCGGCATACGTTTGCCGGCGGCAGCGATACCGCGACGTTGGTCGTAGCCAATGTGGTGGATCACATAGTCGCAACCGAGGTCCTCCAGTTCGCGCGCACCCGCCACCCAGTCCGCACACCCCAGATTGTCGCCCATCACCTTGATGTTAAAATCGCGGCCGGCCTTCACCACGCACTTGACGGTCTCTTCGTGCGCACGAGCCATCACCACCACGTGGGTCGCACCGGCCTTCGCCATCATTTCCGCCTCGAGGTAGCCGCCATCCATCGTCTTGAGATCGGCCACGATCGGCACACTTGGGAAACGCTCGCGCAACGCCCGGACTCCGTGAAGGCCCTCCGCCAGAATCAAAGGCGTCCCCGCCTCGATCCAATCTACACCGGCGCGGAGCGCAATTTCCGCGGTCCGAAGCGCCTCTTTGAGATCGATAATATCGAGAGAAATTTGGACGACGGGAAGCATAGGAAAAGGGGGCACGTGACCACTCGCTGACGGACCGATCGGATGAGCGAACCGGCCGATCGCTCAAGCCGGAGCGACGCACCTAGGCGTGCCCGAGTGGGGAAACGTCAATGGATGACCGGCTTCTGGCGTGGCGAGTGGGGAAACGCTCCGGCACGCGAAGGGATAATCATGCGCCCACACCCTAAAATTTATCCCGATTCCAAAGCAATCTCCGGAAAAGCGAATTCGCGGCGGGGGATCCCGCTCCGAGTTCCCCTTTTGCTAATGATTGTATAAAACCGCTACCCGCACTCCTCCCACGCGCGCTCCAAAGGTCGATCCCCCCGATTCACGTCGCCCCATCCGCGCTCAAAAGAAGTTTACGATGGTTCTCCCTTCCTTTGATACGGACATGCTAAGATCGAACGCTCGCATGAAGAAAATATTTCCGCTGAAAGTTCCAGGCAAGGACGACAAGCGTATCGTCGAACTCGTCCGCAATGAGGTAGGCAAGTATGTGAATCGCGAAAAACGCAAAGCCCTGCCGCCGGAACACGACCGTTGGGAATTCGCCTGCCGAATCGGTCCCGACAAGCCGAGCTCCCTACCCACGGAGCTCAAAAGCGTTCACGTGGCCATCGACGCCGTAGCTGCCGCGGGCGCGGAGGAAGTTTATGTCGAGATCGTCGCTTCGCCCGGCCGACGTGCCAAAGCCCCGCCGCTACCGGCCGTGGCCGGAAGCGAGGCAACGGCGGACGAGTCTGTATTATGAAAATCAAATCTGCAGAGTTTATCGTCAGCGCCCCCGATCTCGCATCGTGTCCCAAGACGACGTTTCCGGAGGTCGCGTTCATCGGCCGATCGAACGTCGGCAAATCGTCCTTGATCAACATGCTCACGGGGCGAAACGAACTGGCCAAAGTCTCTGCCACCCCCGGCAAAACGGTTTTGATCAATCATTTTAAGATCAACGGCTCCTGGTTTCTGGTGGACCTTCCTGGATACGGCTACGCCAAGGTGGCAAAAGCGGAACGCGAAGAATTCAACGAAGCCGTCAACGGTTACATCGAAGGACGCGAAAACCTCGCCTGTTTGTTCATCCTGATCGACTCGCGTCTGCCCCCGCAGCAAATCGACCTGCACTTCATCGAATGGGTCGAACGGCTTCCGGTGAACTTCGCCCTCGTCTTCACCAAAACGGACAAACAATCCCCCACCCGGACGAAAGAAGCGATCGCCGCCTTTACGGCTCTCCTCGGCAAGCGGCGCGCAGAGCCACCGGAGATCTTCACGAGTTCGATCAAGTCCCAGGAGGGTCGTTCTAACATCCACGCCGCGATCGAACGGATGTGCACTGCAGCGCGCGCCAAGCGCACCCTTCGGGCGGCGGCAAACGAGACGGTCTAGGCGAAACATTCCGGAAAGGCGGAATCGGGGACGTCGTCATCGAAAGGTGAGGAAAGAAAGGAACGAGCCCCGATCAAAAGTGCGTGCTGGCCGGGTGCAAGTCACACGATCGATCTCCGGCTAGCCTTTCCTGACAATGCCTGCGTGGTTTGCGCTTTATCGAGCCACGGGCAAAGTCTGGTGCCTATGGCACGTTCCGCATCGACTAACGAAGAACAGGACCTGGACCGGCTTCCCAAAGCTCCCCTCACCCGAGAAAGTATCCGCGAAATGTGGGGGCTGGCGGTTTACTTGCGGCCTTACCGCACTCGCCTTCTGGCCGGTTTGCTCACGCTGCTCGTGAGCGCATCCCTGGGACTGGCCTTTCCTCTCTTGGCCGGTGTACTCGTCGACACCGCTTTGCGACCCGGTCTCGCGAGCGTTCCGGGCCTTGGCATCGTCTCGCTCAACGGCGTGGCCCTTCTCCTGGCCGTTTCCGTCTCGGTACAGGCGCTCGCCTCCTTCAACAGCGCCCTGGTCTTCAACCGGATCGGGCAAAGTGCGCTCGCGGATTTGCGGCGCGACTGCTACGGACGGTTGATCGCTTTGCCCATGGCATTCTTTGCCCAGCGGCGCGTCGGCGAACTGACCAGTCGGGTGTCGACCGATGTCGCCCAGATCGAAGGCGCCTTGATCGACGCCGTTCCGCAAATGACGCGGCAAACGATATTTCTGATCGGCGGAATCATCCTGATCGCACTGACCTCCGGTCAACTCACCGCGGTGATGCTCGGAACGCTTCCCTTGTTGATCGCCGCGGCGGTCTTTTTCGGTCGCCGCCTGCGTCGCTTCTCGCGGGAAACCCAAGACCAGCTCGCCGCCACCAACACGATCGTCGAGGAAACGCTCCAAGCGATCGCCAGTGTGAAGGCATTTGCGAACGAGCGTTTCGAGCGAGCCCGCTACGGAAGGCGCAACGACCTGGTCCTCGCCGCAGCCTGGAAGGCGGCGCGCTGGCGTGCCGTGTTCGTCGCGTTCTTCATTCTAGCGCTGTTCGGGGGCATCGTCATCGTTCTTTGGTTCGGCGCACGCTTGCTCCAAGCCGGACAAATCAGTCCGGGCGAACTCACCCGCTTCGTCCTCTATACCACGTTCGTGGCCGGGGCGATGGGACAAGCCGCGGAGCTCTTCAGCCAGCTTCAAAAAACGGTCGGTGCCACCCAACGTGTCCGCGAGCTGCTGCGCGAAACTCCGGAGGCGGTGGACACGGACGCGAACGCCCGTCAGGCGGAAACGTCCGTGAAACGTCTTCGCGGGGACGTGGTGTTCGCCGGAGTGACGTTCCGATATCCGTCGCGCCCCGACGCGCCGGTGCTGAATCGCATCGAGCTGACCGCACGACCGGGCGAGCGTGTGGCCTTGGTCGGTCCGAGCGGTGCCGGCAAATCGACGCTCACCGCACTGCTCATGCGCTTCTACGACCCGGACGAAGGCACCATCCGAATCGATGGACGCGATTCGAAAGACTACCCGTTGGCCTGGTTGCGAGGACAGATGGCGATCGTGCCGCAGGACATCCTTCTCTTCGGAGGGACGATCGCGGAAAACATCGCCTACGGCCGGCCCGGCGCCACCGGTGCCGAAATCAAGGAAGCGGCGCGTCTGGCCAATGCGGACGAATTCATCGTCGCCCTGCCGGACGGTTACGAAACCTTGGTCGGAGATCGCGGAACGCAAATGTCCGGCGGGCAAAGACAGCGGGTCGCCATCGCTCGCGCGATTCTCAAAGATCCCGCCATCCTCATTCTCGACGAGGCGACCAGTTCCCTCGACAGCGAAAGCGAACATCTGGTGCAAAGCGCGCTCGATCGACTGATGAGCGGCCGCACGACCTTTATCATCGCCCACCGACTGTCCACCATCCGGACCGCCGACCGGATTGCGGTGGTCGAGGCCGGCCGCGTCGTCGAAAACGGAACCCACGAGACGCTCTCGGCAGTGGCCGATGGGGTTTATCGGCGATTGAGCACCCTCCAATTTGCCGGCTCCTCAGCCGCATAGCGAATCGATAGCGCAAGCCAACTGCCTTCTAAACGCGTGGCTTCGCCGTTTTTTTGGCGTGACCCGGGCCGCTTCCGCTCCGATCCATGCTGGAATGACATCCCAGAACGACGAGGCTTCATTTCTGCGCGACCTCGTCAAAACGTCCCGTCAAAAAACCGGATCCGTCGAATGGTCGGATCGCGACGGTACTCCCCGTCGTACTACGCTAACGCCGTCGGAAATGGCGCGACTCAACGGGATCGCGTCGAGCTTGCGTATTTCCAAAGCCGAGACGCTTCGCCGCGCCGCGCATGTTCCCGTTTCCAAAGACCCAGAACGAGCTCCAGCAGATACGCCACCACCGTGACGGAGGCATACCTGCGTCAATGCAGATCTCTCCGAACATTGGATGGGAAAAAATAACGCCCGACACTCCGCACCGGCGCGATCAAGCCCGTTCCCACTCCTTCCGCTGCGGGCGCGACCTGAGCGCATTGGCCTGCGCATCTCCGGTGAATTCCTCGCGGACCGGGTCCCACTTTAGTGCACGGCCCAGCTCCATCGAGATGGCGCCGATGTGCAGCGCCGAACTCAAGCGGTGCAACGCTTCGGCCGTGTACATCGGCGGTTGACCCGTCTTGATGCAATCGAGGAAGTCCCGCTGTTCGCGCGGGCGCCGCGGCCAGATCTTGTTCGTCGCGGGATCGTACTTCCGCCGGAAAATCTCCTTGTCGCTTCCATCGAGCGGTCCGGACCACCCCTTGCTGCCGGCCCAGCCCTCGGTTCCTTCGAAGCGGATAAAAATTTCTCCCGAGGTCACCTCTAGGCTCACGCCATTCGCGTATCCATAATTGAGCGTGTAGCTCTGGGGCACCGTGTTGATCGAATTCGGCGGGATCTTCCCCGTCCCCGTCACGGTCACCGGTCCGGTCTCCTCGGCAAAATTCCCGACTTGCGCCGTGTCGACCAGATGCGCGCCCCAATCGGTGAGAGAGCCCGCCGAAAACTCGCGGATTTGTCGCCAGACCTGCGCGTCCGTCACCGTCGGCGAATAAGGCCTGAACGGTGCGGGTCCGAGCCACAACTCGTAGTTAAGATCCGCGGGAACGGGCGCGGGGTCTTCCTTCGCGAAAATCGGCTTTTGGGGTAGTCCCACAAAGATCCGCTGCAGTTTTCCAATGGACCCATTTCGCACCGCCTCCGCCAGCATGTGATAGTAGATCACGGCCCGATCTTCCAGGCCGGTGGCGAACAGCATCCCCTTCTTCTTGACCGCGTCGGCGAGTTGCCTGCCTTCCTGGATCGTCAGCGTGGGCTTTTCGCAAAACACCATTTTACCCGCGTTCAAAGCCATGAGCGACATCGTGACGTGCCAGTGATCCGGCGCCGAAATCACGACGGCATCGAGGTCCGGCCGGGCGAGCAGCTCCCGGAAATCGGCGATCGTGGCACACGCGGTGTTTCCATAGTGCCGATTCACTTCGTCGCGCGCTTGTGCACACCTCGAAGCGAAGACGTCGCACACGGCTAAAACGATACAGTCGTCCAGTTGAAGAAACGACTTGAGGTTTACCCCAAAGCCATGCGAGCCCAGGCCGATGAAACCGAGTGCGACCCGCTTGGACGGCGCGTTTTGACCGAGGACGCGTGACGAAACGACCTGCGGAGCGATCGCCGCGGTCACCGCAAGGCCGAGCCCCGAGTTGAGGAAGGAACGTCGCGTAAGCGGAGAGGGCGATTTCATAGCGATCGGGGTGGCTTCGACAAATCACAGACCGGTCCACCTGACAACCCAGGCCTTCGGCAACCGTCTCCCTCGCCGAATTTGCACTCGAACTGCATTCGCCTGAACGGGAACTTTCCGCAGAACTCGACAAGAACCCACGCGTAGTCTGCAACGAAATCGTTCGGTTGTCGCGCCCGGCCAGATCGGCATTCACGGGATCCGGCCGCTGGCACCGCTCCGTCGACGCTGACCGGGAGACGCTACTGCGAAACGGGCGACATCCGGGCGATCCGGTCAGGGAGGAGCACATAGATCGCACCGTGCGACCCGGTGATGACAGCGCGGATACGCCCGAGATCTTTGAAGAGCACCTCCTGGCCGAGCACTTGGCCCCGAACGGGGAGAGCAAGCCTGAGCCGAAAGGGGTTGCGACTACCAGCCGGAGTTACTGTGGCCGGATCTTCGTTCCGCACCGGTTGGAGGCCGGCTCGGCCGAAGGCAGCCCGCCATCTTCATTGACCGAGGACGGTGAGCGTCGGTAGCCTCAAGTGCGCGCGACCCACCTGACTCCCGAGTCGATCGTTCATGCCATGGAAGCCGGAGATTTCTATGCCTCCTCCGGAGTCGAACTGACGAAGTTGGAACGGACGGAGAAAGGCATCTCGCTCGAAATTGTCCCGGAGTCGGGGGTAACGTATGTGCCGACGTTTATCGGTACCCGCCGTGCATACGATCCCACCCGCCAACTCTTTCTTCCGCCGGAGAGCGAACCCAGCCGCAAATCGCTCCCCCGTCGCCGCTACAGCAAGGATGTCGGCGCTGCGTTGGGCAAGGTGACCGGCACCACCGCGAGCTATTTCGTCAAAGGCGACGAGCTCTACGTCCGGGCTAAAATCGTCTCCTCGAAACTCAAAGAAAACGGCAGCGTCCCGGAGGAATATGAAACCGCCTGGATCCAGACGATTCTCGGTCCGGGACGCTTATCGGCCCGCTCACTGCGGTGGGGTTAAGCTCACGTAGACGAGGCGCACAACGGTCACGAATACCATGGCGAGAAAGATCGGTCGAATGAAGCGCGCGCCTTTCTTGAGCACCAGGCCCGTGCCCAAGCGCGCACCGACGAGCTGCCCCGCCCCCATCGCTCCGCCCGCGGCGTAGTCGACCTGGCCGGCCAGGACGAAGAAGCCCAGGCTCGCGACATTGCTCGTCGCGTTCATCAGCTTGGTGCATGCGGTCGCTTTGAGAAAATTAAATCCTTGGACCGCGACCAACGCGATGGTCCAGAAGGAACCCGTGCCCGGGCCGAAAAAGCCGTCGTAGAAACCGAGCCCGAGGCCAAAGAGCGTAAAGAAAACGCCCATCCGGAGCCGCGGCGGGTGGTCTGACGCGCCGACGCTGGGACGGACGATCGAATACACCACGATGGCACCGAGCAGCCAGGGAATCAGTCGGGAAAGAATCTGCCCGTCGATCGCCCGCACCGCCAACGCCCCGCAAATGGCGCCTAGCGCGGTCATGAGGACGCCCAGCCGCGCGGCTTTGAAATCGATCTGCCCGCGGCGTGCATAATGATAGGTCGCCGCAACGCTCCCAAACGACGCCTGCAGCTTGTTCGTACCCAGCGCAAGCGGCACCGGCAGCCCGAGATTGAGCAAAACCGGCAGCGAGATCACGCCACCTCCGCCCGCGATCGCGTCGACCCATCCCGCGACGATTCCCACCAAAAAAAGCAGAGGATAAGCCCAGAGCGAAAGGTGCACGTCTTTCCCTAGCCACCCTTCGCCTCGCCACGAGCTTTATCCAACCCGACCCGTTAACCTCGGAGAGCCCGTCAAGCCCGTTGCACGACTTCGAACCCCTTCCGATACTCGCGCGTGAGCTGCGGGTTCATCGCCTTGTCCACGAACAGCTCCGAATTCGGATTGAAATCGAGGGACCGGCGGGCGCGGAAAGCGATATTTCCCAGATGGCAATGCGCGCAGGAAATGTGCGCATCGAGCGGTGTCATCGGCACGTCCGCGAGATTCCGCGAGCGCACTGCATTCAGGAAACGCTTGAAGCGACCCACCTTCGGTCCCTCTAACGCTTCGGCAGGAATCGGAATCGCTTCCCGAGCGGCACCTTTCGTCTCCTTGTAGGTGAAAAAGCCTTTTCCCACCACGTAATAACCCTTCGTGCCGAAAAAGCTGTTGCCGCAGTTGCCGCCCTCGGCCTCCTCGAACGAGCCGAGGTTTCGCACTTCGAAGGTCATGATCGATCCGTCTACGTAAGAGAAGGTGGTCGCCTGGGTGTTGGGCGACTGCCCGTCGTCGTCGAGGCCGAAACGCCCGCCCGCGCTGAATACGCTCGTCGGAAGTCCGCGATCGTGACCCCAGCAGGCGATATCCATCTGGTGAACGCCTTGATTCCCGATCTCGCCGTTGCCGTATTCCCAAAAATAATGCCAGTCGTAATGGGTATAAAGACCCGGTTTTTGAGGGCGGGTGAGATTGACTTGGAACGGCCGATCCGTCGCGGGCCCCTGCCACAGCATCCAGTCGAGATAGGCGGGAACCGGCCCCAACGCGCCGCGACCGATCGAAGCACGATTGCCGTTTTTGTAAACGTAACCGCGCGACTCCACGATTTTTCCGATGAAGCCGGAGCGGATCAGCTTTATGTCGCGGATCAGCGTGGCGTCGCATCGGCTCTGGGTCCCGTGCTGGACAATACGGTTATATTTCTTTGCGGCCGCCATCACCTGTTGCCCCTCGAAAATGTTATGCGACATCGGCTTCTCGACGTAGACGTCCTTGCCGGCCTGCATCGCCCAGATCGATGCCAGGGCATGCCAGTGATTCGGCGTGGCAATCGTCACCACGTCGATCTCCGACTGCTGGAGTGCCTCACGGATGTCCTTGAACAGTTTCGGTGCCTTCCCCTGAGCGTCCTGCACCAGCTTGGAGCCCTTCGCGAGGACCTTGTCGTCGACGTCGCAGAGCGCCACGTATTCGGCATCGTCCTTCATCGAAAGGAGATCGCGGATATGCGAACTGCCTTGGCCGTTGAATCCGATCGTGCAAACGCGAACGCGATTGTTCGCACCGAAGACTTTACCCTGAGCCTTCATGCCTGCGACGATGACGGCCGTGGCGGTTGTACCGAGAAAATGCCTACGGGTGAGTTTCATGGGGGATTGGGTTGAGGCGTGCCGGCGACACTCGTTAAAAACCGTCGGCGGCGCCGGGGCTACGGACGAGAGACCGAGAGGACGGGTTCGAACGAAAACGGAAGACGCCTTGAATAGCCGAAGGCACCGAGTGGCGGAAGAAAATAAGCGTCGAAGCGCTTCGAGTGAGACAGAGCTATTTCTGCAACGCATAAACGTCGCGCGCCGGGTCGAAGGCACCTCATTGTCGCCATGTCCTCTCCGACAAGCCCGTAGCCGTTTCGCGCCCTGTATGCCGCCATCATGCCCTCAAAATCCTATCTGCTCTCTGTCGCCTTTTCCTTTTTCTCTGCGCTGACGTTCGCCGCCCCCCTACCCGCGCCGCCGAACCCCTGATTCTCAATGTATGGCCGGCAACACCGCCCGGAGACACCGCGTCGCTGCCGCCCGAAGTGGATCGGACCAAGCCGACCGACCGGCTTATCGCGGGCCGCCGTATTGTAAAGCTGGGCAACGTTTCCACCCCACAACTGGCAGACTATCGGCCAGCCGAGGCGCACGACAATGGAGCTGCCGTGATTATTTGCCCAGGAGGCGGGTTCAACATTCTCGCCTACGATCTCGAAGGCACGGAGGTCGCCGACTGGCTCAACTCGCTCGGTTTCACGGCCATCGTGCTGAAAATGGCGTCCCCGTCGAAAACGCGCTCCTCTTTGCCGCAGAGTACCGAAAACTGGGCGCCTCGGCCGAACTCCACGTCTACGATGCGGGTGGGCACGGCTACGGAATGCGCCCGGTCGCCTCCCTGCCGGTCACCTCATGGCCCCAACGCGCGGAAGAATGGCTGGCTCGACGGGGTTTGCTGAAGGCTGCGAACTAAACCTAACGGCACCTCAATCCCTTTTTTAAAGGAGGTCGCAGAGGTAGCAGAGGACGGAAGCGCAGCGCGCCGAGAGACTGGAAACCGGCGATCGGAGGCTGGGAGTCAGGGCCAGGGTCAGATGGATCGGATTCTGCTTCCTCTGCGACTTCCTGTAAAAAACGCGTTTGGAGGTTTGAGTCCCCGGTCCTAGTTCCCTTTCATTCAAAATCGGCTCCGAATCGTCTCGCTCCACGACCGACCCCCGAATGCTCCTTATGGCCGCCCTCGTCCGAGCCGCTAGCCGTCTTGCCGCCGTGGAGATCGTCGCCCACCGGGGCGCTTCGTACGACGCACCGGAAAACACCCTCGCCGCCGAAAAACTGGCGTGGGAGCAAAAGGCGGATGCGGTCGAGACCGACATCCGTCTCTCGAAAGACGGAAAGATCGTCGTGATCCACGATGCGAATTACAAACGCACCGGGGCCTTGGACGTTTCCGTGGTCGACCTTGGCTTCGACGATGCACGGAAGCTCGATGCCGGTCAGTGGAAAGGTGCCCACTTTGCGGGCGAAAAATTCCCCACGCTCGACGAACAGATCGAACTCGTTCCGAAAGGGAAACGCCTGTTTGTGGAGATCAAGGTGGGCCCGGAAATCGTCCCCGCGCTGGCGCGATCGCTGGCCGCCATGCATACTAACGAAAAAACGGTTACGATCGTCGGATTCCAGTACGAATCGCTGAGGGAGGTCCGCCGGCTGCTACCAAACTATCCCACGCAGTATCTCGTCGGATACCGCGAGCCCCGCCCGGCGAAGACCGGCGCCAAAAACCGGCCCACGCTCGACGAGATAATCGCGCAGGCCAAAGTCGCAAACTTCACCGGCCTCGATCTGCAGAAAACGTGGCCTCTGACGGCGGACGATGCCAAGAAAATCTCGGACGCCGGCCTCGAACTCCACGTCTGGACCGTCGATGAAGTCGCTGTCGCCCAGCGATGGATCGAGCTCGGCGCAAAGAGCATCGCCACGAACCGGCCCGCCTGGTTACGCGAACGGCTGAAGCTGTAGCGGATCGACGCCGTCCTACCGCACAAGATACACTTCGAACAGCACGACGCCGCCGGTCCCGGCCGGACCGGTCACGTGAGCGGTGTATCCACCGGGTGGTAACGTCGCAATCGCGATGGCGTCTTTGCTCTCGAGGTCGGCGATCGGAAAAGCGCCCACGCTCGCCATCGCATCCACCAAGGCGGTGCGGCCGGCCCAATTGTCGTTCTCGTCGATCTTCGTCCCACCGGAGTTGTAGACGGCGATCGTCGGGTCGGTCAACGCGTTGGTCACGCCCAATGCCGCGAGCCCGGGTCCGATCGCGCGAATCAAAACGGTGCGGTTCGTGCCGCCGGCGATCGTGAAACCGTTGATGAAAACGCGGCCCGCAGCGACTCGAGTCCGCGCGGAAAGGTTGATAAGCTCGGCCGACGAACTCGCCGGAGACATTTCGTACAATTCGATCAAGGTTTCGCCGACCGCATCGTCCACGCCCCTGACATGGGCGGTGTACGATTTCGCGGACAAGCCCGCGCTTAAAACCGCATCCTTGCTCGCCGGAGGCAATCTGAAGCCACCCGCGGAGCTTCCATCGCTCACGGTCCAGTCGTCGTTGGTACCCAGCAGCTCGGAGTTGGACGGCGAATTGGTCGCGTACAGCTCGAGTTTCGGATCCTGCAGGAATCCCGTAACGCCAAAGAGGCTCAGGGTGGGTCCGATTCCCCGAATCGCCAATTCCGACGATCCCGTCCCACTCACCACGAACCCGGCGATCAGGATCTGCTCGCCAGGACCGGTCGGCGCCCGAACCGAAAGATTACTCAAGCGTCCTTTGGCGGAGTCGTCGACGACGGCGAGCTGCGCACCCAAACTCGTCACGCTCCCCGTCGTGTTACTCACCTTCACGGTGTAGAGACCCGCGTTGGCCGGCGTCACCGATTTTAAGATCAGAATCGAATCCGTGGCGCCAGGAACGTCCCGCTCGTCGCGTTGCCATTGATACGACGGCCCGACCCCGAAGGCCACCACTTGCAGCACCGCGACGTCGCCGGCGGAGACGGTTTGGTTTTGCGGGTGGCGAACGATCGCCAGCTCGGACGAGGTGGATACCGTGAAGGTCGTGGTGGCAATGCCGCCGTTGGTGTCCGTCGTGTTCACGGTCACGGTGGCCGCGCCGTCCACCGCTCCAGGCGTGAGCGTCAAAGTCGAACCCGTGATGGAGACCCGGGCAACCGCGGGATTCGACGACTGCGCATCGAAGGTCAAGACGCTGGCCTCGGAAGCGGCCGGGTAAAGCGGGACCTCGGTGATGGACCGGATCACAATCAGGTTCTGCTCGGTGAGGAGATTCGTCGTCTTGTTACGAAGCGGGATTTCGTTGAATGCGGTGGTGTTGGTCGATCCGTCCCTGGCGTCGTAGACCGGCACGGCGGCGATTGCATCCAACACCGCCAAGCCGGCTCCGAAAACTTCCCCGAATACCGAGTAGCTCGTCGTTACATCCAAATTTCCAGGAAAGAAAATGGAGGTATTGTTCGTGGTGTTGAAGAAAAACTGATTGGTCGCGCTCGCTCTCGGCGTTCCGAGGCGCGCCGCAGCCAACGATCCTCGCCTATGTATAAGCGTTCCTTCGAGGGCCAATGCCGCCCCCTGCGCGACCAAGGACGAATACGGCAGCCGGAAACCTCCACCCTGCGTAATCGCCCGTTCGCTCGGAGCACCGAACTTAGCCGTGCGGTGAAAGAACGTGTTCGTGTACGCCCCCGTCCTCACATAATTCAGGAAGTTCGCGACGTGAAGCGGCGCTTCGGTTTCGCCGTTGCGCAGCCTCACATTGAAACGCCCAAGCACCGTGTCGAACTGCACGATCGGGGTTCTCGCCGTAACGCCCTGAAACTCGAAATGGTTGCGCAGATCGATCGCCACTGGAGCTCCACTCGTCGGCACGACCCGTGATGGGATCGAAGCGGAAACGCCGGGAGCGGTCTGCGCCTTCAGTAGGGCCGCGCCGAAAAGAAAGAAGAGGAGAGCACCACGGCTAAACGACATCATAGGGAAAAAGTCTCGAAGAATGGGGAGAAGTGGCTCGCACGGACACCCAGGCCTCGCAAAAAAAAGCGATTCCCGAGGGAAGTCGGCGACCGGCGGTCGGTTAGAACTCGCGTTTCAGCGACATGTAATAACTGTCCCCCCTGAGGTCGCCATTTGCATTCAGGAAGAGGTTCGAGGGAAGCGAGGCGTCGAACAGCGGCGCCGCGTTGAAAAGATTGCGCACGCCCAAGAGCACTTCGGTGCCACCGAGCCATCCCCGGACCCCGTTGGTCGCGGTCGGCGAGAAGCGATAGCGAAGAAAGGCATCGTGATACACCCGCGCCGACATCCCAAGGGTGTTGGTATCTGGCAATTGCGTGGGTGCAACGGCCGGAGCGGCGTCGGATTTGTACCGCCCATGGTAACGCGTTGCCCACCCTGCGCCGAACGCTCCATGGGTCCAAAGCAGCGAAGCGCTCGCGCGATCCCGGAAAGGTCCGACGTAATACGGAGCGTTGACCAAATCGACCAACGGTCCCCCCGGAACTACCTGCTGTTCGAACTTCGAATGGAGGGTGTAAAGTGCGGAGAGATCGAACGTTCCCATGTGGGAGAACTCCTTCTTGTAACCCGCGGAGACGTCCCACGCCGCCAGTTTGGCCGAGTACAGATTCAAGGCCGACGCATCGATCTTCGCGATCGGTCCGACCGCAAACGTGTCGCCCCCGGGGAGGGGATCGCGGGTGACTCGTCCGGGCAGAAGACTCTCGTACGCGAGGATCGATTGCGTATCGAGGATATCGACGGCGTCCTTCTTCTCCACGCTCGAGAAGTCCACCGACAACCGCAGGCCCGGCACCCCACGTGGACTGAAGACCGCACCGGTCGAAACCGTCTCGGACTCTTCCGGGCTTAAACCGGCGTTCCCGCCCGAGACGATGCTGACGCCCTTCTGCGCGTTGCCTCGCTTGGGGTCGGTGACCGTGCCGGTCGAAGTGAATTTCGGCAGTACCTGGTAGTCGGCGATCGGTAAAACTCCCCGCGAGAACGAGGCCCGCAGCATCACGTCGTCCACCGGTTTGTAGCGGAAACCGTAAACCGGGTTGGTCGAGGTGAAGCGACTGCGCAAAATCTCGCGCACCGGAGGCGAGGCCAAATTGTCCACCGTTTGGCTTCCCGTGGACTTCACGATTTCCGTTCTCACTTCGGACTTTTCCCGACGTCCGGACGCGACCAGCTCGAACAAGCGTAAACCCGGAAGCGATCTGCCGCCGTTTTCGGCGAAGAGCGGGAGGGTGACTTCGGCGAAGAGAGCGGAAGTCGAGTTCGACGCAGGCAGCAATCCCGACTTGGTGGTGGCGGTGCCATCGTCGATTTCGAACGTCTTGCGAGACACCTGTCGCCACTGCGCACCCAACGCGACCCTGGGTTGGAGAGAGAAAAACTCCGATAAACCGCCATCGGCACGCACCAGCGAATCCACGCTTTCGATCGAACCGCGTCCCGTGCGGGTCGTGGTGTAATCCGAAAGGAAACCGGCCAATTGCAGAGAGTCCTGAAACACGTTCAGCGTGCCGGCGTTGATCGCCGCCTTCAGCCGTTCGAAGTCGCCTGTCTGGGCACGGTCGACCGAACGATTGTAAGTCCGCGTGTGTTCGAGGCGCGCGCTCCAGTCGCTCGGTAGCGAAAAAAGCAACCCGCCCGTCATGCTCCGATGCAGGCGGGAGCTCTCGTGAGGCGCGGTGGCTTCGTACGGAAAGCGAACCCTCACCTCCTGACCGAAGGGATTGGTGGGAATGCCAACGGGCACCGTCACGAAGGTATTCGAGGAAAACAAGGCGGCGTTCTCGTCGCGGGAACTCTTTTCGTAGGAGAAATCGAAATACGCTTCGAGGGACGACGCCACCGCCTGGCGAAACTCGGTTCGCAAACTCTGCGTGTCGGGACGGCGATGGAGGAGCAAGCGACGGCCGAGATAAGCTTGGGCGGTGTCCGGGAAGTTCGGATCGATTTTGCCCGCATTGGCCACCAAGCCCGCCGTTCCATCCAGTTCGACGCCGCGATATCCGGAGGGCAGAAAGACAAACGACGAATTGAGCGCCTGCCCGTTTGTCTTCAAAACGAGAGGCGAGCCGTCGCTCGAGTCCACGCGGGGCGTCGAGCCGAGCAGGATGTCGGTGCCGTTGAGCACCCCCGGCGTGAGGGTGGTGGCTCGCGCCGCGTAATCTCGAATCAGGTCGTAGCGATCTTGGACGACGAGAGAGTTCGAGTCGTTGACACCCGCGAAAAACATCAGACGGGTTCTCCCACCGTTCAAGGACGCTCCGTAGCGCATTTCCGCCTTGCGATTGGCGCTATCGGAATCGAACGAGTTGTCGTAACCGAGGGTGATTTCTCCGCCCGTGTAATCGCGCTTGGTGATCACGTTGATCGCGCCTCCGATCGTACCGCCCATCGCGGCACCCGATGCCGACTGGGGCAGCACTTCGATCCGTTTGATCGAACTCAGAGGGATCAGGCTCAATTTCGATGTCCGGTAGTCCAAGCCCGTGCCGAACGAGGGCAATCCCGAGCTGACCACCTGCTCGCGACCGTCGACCAAGACGCGGGTGTAACGGCTGCCCAGCCCTCGCAGACCGACCTCTCCACTCAGAGTTGCGCCACTGGAAGACGGCAGGCGTTCCGCCAGAAAATCGCCGACGGTGAGCGCTCCGGATTGCTCCACCTTCTCGCCGTCGAAAACCACATAAGGTTGAAGGTCGTCCGGTGTGCGCGGACGGTCCACACTGGCATCGCCCACAGGCAAGGGTGCAGGACGCGCTTTTTCGGCGACCGCAACCGCGTTCACCCGTGCGCGCTCGGTGATCGCCGCGGCCTGCGCCGCAAATTGGGGGGCGACAATCTTGAAACTCTTTGCGCGCCCCGGCTGGCGATAGGCGGTGTAATTGGTCCCTTTCAGAATCAGCGCCAACGCCCGATCCGTCGTCATCTTCCCGGAAATCTGCGGAGCTTGCAGGCCCTTGAGCTCTTCGTACGAAAACAGGATCTCAACGTCGCCTTGGAGTCCTAAACTCATCAGCGCTATCGTCAGGGACTGCGCCGGAACGTTGAATTCCACCGTCGCAGGCTTCGCCGCCAAAGAAATCGACGGCGACGAAAAGAAAAAAACGGCACACACCGCCGCACATACGAATCGCGTCGAGCAGCCACCCGCCACTCTCAGTCGCCAGCGACTTGCCAAATCTGAAGGAAATGCGTACAGCCTGAAGAGAAAGCGATGAATCATGTAACGAATCGTTTGATCACGAATAACAGTCCCGGGATCCAGATGAGCAAACGATTAGTTTAGGGGAGACGGCAGAAGGCGCTGCCGAAAGCGGGAAGTCGATCAATAATCTTGCTCTAAGAATACGCCGCTCCGCACCTGGTGTAGTCACATATTTTGAATTATTTTTAACCTATTTCATCACAGGATTTTAGGTAAGTTTGAAAGATCGATGGAGCACGCTGGTTCGTACCGGGTTCGTCTTCACCCTCCTCGATCCATCGAAAAACCCACTGGCGCCTTTTTCTCTCTCCCTCCGCCGGACCCGACGGATCGGGTCTCTCCATCGGACATCCGAGAGCTGCTTGCAATGCCGCTTTCCGGTCGAGAGGCGAAAGCGCCGCCTTGGCCACTTGCCACACCCACTCCCCTCGCGGCCTTAGAACTTCATTCCAACCGAAAACACAAAAGTACGCCGCTCGCCGGGGATCGACGTGTCGGTGAAATAGAATTTATCCCCGGCGTTCTTTACCGCCAGTTCGGCGGTCCACTCGGTGCGATTGCGCTTCCAAGCATACCCGACCGCTGCAGTGAAGGTAGTATAGGAGGGGTGCTCGAGGAGATAGAGGTTCTCCAAGGTGCCGTACGGACGGCTCCGGCTGCGGTAATTCGCTCCGGCGGTGGCGTGAACCCCCTGCCAGGCACCGTGCTTAAAGGTGTATTTGGCGAACACGTTCAATGCCTGGGGAAACGCGGAATCGATCAGGCTGCCTTCCGTCACCGGCGCCGCCGTGTTCGATACGACGGTCGGATCCATGTCGGTGTAGTTGGCCAGCAGCTGCAGTTCTTCCGTCGGAGACCAGAAGAGATCCACCTCGTATCCCCGGCTTCGCTCCATCCCGCTCAACCGGCTGACAATTCCCGGGAGATTGGGATCCCTGCGGGGAATGTTCGTGCGCTCGACCTCGAAGAAGGAGACCGAACCCGAGAAACGACCACCGAGCAGTTCGAATCGCAGTCCCGCTTCATGGCCGGTGCCTTCCTGGGGATCGTTCGGGAATTGCGCTCCATTCCCCTGAATTGACTCGGAGTAGGAGTAGAAGACATTCAGCCCTTCGACGACCCGGAAGGTGGCGCCCCCTTGAAAGCTGTCGAATTCGGTGCGCGGGGTCACGGAAACGGAGGGCGCTTGCCCGCCGGACGCACGCAGGTCCGGTTGAATCTGGATGCCCGAGCGGGCGAAGCTCCGAGCCGCGGCCGCGATTACGTTCAGCCGTTCTTTGAGGAAACTCGCGTTACCCACCACGTTGGCCTGCTGCCCGCGACTCGCGGTGCGTTGAAGCACCAAATGCCTGTAGTCTGCCGGAAAAGTGCCGAGCGTATAGTCGACCGCCGTGGGGGCATAGAGATTGAAGACCGGACGGTTGACGTTGCGGTAAACCGAATTATCCCCTGCTGCACGCGTATCCTGTGCGCCCAAAACCATATTCAGCCTCGTCCACGAGAAGGTCTGGGTGTAGTTCAAATCCGCTCGTAAGGTCCGGTTCCACTGATCCGTGTCCGATCGCCACGACTGAATGGGAACGGTTCGCGGCAGATTCCCCGCGGCATCCCGCTTGAGCGCACCGTTCGCAAACTGCGTGAATCGATCCTGATGACGTTGCGACTCCGCATAAACCACCCGCGCGGACAGCAGGTCGTTGAAGGTATGCACGAAATTCGCTTCGAAATAAACCTCGTCGTCGGTGCGTCGTGCGTTGGGACCGGCAATGGAGAAATCGCGAGGCAGGCCCGGCGCGTAGCCGACACCGATATCGATCATGCGGTTAGGGTTGCCGCCGACGGGTGCCAGCCGCGTTTCCACCACCTGCGGAAAACGCTCGTCCGAGGACGTCATCTTCGGCACATGCAGCCACTCGGTGGTCACCGTTAGGCTCGTCGGATAGGGCGCTCCCCGGATGTTCCATCGAACCGACGGAGCGAAATGCCAGCTTTCGCGTTCGCCGTACTGTCGCGTCGACTGCTGATTCTGCCCTGCCACGATGAAGCGATACAGGACGCTCCCGTCGCTCGTCACCGGCCCTGTCGTATCGACTTCGGCCCGCAGCGAGCCCTCCGAGTCGACGGAGGTTTCCAGGGAGGTCGCCGCTTTCGCCTGCGGCACTTTCGTCACGATATTGACCACGCCCCCCGGATCGCCCGTCCCATACAAAGCACTCGACGGTCCCTTCACCACTTCGACCCGATCGATCACCGAGGTATCGATCGAATTGGCGGTCGAGAAACCGATACCGTTGCGCCGGGGCCCACCCGTACCGAATCCACGGATACTGTACTGCCCGCCGAAGAATCCGTTGGTGCTGACGCCGCTGACATAGATCACCGCCTCGTCGAGATCGACCGCACCCAGGTCCTGGATGAAGTCCGCGGTGAGCACGGAAATGGTCTGAGGTACATCCATCAACTTCAGATTGATGCGTGTACCCGAGACCGAATTGGTCGCGCGATAACCGCGATCCCGCGTCGTCCCGACTTCAAAGGCCGAGAGCACGACCGCATCGTCTTTTTCGGGCGGAGCGGGAGGGGACGATGACGTCGTTTGAGCGCGGAGCGCGCACGTGGTAGCCAACAGGACGGCGACGGTAAAGAGCTGCCGTGGGGAGGTAATGAGGGAGTTCATGTTGTCATGGGGAGGATCGAGGAGAGGCTGAAGACGCGTGCGATCGTCAGAACGAACCCTTGATGCCGATCGTCCACACCGCTCCAAACCGCGCTTGATCGCGGAATTGTGCGTATTCGGGTGTGCGCGGTCCGTAGACTTCGAATGCCACCGGCGCGTCGTGGAGATTGGTCAGGTTCACAAACACTGCCACTCGCCGGTAAAAGGTATACTCCGCATTCACATCGATGAGCAGACGCTTGGATGCCCAGTTGTATGTTCCCGGCTCGATACTTCGACCGGGCGCAACCGTTGCCAACCGCTGCCTGCCCACGTAGTTCCACTTTACGCCCAGGCGATACTTGGGTCGCGTCAGCATGATTCCCCAATTCGCAGCCCGCGGCACATACCCCGAAAAACTATTGGAATCGTCTCCCGTCATTCTCTGGGCGGTCCCATTGACGAACACTTGCACGCCCCGCGCCCACGCAGGAAGGAACGTGAGCGCTTGTTTGTAGTTGAACTCGACGCCGGTCATGTGCGCCTGCGTCGGCAGATTGTATTGCGTCGAGACGTCGTAATCGCCGTACACTTCCGGAGAAAGCCCGTACAGACCGAGAAACTCGGGAGTCGCGCGAAAACGGGTAGTTCCGAAGAGGTTTTCGAAATCGCGCCGAAAGGCTCCGAGGGAAAGGAGGCCGACAGGCTCGAAATAGTGCTCCAGCGAAACCTTCACCGTCCGCGCCGACCACGCCTTGATCCCCGCATTGTTCACCGAGATGAAATCGTTCGGGCCCGGGAGATTCTGCGTATCCGGAAGCGTGAGACTGCCGGCGTATTGCACGAGATCCGGCCGACCCACAGACCAGAAATAGCCTCCCCGCAGAATGAGATTGTCCCGAAGATTGAAAGCCGCGTTGAGACTCGGGAACCAGCGCAAGTACTCCTTCTTGGAATGGAGGCCCCGCTCTACATTCGTCAGTTGAGCGACGGCCAACGCACCCGTCGCGATGGGCAGCGGACGACCGTTGGCACCCAGGATAACCTGCCCGTTGGCGGACCGTTGATAGTTGCGCGTCACATCGATCAACTGTCCTTCCCCCTCCACGTTCGTCTGCTCGGCACGGAGCCCGCCCACGAGCTTCAATCGCCCTGCCAAGAAGTTGACGTCGCTCCGAACGTACGCCGACGAAATCGTTTCTTCCGCGTACTTCGACGTCACGACGCCTTGGGTGTAGCGTGTCGTTTCGTTGAGAGTGAAATAGCCGGGATTCGTCCGGTAGAGCTCGTACAACTCTTCGTTGCTCACCCACTGGATGCGGGGAAACCCAAACGGTGCGGTCCGTTGCGAAAAACTCTCGTCCAGCACGACGGACGCGTTGTCGTCCGCCGAGTTCGCAACCCGATCGTTACCCACGAAGGTGAAGGTCGGAGTGTCGCGACGAATGTCCTTCATCACATAACGCACGTCGATCCCCGCCTTCAGCGTGAAGGGCACCGCGGCGAAGAACTCGCGCTTGACGTTCGCAAACGCATTCCGCTGAACCGCGTTAGTTTCGAGCGAATTTCCGTTCGCGGTGTTGAGGGAATAGGTATTGAGCGAAAACGGATCGACGGCCGCTCCCGTGATGCCGTCGGTCACGGTAATGACTCGGGGACGAAGATAAAAAATGTCGTTGAACGAAACGGTAACGTTCTGGCGACGGGCCTGAGTGTTGTTGAAGGCACCGCTGGTCAGATCGGTATCTCTCCGATCGGTCAGGGACACCCCAAACCCCGCTTCCGCATCCCAGGCGGACCCGTCGTGGCGGTACGTCACGGAGGGCATGTAGAGGTTCTGCGCGACCGTGTTGGCGACATTGACGAGTCGGATCTCGCCCGCGCCCGTGGCACCCCGAGTCGACGTCGAGGTAAAATCGCCCGGCGCGACGCGATTCGCAAAGAACGTCAGCGTACGCATATTGATCTCCGCGCCCGCGAACCCGTATTGAAACGAAAACGACAGCCGGTCGTTGGGCGTCAAACGGTAGTCGAGAGTCGCGCCCAACGCCTTCCGCTCCGCAATCGCCGTCCGATCGCGCACGGCGTAGTCCGTCAGGTAGGGTCGATCCGGCGTGGTGTCGGGAAGCGTCGTCCCATTGGTCGCCGCGCCTGCCCCCCGCCAGGTGTTTTGCATGAACTCCTGGGGCGTGTAGACCGGCGATGTGCTCGCCGAGAGCGTGAACCCGAACCGCTTGTTCACCGGCACCACCGCCGATGCCATGAACTCCGGGCTGACTTTGCGCGTGGGTTCGCGACGTGGACCCGGCGTCTTGTGAAAGCTGCGGTCGTTATCCCGCATGAGCAGTGCGGCACTGAAATGATAAATCGGTCGGGAACGCTCGAAAGAGCTACGCGGCACGATATTGACGGAACCGGCCAAGGCCGAACCCGAGGTTTCCGGAGTCGGCGTGTGGGAGACCTCGATTCGAGCCGCATTGTTGATCGAAAGCAAATGAAGGCCGGCTCCGCGCGACGTTCCGCCGGCGGGATTCGCCAGATCGAATCCGCCGACCGTCACGGGCACGTTGTTCGGCGGCACTCCACCCAAGGAGATTTGATAGGCTTCTCCCTGGCTTCCGAGACTGATGATCACTCCAGGTACGGACTTGAGGACCTCGCCCGCGTTACCGTTCGCCACCGGACCGAATTCGTCGGCGGCCACGACATTCATCAGGTTCGGAGCGAAACGCTGCGTATTGATCGCGATCGCGGCTCCGTCCATTTCCGTGGCCGCCTTCACGACGAATTCGTCCAACCGGATCGCATCGCCAGGGGCACCGCGAGGCTTAAATCCGGTGAAGCTAAAGTTCATTTCCACCGTGTCACCCGCAACGACGGTCACCGGTCTGGTTTCGGCAGGAGCACCCGTGCGAAAGACTCTCACCTGTGCGAGCCCTGCGGGAACATTGCGAAGACGATACTGGCCGGTGGCATCGGTCAGCGTTTCGAGCGCGGTGCCGTCGATCGTGACGCGCGCATTCTCGACATACTCGCCCGAGGACGGATTGAAAACCCGACCTTCGACCACGCCGACCCCGGGGTCTTGGGCAAAAACGGGGCGGTCGACGGCTAGGACGACAACGAGGCAGGCAAATGCCAGCCGAAACGGGCGGATACGCGGGTGGATCATCGGTGGGGTGGAAGAAACGAGGAACGGCTCCGGCGCACTGCGCGCAGGGCAAGGGACCGACGGAAACTGGCGGAACTGAGGAAGGGGTCGGGAGAGCGTAACGTTTCGCCGTAGGCGGGACACTACAGTCGAGACGGAATGGCTTCGCGCCAACCGGCAGAGAGCTGTGCAGACAGTTCGGCGACTCGGACGATTTGCTCGGGACGTTCTGCCAAATTTTCGTTCTCCTCGGGGTCGGCTCGCTCGTCGTAGAGTTCGCGACCGACAAGCGCATTGGCTTTGTCGGTCCACTCGACGTAACGATAGGACTCCGTGCGAATCGCCCGTCCCAGTTTTCCGGATCGGGGCATTTCGCTGAAGGCCGCACGCTTCCATGCGCGTCCGGGGCGATCGAGCAGCGGGCCGAAACTCGTCCCCTCCGCACGACCGGGCGCGGGAAGTCCTGCGAGTTGTGCCAGGGTCGGATAGAGATCCACGAATTCGACCAGTGCGGAAGTGCCCTCGCCTTTCGCCTTCATTCCGGGACTGGAAACCAGCAGGGGCGCGCGTGTCGCCATCTCGTAATTTGCGTGCTTGTGACCCCAGCTGCCGTGCTCGCCCATCATATAGCCGTGGTCGCCGAGAAAAACGACAATGGTATTCTCCTGCAATCCCGCTTCGCGTAGGGCGTCGAGCACTCGGCCCACGCACGCATCCATATAACTGATACTCGCAAGATAGCCCTGAAGATACTTCCGCTTGAAGGCTTCGTCGCGACCTGCCACCGGAGGGAAGTCATGGAATCCGGCCGCCATTCCCAGATTGAGGGTTCCAGCCGGCGCACCGCGCGGCGGCGTCTCGGGGCTCGGCATCGGGAGCGTCTTGGGGTCGTAGAGATCGAAGTACTTTTTCGGAGCGACGAAGGGCAGATGGGGCTGATAGAATCCGACCGCCAGGAAGAACGGTCCGTCCTTGGCCTCCGACCGCGCTCGCAGAAAGTCAGCGGCGCGTTGCGCGGTTTGGCCGTCGCGCAACGCCTCGTCCGGCACATCCGGCCCCTCGAAGGCTGCCCCGCGGGGCCAGTCGTGGGAGTGCTTGAATTCCTTTCCCGCCGCCCGAGCCTCGGCGATCAGCCGTTCGCGAATCGCGTTTTGTTCGGGTCCCCAGACCGGATTGGTCGGCAGCCAAAGGGGCTCGCTCCAGGAGGCCGGATCGTCCTCCGAGCCCAAGCCGGTTTCCGCGTAGACATGAAAGACTTTTCCCAGCGCGACCGAGCGGTAACCGTTCTGCTTGAAATGTTGGGGCAGTGTGACGACCTCCGGCACCGCATCCCGGATCGTCCGACCGAAACCGCGCAATCCGGTCGTCGCGGGTCTGAGACCGCTCAGAAACGAGTTCCGCGACGGACTGCAGATTGCGATCTGCACGTAAGCACGATCGAAACGCAGGGCTCGGCGGGCAAAGTCGTCGAGATGCGGAGTCCGGATAACCGGGTCGCCGTAGCAGCCCAGTTGGGGGCGAAGGTCGTCGGACAGGAGCACGAGCACGTTCGGCCGAGAAGCGGCCAGCGCCGGAGCGAGTAAGGCGAGCCCGAATAAACAGGCATGCGCGAACGCGCCGGAAACGTCGGCGAACGGGAACGATTCCGTGGCAGGAAGGGAATGCATGAGGGGTAGAGAAAGAAGGAGGGCGCGCGTGCAGGCTAGTCGGGCCGGCCCGCCAGACACATCGCTTGAATTTCCGGCGCCGAAAGCGAAGCGGAATAGATCGAAAACTCGTCGAGACGGCCGTTGAGATTTCGAATGGGGAAGGGGTGATTCTTCCAGGGAATTCCCCAATTTCCCAGTTCGCATGCGCCGTAGACAATCGGCCGATTCGGCCGATGTTGCGCATCGACCTCCCGGCTGACTTCCACGCCGTCCACGTATTGAACGACAGCACCGGACCGGTTGTCGTAGGTCACGGCAATGTGGTGCCACCGTCCTGTGTTTGCGCGGTCGAAGACAACCGGCGAGAAATAAATGCGGTTTCGAGGCTTCCCCTCGCCGCCCTGATCGTCTTCCGGATAGGTCAGGGAAAACATCAGGCGACCGTCTTCGTGGATTTGCCAGTGGGGCTCGCCGGCTTCGTATCCGTCCGTCAACAACAGGGCGTTGTATTTCCGATCCAAGCCGTCGACCTTGACCCAGCAGGCAAAGGTCAGCGCATCGTAGGTACCGTCGATGTTCAAACGCACTCGATCTCCTGGCCGCTTGAATTCCAGCGCGTCTTTACCCGGCCAGCGCCCCTCCGACCACGCCACGCCCACGGCACCGCCGTCGCGCGACCCGTTGCGGGGAGCCGTCGCGTTCGTGATGAGCCGGTCCCAGGCATCCCCACGTTGCATCGGATAATACGCGATTAGTCGCGGATCCGCGTGCTGAGTCGACGAATACGCCTTCCATTCGGAGAACCGTTCGCGTTGCTTTTCGCGACCGAGCGAGCGCAGGCGGTCTTCGTTCACAAACACATCCCGCGAGGTCAGTCCGACCCGTCGCGCCACTCCACCCGACGACTCCATGCCCTCGCCGCGTTTGAGACTCACCATCGCCGCTCCGAGACTGTGTGCCTCCACTTCTCCGTCGAACACATGCACACGCGACCCCGCTTTCGCCGGATCGACTTCCGCGCCGAACTCCGTACCGCGATCGACCACCAGAAAATCCGGCGTCCGCAGCCTGAACCCCTGCGCTGCCGGGGGAACTCGCACCCTCACCTTGCCCACGACGCAAACCGCTTCCCACGAGGAGATGACATCCAACTCGGCGGGCCCTTCTAAGATAAGCGTCGCTCCGCTGAAAAACTCGATGCGAGCCAGGCCCTTTTTCAGGGCAAATTTCCCCGTCGCCAGCGTATCGCCGGAGCGGAGCGCCACTTTCGGATCGCTCCAATCGACGTCCACCAGCTGCGTCACGACAGCACAGCCCACATCCGTTTGCTCCACCCGCGCGATGGTAGGATCGCGTGGACGCCACCAGACCGCCACGAGGGCGACGCAGGCCGCCAGAGCGAGCGCAACGCAGGCCGCCAGAGCGAGCGCAACATAGGAAAACCTCAGCACTCTGGAACGCGAGGACACGGCGGTCTGGGGCCGCCACGCGGCAGAAATCCGATCGCGGCTCGCCCAATCGCGAAGCGAAGCGTCCAGCCAAGCCGCCCGGCGAAACGCCCGACGTGCGGCGGAGTCGTGACGGAGACGCTCCTCGAACGCGGCGCGTTCGTCCGGTTCGAGCGTTCCGCGGAGCCAACGATCGATTCGATCGTCGAGTTCCCGATCGCTCACGAGGGCTCCTCCTTCAGTTCCTGCTGGATGCAATCGCGCAACCGGGAACGCATCCGCTGAATCGATTTGTAAACACCCTCCACGCTGCGCCCGGCCTGCGCGGCGAGTTCGTTGATCTGAGTGCCTGGCTGGTAGGCAAGCTGAAGGAACTCCCGCTGAGGTGCGGGAAGTTTCTCCAAACACCGGGACAACGCAGAGCGCTCGCGCTCCAGCGCATCGGCTTCCTCGACCGCCTCCGCCGCCATCAGCTCGAAAAGGTCGTCGGAAAAGATGTGAGGATCGCGACCGCGGTCTCTCAAATATCGCAACGCCTCGAACCGGGCGATGGCCCCCGCCCACGCCATGAAATTCGTCGCCGTGTCGAAGTGCTCGAATTTACGCCATGCCACCAGGCTTGTCTCCTGCAAGACATCGTCGACGGCACTCCATTGCGGCAGCAGCGAACGGAGCAATCCGCGCAGCCGCGTCTCATGCGCCACGAAAAGCGGCACAAACTGTTCATAGCGCGCAGCCTCTTCCGAGGAATGGGGTAGCGGACGATTCATGGTCCGGGGCGGCACTTCACAGCATAGGTAACTTCCAGCCGACCACGGATTGGACACATTATTTTGATAGGTTGCGCAGATTTCTGCGGTGCTCGAGTGGGGACACTGAAATTTACGCGGTAACCGGCGATTTCCTCGAAAAAGCATGTCCAATCGGGCCCGATTCGGAAGTATAGTAGCGGTAAGTTGCTTCGCTATACCCTTGTTCTCGGATGACCCCACGCTCTCTATCCCGTTTCCTGAGTCGCTCGTTCCTGGTGCCGCTGACGGGCGGCGTCGTGCTGATGGGCTCACTCTCCGCTCAGCCGGTTGGGCCGACCCCACCTGAAGTCGAAACGATTTCCAACCTTACATACGTCACCCACGGCGACAAAAGGCTGCAGCTCGACCTTTTTCGACCGGCCGGCCAGAAGGGTGTCCTCCCGGGGGTGGTCTGTATCCACGGTGGGGGCTGGCAGCAGGGCGAACGGGGCCAGCACGCCGCACTCGCACGGGCGATCGCGGCACATGGCTATGTCACCGTAACGATATCGTACCGGCTCTCCGGCGAACTGCCCTTTCCCGCGCAGATTCACGATGCCAAGGCCGCGGTACGCTGGCTGCGGGCCCACGCCGCGAAGTATCACCTCGATCCGACCGCGATCGGCGCGGTGGGACACTCCGCCGGAGGCCACCTGGCGGCTTTGCTGGCCACCTCGGGCGGCGTGTCGGCCCTCGAAGGCACCGCAGACCTCGAGGCGGGCGAAAGTACCGTTCAAGCCGTCGTGGCGTTCGGCGCCCAATCCGATCTCACCGCCGCACACATTCAGGCCAATCATCTCAACGTGGAAAAACTGCCGATGTGGTCGAAGTTTCTCGGCGGTGCCTATCGCGACGTCCCAGAGCGTTATCGAGCGGCCTCGCCCTTGACCTATCTCGATCGCAGCGATCCCCCGCTCGCGTTCATCACAGGAGAGAGAGACAGTGCGAGTACACGCGCCGACGGCACCCGCCGCGAGCTGATGCGCCTGGGGATTCCCACCCGGCTGACGGTGATCAAAGAAGCCGGGCACGGCATTTTCCAGCGTCCCGAATGGGCCAAAGCCGTGGTGGAAAACTCGGTCGGTTTCCTCGACCTCCATCTCAAAAATCGGAGTCGCCCACTCGTCCAAAGCGCACCCGAACATCCCCTCGCGCCCATCTTCCCGGCCAACGCCCGCTGGCAGACGGTCGGCGGTGGCTATGCCGGTTGCGAAGGCGCACAGTGGATCGAGGAAAACGGCGAACCCACCCTACTCTTTTCGGCGCAACACGACTTCTTCGTCTTCCGCTGGAACGAACGCAACGGTCTCCGCCCATGGCGGGACGATTCGCCGGAAGCCACCGCCTTTCGACCCGACGGTCGCGGCGGTTTCTTTGTCGTCGAGCAAACCAATCGCACTGTCGTGCGTTGGGATGCCGACGGAAAGCGGACAGAGGTACTCTGCGACCGTTTTGAAGGCAAACGGTTGAATCGTCCCAACGATGTCGTTCTCCGCCGCGACGGCACCCTGTGGTTCAGCGATCCCGATTTCCTCTTCAAACAACGCCCTGGCGATGTGAAGGAATTGGAGGGACAATTCCTCTACCGCTTCGATCCGAAGAAGAAGGATCTACGCGCCGTCGTTCGCGATCTGAAAACCCCCAACGGCCTCACCTTCTCGCCCGACGATCGCTTCTTCTATTTCGACGATTCTGCGGGCGACGCCATTTTCCGCGCGTCCGTCGCCGCCGACGGCACGCTGGGGCCGCGCGAAGTGTTCGCGCGGATACCCGCCAAGGGTTTGGACGGTCTCGCTTTCGATGCCAAAGGACGGCTCTGGTGCGCTGCGATGGACGGCGTGCACGTCTTCGACGCCAGCGGCAAAGAACTCGGCACGCTGAGACTTCCCTACAAACCCACCTCGATCGCCTTTTCCGCGGGCGCGGCCCCTTTTGTTTGTGTGACCACCCGCGAAGCCGCCTTTGTGACTCGGCTCCAGCCCTGAATTTCTAACCCATGACTACCCTGCCCTTGTCCCGTCGTCATTTCATTCGCTCGAGCGCCAGCGGCGGTCTCGCAGCCGTTCTCGCGAGCGGCGTGTCTCCCGCGTTTCTCCGCGCCCAGGCCGGCAAACCCGAGGGAAAGCTCGGCATCGCACTCGTCGGACTTGGCGGGTTCAGCACCGCAAGCATCGCGCCCGAAGTGAAATCCACGCAGAACGTTTATCTCGCGGGCGTCGTCACCGGCAACGCCGAAAAGGGACGCGCGTGGGCGAAGGAACACGGTTTTCCCGAGAAGAACGTGTACAGCTACGACACGTTCGATCGAATCGCCGAGAACAAGGACATCGACGTCGTCCATATCGTGCTGCCGAACGGCATGCATGCCGAATACTCGGTGCGGGCAGCGCGCGCCGGCAAACACGTCATGTGCGAAAAGCCGATGGCGATTTCTTCGAGCGAATGCCGCATAATGATCGACGCCTGCAAGAAAGCCGGCGTTTTGCTCGGGATAAACTACCGCCTGCATTTCGAACCGCATCATCTCAAAATGATGGAGCTCGCCCGCGAGAAAACCTACGGCGCGGTCAAGGCGATTTCCGCGGATTTCTCCTGGAAGCGCGGCGACAACAAGCCTTGGCTGCTCGACCGCAAACTGGCGGGCGGTGGCGCCGCCTTCGACACCGGCGTGTATCCCATTCAAGCCGCCTGTTACATCGCCGGCGAAACGCCCATACGGGCCAGCGGTGTCGCCACCAGCACGCGCGACGTTTACCGTACCGCCGGAATCGAGGAAACGATGGCTTATACGCTGGAATTTCCCGGCGGCGTGGTGGCTCAATGCCGCGCCAGCTACGCTTACGCCGGGCATCAATTCACGGTTTCCGCCGAGAGCGGGACCTTTGCCTGCACCGTTCCCCCAACGGGCGGCTCGGTGTTCGGCCAATCCGCCCGCGGACAACCGAACCGAAAGCAGGTCGTCCTTCCAAAGAACGAAATTTTCAAAGCCGAGGATACCCTCCAACTTGCGGTGCTCCACGATCGATTCGCCGACTCCATCCGGCAGAAAACCGCCTTCGCCTGCCCGGGGGAAATGGGTCTGCGCGACGCCCTCATCCTCGAGTCGGTTTATGCGTCGGTTGCGCAAGGCGGAAAAGTCGTTCCCGTTAAATCGTAAGTGACCCTGCCGTTTATCGCCCCCTCCCTCACGATGCTCCGTCTGCTCAACATTTCCGTCGGTCTGATCGCGGTCGCAGTCACGACTTCGTGGGCGCAGACCGCCGCTTCATCGGCATCCGAGGCCGAGTTGCTCTTCGCGCATCGGATCCAACCGATGATCAAGACGAAGTGTCTGTCTTGTCACGGCGACGACGAAGCGAAGATCAAGGGAGACCTCGACCTGCGCACCCGCGAAGCGATGCTCTTGGGTGGGGAAAGCGCGGAACCCAGCGTCGTCATCGGCAAACCCGAGGAAAGTCCCTTCTATCTCGCGATCACCCGCGAACATGCGGACTGGGAAGCGATGCCTCCGAAAGACAATGACCGGTTAACATCGGAACAGGTGACGTACGTCAAGGAGTGGATCGCCGCCGGTGCCCCGTGGCCAAACGCCACGCGGGTCGCCGAGCTGATGAAGACGACGAACACGTGGTCGGTGGAAGGTGGCGTCGCGGTGAAAACCAGTGGCGGACTCGACGACGATTGGACGAATCGGAGGTACAAACCGGAAGACCTTTGGTCGTATCGAACGCTGAAGAAGCCCGCAGTGCCCGCCGTCAACGCGGAGCCGGGGCGGTCAACGCGGCTGAACCCCGTCGACGCGTTTATCGACGCCCACCTCGTCGCTGCGAACGTCCTTCCGGCCCCGCTCGCGGACCGCCGCACCTTGATCCGGCGCGCAACCTTCGATCTCACGGGTCTGCCCCCCACCCCGGAAGACGTGTCGGCGTTCCTCCGCGATCCGGCTTCGGACGAACGGGCATTCGCGACCGTCGTCGATCGCCTCCTTGCCTCGCCGCATTATGGCGAGCAGTGGGGCCGGCATTGGCTCGACGTCGCGCGCTATGCCGATTCGAGCGGCTTCGCCAATGACTTCGCGCGGGGCAACACCTGGCGTTATCGGGACTACGTCATTCGCGCCTTCAACTCCGATAAACCCTACGACGAATTCGTGCGCGAACAGCTTGCCGGCGACGAAATCGCCGAGGCTCACCGCGCCAAGGCGAGAGCAGACGCCAAGCCCGAAGGACACGAAAGCGATCTCCTCATCGCTCCCGGATTCCTGCGCATGGGGCCATGGGAACTGACGGCAATGGAAGTCCCCAAAGTCGCCCGCCAAAAGCTGCTCGATGACATCACCGACAGCGTGGGTCAGGTGTTTCTCGCGAACCCCCTGCAATGCGCCCGTTGCCACGATCACAAATTCGATCCGGTACCGACTCGGGATTACTACAGCTTCCAGGCGATTTTCGCGACGACGCAAATCGTGGAACGGCCCGCGGACTTCGAACCCGAAGAGCGCATTGAGGGCTTCGAAGAGAAAAAATACCTGCTGCAACGCGAACGCCATTATCGGGACGTCTTGAAACGCCTCGACGAAAAATCGATGGTCGCCGCACGCGCGTGGTACGCGGAAAAAGAGATCGACCCGGCGACATTCGAGGCCGCGGTGCAAACGATCGATGGCCGGTCCACCACCCGTGTGCGAGACATTGGATTGTCGGGAGTGCGCGCGGCCCTGATGAAGATGGGCATCTCCGAAGATCGGATTCCGCCGAAAGCGGTCGGATTCTCTCCCGAAGACTACGGACACGAACGCATCGCACGGAAGGGACTGGAGCGCATTCGTTGGGACCTCGATCGTTACGACCCGATCGCGTTTTCCGTCTACAGCGGTCGCACGCCGGAACTCAGTACGGTCCTCGTACCGCAGCGCATGCCCGCTGCACCGATGACAAACGGCGAACTCGAGCAAACCTGCATCCTCACCGGCGGCGATCCGTTCGCCAATGGACAGAAAGTCGTCCCGGCCGTACTCAGCGCCCCCTCCTATCTCGCGGAAATGAATCCCGAGCTTGCGCGCGTGCCCGCGGAGATCGTGGGCCGAAGGCTGGCGCTCGCCGACTGGATCGCGTCGCCTCAGAATCCGCTCACCGCTCGCGTCATGGCAAATCGCATCTGGGCCTGGCATTTCGGAACCCCGATCGCCGGGAATCCGAATAATTTCGGCGCGACCGGCAAAAAGCCTACGCATCCCGAACTCCTCGACTGGTTGTCCGCCACGTTCATCGACGGCACCGCGGCTATCGGCCCAGCGACGCCGTGGTCGATCAAGGCCATGCATCGTTTGCTCATGACGTCGGAAGCCTATCGCCGTGCGAGTCGGCATCCCGACCCTAAGACACTTGCCGAGCGCGATCCGCTGGGCGTGAGTTACGCGGTCTTTAAACCCCGCCGACTGGCCGCGGAGGAGATGCGCGATGCCATGCTCGCCGTCTCCGGCGAACTGAACCCGGCGATTGGCGGTATTCCGATCCGCCCCGAGATGAACAAGGAAGCTGCCCTGCAACCGCGCCAGGTGATGGGAACCTTCGCAGAAGCGTGGCAACCTTCGCCGCTTCCGGCACAACGTCATCGGCGGAGCATCTACGCGCTGAAGATTCGCGGTCAGCTCGATCCGTTCATGGAGGTATTCAATGGACCCAGCCCCGATCTCTCCTGCGAAGCCCGCGACGCCTCGACTGTCACGCCACAGGTCTTCGCACTCTTCAACAGCGAAGCGACCCTGGATCGCTCCCTCGCCCTCGCCACGCGTGCGCAGCGCGAAACCCAATCGCGCGAGGCCGCCATCGCTCGGCTCTTTCAGCTCGCCTACGGTCGGGCTCCCGACAGCGAGGAATTGGCATTATGCCTGGATCATTGGACGGCGATGACCGTCAAACAACGCACACTTACCTTTGCAAGACCGGCACACCCCCGCGAGGTCCTGCGGGAGGCCGTCGAGGAAAATACCGGAGAGAAATTCACCTTTTTGGAGCCCTTGGAAGTCGCCGCCGACTTTGTCTCGGACCTCAAGTCGGTCGATGCCTCCCCCGAAACCCGAGCGTTGGCCGACGTGTGCCTGGTTCTTCTCAACGCAAACGAGTTCGCCTACGTTTACTGACGCCTATGAACCCCTTCCCCTGTGCCGGTCACCGCGCGCTTTGGGCGCCCACGCGCCGCGATTTCCTCTACAGTCTCGGCGCCAGTATCGGCAGCGTCGCGCTGAGCTCGATCCTCGCTCGCGATCTCCTCGGCGCCACACCCGCGGGCCCGGTGACCGCGGCGGCGGGTCCGCTCTCGGCTAGGGCCGGTCATTTTCCGGCGAAAGCGAAAAACTGTATTTTCCTGATGATGGAAGGCGGTCCGTCGCATATCGATACGTTCGACCCGAAACCGAAACTCGCGCAGTTGCACCTCCAGGAGTTTACTCGGGAAGGAAAGATGAAGTCCGCGATGGAAAGCGGAAAACGCTACTATGTGCAGAGTCCGTTCAAATTCCGAAAAGCGGGCAAGTCCGGCGCCGATATTGCGGAAAACTGGGAGCACCTCGCCAAGGTGGTCGACGATCTGTGTTTCTATCGCGGTTGCCAGGTCGACTCGGTCAATCATCCGACGGCCATGTATCAGATGAACACGGGCAATCGTTTCGGCGGCGACCCGGCCATCGGGTCCTGGGTCAACTACGGATTGGGATCGGTCAACCAGAACCTGCCCGGATTTGTCGTTCTGCCGGAGGTTTCGTATCCACAGGGCGGATCGTCCAACTGGGGCAACGGTTTCCTCCCTGCCAACTACCAGGGCACCCCGCTCCGGCCCAAGGGCTCGCCGATCCTCGATCTGACGCCCCCTGCGGGCATCTCCCGCGACCATCAGCGCCAGAACCTCGATCTCCTGGGCAAACTCAACAGCGCGCACCACGCCGCCCATCCCCAGCACACCGAGCTCGAAGCGCGGATGGATGCCTATGAACTGGCCTTTCGTATGCAGATGCAGGTGCCCGGCATCCTCGATCTGGACAAAGAAGACCCGACGTTGAAGGAGAGTTATGGGATCGGCGCCGATGCCACCGACGCCTTCGGCCGCAAATGCCTGCTTGCCCGTCGGCTGGTGGAACAAGGGGTGCGCTTCGTACAGCTTTACGCCGGGACCTGGGATTCGCACGACTACATCGAGCGTGCGCACGGGAACCTCGTGCGCAATGTCGACAAGCCCATTGCAGCACTCATCGCCGATTTGAAGCAACGCGGTCTCCTGGAGAGCACACTCGTCGTCTGGTGCGGCGAGTTCGGCCGTTCCCCCGACAACGGGGTCCGTGGAGGCACGGCCTACGGTCGAGATCACAATCCCAAGGCAATGACGATGTGGATGGCCGGCGGCGGCGTGAAGGCCGGCCACACCATCGGTGCAACCGACGAAACCGGCGCCGAAGCAGTGGACTGTGTGCATCACGTGCGCGACCTTCACGTGACTCTGATGCGCCTCCTCGGACTGGACGACAACAAGCTCACCTATTTCCACGGCGGTCGCTTCAAACAGCTCTCCCAATTCGGCGGCCAAACGATCAAAGAGTTGATCGCATAGTTTCAGGCGACGGGAGACGTCCCCGAGGCTGGGCCCGAGTTCGGAGTCCGGCCTTCAGGCCGCTCCGAAAAAACCTCCACCGTTGCTCCCACCTCCTACCTCGAACGCTCCATACCCCTCGGAACGGGCTAAAGCCCGGACTCCAAACTCCGATGCCGCTCGCCTTCGAGCGAGACCGCGCTCAGGCGGTTGGAGCTCTGCGGATCCGCTGAACTCCCGTCGACCTCAACCGCACTCTCGCGCCGTTAGCGCCGCAAGGTTCGATCGAGAAACGCCACGGCGGCGTCCTCCGCCGCCCCTGCACGAAAAAGCATCGTCGCGTGCCCCTTTCCCTCGACCCAGAGCAGGTGGTTGCGAACTCCCGCACGCTCGAGCGCGGCTTGCAGGCGACGACTGTGCTCGGGGTCGACGGTGGTATCGGCGGTTCCGTGATAGAGAAAAAACGGTGGATCGTCCCGGGTCACGTGCGTGACAGGAGACGCGTCGCGAAAGAGTTCGGGCTTCTCCGAGAACGTGGCGCCGAGAAATCGAGGGAGAATTTCTCCGCCGGTAAACAGCGTCAGATCGCTCGGTGCACTGAAGGCCACCACTGCCTGTACCCGTTCTTCCGGCGGAGCCGGAAGCGTGCCCAGAAGCGAGGCCAAATGTCCGCCCGCCGAAAACCCATAGGCCGCGACGCGGTCAGGCTGAAGCCTCAGTTCCGACGCGCGCGTCCTCAGCCAGCGAAGTGCCTGGCGCAAATCGTCGACCGGGGCCGGATATTCGAATTCCGGCGTCCCTCGGTAAGCGACATTCATGACCACGAAACCGCGCTTCGCCAATTTCCGAGCCAACAGCGTCATCCACCAGCGATTGTCTTTGGAGTCCCAATTGCCGCCATAAATCAGCACGACCCCCGGCCACGGTCCCGCGCCCGTGGGTCGATATAAATCCGCTTTGAGTGCAACCGGCCATTCCGGTGGCGTGTAAACGACATTGGAGGTTTTGATGTAGTCGGTTCTCACGGCATTTTGAGCGACCGTCGCCGATTTCTCCGACGTTGTGGAGCAACCCGAGCCGAGAAGCTGGAACGCACACAGCACCGCGGCGGTGCACACACCCCGCTTTAGGCACGAGCGTTGCGACCGTTGCTGCGATGAGTCTTCGTGCAAGCTTGAGTGGCTCATCACGCGTCATCCCGTCGTTCTCTAATCGACAGGTCTGACGGTTTAAACTCCGGCTCGTCCTCCTCGCTTTCGTCTCCGTCACCGACGCCATAGTGGGGTGATTCCGGATCGTCGAGGGCGTCGGGAGCGGGGAGTTTACCATCCCCGCCCGGCGAGGGAGGCGGTGGCCCGCGGCGTTCGGAGGAATCGCGCGAATCCAAGCTACTTGAACCGGGCGGTGACGATCGGTGAATAGGCATAAATCGAAAGACAATGGCGATGGCGAACTCGCGAGTGCGCAGTATCGCACGTTTGAGCCCTCGACGCCATCCGACCGGCAACCGTATGAGGTCTCCGCAGATTTCCCGGTCCAACGCGCCCCTGCCACTGCCTTAGACGTATCCATGCAAGCGAAAGTAGCCACCGTCGTGAAACGGTGGACGGGGTGGGTCGCGCGGGTCATCGGTCTCGCGACCGATGCTGCAAGGATTCTCTGAGTTCGACTGCATGGATACGGCTTAGGCAACCGCAATCAGACGAAGGAGCAGCCACAAGGTGAAAGCCATTCCTCCGAGGATAAACAGTAGCACCGAAGCGAGGAAAAAGCCGATCGTCCGCAGGGGACGCGGGCTCAACCTCGGCGAATAGCTCCCGTCGATCAGTTTCAAGTTTCGGGTATTCGCCTGGAACCAAAAGTCGAAGATGTCTCCCGCTAACGGAATTGCACCAAAGATGGCCTCTATCGCGACATTCCCCAGCATCCCGACAATCGTCCGCCATGGCAGACCCAAGCGGACCGCCTCGTAGACAATATAGAGGGAAAGGACGGCGCCGATCCAATCTCCGATCCAAGGGATCAATCCCAGGATCGGATCCAGACCAAATCGAAATTTTCCGCCCGCTCCAACCGCCCGGTCGAGAAGCCAGCCTAAACCACGCAGTCGACGCAGCCGAGTGGCGGCGTCTCGCGAAACCTCTCGATGCACGGGGTATGCCTCGCGTATGCCCATAAACCTACCGAGAACGCGATTCCCGGTCTCAGTGCCATAAAATCTGCGGAATTGTCTTCGGGCTTTCGCTCGGGAACGGACGGCATCCCAGTTAAAGGTTCCGTCTCGGTCGCCGCCGATCTCGGTCGTCTCGTCGGTTTTTTCTCCCAGACGAACGGGCGGGTTGACGCAGTCGTGAATGGCTCGGGACATCCGGAAACGGGGGCATTGCTCTCGATCGGCGACGAACGATGGCTCGAGATTTTTGAAATATACTTTCTCAGCGTCGTGCGCATGAACGCGCTTTTGGTACCCTTGAAGTCACGTCAAGCCGGTGGCTCGCTCGTCACCCACCGATCGTCACTGTGGGACAACCGGTGACAATCACGCCTCCATGCGCAGTGAGATCGCCGATCCGCGCGGCGGGCTGTCCGCCGATTGTAACGGTGGCAGATCCAAGGAGAATACTGTCGGGAGGCCCCACGCAAACACAGAGCGAGTTGACCGTGGCAGCGGGCATTCCACCGATGGTCACCGTCGGAACGCCCGGGGGCAAAATCGGACCGCCCACGTGCGGCACCAACACCGTAATCAGCGGACAAATGTGGAAGTCGGTAACGCGGGCGGCGGGAGGCATGAGATTAAGGAGCGTTCGGGGCCAAGAGCCCATTGTGTTCGAGAATACACCTGTCCATTTGAACGATGAGCGTGTGCAGATTTGTCGGCGAAGACGAATCGAACCCAGCCGCAACGTACAGGAGCGGCACGGTCTTGGACGGGTCGGCCGGATCGGGACGGACGGTGCGAGCGACGATCAAACCGTCGTTTAGAGCCGAGGCTATTCCCAACTTCGAGTGGACGCGATCCAAGCGAAACCGCCGCTCAAGTTCCTCGCTAAAAAAGCTCCGCGTGTACGAACCGACCGAAATCAATCGACCGCGGTCCAACACCCGCAATCCGACTTTGTCTTTATTCATCAGGTGCTTCATCGCACTCGACGCTTCAGGATTCACGAGTCGATCCTGCTCGAGCAGCGTCAGCATTGCCGCCATCGACGCTGCCGTCGCGCTGACAAAATCCACCGCCCTGCTCTTCAATGGCGAGGGCGGCAAACGCCAGCGGAACGTGCCGTCATGAGTGGAACCTTCCCAGAGTCCGCCACCCCGCTCCGGCCGGTAAAGGTCGTTTTGCCAAAGAGAGGAGGCGATGTACCAAAAACTCACGTTTTCGATGCAAGTGTGGGTCGCAGCTCCATCGGAATCGTCGATCATCAGGAATAGCCTCTCGGCAAACGTGAACTGACGCACTTGTTTGATTTTCTCTCCTCGACTTCGCACATAGGCCTCGACGCGAGCGTTGGTGTGCGGAGCGGTGCTTGAGCCGGTCGCATCCACCAAAATCAGATCGCTCCCTCTAAAACTCATTTTCAAACCGGGACCGCTCTTTGTACTGGTAAAAATATGCTCCAAGTCCGGCGCGGAAAAGGGACGGGGTACCGCGATGGTTTTCCCATCCACTTCGATCAATCGTCCCAGCTGCTCGATTTTCGGGCCTGCGGGAAATAGCGTTTGGACGTTGGTCGCGTCCCGCTTTTGCGCATCGGTCCAGATATCGCGCGCCGCCGTAAAAAGGTCTTTCTCTACCGAGATTCCTTTGCGCACCGAGAGTTCCTCAAGATCGGATTTAAGCTGGAATGCCGCAAACATACACGCGAGCTTTGCCATGCTGCCAAGACCACCCTGCAGCAATTCGTCGTGGCCGGAAAACTGCGGCGCAATCGATTTGGCAGGCCCGCTCATATCGACCAAGGCGAACCGGAGGCGTCGGAGCTCGGGATGCTTCGGCGCTCTCACGCCCTCCTCGAGCACTCTTCGATTCACGATCGCTTGCAAAGCCGCATTCCGCGTCACCCCGTTGGCCGTCATGAACGCCGGGTTCATCGACGACGCATTGGCGTCTTCAAAAATGCCGCCGGGTCTCCTCACTCGGTGCGGGAGGAGCGCCAGCAGGCTGTCGGCAATTGCGGGTTGTCCAGCCATCAAGACGCCTCCGGTTCGTTGATATCGGTATCCCTCAAATCTCCGACGGACTGCCGATAGATTCGATCCAGGAGTGCAGTCGTGCGGGCGTCTAACTCCTCGGTGACCTGCAAGGCCGGTGTTGTCAGGTGACCGAAATCCAGCTGGAAGCCGGCGATGTTTGCGGCTTCATCGTCGCTCTCGTACCCGAGATTGCTTAATTTCTTCCGGCCCGCTTGAGCCTTCGGTTCATCGTCTCCCACGAGAAAAAGCGTGCGACTGAACACGAGCGTCGGTTGCTCGTCTTTCTCCGGGCGAAAGCCCCACTTCACCACACACGTTTCCGGCACCTGCACGTCGCGCAGCGTCAGGATTCCTTCGACGCTGGCGGAGCTCACCGCGGAAAACGGACGACCGCCAACGCTAACGGAAAAGGGTGCCTCGGGCAACGTACGTCCAAACGGGTCGTAAAGCCGCACTTGGAAGGATTTCAATTCGCGTTCGCACGGAGAGGCACCCACCAGCCGATGATAAAATCGGCAAGCGAACGTGTCTTCGGTCTCTTCGAATCGACGCGCCTTGTCCGGCAGCCGGAGCGATCGCCGGCTCTCGCCGTCCGACCAAAAGCGCTTTTTGCAGGCACCCACGCCCTCCTTGACCCGAGGACATGGCCACGCACGGGGATCGATGCGCGCTCCGGGACGAAAAAGCAGGACGAGTACGCGGCGGTTGGGTAAATTGCGCGCGTCGCGCGCCGCCTTATTCTTCGGGTCCGAAAACGTCCTGGAATCGGCTTCCGACGGCAAAAGGATCGGGTTGAATTCTCCGCACCCTTGGAAGTCTCCTTTTCCCAGCCGATCCTGCCCGCTCGCCAGAAAATCGGCGGTTTTTAGCTCCACGCGAATCGGCTGCCCCTTGTCGTCGCGCACGGCCACCGCATCCTCCGAGCGAACCGTACAGACGAAATCCATATACTCTTTAAAGAGCGCCTCGCGCTCGTTGACACCGGGATGCGCCTTTAGCGGCTTCGCGAGGGTCGCCTGCATGAGATGAATTGCCTTCGGCTCCCAGAGGTCGTTGCCGAGCGGATGGGAATACAAATCCTCCCAGAGGTCGGTCCTCCTCACCAGCATCCCATAGATGGCCTGTGCCCGACGACCGCTCAGCAGCTTGTTGAAGTCGTCGTTCCCGGTCGGATCGGCGTGCCCAAAGACACTCAGCCCCGGGCGCACTTTCTCGCGGCGCACGTCGTCCGAGCGGGTGTGGCGCTCGATCAACACCTTCAACGCTCCGATTTCGGCCGCGATGCCCGGCAGCACGAACGACGACTCGAACTCGAATCTCATATCGTTCGCACGCCAGCACGCCAACGGGACGATCGACGAGGTGAGGGTGTTATGCGCACCGGCGGAAGTCACCGGCGCAACAAGCATCGGTTGGACGGGCAAAACCGCGTGATCGGCGGCGATTCCACCTTCCGTGAGCGCCCGCGTCGTTTGGATTGGATCGCTCATCGAGAGAGTCGAGGGCAAACGCGATTCATTTTAGCGGTAACGTCGTCCGATCTCCAACTGGTGAACCGGCCCGAAGAAGGAAAGCGCCATGCGAGGGGGACCGCTTCCCGTAACCAACCCTCCACTACTCATCGTACCGCGTGCGAACTCGGCGTCGCCGAACGCGTAGGGCAGGCTGCCCTTAAACGCGATCGGGTGCTTCAGGCCCAAGGTATGC
>Ga0335394_10000192_pt1 | contig 61936 bp, 43 predicted proteins | sample MAT03_FD_205741 | JGI IMG/M metagenome (GOLD analysis project Ga0335394, IMG submission 205741) | Freshwater microbial communities from Lake Fryxell liftoff mats and glacier meltwater in Antarctica - MAT-03 (spades assembly) (version 2) ... | reverse complement strand
AGACACAAGACTTCAGACACGAGACTTCAGACACAAGACTTCAGACACAAGACTTCAGACACAAGACTTCAGACTTCAGACACAAGACTTCAGACTTCAGACACAAGACTTCAGACACAAGACACAAGACACAAGACATCAGACACAAGACTTCAGACTTCAGACACAAGACTTCAGACACAAGACTTCAGACACAAGACTTCAGACACAAGACTTCAGACACAAGACACAAGACTTCAGACACAAGACACAAGACTCAAGACTTCAGACACAAGACTTCAGACACAAGACTTCAGACACAAGACACAAGACTTCAGACACAAGACACAAGACTTCAGACACAAGACTTCAGACGCAAGACACAAGACTTCAGACTTCAGACACAAGACTTCAGACTTCAGACACAAGACTTCAGACTTCAGATACAAGACTTCAGACACAAGACTTCAGACACGAGACCAAACACAAGCACCGTACGTGGGGTCGTGTACGCCCGACGATATGCGGAACACATCATGAGACATTGGACACGAGATATCAGACACAAGATATCAGACACAAGATATTAGACACGAGATATCAAACACAAGACATTAGACACAGGACTGTTTTGAGTGTAGCTGTGGACGTTAAATTTAATTCCCCCATTTAACAGTATGCAGTCAGCAATAATCCCAGATTTATATTTAGTTAAGTATTTGGCTATCAATATTTTACTAATTTTTTTATTGACAGCCAACAATTTAACCCGCTTTCTCATGACTACTTATTTAATTATTGCTTTAATGTTAACGGCTTCTACTGTCTATGGGCTTTCTGAAGATAAAAAAAGATAAATCCACAGAATTACCCAATATAACATGATACAATCATGTCTTTAACCGATTTAACTGCTAACCCTGCCATGACCACCCTACCCCCGCTTGCAGGGTTGAGTGAGGAATTGTCTCGTTGTACTTTTACTGATTTTGAGCGCGCAAGGGAAATCTTAGCTTTGATGTCGGCCCAATTGACGCCACAATCGCCTTTTGAGGTGAGGCTCAACTATCGCCTTTGCACGGCTTTTTTAGAAAATCAATGGCAAAATTACGATCGGGCTTTAGAACACTCTGACCGGGCGGTGGCTATTTTAGAAAGCCTATCGGATACGCCTGCTCTGGCGGAATTGTGGGCAGATATTTCCGGTATTCGGCAGAACCGTCGAGAATGGAATACCGCCCAGGAATGCATTGATAAGGCACGGCGCTACCTGCCGGAAAGGGCTTCCGCACGGCTTTCTGCTCAGATTGATTGCCGCGAAGGATTTCTCCACTTGCACTTGGGCAACTCTACTAATGCTTTGGACAGTTTGCTAAAGGCAGAAGAAGGGCTTTTGAACATTGGTGCAGCAGCAACGCTAAAAGATTTCTATATGCTCACGCTTACGTTGAGCGGTTTGGGTGAGTTGTACGAGCGATTGAATGAGCAGGAGAAAAGTTTAGATGCTTACCAACGGGTATTACCCATTGTTGAACGGCATAATCTTCGCCCCCGTTTGGCGTGGCATTATTTGAATGCAGGTCGCGCTGCTTCAGCCCTCAACAACCTGATTGAGGCTAAAACTTACTATGAAAAGGTATTGGAGTGGACCGAACAAGGCGACGCGGAAGCCCGTACACATGCCCTAGGCAACTTAGGTATTTTGGCTATTTGGGAAGGGAATAACCAACGGGCTATTGCCCTGATAGACAAAGCAGCGGCGCAATATGCTACCCCTGAAAAACCTTCCGATTTTACCAATCTGTCAAAAATTGAGAGTTGGCGTGCCGGATTGAGTACGCAAACAGGTGACTATCAGGAGGCGAGAAGGCTTTTGGAAAAGGCTTATATCATTGGAGAGGAAGGGAAGGACTACCATCATTTAGCCGATTTATGCCGCAATTTGGCCGAAGTCAACCGCGACTTGAACGACTTTGAAAAAGCGTATCGGTGGCAATGTCTTTCCATGGAACACCTTACTGAAAACTTCAAACTGCTGCGTAACCGCGATCGGGAAGATATTGAAGCCCGGCACCAATTGGAGCGTACGCGCCAGGAGGCGCAGATGGCGAGGCTTAGGGTGGCCAGCCTTCAATTGCGGGCCCTCAGGGCGCAAATGAATCCACACTTTATGTTTAATGCGCTCAATGCCATTCAGGGATTAATCACTTCCGGCAGGAATAATGAGGCGGAATCGTATTTGGCAAAATTTGCAAGAATGATGCGGCACACGCTGGAATACTCTGACCTGGAGGTGGTTTCATTGGATCAGGAGATGGAATTTTTAGAGCGTTATTTAGATATTAACCGCAAGCTGCGGTTTCGCGATCGCTTGAATTTTAGCATCGTTTTTCCGCCTAAAGCGGATACAAGCGATATTTATGTCCCGACGATGATTCTCCAGCCTTTTGTAGAAAATGCCATAGAACACGGCTTGCGCCCCAAACAGGAGGGCAATTTGCGGATTGAATTCAAATTGGTCGGAGAAGAAGAAGATTTGTTGTTGTGTATTATTGAAGATGATGGCGTGGGATACAATAAAGGGCGTGAAAAACACAATGAGCAGGCCGCTTTTCAAAATCACCGTTCAAGGGGTATGGAAATTACCCGCGAGCGACTAACGCTTTTGCATCAATTGCGCAATAGCGGCGGCGGTGAAGACCTGATAAAAATTTGGGACTTAAGCGAAATCGGTACCGGGCAACAGAGTGGTACCCGGGTGGAGGTATTGCTCCCGGTGGTAGACCCGGAGGATTAGAGGGTGGCACGGGAATAACTTAATCGAACGATAGCACTATAAATTTTTTTATAAAAAATTTATAGTAAGTAGGTAAATAGAAATAATCGTAGTTTTGAATTTCATTAATTACCTTATTATCAAGGGTTTGTGAGACTGTGGACTACTTACTACCATTCGATTAAGTTATTTACAGAAAAAAGATACCCCAATTTGGAAGTATTAGAGTAAAAATAAATATTGATAAATTTTAAAGCAAATGGTTTGCTTTCAATGTTTTGTAAAATTATCCATTGTTCAGTTTCTGTTCCTAAGTGGTTATTTATAGCCCGGTTTCGCCCGATTTGAATAAGGATTCTACGAAGGCGCGTTTGTTGAAAATCTGTAATTTATCAATGGATTCGCCTACTCCGATATAACGAATGGGTATTTTAAACTGATCGCTGATACCCAGCGCTACCCCACCCTTTGCGGTGCCATCCAATTTGGTCAGCGCCAAGGCGGTAACAGGGGCTACTTGCGTAAATTGTTTGGCTTGTTCCAGGGCATTTTGCCCGGTGGAGGCATCTAATACCAACAATACATCGTGGGGTGCTCCTGGCAGGCACTTTTCTACCGATCTCCGTATTTTTCCCAATTCCTGCATGAGATTAGTTTTGGTGTGCAGCCGCCCGGCGGTATCAATAATGGCTACATCGCAGTTATTTACTATAGCATAGCTAACGGTTTCAAAAGCAACTGCTGCAGGATCCGCATTCATTCCTTTTGAGAAAAAGTCGCAACCCACGCGCTCTGCCCAGATGCCGAGTTGCGTTACCGCACCGGCACGAAAGGTATCCGCTGCTCCCATGACGACTTTGTGGCCTTTTTGTTTATACTGATACGCTAATTTTCCAATAGTGGTCGTTTTGCCTACGCCGTTGACACCTACCACCAACAATATATAGGGTTTTTTACCTCCCGGAATATCATAATCGTCTACATCTTCTGTTTTATTTTCAGTGAGTAGCTGTACAATTTCGTCCCGAAGAATATTATTTAATTCGGAAGTATCCATAAACTTATCCCGCGCTACCCTAGCTTCGATACGTTCAATAATTTTTACGGTAGTGTCCAACCCTACATCACTGGTAATGAGGATATTCTCCAATTCATCCAGCACTTCTATATCTACCGTGCTTTTGCCTACCACTGCACGCGATAATTTTCCAAAAATGCCTTCTTTGGTTTTTTCAAGACCCTTATCTAAGTCTTCTTTTTTTTCGCGACTAAAAAATTTATCAAAAAATCCCACTGATGTGAATAGTTATGAATTATGAATTATGATCTATGAGTAATGAAGATGCGCCTTTAGATTTGTTGTTCAAAAAACCACGCTGCGAGACCCACACAATTTTTGTGATCTGTTCCGCGATATCCTCGGGCGTGGACGACCCAACGTACAGTGCTTTTGTCTGATGTCTGAAGTCTCGTGTCTGAAATCTTGTGTCTGAAGTCTCGTGTCTGAAATCTTGTATCTGAAATCTTGTCTCTGAAGTCTTGTCTCTGAAGTCTTGTCTCTGAAGTCTTGTCTCTGATGTCTGAAGTCTTGTGCCCGAAGTCTTGTCTCTGAAGTCTTGTGTCTGAAGTCTTGTGTCTGAAGTCTGAAGTCTTGTATCTGATGTCTTGTCTCTGAAGTCTTGTGTCTGAAGTCCGAAGTCTCGTGTCCGAAGTCTTGTGTCTGAAGTCTGAAGTCTGAAGTCTTGTGTCTGAAGTCTGAAGTCTGAAGTCTTGTGTCTGAAGTCTGATGTCTTGTGTCTGAAGTCCGAAGTCTCGTGTCCGAAGTCTTGTGTCTGAAGTCTGAAGTCTTGTGTCTGAAGTCTGAAGTCTTGTGTCTGAAGTCTGATGTCTGATGTCTGATGTCTGAAGTCTGATGTCTGATGTCTGATGTCTTGTGTCTGAAGTCTTGTGTCTGAAGTCTGAAGTCTGAAGTCTGATGTCTAAAGTCTTCTATCCCATTTTTGCACGTTTCACCATCCAGGTTTGCAAAATTTGGTGAAAACCCTGATTGATATCGGCTTCTACAAAGTCAATCTTGAACTGAAGGCACCGCATTTTCAAATTATGGGTAAATTCATTGACCTGTTTGATATAATATTCTTTTACCTGATTGGGCTGTAGCCTTACTTCTTCGCCGTTTTCCATATCTACAAATAAATAAGGGCGGTTTTCAAATTCAAAATCCAGTTCTTTACTTTTATCTGTCACATGAAAAAGGATGACTTCGTGTTTGTTGTGTCGGAGGTGTTGCAAGGCTGAAAACACGGCTTCTGCCTGCTCCGGGCGTTCCATGACATCGGTAAAAATTACGATCATCGAACGACGGTGGGTGGCTTCTGCCACATTGTGCAGGGTGGCGGCTAAATCGGTAGCGCGCTGGAGTTGAGGATTTTCTATGCGCTCTATCAGGTGAGATAACAACAGACGATAGTGCACGGTGCTGGATTTGCAGCCGGTTGCAACCCGAATTTGGTCATCAAAAAGCGTGAGTCCGAAAGCATCCCGCTGTCTTTTGAGTGCATTCATGAGTACGGCAGCGGACTGTGCTGCGAAACAAAACTTATTTTTGTACTTGAATTTTTCCGGATTTTTTTCATCCCACGGGTAATACATGGTAGAAGAAGCATCCAACACGATCTGGCAACGCAGGTTGGTTTCTTCTTCAAATTTTTTGGTAAATAACTTATCCGTGCGCCCATATACTTTCCAGTCAATATTTCGGGTACTTTCACCCTGATTGTACAACCGATGTTCGGCAAACTCCACTGAAAACCCGTGGAATGGGCTGCGGTGCAATCCAACAATGAATCCTTCTACTACCTGCTGTGCGAGCATCTCCAGATTGCCGCCAAATGCACGAATATCCGGGTTTTCTAAAATTTGTGACACTTATTAATTGGTTATTAGTGATTGGTTGTCGGTTGACTTGGATTGTGAACTGTTAAACCGCCAACCGTGGACTATTTAGTTTACTTTATTTTTTAATGGAGGGCAAAAGTACGATAAATTTAGATTTTACAGACAGTATTTTATAAATTAATTACCTTTGCTCTATTAAAGTCGGCAGGCGGCCGCCAACCGGCGGATTTAATGAACTCAGATATTAAAAATCGTCAAAACTTATACACTTATGTCCACTCATCAATCCGATGCCTCTTACACGCCCCGGCCCACTGGCGGAGGGCCAATGGTACGTCAATTGCTGGCCCTGTTATTGGTTCTTGTAGTAGGATTTGTATTATACCGCACTTTTTTTAGTGATGGTTTTTCAGCAGGTTTTCAAGGCCCAAAAGAGGTAAATTTGAAATATATGCCCGCCGATTTTCAACCCAATTTAGATGAAGGTGCTACCTTAGCCATCCTGGCAGAACCGGAAAAACACCGCAAGGAATTTGACGATTTAGTGTATAATTTTAATATTTCGCTGTTGTATCATGTAGCGGGCAGGATGGGATTGGCCGACAGCCTTAAACGCCGCTTAGAGCCGGAGTACCGCAAACAACATGAATACCTAAAGGCTATGTATTTCAATGATTTTGTGGCACTTAAAGATACTACCGCAAGTTTATATGAATCGTGGTACAAAGATAATGGCAATCAGGCAGTACAGATTTTTAATGAGGTAGCCGGGAAATATACTTGCTTTTTTGTGACCCAGATTATGGCAACTATCATCAAATCGGATAACGGGCGACTGTACGCTAAAGGAAAAAATGTGGAAACTCCCTGCGGAATTGCCATCAATGAGGGATTGCGGCCTATGGTGGCGCGCCTACAGAAAAAAGCCGAGATCATGGATTTTAGTGCTTCCAGGGGATTGCTAAAAGATAAAGTAAGGAAGGGTATTGCCGAATTGGCTACTTATGAACTGCGAAGCCGTCTCGGTATTGACAAAACCCTGCAATATAAGATTTTTGGTCTGTCTATTTCGGAAACAGATATCCGGGTGGAGGCGATCAGCGTAGTGAAAGCAGGTTTCAAATTAGACCAGTCTTTTGATGTCACTTTCAGCCCTAAAAAAGGAGAGATATACATAAAACTGCCGCCTCCAACCATTCTTTCTCATGAAGTGTATCCACGGGTGGACAAATTAGATGTGGGACTTTTAGCCGGAATCAATGAGGCAGAAATGAATAAAAACTTTAATGAGTTGCGGCGGCAATTCCGAACGGAAGCCATAGAACAGGAACACGTATTGGATAAGGCAAAACTGCGGGCTGATAGCGTGATGCAGCTGATGTTCGGCCCTATGGTCAGGTCTATGAATCGCAATTATAAATTGGTGGTGCGGTTTGACGACGGCTATCAGGCTCCTGTCACGGAAGACGAGCAGCGGCGGCGCGGCCAAGAACCCGGCCAGCCGAGAACGCCGACTCCCGCACAAACCGGAGCGCCCAAGCCCGCCAGCGATGCACCTAAGCCTAAACCTAAGTTTATTCCGCAATAGTGGCATAAAAAACATAGCAAAATTTTAAACTTTTATGGCAGCAATATCACGAGAAAAAACACTGTTGATCGGGGTCGTCCTATTGGGACTTACCGGACTTGCGGTACTACAATTTGGCAAACGAACGAATACCCGCAATGGTGAAGATAGGGTTATGGTACAGACACAAAGCAAATCCGGTGCCGCTGACGCTCAAACGGCGGCACCTATTCAAAAGATAAGCGGGAAATTGTGGCGCGTGGACCATTACCCGGAAGCGGGACAACCCTTTAGATTCAAATTGGAAAAATTTAGTCCGGGTGCGGTCTATGAACTACAATTCAATGACGGTAGCCGCAAGCCATTCAGTGATGCTGGTACCTTGCAGCATATCTTCGCTTCGCATGGCGACAATCGGGTTCGATTGTTTGCCAAATACGAAGGTCAGGAAATTGTATTGGACAGTCTTTCCTTTGTGGTGGCCGCCCGAACACCTAAGAAAGAAAAAGTCGGGACCGCAATTGACCTGTAAGAAGTGGCGCGGGAATGAATTACTTAGAGGGTATTTATATAAATTTTTTTGTAAAATATTCATATAAATACCCTCTAAGTAATTCATTTATATGTAAAAACATATAATAAAGTTTATTCTATTTTGTGTTTAACTACACAAAAAATTAATCATAATTATAAATATTTTAAAATAAATTATTTATAGTTATTTTTTAAATTTTCATGCCCCAATATAACCAGATTAAACAGATATCTATTGCTGTACTCGCGTCTTCAAATTTCGTTTTTTCTCAACCCGGCGTTTTAACGGTGGGGAAAACAAAAACGATTAGGGGTTTTAACCCGAAAGAAAATACCAAGCGTGTACTGTTAAGTAAAACGTTTTTAATGGGTCACCCATTTTTTTGGGAAATTCCGAACAAAATGGGTAGCATTATTAAATTTACTTTACTACCTTGATAATCAATATTTTAAACTTGATTATTTCTTGTTGTGTAATAGCGTAGTGCTTACGAAATTTTAAAAATTTCGTAAAGCCTGAAAATACGCCCGACTATAGCGGCTGTTTAGCGGGGCGCTCAAACGTAGTGTGGTTGGGCATGGATGGCCCAAACTACGCACCAGCTGGTCGGGCATGGATGACGCGAACTACGTACCAGTAAAGACGGCTTTTCTTTTTTCCAAAAAGGCTTTCACGCCTTCTTGATAATCAGCAGAGTTGCCCGCGATGGTCTGATAGGTATCCTCCAACTGCAATTGTGCCTCAAAATCGTTCGAAAATGACTGATTTAACGCTTTTTTGGTATACGCCAATGCCTTTGGCGGCATTTCAGCCAATAGATAAGCCATTTTTAGGCTTTCTGCTACAAAAGTTTCATTGGGCAATACTTTCCAAATCAACCCCATTTGTTCTGCCTGTTCCGCAGTGATTTTATCAGAAAAAAACATCAGGCCGGCAGCGCGTTGCATCCCGATTAATCGGGGTATCGTCCAGGTACCGCCGCTGTCGGGGATCAATCCAATTTTTGAAAATGCCTGTGTAAACGATGCCGATGCGGTGGCTACGGTAATATCGCAGGCTACCGCAATATTGGCACCTGCTCCGGCGGCCACGCCATTTACGGCGGCCAATACCGGTTTTTCTATATTTCTTATTTTCTGGACAATAAGATTATAGCCCCGAGAAAGAATATCCGATAACTCCGGGCCATTTGGGTCCATGATTTCCTGTAAATCCTGCCCTGCACAAAATGCCCTGCCGGAGCCGGTGAGGTATATAACCCGGATTTCCGGATTTTGCTCACACTCCTGCAAGGTATCCAATAATTCCTGCCGCATGGCTTGATGCATGGCATGAAATACCTCCGGGCGATTGAAGGTAATTTTAGCGACGTGTTGTTCCGTGGAAAATAAAATGTGCTGCATATTAATAGTATTCAGTCAACAGTCGGCAGTTGACAGCCTGGTAAACGATAAAGCGATTACGAAGTTGTCTCACAAGTGGTTATTAACCCAAGTTCAGTATGCAGCCCCCAACATTTTTTTGTAAGAATTTGGTACCTTTGCCGCGATTAAAATAGGATAAAGAAATATGTTTTAAAAAAAAATTTGTCCGAGGTCGAACTTATTATGACTTGGTAGTTAACAAACGCAAATCAGGTGTAATAGTTCACGAACGAATACTGTACTTGGGCAGTCTTTCTGGTTTGAACTCTGCGGCTCGGCTATTGTTGGTGGAGCGGATGGAATGCTTATTGTTGCACCGATACGAGGCTGAAGCATCTGAAGCGTCTATTGAGGCTCTTGCTGCTGGTTTTGTGAGCAAATATTACAGTAGGCGGGCCAAACATAGTAAATCGCGAACCCCCTTGGCGCTTGGCGGGGGCATGATAACATCGGAAAACGGGGAAGAGCGCATCTTGCTTCAAAGCCACAAAGTGCTGCGGTCGCGCGAGGTCGGAGGCGAATGATTCTTGTGGCAAGCGATGGGGTTATTCGAAAAATATGGATTGAGTGGGGTTGAGTGGGGCTTATTTTCCCACGCTGATGTCTTCTTATCCCACCATAGTTGATCCGCTTTAAAGATTTTGACCCGATTGCCATTGCGGCGATCGGGTTTTTTGTTTTGTGCCTTTTGGCTTAGGGATCGGTTCTTTTTTGATAGGAGTGGTTGGATTGGCATGGAATTTGAATGTGGAATATCGGTCAATGTGTTGGCTGCTGGTTGCGACGCTTGGGGGTACTGATATGATGCTTGGGCGGCGATTTGGTTGGCCCTTGTAGCGCTTACAGACCATTATGCAATAATGGTAATTTTTGACCTTATGCACAATTATGCAGTTGCGAGTAGTGCTGAATTCCCGGAAAACAATACTAAAAATATCATAATATTAATCTTAATCCATTCTTTTATCAAATACAAGAGCAATTTCTTTACTATTAACACCTAAAAAAGAATAGGCTGCTTTCCAAAAATAATGCAATGAATAACACTGATTACAAGGCCCCAGCTTCCAACACTTTAGGTGCAAAAAAGCCATCTGAACAAGAGGCAAACATATCGTTGCCGCTTCCACCGTTTGACACTAATCAAGATAAGGAAGCCGAACCAACCTTTATTCGGTTTGTTATTTTAGAAGAACACGACAGCCGGTTCTACAACCGACTTGGGTTTTACTGTGCGATTGACACAGTGGACGACCCGAACGAAAAATTCCGGGGGTTGCTCCAATCCCAATTGGATCTGATCAAGGAGCAGAAAGAACTGCTGTTGGGGTATTTTACATCCAGAGAAGATCGCTACACCGTTCGCATTGCAGAAATCTACCAGAAAATTAGAACAGAAAATCAAAAATTAGAAGAATACCTCCTACATAAATTGCCGGAGGCCAGAACAGAGGCAAAAGAGTTCCACGATGAAAAAATCGAGATGGAGGTAAAATTCTCTGACCGAGTCATCAAGTTTGGTATGCAAAAAGTCAGCTTAATCGAAGAAGCAATTAAATCCACACGGGCCAACCTTGATTCGATTATTGAGAATTTTCAAAAAACCTACGAGAAACGTTTCGGCTTCAATGATCAGGCTTTAAAGGAAAACAAGGCTGCCATAGCCGCTCGCACTCGGCAATACGAATTACTTCGACAACAATCTGAAAAACAATGGCAACGGCTGGTAAAAAAGATGGAAGTACTCGGTTTTGATGGCCTGAATCCTGGGATTGGAAATTGGCTTTTTTATGTCGGAATTGCCATTGCAATGATTTGTGGTTCGTATTTTTTCGCGGTATTTGTACTTTCAAAAGGGATAAGTGACTCCAGTCTGCCCTTTTTTTTATTGAAAGGGGCCGCCAGTTTTATCCACGATTTTTTTCCCAATCTATCATTAGAGTGGCGAATGTTGGCTTTATTAGGTAGTTTGTTAGTGCTTTCATTGCTGGTTACTTTCATCGCTTGGCTGGCGTGGGTCGGGCTTCGAGGGCTTGCCTCGGCAGACGGCAATAGTACTGACAAAAAGCGCAATAAAGATTCAGATATAAATGATTCAGTAGCCCAATTTGACTTTGCGAGCGAGCGAGACTTCACCTTCGATCTGCGTTCAAAAGGCGGCGATTTTTTGAGGTTTTGGCTTCAAATTATGCCTGTATTGCTGGTCTTGAGTTTTATTTTCTTGGTAGTCTTTTTAACGTTAGAAAAAAATACTGGTACACCAAGCCAATTTATTGATCTCGACAAACTGGATGTCTCCCTTACTGGATCAGTCGTCGGTGCCTTACTCACATTGCTATTTGCTGGCCTTTTTTCCATTTATATTTTAAAAATTGTAGAACCGCGTGCCGAGGTAGAGGAAGAGAACCGTCTCAGCCCAATTGCCCAAAATGCGGAGATGGTCGTCGCCAGTGCATTTTTTGTGATTGCACTCTTTCTGCTTTTCTTTTTAGACAATAAAGGGACGATGGCATCCGCCGAACATCCTGAGGTGATTTTCACGTATGGCATTTTGGTTTTAGCCAATGGCTACTTACTTGGTTTCGCGCTGCGCATCCGTTCAATTTTCGGGACGTTACATTTTCTGGAAAAGAGAACCATTATGCTCGCTCAAGCCATCCGTAACGCTGCCTTACCCCTCGAATCAAGCATGACAAGCAAAGAAGATAAGATTTTCAAAAAGGAATACACCAAAATCCAACGCGAGATTTTCAACTTGTTGCTTCTAAAAACACAGCTTGGCAACCAGGCACTCGGTGGCCAAAACGCAAACAGAATCCCCAAATTTCTCCGACGAAAACTAATTCCACACAAACCCAAATTGGTGGAAGAAGCACCGCAGCCATTGGCTGGGCGACTCAAGAAGTACTTTTTCTTTTGGCGCGTAAAAGATGAACCTGAACCAACCGCTGAGGTATCCACACAAAAAGAGGAGGAACGCTTGCTGACCATTGAGGAATGGGAAAACCGACTCTTCCCTGATGCTACGACCGAGATAGAACAACTTGGTAAGGAACTTGCCCTCGCACGGGCGCGTTGTCGCGAGGCCACCGAGCTCGTCACCCAATTGGAACAAGACAGGTCGGAATATTGCAATACTATTCACGACAGTGTCCGGAGTTTTGAAGACTCCATCAATGGCTTCAAAATCGAACTCGAGAAGGCAATTACCAACAAGAGAAAAGAATTGCGTGCTTTGGCGCGCCAGAGCGATTCTATCCAAACAGATATCCGGCAAGGGTACAATTTAGGCCGCTGGTTTCGGGGTACTGTGGGCGCAGATACCCAAGTCTCCTATTCGACCATCGGGCTTCCAGATTCTACTATATTATCTTCACTCAATCCAAAACCCAACACCGAACAATGAACAATCAAGTAAGCAACCAATTGAGTAAGAAAAGCTGGTTTGAAAAACTTCTTAGGTTTTTCAGACTTGAGCCGAAGGTTTCTCTGGCAAAAATAGAGGAGGATTCCCCAAAAGCCGATGACAAGGACACACGGGATTTAGCTTTGTCCGAAGATATCAGCAATATGCACTTGCTGAGTGAAAAGGTTTTCAGCGGTATGCCCAAAGAATTGCGGGAACAGGGGTCTGCCACCACACGAGCTTTTTGGCGCATCGGCAAAGAAGATGGCTCAATAGGACAGCGGCAAATTGAGCGTGATTACTTCAAGGCTTGTGCACAGGATTTGAGCGATCAACTGTACTATTTCATGCAAAAGGAGTCCGTCCCGCTCAAAACCAAATTGGAAGGTAGCCGAGACCGAAAAGAAAAAGCAACTACCATCTTAAAGCAAGCCGAAGACTATCGCCACGATGTCAACACGCGAGAGCAGCTGTACCCCAAACAGTTTTCTAGCACCATCTCTTGGCTGTACATGATCATTGGTTTTTTGCTGATTCTGGCAGACATCCCGCTCGCTCTAATGGTCACCGAAAAAATCTTCGACTTTGAACGATCGGACACCATACACAGCATCAAAGACCTCCTGAATATACCCGTTGGCGATAAGTGTACGAACTTATTTCCACATATTCTTAAGGTACTTGCGGGCAATTGGCAACTCGTCATTATGACGATGGGTGTCGCCTTGTCATCCATTTATTTCAAGGTCTTTTACGACGACTTCATGGCCTATCCGACGGATAAAGCCGTGCGGCAGTTTGAGGATTTAGCATTCAAGCACCGCAGGAACGCCCCTGCCGCATCGGAAGATGCCGCAGCGGTGGAAGAAAAAAACACGCAAAAAGAACTGGAAAAAATGCTTAAAAAGCACAATCATAAGAATATCGGCAAAATACTTATTTTATTTTTCACGCTTTCAACAATTTTCGTCCTCGGTATGTTAAGAGCAGAAATTGAGAAGGGGTCCGGCCTTAATCATGTTATGTACATCATGCTCACTATTTTGTTTCCAGTGATTGGTGGTATTCTTTTTTCGCTCGGAATGGGTAATTTTCACAACCGACGCGAGCGGCGGTTTTCCGAAAAGCATTTTATAAATAAAATGGAGGAGCACACCAAAACAATCGAAGAATTCACCTCTTGCGAAATGGAAGTATCAACCTACACATCCTTTATTAAAAAATGCGAAGATGGATTTGTTCAAGACAACTTTGAAAAAATGTTCCAGCACAGCTATTTGCACGGTTACCAGCGTGGGGTCGTTAACCCGGATAAGGACCTTGATATGTATGACCGTGCTCAGCGATTCCGCGACCGACTTTTGGCAACTAAAAGCAACGAGGCACTTCAAATTGCCAATAAAATTTATAATTCAAATTGAGTTTTACCATGAATATCAAGATATTTCTGCCCATTCTTCTTTTTTCATTCGGCTTTTTGGGCTGCGGCGATGAGTCCCAAAAAATCGAAAAAACCAAAGAACCCCCATCTAATACGCCAGTATTCAGCCCGACGGTGAAACGTATTTTTGTTGTAATTGACGGCTCCAATAGCCTTAACGAAGTCGCCTGTGGTAAAATTTCCAATGAAGTCGAGCGGGTTTTCGATGCCCTGTCCGAATATCAGGAACTGCGTGTGTTCTCCACGGTGGAAGGCACCAAAACACAGCCGCTCTTCATCTGGAAAAAAGTCTCCCCAAGCAAACCTTCGCTCGAAAAATCGTATAAAAACGAAACGATACCAACGCAAAGACAAGCGGTTACAAAAGCGGTGTCGTCTGCGTGTTCCAAAGGAAACAATGGCAGCTACATTTTGCACGCCATTCAATCCGTTTACTCCAACCTGCAAGGCGCTGAAAAGGCCGATGCGACGATGTTGCTCATCCTCTCAGATATGCTCGAATGTAGCCCCAGGTATTACGGCTGCTCGGAACAGCCCAATGGATTCGAGAAGATGACAAAAAGTTTAGATGCCACGAGTCTTTCCGCCGATTGCCCGCTTTCAACAGAAGTTCCACTCGAAAATATTGCCGTATCGCTCATTAGTATGAATACTGAAATGCGCTATGTCCAGCTTTCAAGCAGCCCAGCCTGTCAGGCATTTTGGGATGCTGCCTTCATAAAAATGGGCTATCAACATGGCCCTCCCAATGCCACCGATATTGGAGGATTTTTGAGTAAAATGCGTGATTAGGTACTGAACGACTACGGTATGGAGACATTATAATTGACAATCAAATTGCTGTGCAAACCCTTAGAACTAAATAGCCCATTTTCAGGCGTGGTTAAAGCCAATATTCGGCTAATAGGATAAAAATAAGCACTGAAAATGGCTTCCCAAAATACAACTTGTTGAAGATCAATTCAATTCTTCCATACTGTGGTCGTTCAGCACCGATTTTTTTGGTTTTATGTAAATATTTCATAATACAGTTAGATAAAATCCTTTTCATCCCGAAAACCTTGTTCACCCCGTGAATTTAATATTAGTGAGGCAGCCTCCTCGGTTGAACTAAACCTGTCCCTATCCTTTTCTCATCAATATTCGGCGCTCGTTGGGCAAATAATTGTTCACGCGATTGAGCAGCACCTTCATCCAGCCAAGATTAAGCCCGGCGTAGCGCACCAATGCCCATCCACGGGGGGTATCGTTCGGAATTTCAAAATTTTCTTTTCGGAGGTAACTCACGCAGGCTTCGAGGGATAATTCTACCGCCGGGAGTTCTGCATTGGCCCAGAGGCTGAGCGCCAATGCGTGCGACGGGATAAAATCTTTGCCCTTAAATTCGCCGATATTAACGCCAAACCATTTGGTTTTCAATGTTTTATCCAGCAACAAATAATCGTCTTCTAAGTTTTTGGGCAGGGCTAATATTTCACCGGAAGGCGTTTGAAAAAAACGAGCATCTACACCCTGCTGCAACCATTGCTGCGCATCCGGAACCTGTGCTTTACTCAAATTTTTTATACTCCTGAAAGCCCCAGGCAATGCCCATTTGTTGGTTTCCCCTGATTTTTTTTGCAAGACAACGATAAAAAACCCCTCACCACGTACACAATGCGGAAAAAAATGGTACCCGCCTCCAGGTGCCGCCACAATACCCCATGCCTCGGGCAGGGTAAGCCGCACGATGTCAAGGTCAAAAGCCTCCTTCATCCATTGGACATTCTCTTCGTTTTCCATCGAATTGTACGTGCAGGTACTAAAAACCAGGATACCTCCGGGGGCTAAGGCTGCCACGACGGAGGCCAATATTTTTTTCTGCCTTGCCGCGCAAAACTCCACGTGGGCGGGCGACCACTCCAACATGGCATTGGGGTCTTTTCTAAAAAGGCCCTCGCCACTACACGGTGCATCGGCTACAATCACCTCAAAAAAGCCTTCCATTTTTGCAAATTCTTCCGGTTCTGCACTCGTTATCGCCACATTGGGGTGTCCCCATCGCTCCATATTTTCCCTTAAAGGCGCTGTTCTTGCCCGTATGACTTCATTGCTGACCAACAAACTTTCACTTGAAATAATGGAGGCCAACAGGGTACTTTTTCCGCCCGGCGCAGCACATAAATCCAATACCCTCAATTTTTTATCCATATCCGTGCTTTGCCGGATGGCTTCGTACAAAAACATGGATGCTGCCTCCTGCACATAATATCCTCCGGCATGTAACAAAGGATCAAGGGTGAAAATCGGTCTTTCCGGCAGGTAACGCCCCCAGGGGTGCCACAAAACAGGATCGCTTTCCCAGTGTTCCGGTAATGGGCCATTGGATATTTTTTTTGGGTTTAACCGAATGCTGACTGGCGGAGGTTGCCGCAAGGCTGCTTCAAATTTGTCAAAATCGAAACCCGGCAGGGCGCGCATTTGTTGTATAAAAGGAGTCGGTAGCGGCAAGATTAAAGGAGTGGTGAGGAGTTGAAGCATTGAAGAGTGAGTCCCCTCCGAAAAGTGGGGAATTCATTTTTTACTAGCATTTTCATTGGAAAACAGGGCAAAATTGTGCTAAAAAGATCGAAAATTTGAAGGAGTTTTCGATATTTCGCAGCCAAAAATACTGCATTTGACTTTTGGGAGGGGACTCAGTATTTGAGGAATTGACGCAAATATAGGCAGGTATTTTGAATCATCCGGCACAAAAAGATCAACACGGTGGGTTATGCATCAATTGATGCACCCTTTTCCTATCATTCAGAACATCAAAAAACGCGTGTAATGATAAAAAACTATTACGGTTTTTATCCGTAAATGAGTTACTTGAATGGCAGGAATATAATTTTTTTGTAAAAAATTATATTCCTGCCATTCAAGTAATGTAACTATCCAGCCGGTCATTTTTTGAAAATTTTTAAGTATTTTATCAATTATTTATATATCTAATTTAAGATAATTCAAGAATTATATTCTTAAAATTAAATTAATTCAATAAAAAACAGTCATTTATTCTGATTTCCGAAAAATGAAGTCAGACCGGCTGGATAGTTACCAAGTAATTCATTCCCGTGCCATCAGGTGTATTTTTTGCAAACAAATTACGCTGTTTACTGTTTCTAAACAATTCTTATCTTTGCCCACAAAATTAGTAAAGTACATTAATATTACATGACCCACTTTTCTCACCCCGACCGTTTTGTGCACCGCCACATCGGGCCATCTGCTGCCGAGTTATCGGATATGTTACAAATGCTTCAAGTGGAAACACTGGACGATTTGATAGCCGAAACGGTTCCTGACGCTATTCGGTTGACAAAACCGCTTGATCTGCCCGCGCCGCTCAGTGAATTTGAATACCTGCAAACCTTAAAAGATATTGCCCGCCGCAACAAAGTTGTTCGCAGTTATATCGGAATGGGATATTCGGGAACCATCACGCCGTCCGTTATTTTGAGAAATGTGTTTCAAAATCCCGGCTGGTACACGCAATACACCCCCTACCAAGCCGAAATTGCGCAGGGCCGCTTAGAAAGTCTGCTCAATTTCCAAACGATGGTCAGTGATTTGACGGGGCTTCCCATTGCCAATGGCAGCCTGTTGGATGAAGGCACCGCCGCCGCCGAAGCCATGCACATGCTGTTTGCTGAAAAAAACAAACGCGCAAAAAAAGGGGAAGAAGCCGTTGAATTTTTTGTTTCGGATACGGTATTTCCCCAAACCATTGATATCCTGAAAACGCGGGCTACACCACAAGGCATACAACTGGTGATTGGCGACTGGAAAACCTGGCAACCCAATCCTAAATCATTTGGAGCCTTGTTACAATATCCTGATTGTCAGGGAAATGTAACAGATTACCACGCATTTGCAGCGGCCATAAAAGCTAATGGCAATTATTTGTGTGTCGCCGCTGATTTGTTGTCTTTAGCCCTTCTCCAACCACCCGGCGAATGGGGTGCCGACTGTGTTGTGGGAAATTCCCAGCGTTTTGGCGTTCCCATGGGTTACGGCGGGCCTCATGCGGCCTTTTTTTCCTGTTCGGAGGAATTCAAACGCCAGATTCCGGGTCGTATCATCGGGGTGTCCGTTGACCGCCACGGCCATCGTGCGTTGCGCATGGCCCTTCAAACCCGCGAACAACATATCCGGCGCGAAAAAGCCACCTCCAATATTTGTACCGCACAGGCATTATTGGCCAATATCGCTGCCATGTACGCCGTTTATCACGGCCCGGACGGGATTCGCAGCATTGCGCAGCGAGCGCACAATATGGCCGTAGCGTTGCATACCGCGCTCACGGAAGCGGGTTGTCAGCCCGTGCATACCCACTTTTTTGATACTTTGCGCGTAGAAATGCCCGCTGATGGCCTTCAGGCGCTGCGTCAACGTGCCGAGAAATCCGGCATTAATTTCTTTTACGATGCCCGTGGTGTGCAAATCAGCATAGACGAAACGACCACCCCCTCCGATCTGGAAGAGATCGCCGCTATTTTTGGCGGAGGCAACATCCGGGAGCAGTCGGCAAAAAATCATATTCCCGATGCCTTACACCGCCAATCAGCGTTCTTAACCCACCCCGTGTTCAACATCTACCACACGGAAAGTGAAATGATGCGTTATATCAAGCGGTTAGAAAACCGCGACCTGTCATTGATGCACTCCATGATTTCGTTGGGTTCCTGTACCATGAAACTCAATGCCGCTACCCAAATGATTCCGGTGAGTTGGGAACTTTGGGCCAATATCCACCCTTTTGCCCCGGCAGACCAAACCGAAGGTTATGCACAGGTTATCAGCGAGTTAGCACAATATCTGTGCGAAATTACGGGTTTTGATGCTTGTTCGTTGCAACCCAATTCGGGTGCACAGGGCGAATACGCCGGCCTAATGGCCATACGCGCTTACCATTTGGCCCATGGCCATGAACACCGCAATGTGGCGCTCATTCCTTCTTCGGCACACGGCACCAATCCGGCCAGCGCGGTCATGGCCGCCATGAATGTGGTGGTGGTGGCCTGCGACGAACGCGGCAATATTGACCTGAAAGACCTGAAAACCAAAGTGGAGCAATACAGCGCCAATTTGGCTTGCCTCATGGTGACCTACCCGAGTACCCACGGGGTATTTGAAACGGCTATTAAAGAAATATGCAGCCTCATTCACGAGCACGGCGGCAAAGTCTACATGGATGGTGCCAATATGAATGCCCAGGTGGGGCTGACCAGCCCGGCCATTATCGGTGCGGATGTGTGTCACCTCAATTTGCACAAAACCTTTGCTATCCCACACGGCGGCGGCGGCCCGGGCATGGGTCCTATTTGTTGCAACAATAGCCTGGCGCCTTATCTGCCCAAACACGTATTCGCTGAAACCGGCGGTAAAAATGGTACCACGGCCATCAGTGCAGCACCTTGGGGCAGCGCCAGTATCCTCCTGATTTCTTATGCTTACATCCGAATGTTGGGTGCAGCGGGCGTGACGGATGCTACAAAATACGCTATTCTGAACGCCAATTATATAAAAGCGCGGTTAGAAAAGGCGTATCCGGTGTTGTATACGGGAGAAAAAGGTCGCTCGGCACACGAACTGATTTTGGATTTGCGCCCGTACAAGGATTTTGTCAGCGCGGAAGACGTGGCCAAACGACTGATAGATTACGGCTTCCACGCCCCTACCCTCTCCTTCCCCGTTGCGGGTACTATCATGATAGAGCCGACGGAAAGCGAAAGCAAAGCGGAATTGGATCGTTTTTGTGATGCTTTACTGAATATCAAATTGGAAATTGACGAAATAGCACGGGGCGAATACACGGAAGAAAACAATGTATTGCACCATGCGCCGCATACCTTGGAGGTGATGAGCGCTGACGGTTGGGAATATGCATACAGCCGGGAAAAGGCGGCTTGGCCGCTCCCTTATTTACGGCAGGGCTGGAAATTCTGGGCTACCTGCGGGCGTATTGATCAGGCTTTTGGCGACCGCAATTTGGTGTGTACCTGCCCGCCCATGGAGGCGTATGCGACACGGGAATGAATGATTTAATGGTGTATTATTATACTTTTTTTTGCAAAAAAGTATAATAATACACCATTAGGTTCGTGGGCACCTTGAACAGCGCGTCGAATCAATGACGCAAATACCTCGCGCTCCATGGAGGAGGCCCTTCGGCCCGGCATCTACTGCTGTTGAGTCACAAATGCGGAAGGAAACACACTGGTCGTTTCTTTTGTAGTTATTTGTTGACCACCTATTTTTCACTTAGGCGAAGTGGCTGACGACCAGCCACTTCGCCTTTTTACGTTGGTGTCATGGCTAAGTATTTTTTTATCAGCCGGCTGATGACCTGCCCCGGTGTGTCAGGATTATTAGCCCAAAAACATAATTTTAACTGGGTGTTGGATTCATATAAATCACGGGGCAGTAGATATTTCGGAGGTCTCCAAGTTTATTTACTACTCCTTCGAGACAGCAGAACTGATGACACAAGATATTCGCTTGAAAAACATATACATAACAGACCCGTCGGGACTTTAAGTCACAAAATTGATCATTAACAAAAAAAAATAAATTTTTTTTAAATTTTTATTTTCATAATATGGATTGATAATCAACAACTTACGATAAACCTACTTCCTTCCTAAGAAAATATCTCGGTTAAAGATGCTTCTATGTCTTGCATAGAACTATAAAACCCCATATCTTTGTGCCATCAAACAAGATAAACATGAAAAAAGGTCTCCTTACAGCAGTTATTATGGCTTGGGCATTATTGGTTTCTGTAGCCTGCAAATCCGGTATACCCGGCCCGCAGCGCGCTATTGGTGCCTCCGCCCGCCTGATCAGTATTAGCCCCAAAATGAATGCACCAACCAGCACTTCGGATGCTGATATAGAAACCGAAACGTCTGCTAATCAATTACCACTTCAAAGTCAACTCGCACAATAAAATATTATGGATTTAGAAAATGCAAAAGCACAAATGCGCAAGGGCGTGTTGGAGATGTGCATATTAGCCATTACCGGAGAGGACGAGGTATATCCAAGTGACATTATCACACGGCTGAAAGCGAACAACCTCATCGTAGTGGAAGGTACGCTCTATCCGCTACTCACGCGCCTCAAAAATGATGGCCTGCTGGAATATACCTGGCGGGAAAGCACACAAGGCCCCCCGCGCAAATATTTCAAAATTACCGACGAAGGGCGTTCCTCCTTAGAAGGTTTGAGCGACAGTTGGAACCAATTGGTCAATTCTGTCGGGCAAACCCTGCAAAAATGAGGTATGCGTTATGAGTTATGAACTCCGCAGAGTGTACTAAAACACCAAAACACCAAAACATCAAAACACGAAACCAAAATAATTATTAACTTTCAACAATGAACAAAGTTCTCAATATCAACTTAGGCGGTTACGCCTTTACCATAGATGATGATGCCTTCGAATACTTGTCCGTCTATTTAGACAGTGTTCGCAAGCGTTTCAGCGAAAGCGAAGGACGCGACGAAATAGTGGGGGACATTGAAGCCCGTTTGGGTGAGCTCATCACAACAGATTTACGCAGTCGTACCATTGTTATGCTACCCGATGTGGAAGCAGCCGTACAAATCATGGGTAAACCCGAAGAATTTGAAGGCGTATCGGATGGCGGCCCTGCTCCAAAAACCGGAAGCAGCAAAAGCAGTTCGGGTACTGGAAAAACCACCGCCAATTCTTCTATTAAAACGGGAAAACGTTTTTTCCGCGACGAAGAAGATAAGGTAGTGAGTGGTGTCTGCTCCGGCCTTGCAGCTTATGTCGGCATTCAGGATCCTGTTTGGGTGCGTCTGTCATTTGTTCTACTCACCTTCATTTCTGCCGGATTTTGGATTCCGGGTTATCTGATCCTTTCGTGGGTAGTGCCTGCCGCTAAAACGGCTGCTGACCGTTTAGCCATGCGCGGAGAACCCATCAATGTGGACAGCATTGCACAGGAAATTGAAACCAGTTTCAACCGCCTGGGTAACCAGATAAATGAATTTGGCGAACGGATCAATACCTCTTCTCGCAGAGGTGCGGGCCGGGAAGCCTTTGCTACCGTTATGTCCGCCTTGGGTCAGGTATTCTCCATGATGGTCAAAATGGTTGGCAAGTTCGGCGTTTTTATCGGCATCATTGTAGCATTAGCCTTGTTTTTGGGTTTAGCAGCCTCTTGGGTGGGTGGAGTAGTGGGTTTAGTGACCGCCGCTCCTTATATATCCTACTTCAGCCCCTTTTCCAATGCAGGCAACTGGTTAGGCTTTTCCAATGGATTTTTCCTGCTGGGCATTCCCATCGCCGGTTTGGTACTCACATTTTCCCGTGTTCTTTTCAAAACCCGCACACCGCGCTGGTTGGGTGCCGGACTCACCGCTTTTTGGATAGTCAACCTTTTTTCGGCCATCACTTTGGGTGCCTTTGGCGCAAAAGATTTTCGCCACGGCAGCACCATCACCCAAACCATTGATCTTTCTAATATTAATTCTGATACCCTGCGCATTACTGCTGCCGATATGACGAACGAAAACGGAGAAAACCTCCAGATAGATGGTAATGGTCTGAGCCTTGAAGAAGATCGCTTAGACTTTAAAGGCATGGTAGATGTTCGGGTACGTCGTAGTGAAAACGGGCGATTTGTCTGCGCGCAGGCAATTACCGCCCGTGGCGCTACTGCTGTTGAGGCTTCAGACAATGCGGCTCAAACCAATTTTAATGTGGGTGTGAGTGGCAGTACGCTGCGGATACCCAGCGGTTACAGCATTCCGAAAGGCCAGAAGTGGCGGGTGCAAAAAGTGAAAATCAATTTAGAAGTGCCCAATGGGAAGTGTGTTATTTTTGATGAAAGTATTTACGGCCGTGCTGCTGCCGATGTGGAACTTTACGCCGATGAAAATGGCCGAAATTACATCTCGCACCGTCCGGGAAAAGTATTCCGCATGACGGAGGATGGGTTAGTCTGTTTGGATTGCCCTAAATTTGGTGATAAAGAGTATAAAAGCGAGCAAAATTTTGAGAATTTTATCATGGAAGGCAATTTTACGGCTGAAATCCGCAAATCTGACGATGACGGGTTCTCCTATCGCATGGAAGGCACTGGCACCGAAGCCGTAAAAGTAGTAAAAACAGGCGACCGCATTACCTTCACGACCAACGGAAAATCTGCTGAAAAGGTACATATCATTTTAGAAGCCCGCGTGTTTACTTCTTTAGTGGCAGAAAATACCGGTTTGGTCACTATCCGGGGCTTTGAAGAGGGCCGGGCCTCCATTACGGCAAAAGGCAACTCCAAAATCAAAGCCAATTTTGATATCAGCAACCTCAAGGTGGCGCTCTCCGGCCCTGTTTCTTTAGAAATGGATGGTGAAGGCAACGAACTCAAAGCCAACCTGTCAAATGGAGCGGTATTGGAAGCACCTAATTTTCAATTGGAGCGGGCAGATATTTCTGCTTCAGAAAATTCTCGTGCCCGTATTTTTGCTTCTGACGAAGTCAAAAGCAGTGCCGATGCAACGAGTTCTATAAAAGTAAGCGGAGGTGCGAAAGAGAAAGAAGATTAAAATACTCCTCGCGTAAGGATGAACCTGCGAATATGGAAAATGTGGCATACCTCCCCTTGTGCAGGTGTGCTACATTTTTTTATAACCCGCCTGCACCATAATCATTTCGATGCAGGAATATACTTATTTAACCCACCAATCCAATATTAAAGCTTAGTGTAGAAAAGTAATTGCTGTTTAGGCAGCCAATTTAACCCTACTTGGCCCCCTTCCCCAAGAATCGGGCAAAATTAGGTTTTTTTTTGACTTTTTTTGACAAATTTTCACACCCATAAAAACATAAAATATTGATAATCAATAATTTATATTTTTGAATTTTGTTTTGCAGTGATGTACGGTGTTTGCACGGTATCACAAAGCGTGTTACCTTTGCGGCATATTTATCAGAGAAGTAAAAAGCAGCGCAGCAAGGACAGCCAAGTTTTCTACCAGTTTCATCCGCCACTCGCGTATCTACGAGGGCAACAAGCCTGACACCGATACCTTGGCCGATATGCTTGCCAACCTCAAAAAACACGCCTCCCCCGATGCGGTGCACACCGTTGTGATGGATGCCGGCATTGCAACCGAAGAAAATCTCAAACTTCTCGGCGATGAAAAGTACAATTATGTCTGTGTCGCCCGAAAACGGCTAAAAGACTTCGAACAGGATATAAACACGCCACGGACGACCCAATTCACCGACCGCGAACAAAACAAGGTCGAACTTGCCATATTCAAACCAAAAGGCTTCGACGATACTTGGATGTACGTGCAGAGTGACGCAAAAAAGGTCAAGGAACGCTCAATGGACAACAAACTAACGGAGGCCTTCGAACAGGACTTGAAGATCGCCATTGACGCATTGGCCAAAAAAGGAGGAACAAAGGCCGTATCTAAGGTGCATGAACGCATCGGGCGAATCAAATAAAAGCACAAGCGCATCTCCGGACGTTACGACGTGAAAATCATCGAGGCAACCGGACAGGCAAGCCACATCACATGGACGGTAAAACCCCTCAAACCCTCAGAGGACAAAGCCGATGGTGTCTGTTTTATCAGAACCAACCTCGAATACACCACAGAATCCAAATTGTGGGATATTTACAACACCATCCGAGAAGTGGAGGATACGTTCCGCTGCCTCAAATCTGACCTTAATATCCGGCCAATACACCACCAATTGGACAACAGGATCAAATCACATATTTATCTGACCATATTGGCCTATCAATTGGTTAACACCATCAAATTTATGCTCAAACACAAAGGAATCAACTATCATTGGACGACAATCGTCCGATTGGTGAACACTCAAACCATCCAGACCATCGAAATCCCAACCGACACAAAACGAATCCACCTGCGACAACCTTCAAGGCCAATATCGGAGGTACAACAAATTTATTCCGCCACTGGTACCATTCATTCTAAGCCCTCTGTGAAAAAATATGTAGTGTACCATTGATTTTTTAATCCGTTGATTGCCAAGGGCCTGAAGAAAGAAAAGACCAAGTAGGGTTAAGAGGTGTCGTGTAAAAAACTAAGAACACTATAAACTAAGTTATTTGTGGTTTTAGGCGAAAGATTCGGCCAAAAACCTTTATAGTGTATCAAATGTAGCAACACCAGACTGAAAAGAAGGGCGAACGATTTTAGGTTGTCATCGGGTGCGTATTTTTGGATATATACCTTATGCTCGGGTTTATGGGAGTCACCATTTTCACCCATCCAAACAATCCAATAAAGTTAATTAATTTCTCACTAATTTTTGGGTCCAAACCCTCCCATTTAGGGTGATTTTTGCCCAGATCACACCCTTTACATCCGGTAGGCGAAACTGTAGGTCGTTTTCTATGCCTGGCGTGATATTTCTTTCAAAAATATTACACAATTGACCATTTTCCGTGTACAGTTCCAATTTCATTTCCGTGGCCTTTAAAGCCGAACAATTCACCGTGATCCAGTCATTGGAAGGGTTGGGGTAAACCTGAATGCGCACCTCATTTTCAAGGGGTTGTTCAATGACCACATTTGAAAAATTTTTCTTTATAACCCATTCATACGTGTACAAATGAAGGCGATCATGGTTATTGACTCGCAGCAGCATACTGGTATCTTCTACCGTCGCTGTGACCTGAAACTTATTAATAAAAGGCGTAGGATCCAGCACAATAGAGTCTATATGTTGCGCAAAGGGCTGGCTTTGAACAAACCAATTGATATCTACTGTATTCGGTTCTATTGGAATGAGTTTTACCTTGAATTTTAAAGGGTCATTGTTGGTGATGAATATGGGTCCAGAATCGGGAAATAGCATATCCACAGGAAATTGCGCATCATGTATCTTTTCAATAATACTTTCTGTACAAACCGGGCAAAAAGGATTCGCCAAGGCTCGCATGATACAACTTTGGTGCGGCCTGTACCATTTGGCCCCTTGTCCATTGGCATCAATCGGATAAATGCCTACACCGCCTGTATTGAGCCAATTTTTCCAAATAATGTTATTCGGATTAGTGTTTGTCGTTCTATTCGCGCGTTCTCCGACGTTTCCTGCCCAGTATTCGTCTGCTAAAGAACCAAACGAATGCCCCAATTCGTGAATTGCAATTTCAGATGCCAAAGGATGGGCAGAAACGGTCGCAAATATCCCGCCACTGCCGCCATATACGGGCGAATTTACAAGCACCATCACAATATCGTATAGTGGAAAATTATCTGCTAATACAGTAAAAATAGAATGACTTAATTGTTGAGGGACCAATAAACGGTGAATGGACCCGAAATCTAATGTCGCGTCGAAATAAGTATTTGCATTAACGATGGGTGTTGCCGGTTCCGTAACATCAGTTGCCGTACCGGGATGATCCGTACCGCTACTATTTGAAACTACTTTGAGTGCAAATACATTGAAGTATTTTTGATATTGTTTAAAAGGCATTTTTTTAAACAAGTCACTGCTGATTTTGGTGGCATCCGCAATAAATTTTGATATTTCTGATGCCTGATAACCTTCTGCCAATATCACTATATTGATCCGTTTCATGATGGAACCATTAAATTTAATCGTGTCAAGGTCAAAAACTTGTGCTGACAAAGGTTTTGCAAGTAAAAACAGGATTACAAAAGAAAAGAGTACTTTCATTGTTTCAAAATTGTATGAGTTAATAAAATTTTATGTGTGGTTTTATGAAACTGTTCAATTTCAACTTTATCACACAAATTCGTCGTTTGAGTTCGAATCGAACAAAGCGCCGTTTTTAGCCGCATGGTTTTTCTTTCAAAAATGCCGTGGTCATTCACATATTCCATTTCCGCATTCAGGGGGTTTTTAATATGCAATTCTTTCAAAACGGCATCCTTGGCATCCAAAATACGAACTTTAAAATCGCCTTCCGCCAGGGTAGAATTATCCACCAGATTGTTCTTTTTCAGTTCTCCGCTTATGAGCCGGAAATCAACTAATTTTATATGATCAAAAATAGCAGTTGAGTCATTTGTGACCCGATAGTTGAGAAATAAAATCAGCGGTTCTGGAGCCATTAAAGGTTCCACGGGATTACTTGATTTTGATTGTATCGTCTCATGGGATTTACAAGCCATCAATAGCGCAAAAAATGCAAGAAAAAACCAATTTTTCATATTATAACTTCAATTAAATGAATCATACCACATAGGATAAACCGGATCGCTCCAAGTGGATCTACAATTGTATACCTTGCAATGCCAAGTTTTGTGCGTGGTGACAAGGTTGATAAAGTTTATTAACAATCTTATAAACCTTCATAAACCATGCACAAAACTTGGCGGCTGGAAGTAAAGGAACCATAGATGAAACCATGTTTTTTTGCAAAAGTACTGAATCTGCCTCTTTTAGTAAAGCCGCATCTGTTTTGATCTCCAATTCTGGCTTGCCTAACTGAGCAGAATTGACTTGACTGACCACTAAGGAACGGGTCAAAAAAAGAAATAGATTTGTGTCAGGCAGGCCGACTTTTTAAGTTAAATGAGTGTCAGGCAAGAGGCCTTGCTCATGGGCGGAATGAATGCACTTTGTGCAGCAGCGTATCGGCTGAAAAAGGCGGAATGAGCAAACAAAAAGGCAAGTAAACCTTGCGTTTTGTGTGGCGAATTGCGAAGCGGCTGCCTTGAATGATTGACCTTTTTGGCCGAAATTGGGAGCGAGCTAAGTTTTTACAAAAAATGGACACTCAGGATGACTTCCCGAATGCCCAAATTCTTTTTTCAAAATGTCTGTGCTCACGACTGAAAAACACTTGCTGTAAGGGAAGGACTCGAACCTTCACAAGGCGGTTAGACACAACAACAGGTTGTGTTTTATTCCGTGATTCCTTACCCTCGAGACAGGAGGGCATGGCTGCCAAATTTCATCACCTCACATTGTAGTTTGTCAAGCGCTCTTTTGCGTCCTTGATGTCACAAAGATAGGCAAATTGCTTTTTTTGTTGCAAATTTTTTAATAATTATTTTATTTATTTACATAATCAGCAAATTTTATAAATATTTAGTAAAAATATGGTATTTGTTAAAAAGAAAAAACTTCAAAATTTGCCAACTTTCAAATGGCCGGAACCATCCGATTTTTGATTCGCTCATCCGAATCGCTACCTTCGCCCAAAAAGTAAACGAACCATGGCTGTTGAAAAACTAAGTATGGGTGAACTGAATCGGCTGAGCATAGCAGCAATGAAAGATCAGGACAAACTGCCGCTGGTACTCGTGCTGGACAACATTCGTTCGGGCCTCAATGTCGGTTCTGTGTTTCGCACAGCCGATGCATTTTTATTGGAAAAAATCATCCTGTGCGGCATCACCGCGCAGCCGCCCCACCGCGAAATACTCAAGACGGCTTTAGGTAGTACCGAATCCGTCCAATGGGCATACGCTGAATCCACCAGCCGGGCTGTGCAAAATTTAATTCAAGCAGGGTACAGCGTTTGGGCCGTGGAACAAACGCAGCCAAAGGTTTGGTTGCAGGATTTTAGCCCCGTGCCTAAGCAAAAATACGCCCTCGTACTGGGCAATGAAGTAGATGGAGTAACCCAAGAGGTGCTTGCCTGCTGCACCGGGGTTTTGGAAATACCACAATTTGGCACCAAACACTCCTTAAATGTCGCGGTCGCAGCAGGCATTGCGGTTTGGGAACTATCGCAAAAAATACGTTCCTTAATGCCGTTTTTAAATACCAGCACATCATCATGATAAGAATTGTAGGCATCATTGCCCTTGTTTTATTCCCTCCATTTGTGCTCTGGGCTCAAAAAACCACGTCTTCATTTGATATTATTCCAAAGCCGCTCTCCGAGGAAGCGCGTGCCGGTTATTTTATTATAGATCAAAAAACGTCAATTTATTACGAAAAAACCGTTGAAAACTTCGATTTAGCGGCAAATTTTTTCATCGCGGCACTCCAGCCTGTTAGCGAATTTGCCTTGCGAGCAAGGCCTTTTGTAGCAGAAAATATCCCACGCGACAAAGGCATATACTTACTGGCTGATCCGAGCCTCCAAAATGCCGAAGCCTACACCCTTGAAATCACCAGGACGGCGGTGCTGGTTCGTGCCAATACGGCAGCGGGTGCTTTTTATGCCCTGCAAACCTTGCGGCAATTGCTATCATCGGACATCTATCGCAGCAGCCCGCCTGCCAAACCAGTCAATTGGATTTTGCCCCCCAAGATACCACGGAGGGAGTGCCTTCAATTTTTTCGCTGCCCAATTGGGTGTAACCGCTCCATTTGGTGCCGTTCCACGATTTGGTGTACAGGACTTTGTCGGTGCCGCGCACGAACACGTCAATCCGATTGGGTCCCCAAGACACCACGGAGGGGATACCTTCTATTTTCTCGCTGCCCAATTGAGTGTAACCGCTCCATTTTGAGCCGTTCCACGATTTGGTGTAGAGCGCATTGTCGGTGCCTCGCACGAACACGTCAATGCGGTTTGCCGCCCAAGAAACCACAGTGGGATTGCCTTCTATTTTTTCGCCGCCCAATTGGGTGTAACCACTCCATTTAGAACCGTCCCAAGATTTGGTGTACAGGACTTTGTCGGTACCCTGCACGAACACGTCAATCCGATTTGGCCCCCAGGACACCATAGAAGGGATGCCTTCTATTTTTTCACTGCCCAATTGGGTGTAGCCGCTCCATTTTGAGCCGTCCCACGATTTGGTGTACAGGGCGTTGTCGGTGCCGCGCACAAATACGTCAATCCGGTTTGGCCCCCAGGACACAGCGGCAGGCAGTGCCGCAATGTGTTCGCCGCCCAATTGGGTGTAGCCGCTCCAGTTTGAGCCGCTCCACGATTTGGTGTAGAGCGCGTCGTCGGTGCCTTGCACAAAAACATCTATTCGGTTGGCTCCCCATGACACAGCAGTAACCTTTTTGCTGATGTCTTCTGTGGGCAACAAGATGGCCCGGCAAACATTGTCCAAGTAAAATTCCTGCCCGCCAACACTGAATTGTTTGATGTTGCCCGTCAGGGTGACTTTGCCTTTTTTGCCACTCGGAATGGGGGTAGCCGTTACGCTAACCGTCACACCGCCAAGGCTTGCAGGGGCCGCTTTCAACTCACCTTTGTACAAAGCGCCATTGACGGACAGGTTTTCAGTCCCCCCCATATCGAGGTAATCAAAGGTCACGGTGGAGTTACCGCCGCTGGTGAGGTATTGAAAACGCAGGGTAACATTGTTGGTATTGAACACTTGGCCCGAACCAAAATTAGCGGGCGCGGATTCGATGCGGCCCATGTTGAAGTAGGCCGTGCTGCCAATCATCAGGTTTTCGATGCTCACCTTAAAACCGCAGGCGTTGAAAACATCGGTGCCGGGGGTGTAGGCAGGTTTGTTGTAAGTGGTACCCGCCGTAAAAGATGGCTGGTCAAAAGTGATGCAACAGGTTTGGGCCATGCTTTCAGGGACAAAAATGGAACTGATGGCATATAGTAATGCCATGATGAAGATTGATTTCATAATAATTTTATTAAAAATGGGAATAGAAATGAGATATGGGACTTATTTGTTTTCTTATCACTTAGGATGTTTCTCCTCCGTCAAATTCAACACAATATCATAAATGACAGGTTTAAGTGCGATATTTTTTCTGTTTGATGAGTTATTCTTTTGATTGATTTTTAGGCATCCTTCATAAGTAGTTGACACTTTTATTTTCGGAAAATAAAAATAAATTAAAATAAAGCATTGATAATCAAGTACTTATTAGGGTAATTTAAAATAATTGCACAAAGAAAGTGTCAACTACTTTTCACGCAAAATGAAGGATGCCGATTTTTAAATAGTCAATCCTTATTGGGCTCTTCCGCCGCCGTTCTTTTAGCCTGAAAAAGGCGGGGTGCAAAGAGCAGAAAACCTGCATTGATCAAAGCAAGTGGTAACACGATCCATAAGGACTGCCTGACCCATGCTTTTTCCCAAAAAACAAAGTACAAAATCAAGGTCAATATCCAACGGATGATGGATTTTATCCATCTTTTGCGCAGGGTTTTTTGAAAGATTTCGGGATCGCTTTTGAAATCGAGCACGGACATAAAGCCTGTTAAATGATTAATGATGGATCCTTCCTCATTTTCCGGCAGGTATATGCGTGTGCTGTCCTAGTATCCACCTCCATTTACCATCCAAATGGGTCAGCGCTTCGCGTTCTTTTTCGGTGAGTTCATATCCTTCGTGGCGGCGAAAGGCCGTTTTGGGAAATAATTGCAGCACCTTTCGGGCAATAAAGGGACTCATTGGCGCGCCACCGTCGAAGAGTTCTTTGATGGCAGATAAAATTTTGTTCGGCGGCGTGTGTTTGAGCAAATAACCATCGGCACCAAGGCAAATGGCGTTGAAAACTTTGTCATTGTCGTCAAAAATGGTGAGCATGAGCGCTCTGACAACAGGGAAATGTTGTTTCAAAAGGTATAAACCCCGCAAGCCGTCCACATGGGGCATATCAATGTCGAACAGCACCAGATCGGGCCGATGTTGTTCCGCCTGCTCGCACAGGTAACGGCAATCGGGGTATTGACCCACCACACGGAGTTCTTTATCGCTGTTCAACAGCACGGCAAGGCTTTCCCGGTAGGTATCGTTGTCTTCGTAGAGTAGAATACGAGTCATTTTGTTGATTTGTTGATTTGTTTGTGTGAAGATTTGACAACCAACTCGTTACGGTTAAAATATCGGAAAATCTTTCGATGTTTCACGGCCAAAAATCTTTTAATATAATTAAAATTTTATGCGTTTTTATGGGTAAATGCATTCCCTTGCAACTCTTCAATTTAACCTCGCCCGAAGTCGCACGACTGTTCCTTGTCCCGCTGTGCTTTCTATTTCAAGTGATCCGTTGAGTACGGCTGCACGGCTGTGCATATTGCGCATTCCATTGCCCATTGTTGCCGTAGTGACTTCAAACCCTTTGCCATTGTCTCGAATCTCTAATATAAATTGTCCCTGCTCCCGACGAATACTAATATAGGCTGTGGTACAGTTGGCATACCGCGCAAGGTTGTTGAGGGCTTCTTTAAACAGCAGATACAATTGTTTGCGGGCTTCCGGCTCCATTTTGATGCGCAGTGCATCCGGCGACACTTCAAATCGCAGTGCGACATCTTGTTCATGGAGCAGATTGGAAGCATGCTGTTTCATTCGTCCCGTCATTTTTTCAAGGGTATCGTTGTCGGGGTGGATACTCCAAACCATGTCGCGCATATCTTCCACGAGTTTTTGGCTTTGCCGAGCGATATGTTCTAATGCGGCGCTCATGCGGGACGGATCGCCGCTGCGGGCGGCGGCATAGCTGGACAGTGCTATGCCGCTCATTTCACTGCCGAGGTCGTCGTGCAGGTCTTGGGCCAACGCGGCGCGAAGTTTCAGGTAGCGATTTCGCTGGCGGCGGCGGTAAAAAACCCAGGCAGCAAAAGCGCCCACCACGGCCAACGTGGTCAGCAATAAAAGCAACCGCCCTTGATTTGTTTGCCACAAGCTCTTTGTTTGAGAGGTGAAATTGGGAGCACAGGCAGCGTTGGCAGAGAGTACCGTTTGTTTAGTGTTGCATCCGGCGGCATTGTCGAATATTACAGCATTACGTCCGAAATTCAGGTAGTCGCAAATACTGGACACGGCGCAATAGTCGAGGTTGCGACACCCGGTGATCGTCATGTTTTCAATAGTGGTGTAATCTATGTTGTCCAAACCCGCCAGCGTGACCAAAGCAGGATTGTCCACAATTTGTAAGGTTCCTTTGATAATAAGGTAATTAATGAAATCAAAAACCACGATTATTGCTATTTACCTACTTATCAAGACACCTTAATTATATTTTTTGGGCCTCCTCGTTGAGTATTTCTGAAAATGGGCACACTCCTGCTGATTGAATGGCCAAAGATAAGATAAATAGGTGAATAAAAAATAATTGTTGATTTGACTGTGTACCTGAGGCTATTTATTCGCTGATTTATGAGGAATAAAACGCCTGAATCTACTTATTTTCCACTATTTGTCTCCAAAGTGTTTGACTATTATTCAAAACCTTCATACCTTTGTTTCATACGCTGATAGCAGCGCGTTAAAACATGCTTATCTTTGTATAAAACTTGTCAGTTATGCCCAAAATCATCAGTCTTTCACAGCTGGATTTGAACGGTACCTACTCTTACGCGGACTACCTTAATTGGAAATTTGAGGAGGCGGTAGAGCTCATCAAAGGTAAAATCTTGCCGATGGCTGCGCCCAATCGCCGTCATCAGTCTGTTTCATGGGAATTGACCGTGGGGGTTATTAATTATGAGTGATGAGTTCCACAACTGTTTGATTGTGTGATTTTTGCATAAATTTATAACCGTGTTTATTTTAACGCACCTGCTTACTATCAAAAGCCCTTGTCAACGTTTAGTAAAGTAAATTTAGTAATGTCACTCATTTTGTTCGGAATTTCCCAAAAAAATGGGTGACATTATTAAAAACGTTTTACTCAGCGATATTATACATTATTCATTATCCTTTATTTATGGAAACCATCTACACCATTGGCCATTCCAACCACCCGCCGGAATATTTTCTGGAGCTGTTAAAGGCCCACCAGATTGACAGCATTGTAGATGTTCGAAGTGTGCCTGCCAGCAAATACAATCCACAGTACAACCAGAAACCTTTGTCGGCAATGCTACGCCAAAATGGTATTCGTTACCTGCATTTTCCACAGGAGTTTGGTGCACGACAAACCGACCCGGAAGTATTAGACGAAACGGGTACGGTAGATTTTCAAAAAGTGCATCATACGGATGCTTTTCGAACCGGAGTCCGGCGATTGGAAACGGGTTTGGAACGCGGTTATCGCATCGCACTCATGTGTTCGGAGGCGGAACCATTGGACTGCCATCGTTTTGTTATGGTGGCGGTACATTTGGCGCGTATGGGCTATACGGTGTTGCACATCCTGAAAGACAAATCCATTCTAACCAATGAAGCTTTAGAAAAATCTTTGATGGACAAATATCGAAAAAAACTGCCCGTACCGTCGCTTTTCGAGCCGTCTATTTCCGAAAAAGACCGGTTAGATATGGCTTATCGGCTCAGGAATAAAGATATTGGGTGGGCGGAATCGGGGGAGGAATGAGGCTTGCCGGTTTGTTTTATCGGCGATACTTCAAACGGTTGATGATCAAACATTGAAAAGTGCCGGGATTCGATGTACGGGCTTTGAAAAAGCCAGGTGCCGGTTGGAGGACGGATGTCAATGCTCTGCTTTCTATACGGGCGGTTTGTACTAAATTGAAAAATTTGTAAAACAACACAATATTGCCTACTTTTGTGCTAAAATAGATAGTAGTATGATAAAGATACCCTACGGCGAAAGCGATTTTGAAACGCTAATGGTTGATAATTATTTTTACCAGGATCGCACGAATTTTATAGAAAAACTCGAAAAATGGTCGTCTAAATACCCCGTTTTTCTGCGCCCCCGCCGATTCGGTAAAAGCCTGTTTATCAGCACCTTACATTATTATTATGGCTTAGAGTACCAGGCAGATTTTCAAAAACTCTTTGGAAAATTGTACATCGGGCAGCACCCGACCGTACTGGCGAACAGTTATATGGTCTTGCGGTTTGAATTTAGCCGCATTGATACCGCCACGCACGAAAGCACCTACAAGGGCTTTTTGACCAATGTGCTTGAAGGAACACGCGCCTTTCTGTCGGCTTATAATATGTTTTTTACCACTCATGATAAACAAACCATTTTATCTCAGTCGAGCCCCGAGGCAATGGTAAAAACGTTATTTGGCCTTACAAATTCAAATAAAGTACCCCATAAAATATATTTACTAGTAGACGAATACGACCACTTCGCCAATGAACTTTTGTCCTTTGATTTAGATCGTTTCAAAAGCGATGTCAGCCGCAACGGTTTCGTCCGAAAGTTTTATGAAAGCCTCAAAACCGCCGCCGGAGAAGGTATCATAGACCGGATTTTCATTACCGGAATTTCGCCCGTTACCTTAGATTCTCTGACCAGCGGGTTTAACATCAGCAGCAACATCACCACCAACCTGATCTTCCACGATCTGATGGGCTTCACGCATGAGGAAGTGGAGGCCCTGTTGCACAAATCAGAAATTCCGGCGGAAACAGTACCCGGCCTGATGTCCGATTTGGCTGACTGGTACGATGGGTATTTGTTTGCTACTGACACCACACAGTATCTTTTCAACCCCGATATGGTCTTGTATTTTTTGCAACAGTATAGCATCAAATCAAAATACCCGGAAGTGATGCTGGATACCAACGTGGTTTCCGATTATCGAAAAATCAGGAATATCTTTAAAATTGGCGGTCAGGAAAGCGCCAGGTTCGAAATTTTGGAGGAATTAGTGCAAAATGGCTATATTGACTTCCCATTGACCCAACTCTATAACTTAGATTTAGAATTTACGGAAGACGACTTTTTGAGCCTCTTGTTCTACATGGGTATGCTGCGCCTAAAAGAACCACTGAGCAGTGATTGGCGTTTTGAGATACCAAACTACGTGATCAAAAAATTGTATTTTGATTATTTTACGGCCATTTTCTTGTCAAAAACCCGTTTTGCTAATACCCATCGCCCCATCACGCGCACGATAAATTCGATGGTCAATGACGGCGAGCCGGAACCTTTTTTTAAGGTCGTAGAATACGTGCTTCAGGAAAACCATTCCAACCGGGATGAACTGCAATACGGCGAAAAACACTTGCAAACCCTGATGATCGGCTTATTATTTCCCTACAAAGCCTTTATGATCCACAGCGAATATGAAGCTCGCAGGGGGTATCCCGACATTTATTTGGAACGTGTACCCGACAGAAAAATGAAGTATGAAGTGGTTTTAGGGTTGAAATACGTGAAAAAATCGGCTGAAAACACGCTGCCCGACAAAATCGCGGAGGCGGAAACGCAGCTGGATGGTTACATGCGGAGCGAACGCTTTTCGCGCCCCGATGTGCGCGGGTTTTATGTCGTTTTCTTCGGTAGCGAGGTGTATCAGTGGCGGGAGTGGGAGCGTAGGCAGATGCCAGAGATTACGAGTAATGATGAATAAGGAATCCTGTAATTTACTCATAATCAAACAATTAAGGAAGAATAAAAACAGCTAAGTAAAGCAAAGTAAAGTAAAGTAAATAATGTCACCCATTTTGTTCGGAATTTTTCAAAAAAATGGGTGAAATTATTAAAAACGTTTTACTAATCGTTCTAACCAACAACCCAGTCTAAATATGCCAACCCTTTACACGATCGGATTTACCGGGAAATCGGCCCGGCAGTTTTTCAAATTACTTCAGGAAGCCGATGTGACAACCATTACCGACACTCGAATCAACAATACGAGTCAATTATCGGGTTACGCAAAGGGCAGTGATTTATCTTTTTTTGCAAAAGCCGTTGGCAACATGGGCTATGAACACCAACTCGAATTTGCACCCACTAAAGAGTTACTGGCACGGTACCGTGCGCAGAAAATGACCTGGCAGGAATACGAAACGGAATACCTGAACCTGCTTGACCTGCGAAAAGTAGCGACCAAAACAGATATAGCATCACTCCACCAACATTGCCTGTTGTGCAGCGAACACACGCCCGAACAATGTCATCGCCGCCTGCTGGCCGAGTATTTTCAACATCGGTTTCAGGATGTTGAAATTGTACATTTGATGTAAGAAACGGAGCAAAAATAATTCAACCATTTTATGAAAAAAATCTTTGTGTGCCTCGCCAACTCCAAAAAATACGGCGGCAGATGCTTAGCCGGTATTGAACTTACCCGCGACGAACAGGGTAAACCACATTTAGTAATGAGCGACACGGGCAAACCCCGTTGGATTCGACCAGTAGCTTACACGGAACACGGAGAAATTCCACAAACAGAAGTTAAACACCTTCACCTGTTAGATTTTGTGGAATTTGAATCCGCCAAACCCTGCCCGCAAGGCTACCAAACAGAGAATGTTTTTTATCAGGATAAAACCTTCGGCCTTTGCGGCAACCTCAACCTAAAACCCGAAAACTTAGATCAACTCATTGAAAATCAATCGGATGTATTGTTGGGTAACAGGGAAAAATATGTTTCTGTGGCGGAGACGGAAAAGTTGGGACATTCCATTGTATTGATCAAAACGGAAACTTCCCGCATAAAACTCTATGAAAAAGGTACTCACCTGCGTATAGCGTTTCTCTGGCAAAACACGACCTATGATCTCCCGGTGACCGATATAGATTTTCACCTGCGTTGGATAGATGACCCGATGCTACTGCACAACAAAACAAATGTGTATCTTTGCATTTCTTTAGCCATTAATTTTGAGGGCCGTCACTATAAATTAGTGGCGGGTATTTTGGGCTGCTAAAGACAGCATATCATAAGTAGTTATGAGTTATTAATTATGATTCCCACAACTGTTTGATTGTGTGAGTTTTGCATAAATTTATAACCGCATTTATTTCAACACACCTGCTTATCAACGTACCAACAAATCAACAAATCAACAAATTTATGATACACCTGATGGTGGCCGACGAAACCCATACCAGTATCGTAGCCGACCTGCTCGCCGCACTTTTTGAAGAGGTAGGCCACACACCCGACGCTGATGAAATTGCTGCCATTTTTCATGAAATTGAAGCAGACGACCGCCACTCTACGCTGTTGGCCTTAGATGACGATGGCGATGTAGTGGGCATACTGACGCTTTCACAAACTATTTCCATCTATGCCGGTGGCTATATTGGTGTCCTAAATGAATTGTATGTCGTGCCGAACTATCGCTCGGAAGGGGTCGGAAAAATACTGCTGGATGCGGCCAAAGCGTTGGCCGAAGAACGCGGCTGGAAGCGATTAGAGGTGACCACGCCCGGCGAAGAATACGCCAAAACGCTTCGATTCTATGAGCGGGAAGGTTTTATGGCCATCGGGCCAAGGTATAAATTTATGGTAGGCAACCGGGAATGAATTAATTGGCTATCCCCGATAAAATATCACCCCAATAAACACTGCGGTAAAGTAGGCCCAAGCCATCGAAAAAAAAAGGTGCACGATTGTTTCAAAGGTTTTCCCGCGCCAGAGCTGTGGTGAATAAACAAAAAACTGAAAACACAGGCGGATACCCCAAAAAACGGATAATCCCGTACAAATCCGTTGGCCCATGACCGTATGAACCAAATCATGGGCCGAAGTAACGCACAACAAGCCCATCAGAAACACCGTCAATGCAATAAAAAAAGTATGCACGTACAGCACCTGTTGATTGAACAGACTCAAGGAAGTTAATTCCCGTTTCCAATTGAAATATCCGGGAATAAAAACGTGCCCAAAGGCCAATGCCATGAGCAAAAAACCAACGATTTTAAGGTGTAATTCCATTGTTTTGTAGTAAAAACACCGTAATAAACGGCGTAACAGGGAATGCTTTTTCAATGGTCAGTCCTGCACCGGAAAAAGCGTGTTTCCACGTTAATTTTGAATAAAAATGTATGTATCCAATATTGTATGCCAGAAAATTGGGCCAATCGCGGAGGTGCTCTACCACCATTATACGGCCATTTTTATTCAAAATACGGCGTAAGTCAGCAAAAAAAGCAATTCGTTCCCGTTGATCTCTAATTTCATGTGCGGCCAATATCAAAAAGATATTGTCTGCCGAATCGTCGGGCAAAGGAATGGCATCCGTTTGGATTTTTTGCGTTCCGGGATAAGCTACACGGGCTTTTCTGGCGCGTTCAATGGAGACCTCCGTATGTTTTGAAGCGTTATAAAAATCAAAAACAGTCAACGCTGCCTGCGGATATTTTGCCGCCAGCAAAGCACTCGTCTCGTCGAAACCCGCGTGAATATTGACCAATCGGGCATTGGAGCGGACAGAAACCGCATCCAACCATTTCAACGTGTATAAATCGGAACAATCATACACATAAAAAGACACTGCCAGTGATACCGCAGTGGTCAACAGCGTAAAAAGTGCTGCGATGTGTATGCAGGTGACGACCCATCCGGCGGTAATAAACACCCGCAGCACCAGCAGCAATACTACTGAAACAAGTGCCCCCGCAAAAAAATGCCAGTTAAACCGCAGGATATTGGTTACGCCTTCAAAAGCTGTTCTTCCGGTGTTTTCCATGTTTCTATTTTGCCTTTCTTCCAGTAATACGGGATGTCGTGAATGATAAAAGCATTGGCTAAGACCGCCCCCTCAAATGCAGGTTGCTGCACAAATTGCACCGCGCTTTTCCATACGTTTACGGGTTGTGGTGTCCAGTTTTCTCGCACCCCTTCTATGATCAGTACTTCCTTTTTTTTCGAGTTATAAGTAAAGGTAAAGGGCAAAGGGCCGGCAAAACGTCGCGCCTCCTTCCAATCTCGAAAAGGTGATTGTGGCGGCAAATCAACGGCCCCTTCGGTTATGTCTACGGCAATGTCAAGGCCGGATTTTTGAGAATAAACCTGGAGCATGGACCCCTCCATCCTGAATTCAATATCCGTGAGGGTATAATTGTAATGCGTGAAAATGTTGCCGATAAACGCCATTTTCTGCTGGTCTGTTTCCGATTTCAGGATATACAAACCCCGCAGTCGCTTACCTTGCCGATTGGTATAACGCACAAAAATGCGATAACCCGCGAGGATAAAATCATTTCCCATCCATTGCGGGAAACCTTTGGGGCGCAAGTGGCGGGTTTTGACGACGGCTATGGCTAAAAATGCCCATTGACCATCGAAGGTATCTACGGTGAGACATTCGGGGAGCAGGGGTTCCAACATCGCTTTTGGCACCGCGTAAGTGAGTACGAGTGAATGTTCAAAATGTGCGGAAACCGCAAATGGATGATTTTTTAAAAAATGCAAGATAGTTTCCCGTTTTAATTGGTTGAACGACTATGCCAAAACACCAAAGCAACAAATAAGGTTGCAAACAGAAGATTAGCGTGGCCAAAGAGCAATAAATCAGGCACCAGCGCAAACTCTAAGAGGTTCATCGTCAGTACCACTACAATCTGCGTCCAGGCGCAGACCTTGGGCCATAAGCGACTAAGCACCCAACCGGCCATGCCAATTTCCAATAAGCCAATAGCTACCGTAAGTGTAGGTGCCCACGTTTCGCCCAATATCCGGGCCACGATCATTTGATGGCGCGGCACTAAATGAAGCACTTTACAAAACAATCCGTTGAGGAGCCAGACAAGGGCGATTGATTTGTTGATTTGTTGATGCGTTAATTTGTTGATGCGTTGATTTGTTAATTTGATGATGTTGTTATTTATTTATTTGACTAATTTTTAATTTATTAATAAAAACCCACTGCTATAGAGGAAATAAGTAAGTAATGGACTTTGCATCAATTGATACACCCTCTTCATATCCTCCGGAATAATCGAAAAACCGGTATCATAATAAAAAAATTTTACGCGTTTTTATCTGTAAATGAATTAGTTGATAGTACTTGTATGATTTTTTTTGTAAAAAAATTCGTACAAGTACTATCAACTAATTCATTCCCGTGCCACCACCATTTTATATCCGATTCCCCGTACATTTACAATCTGAATGGCGGCATCCTGTGCCAAATAATGTCGGATTTTGGTCATAAATACATCCATACTACGGGCGTTAAACAGGGTATCATTGCCCCAAAGTTCGAGGAGGACTTCTTTGCGCGGCAGAACGCGATTTTGTGAGAGGCACAACCTTCTGAGCAATTCTGATTCCCGGTGTGAAAGTTGACGGGCAGTAGCCGGAGGATGGGTCAGCATTTGCCGAACCGGGTCAAACCGGTACATACCGATTTCAAAGGTCATGGAAGCATCCGAACTTACGGTAACTGCCGTGCGCCGCAACAACTCCCGAATGCGCACAATGAGTTCTTCCATGCTGAAGGGCTTGCGCAGGTAATCATTACCACCCGACTCAAAACCCTGCACAACCTCCTGTGGTTGATTTTTAGCCGTCAGGAAAATGATAGGCAATGTCACCTGATCACGACGGAGTTCGGCAGCAAAACTAAATCCATCCTGATGGGGCAGCATGACATCTAATAACAGAAAATCGGGTTTCTTTTCCTGTATCAATCGTCGGGCCTCGCAGGTATTGGGGGCGTGCAACATCACAAAACCCCGGTCGGTGAGGCTTTCCGTGACGATGCGGGCTAAGAGCAGCTCGTCTTCTACGAGCAGTACGGTGTTCATGATTTATTTTTTATCATATCAGCAGCAACCGCTTCTATACGGCGGTCTAAATCCTTGATTTGTTCAATGGGCAACTCCAGCAGCACCGGATACGTGTCATATATCCATTGCAAAATATGTTTTTTCAGGGCAGTGGTTTCTGGTTGCGGGTCTGCTTCTATATTTCGGACATCCGGGAGTATTTTATGTTGCATCAATGTCTCGGCCAACATAGAAATATAAGCTGTTTTTTCGCGCAAATAAGCCGTTTGCGTGCCGGGGGGAAGTTGCAAAAAGCGGCCTATCTGAGCGGCTAAATCTTGCATCTGGCCCTGCGCAAAAACTTTTCGTCGTTCATCTTCCCTTTCGCGATCAAGGCGGCCGTAAGAACCCCGTTCGCCGGAGCGTTTGTCGAGCCAGTCGCCCGAATCTTCGTAGCGTTCTTCCTGAATCCACGTCCGGTCAGCCTGCTTTCTTCTGTAAAACCCAACTAACATTAAGACGATGACCGCCAAGCCAAAAATAGCGTAAAACATAATATTTCTGTTGATTTGTTGGTGCGGTGATACATTGATTTATTGGTTTATTGATTTATATCTCCATACTGATCACAAAAGTACTACCGTTCTCCAAACTTTCTTTTAAAAAAATACGCCCGCCGTGTCCCTCCGCAATACCAACCCGCAAATACTGCGTCTGTCAAATCCCGACCTGCGCCCGGAACAACGTTATTCGCTACAAACCAATTATCAAAACTTAAAATAGGCGCACTTTCTACCCTGATGGGCACAATTCATTACACTATAAATTAAGGCAGCCATAAACCACCTCTATCTTCTCAACACCTGCATCTTTAATCCCTTACAGATGCTGTGTTTTTTGAATGAAAGATAGCAGTAAGTTCATGGCTGCCTTATAATCCCAAACAGAAGTATCCTGTGGTAAGTAGTCCACAATCAATAGTCGGCGGTCCACAGCCTCACAAACCCTTGATAATAAGGTAATTAATGAAATTAAAAACTACGATTATTTCTATTTACTACTTATCTTATTAATCTAACTCAATACTCCTTACATTTTTACCACTCTTTGCGTTCCCGCGCCGGTTTTGTTATCAATCCTGATCCAATACATGCCGGTTGGCAAACCCGACAAATCAAGCGAACGGCGATCTGTACCCGCTGCCAAAACGGAAGATTGCAGCAATTGCCCGGAAGTATTGAGCAGGCTGACCCGCATTTCGGCATCCAGCGGACGGCCAAAATCAATCCAAATCAATCCGTTTGAAGGATTGGGGAACACCTTGAAAGCATCAGACAGATCAGTCGGTTCGTTAGACCCTACCGTGGCATCGATAACAAATCGAGGCGTGGCCACAAAACCACCTTCTCCGTCGGTCACGACAAATTTAAAATAATCAGTTGCTTTGCCCGATCCGGTATCAAAATAGCGCACTACCCCGGCATCAATATCTGCCTGAGTAAAACGGTCGCCCAATGCCAATACCACGCCATTTTTCTCTAAGCGGCCATTTCGTGGGAGCGTTACCAAAATATAGGTTATCTGCGCCGCCGTATTGTTGGCATCGGTAGATAATAGCAAATCAGCAGAAATCGGCTTATTTTCCCCGGGATTGACTTTCAGCGGCTCATTTTTCACCAAAACAGGCGGATTCAAAGATACCGAACTGCAAAACTCCAATTGGAAATCCTGTAAAGAACCACCGCTGCCAATAGTTCCATCTTTTACTACAAGTTTCCAGATGCCAGATACATTTTTCCCTCTGAACGGAGCCAGGGGATTTTCAGCCCGATAAATCTGCCCGGTGTTGGTGGGTGGACAGGCAAACGGATTAGGTGCTAAATCGCTCAACCCAAAACTAAAATTGCCATTGAAGTTGCCGCATTTGTTTTTGATTAAGACTACTTCAGTATTGTCAGGCCCAACTAATTTAAACTCCAGGTCCCGGAAAAATTGGTGCGACCCCTTAATGAGTTTTACATTAAGGGTGCCAATCGTACCGCTTGCATTTACGCTAATCATAGATTCAACCGTTGGTGCGCTGCTACTGGAAATGTTTTTAGGCAGGTCATTGGCCATCGCCATGGAACAACTCTCGGAAAAAGTAGAAAAAAACGACGGATCCAACCATTGACTGCTACATTCATTATTGGCACGAACGCGCCAATAATAAGGTGTGCCTTTGGTCAAAAAGACGGGTACTTTAAAAGAATCCACCGTCAGACCGCTTCGAACGGCAATAATATCCGCCGGGCGAAATGCCGGAGAGGTGGCTACCTGCACATCATAAGCGTCCACAAAAGGTGAAAGTTTCCAGCGTACGGTTTGATTAAGGCTTACTCCGGTACTGCCATCGGCAGGCGACACCGGCGTTACCCCGGAAAAATCGCTGTTGATGGTGCGGATAGAAAGAGGGATAATGGCCGTATCAACCCCGGGTATGATCGCCCGTATATTAAACGTAAAGGTGCCTTTTGCTACCACTTTACTCAAATCCACGTCTAAGCGGGAACTGCCGCTGCTAATGGCCAGGGTATTGCTGCTAAATTTCGTCACAGCCCCCGGTGGCACCGTACCCGTCAGGTCCAAATTAGCCGTGCCGGAAAGCCCTAAAGAGCCTAAAGCAACAATATTTGTTGTAAAATTTGCCGGCAAACAAAGAACCGCTTGTTCCTGACTGGCGCTCAACGACAGGTTGGGCTTTACCGGTGCTTCAATGCGGAAATTGCGATTGGAAACGTCAAAGAAAACATTATTAGAAGCATTAATGCGAATACGCACCGCAGTACCCGGCGTATTGGGTACCACGACATATTCCAGTCCGTCATTCGGCGTATTTTCTAACAAAGTCGTATAAGTATTACCGGCATTGATGCTGATCATTATATTTACCTTGTCGCAATTGACGGGTGCTTTGTTGGTATTGTTGACCGACCAACTCACTTTTGCGTATTCCCCTACACGCCAAACGGTAGCAATTGAATTGGGGGTAATCACCTCAAATGGCCCGGCTCCTTCATAAGCTTTAAATTCTACGTCTTTCCAACCCACACCACCACCGCCAGTGCGGTTGTCGCGGGCCGTCAGCCGAAAGGTGAGATCGCGGGTGTAGGTAGGAGTATGTTCCCCTATTGTCGTGTTAATACCCGCTAAAACGCTGGACATTCGCGGGAAAACACGATTGTTAGCCGTCACCGCCGGGAATGAACGATAAATGGGGGCACTGCCTACTGGAGATAATAAAGGACAAATAGGCCCTAAGTCCATTTCTTCCCAGCAATAAGTCATCGGGTCGCCATCTGCGTCGGTGCCAATACCTTTTAATTCAAATGGGGTGCTGATAGGAATAAAAAAACCATCCGTATAGTTAAAATCCACTACCGGAGGGTTGTTGTTAGTTTGTATCCAACTACCGCATGTTGGGCCGGTTTGCAGGTTGAATCCCCGGATTTCATGAATAGAACCAGCGTGGTAATACGTGTCGCCGCCACCGACATTGTCCGTGCCACAAACCCCGGCATAAGCCATGATGGTGGTGCCACTACCCGGTTCAAAGGCTTCGGTAGAAGAACGCCCTCCAGTTTCTTCGCATTTATTCCAGGTATGCCCCCCGGCAAACTGGTGGCCTATTTCTTGGCCGATAATTTCCACAAAACGATCTCCGTAGTTGCCATTGCCAGTGCCGGTGGAGATAGCCCGTGCTTTGTTGGCCGTGCAGGCCTGACCGCCAGCTATCCCGGCTGCCGGGCCGCCCGGATAACGCGCATACACGTGGCCTACATCAAAATTGTTGATACCCACATAGTTGGTCACCACAAACAGGTTTTGCTCCATGTATTCGGCAGCGGTAGTACCGTTGAAAGGATCGGCACCCGGATCGGTGAAGATCAATTTTTCCTGTTCTGAAAACAGCTGCAACCGCAAGTCGATATCGCGTTCGAAAGCTATATCAATCCGATTGGTATACTCCACCAGGGCTGCCAGCGTAGAAGCCAGCGTACCCCCGTGATCCAACGAAAACTCCCCCGTGCAGGAAGCCGCAAAGCGATATACTTTCAGGCGAACCGGAGCGGCCAGCGTTCCACGGCTCTCCGCAGGCATCGTATATGGCTTTGCCAATTCCCGATCAAGCCCGGTCAGGTTCAACCGCTGAAGGTTAGTTCCTGGGTCGGAAGGCAAGTCTGCTTTGTCAAAAACCACATAACGATCCGTTGCACCCCATACTAACGGCTGCACGTACTCCATGCCCATATCCGGGCGGGTAATCGTAGCATTGAAGCCGCGATCGGGAGAAATAGTAATACGAATGGATTTACCGGGGTCGCTCAGGGCAGCTCCGGCATAGGTGCGAATTTCCGGAAATTTAGCCGCCAAATCGGGGTGCATAATAGCCGTTTCCCAAATTTTAAAGGTCTCCAAATTGCCTTTGGAATCGGGGACAACGATTTGGGTATTGCTCCGTTGTGCTTCCACCGTGAATTCCCACGGTGCTAACCGGACTGATTGTTTGAGTGCATTAAAATCAAGTTGATAAACAGCCGCCTTTTCAGGTGTATACGCACGTGTTTCAGCGCGTTGCCGGTATTCAGGAGCTGTCTCATCAGCAAAGAAAACGGGTGCAATAACAGGTTTGCTTGTTTGAGCATTAGCAAACAAAAAAATCATGCAACACAGTTGCAGTAGAATTATGTGTTTTTTCATGTTTCGGACGATTGACTAAATAAAAGAAAAATAAAGAAATGCAAAAATGAGAACTAAAATAGAATAAGTGTATTAATATCGTCGAAATTATTGTAATTTTCGGACAAATGACCGATAAACTGTTTCAAACAGATAACTACGATCATTACGGTACTATAAAAACGAAAATCATCGTTATACCAACCACATTTTAACCACCATATTATGTACTATTGGCTGTCCTTGTCCTACTTCATGTTTTCACTTCAGTTGCAACCGGAACAAAAAAAAATTTCCTTTGTCAACCCCTCCTTTGAAGACCAGCCCAGAGCCTCCGCATCCCCCGCCGGGTGGAATTCCCATACACCCGGCAGCACACCTGACATTATGCCCGGTGCATGGGGTATCCCCTTTGCTCCGCAAGATGGAAAAACCTGTATTGGTTTGGTTACCCGCGATGATGGTACTCGGGAAGATGTTGGCCAAACGTTGACCATCCCACTCCAAAGCGGCTCCTGCTATGCCTTCTCTATCTGGTTGGCACATTCTGGCAAATATGTAGGGTACGATGCTCCGATCAGGCTTCGGGTATGGGGTGGCGCCACCGCCGGAGCCAAAACAGTATTGCTGGCCAGCTCGCCCCTAATCAATCATTCCGATTGGAGACAATATAAACTTCTGTTCACTACCAAACAGCAAATACGACATATTACCTTAGAAGCCTATTTCGGCCCCGGTATGCTCAAAGCATATAAAGGAAATATATTATTAGACAATTGTTCCGCCATTGAAAAGTGTGATCGGGCATAAATTAAGTCGGCAGTCCACAGTCATACAGTCCACAGTCGGCAGTCATACAGTCAAATCAACAATCATTATTCCTACCCAAAATACGTTACTTTTCATGAACGACTCCGTATTAAAATTACAAAAAAACGATATGCATGAAAACGAAGAAACGGGGACAACATTTTTTTTTCAAAAATTTTTTACATTTTTTTTTACCTAAAAAAATACTTTTTTTTACCGTTTTTTATTCAAAGCCGCCTTTTTCTCTCATTTATTTACCAATAAAAGGTTATTTTTGATTTTTACCAAAAAAAACTTTAAAAAAAAGGATCAAAAAATAAAAGTTGGCAAGGCATTTGCATTATAATAATCATCAACGGCAAACAACAAAAAAAACGCCGCTTGACAACAACAACAACAACACACTCGAAAGAATAAAATTTTCGCTGCTATGAAAAACGTTATTATCTTTTTCGCTTTCTTCGCTTTCGCACTCAACCTGAACGCACAAGCACCTTCCTTCCAGGATTTTCTGGGCCAGTTCAAAAAAGCATCTTTGCCTTTTGCAATCTGCACAGAAGACCTTCAGGCACAAGCCGCAAGCCGCAACCGTGCTGAGCGCCTTTCTTGGGAATACTACCAATTCCTTCCTGAATTGGAGCGCAGCGCACAGTACAGCAATATGCCGGTTCATCCGGAGCCAGTTGCTGTTTTTGAAACAGAAAATAACTACGCTTTCCTTTGCAACATCGCTCGTGGTTTGGGTAAAGGTGCCAAATCTTACTGCGTAGTAGTATATGACCGTTATGGCAACTATATCGCTACCAACTTCGTAGCCGGCATCAACGCTTCTACCCTCACTTCCGTTACCATTGATAACGAATTGATGGCTGCTATCGAAGAACTTGATCGCGCTACCATGCTGCAAGGTTCACAGGTGATTGACCTCACTGCACCAGGCAATCCTGATATGTTAGATTGGAGCGGCATTGAAATGACCGGCGCAGCATCTAACGTAGCCACTAAGTAATTTTCTTTCTTTCAGTTTCGTTTCGATCACACTTCATAGCAGCAGTAAATATCGAACCTGATTTCAGAAAAGCAGTAAAGTAAAAATAGTAAAGACCTATATGAGTATTAATCATCCCGCTCGGTATCAACCGGGCGGGATTTTTTTTGGCGTTTTATAAGAGCAATTACGCGTGCGTTGGAAGGTTGCGGTCAATTTGTGAAATCCCGTAAAATCAACATCCCACATCCCGTAAATCCTGAAAATCTTGTACATCCTGTGAAATCAACATCCCGTACCATCACATCCCGTAAATCCTGAAAATCATGTACATCCTGTGAAATCAACATCGCACATCCCGTAAAATCAACATCCCACATCCCGTAAAATCAACATCCCACATCCCGTAAAATCAACATCGCACATCCCGTAAATCTTGAAAATCATGTACATCCTGTGAAATCAACATCGCACATCCCGTAAAATCAACATCCCACATCCCGTAAAATCAACATCCCACATCCCGTAAATCCTGAAAATCTTGTACATCCTGTGAAATCAACATCCCGTACCATCACATCCCGTAAATCCTGAAAATCTTGTACATCCTGTGAAATCAACATCGCACATCCCGTAAAATCAACATCACACATCCCGTAAATCCTGAAAATCTTGTACATCCTGTGAAATCAACATCACGTACCATCACATCCCGTAAATCCTGAAAATCATGTACATCCTGTGAAATCAACATCACACATCCCGTAAAATCAACATCGCACATCCCGTAAAATCAACATCCCACATCCCGTAAAATCAACATCCCACATCCCGTAAAATCCTGAAAACCCAGTGTGAAATCAACACCAAAAAACAAAGCGCTGCACACCATCTACATGGCGTACAGCGCTTTATCTTTGCTAAAATGAATCCATTATGGAGGCTGTAAAGCCCCCATAACGTATCATTTCCGTGTTATTATGTCTTCCAAATCTTTTATCGCGTAATAGTTACATCTCCTTTGTACATCACCGTTTCTCCGTCTTTAAACAGAATTTCTGCAAAATACACAAATACTCCGGGGTTGACATTTTTCCCGCCCAGACGACCATTCCAGCCGGAAGCCGGATCACCAGACAAAAAGTTCCTGTATTCGTGTACCGCATTACCCCAACGGTCAAACACTAAGAAAGATTTTACCATGTCTACATCAACTCCGCCCTGAATATAGAACAACTCATTGCCAAGCCCGGAAGTCGGTGCAAATATTGTTGGGATATAAATATGCCGGGTGCGGTCTACAATGACCAAACGCTCGTCACTCGCTTTACAGCCATTAGAGTCAATCACCGTGAGTTTGTATATCAAACTCTTTCTCGGCAGTAAAGTGCTATCCAAAGCACCAGCGATTTCAGCCGGGAAAACATTGGTTGTCTGAATGCGGTCAGGGTAGTTGACCACATCATCAAGCGACAAAGAAATAGTGTTGCCGAGGAATATCGTAGTATCTTTTCCAAGATTTACGACCAATTCCTGCGGTTCTTTGATATCAATGGAGGTTTCAAAAGTACACCCGTTGGCATCTTCTACGGCTAAAGTGTAAATGCCCGGGCCTAAACCTGTGAATACCTGCGTATTAGAAAGCGCCCTGCCATTAAAACTGAACAAAATTGGGTCAGTACCGCCTTTTACCGAGTCAATAATGATCGCGCCATTCTTGGCACCAAAACAGGAGACATTCTTATTGGTCATACCCAATCCGGAAGGGATAGCAGGGTCTGCATTAACCGTTGCCGTGCGGGCAGTTGTACAACCGTTTTGGCTATTGGTCACCGTCACTGCATAATTGGCAGCAGTGCTGACTTTCACCGTTGGCGATTGTTTACCGCTCACAATATTACCATTTTGGGTAGACCAAAGGAAAGTGAAAACACCAGGCGTACCGGTGCTGGCACTAATATCGGTCTGCGTAGTGGTACAGGTCAGAATTTCCGGTGCGGTCAAAGACACCACTGGCGAATCTTTATCTGCTTTTACTTCTACGGAGGTCGTAATACTACAACCATTGGCAATAGAAGTAGCAATAACAGTATAATTACCCGGTGCGCTGGCGGATGGGTTGGGTTGAGCAGAAATAAAACCGCCTGGTCCTGTCCAGCCCCACCGTACGTTGGCATTGGCATTGGCCGAAAGCGTTATGGTTGGTATAGCGCAAGTGACCGTACCACCAGTTGCCGTAATCTTTGGGGCATTTTGATCAGGTGAAACTTGTACACTGTTGCTAAACGTACAGCCATTCCGCGCCGTCACGACAACGGTATAAGTACCCGTTTGTGTTACCACGGGTGCCGCAGCAACAGAAGTAAAGGTACCTGGTCCCGTCCATACATATTTTACGCCGCTGGTCGTAGAACCTGCCGTAATCACGCCACTTTGTGCAGCACAGGTGATGGTATCACCCTGAACCGATAAGTTGGGGATGACCTTGTCTTGGGCAACATTAATAGAAAACTCGGAAGTACAACCGTTGGGACCTTTTGCTACTACGGTGTAAGTACCCGCCTGAGTAGTGGTGGGGGCTTGCAAAGCAGAAGTAAAACTCACCGGCCCTCTCCAAAGGAAAGTAGCGCCGGCAGTATTGGTCGTGGCATCCAGCCTTACCGTTGGGCGTGCGCAAGTCAGGGTGTCAGTTTTTACCGACAGGTCCTTCGGCTTGGTCGGATCTTCCGTAACCAATGCCGTAATAGTTGCGGAACAACCATTGATTGGATTAGTAACAATGACGGTATACGTTCCGGCGGTTTTAACATCGCTCGGATTTTGCAAGGTAGAATTATAGCTGCCAGGGCCGCTCCAAGCGTAACTTACTCCGGCAGTGCTGGAACCTGCATTGATCGTAATCGTCGGGAAGTTACAATCTAATTTGCCACCGGTAGCCGTTAAGACCTGCGGCGGCTGGATATCCTGTAAAACCGTTAGTTTAGGCTCTGATTTACAGCCATTTTGCGAAGTTGCCGTGAAAGTATAAATACCCGGAGCAGTCACCCGCAAAGAATCTACGGTAGAAACGGTAACACCCGCTGCATTTTTCCAAACAGTAGTATTGATCGGAGATGCCGGAGCGCTAACAGCGGCATTGAGCAATAAACTTTTTGTACTACACGTCAGAGTACCCGCACCGGAAAGGTTCACTACGGGCGAAGTTACATTAGGATTAACAGTAGCCGAAGCAGTTGTGGTGCAGGCATTAGCACCCGTTACGGTTAGTATATAGGTACCGGGTTGGGTTACCGTCGGATTTTGCGTAGAGAACGATGTATTATTCGGACCTGTCCAGGCGTAAGTGACAGCAGGCGTACTGGAAGCACCGGCCAATGCCGTCTGGCTGGAGATACAATCAATGATCCCACCCGTTGCTGAAGCATCTGGCTTGCTGATGTCTTGTGTCACTACAACGGTGTCTCGGGAGATACAACTATTGGGCGATTTTACAATCAGCACATAGGTACCCGGTTGCGTTGTTTTGCTGTCCTGTTTTGGGTCATTCACGCCAGGGCCGTTCCACTGATAAGTAACGCCTGCCGCAGGAGAAGTACCTTTCAGGATAGATTCCAAATCATTGCAATCCAACTGGGCAATAGTAGCCGTTGCCGTTGCACCCGGAGGATTGACGTTTTGCGCTACAATAGCCGTTTTGGTAGAAGTGCAACCATTAGTACCCATCACCGTGACGGTGTAGGTACCCGGAACACTAATATCCAATGGATTTTGTACCGAAGCAGTGTAATTATTGGGGCCACTCCAGGCGTAGGTAACACCAGTAGTAGCGGAGTTACTGGCCAAATTAACCGCCAATTTCAAACACGTCAGCGTATCACCTTGGGTGGTGATATTGGTCGGAACTGCAATGTCCTGTTTTACATCAATAGTGCGCTCGCTGGTACAGCCATTGGCCGGACGTACAACGAGTTTATACAAACCCGGCGCGGTGATGTCAGCAGGATCTTCCAAAGAAGAGGAGTAACCAACCGGGCCAGACCACGTGGTAGTCACTACCGGAGAGCCGCTGAGGATGGTAGCATTAATCCCCACTGTCTTGTCCGTGCAAGTCAGTATTTTGGTCGGCACACCATTAATAATCGCACGGGCAGAGTCTATACGCACCACGGCGGAAGCGGTGGTGGTACAACCGTTGAAACCAGTGACGGTTACAACATAATTGCCGGGCAATGGAACAGTGGGTGTGGCGGTACTATTGCTAAAGGCACTCGGGCCAGACCATACAAACCTCGGGCCAGGAGCAGCGGTAGTCACAGAAATGGGTACTGTCGGGCGGTTGCAACTAATTGTATCGCCTTTGGTCACAGCATCGGGAGCAACAATATTTTGTGCCACTTCCACCGTTTTTGTTTCTGTACAACCATTTACAGTTGCTTTTACCACCACCGTGTACATACCCGGAGCCACTACATTAGGCGGATTTTGTATCGCAGAGAAAAACCCTCCCGCGCCAGACCAAGCGAAAGTGCCGGGTAAAGAAGTCGTGCTGTTGATCACCAGCATGGTCTTTTTACAAGTCAGCGTATCCGGCGAAGCGGCTGTTACGATCGGGGCATTTTTGTTAAGCAACATCTCCGTATTCACCACAGAAGTACACCCATTGATAATACTGGTAACCACCAAGGTGTAAGTACCGGCTTCGGTTACTGTTGGATTTTGTGTGGTGAAGGAAGCAGCGTTAGGGCCGCTCCACAACCAGGTTACATCTATTACTTCCAGCGGAGTAGAGCCTTCTAATGCAACCGACGGATTGGCACAGGTCAACGTGCCGGCTGTTGCCGTAGCACCCGGTGCTTTGATATCCTGAATCACCGTTACCGTAGTTGAAACCTGACAACCATTAGAAGAGGATACGTTTACGGTGTAAGTACCTGGTACCGTTACACTTAGGTCTTCCGAAGTAGCAGTAAAGCCGGTAGGGCCTGTCCAGTTCAATCCCGTTTGAGTGATACTGGAGGGTAAAACGACATTAATATCAATGGCCGCCGCAGGGTCTTTACAAGTTAATACAGCGGGTGTCTGCGTTTGAATGTCCGGTATGTTGATGTCTTTGGTCACGATAGCAGTAGCAACGTTGGTACAGCCATTAGGACCTTTCACCGTGACAGTGTAGGTGCCGTTTTGAGTGACCGGAGGATTTGGCAAAGCAGAATCGAAGATATTCGGCCCATCCCAGTCATACGTCACACCGGCGGTGTTGGATACTACAGTAATTTCCGGTGAAGGAACAGCACACGTGATCAGTGCGCCGGTAGTCATAACATCCGGTTTTACAATATCCTGCGTAACAACTTGGGTATCACGGGAGAAACAACCATTCGGAGCCAATATCTTGATGATATAGCGGCCCGGTGTTGTTACACTCAATATCGGTTGTGTACCTGCTGCACCACTTGGGCTGCTCCATTCATAGGTGGCGCCCGGAGTGGTAGAGTTGGCCGATAAGGAGATCGCCGTTTTGTTACAATCCAGATCGTCCGACTTCGTACTGCTAATATTTGGTGCATTTATATTGGCCAAAACTTTTGCGGTAGCGGTAGTCGTACAACCGTTTGGCCCGGTCACGGTCAAAATATAGTCACCGGCATTGCTAACGCTTGTGCTTTGCGCAGCAACGGCAAAACCCCCGGGGCCAGTCCAGGCAAAAGTGGCACCGGTGGTGGCAGAACTGGCGGTAATCATTAAAGAAGTCGCCACACAATCAAGTGTACCGCCATTAGCCACCGCCGCAGGTGCCTGAATATCCTGTATCACTTCTACTGTCTTCTGGTTGGTACAACCATTGGCGGAAGTTGCTGTCAATACATAGGTACCCGGAGCAGTCACTTGCGGGTCTTCTAATGCAGAAACAAAACCGGGCCCGCTCCATGCTAAACCAGTAACGGGTGATAGTGGCCCGGTGACAGTAGCATCAATGGTGATGGTCTTTTTAGCGCAAGTCAACACCTCCGGATTCTGATTGGAGAGTACCGGTTCATTTTTATTTTCAAACACTTGGGTGGTAGCGGTACTGGTACAGCCATTGGAGGCGGTAGCCGTTACCGTGTACGTACCAACTGCCGTAGCAGTCGGGTTTTGCTGCGGAGCACCAAAACCACCTGGGCCTTGCCAGATATAACCAGGTGTACCTGTTCCCGGGGTAGCACCGAGGGTCACTTGAAGTTTTGAACAAGTCAGCGTGTCGCCTTTTGCAGTGACTCCCGGAGGCGTTTTATCCAAAGTAACCGGAGCGGAGGCCGTTGAAGTGCAACCATTACCAATAGATGTAATCGTCACACGATAGGTACCTTCCACATTAACCACCGGGTTTTGCTGGGTTGAAGTAGCGCCGAGAGGACCTGCCCAGGAATACGTAGCAGGAACAGAAGAGGTACTGCTGATCGGCAAAGACGGATTATTACAGGTCAGGATAGCACCGGCAGCGCTGACCACCGGGGCCGCCTTGTCGGGTATCACGGTGGCAGTAGCCGTAGCAGCACAACCATTGGTGCCAATGACCGTCAACTGGTATGGGCCTGGTTCCGTTACATTATTTGGGTTTCGCTGGTTAGAAACAAAGCCATTCGGGCCGGTCCAGCCCCACGATGCGATGCTGGTCGCAGCCGGTGAGTTGCCATTAATGGTGATCGTAATATTATTGCAACTAACCGTACCACCAGTGGCAGTAGCAACGGGCGGGTTTTTATCTTGGCCCACAATTACATTTGACACAATTTCGCAACCATTATTGGGATTGGTCGCTTTTACGGTGTAAGTTCCAGCAACGCTTACCGTTGGATTAGAGGCCGCAGAGAAAAATCCTCCGGGGCCGGCCCATTCCAATTGTACCCCTGCCGGGGTAGCCGAAGCCGTCAGCATGATGGATGAATTGGTACAACTAATGGTGCCGCCCGTAGCGGTCACTACCGGAGTACCTGCGTCAGCAGTAACATTAGCGGTGGCAGTACTGGTGCAGCCGTTTTGGCCTCTTACGGTAAGGATGTAGGTACCGGACAAGGAAACAACAGGGTTTTGTTGAGTACCCGGTGTGCCAGGACCGGTCCAGGAATAGGTGACATTGGGCGAAGGAGAACTGCCCATCAAAGACACGGAAGTGTTGGAACAAGATACTACCCCACCTACGGCCGAGGCTCCCGGAGGTGCAAAATCGCCCGCTACCGAAGCAGTAACAACAGCTGTACACGCATTAGGCCCACGCACAGTGAGGGTGTAGGTACCAGCGGTTGTGGCATTGATGGTAGCAGTATTAGAACTTACTCCAGCCGGACCAGCCCACAAGAAGGAGGCTCCCGGCGTAGTAGAGGCTCCGGTTAAGGTAGCCGAATTAATAGCGCAACTGATCAGACCACTACCAGCAGAAGCATTGGGAGGAGTGGTATTTCCAGCAGCGGAAGCCGTAGCCGTAGCGGTACAACCATTCGCGATATTTCTCACTACTACCGTATAATTACCGGCAGTCGTCACCGAAGGACTTTGAATGGTGGAAGTAAAGCCAGGAGGCCCTGTCCAGGCATAGGTAACACCGGAAGCCGGTGTGGCATTGACATTAATACTTGGCGTGGTACAGCTGATCGTTCCAACTGCCGTAGCGGTTGGCGTTGGCGGCGTATTATTTAAATTGACCGTAGCCGTAGCCGTAGCCGTACACTTATTGCTGATATTGGTAACAGTAATGGTGTAGGTACCTGAATTTGTTACAATTGGATTGGCAATAGTAGCACTAAATGGTGAAGGCCCGGCCCAAGAATAGGTCACTACCGAATCCGTCACAGCAGATATCGGTACGCCGGTAGCCTGATTGGCACAAGTCAGCGTATTACCGGTAGTTGTAACAACTGGCGGAGTGGTACTGCCATTCACCGTTATATTGGCACTTCTGGTGCATCCATTGGCAGGATTTCGCACCACTACGGTGTACGTCCCGGCTATTAAAGAGGTCGGTGACTGCTGCGTAGTAGTGGTAAACCCGGAAGGGCCGGTCCAGGAATAAGACGGATTTGCCGCGTTGGTCGTAGTAGATAAAGTAACCGGTATGCCGCCACACCCCACTAATCCATTGACCGTAGGAGTATTCGTTGGGGGAATTAAGTCACTCAATATATTAATGGTGTCTAATTTTACGCAGGAAACGGTAGAGGAAGACATGGTAGTGTTCAGGACATACCTGCCCGAAGCAGTAACCACTAAGGTATCACCCACGCCCAATAACCCGCCTGACAAATTGCGCCAGGTTTTTACACTACCGGTAGCAGATACTGCTGACCGAAGTACAATACGATTATTGCTACAGGAAAGCGTTGCAGTTGCCCCATTGGAAATAATGGCAGTGGGATTAAGAATAATCAAACTCAAATTAACAATACTATCGCAACCCCATTTGAAGGTTTTACAGTTGGCTGAAACTTCAGTCGGTGCACAAAATTGGTCTCCGCAAACGTTGATACAAGGATCACTGGCACAGACAAATTTAGGTACAACTGGTCCATTAAAGGAAGGTCTTGGAACCAAGGTAACGGTCACGGAACTATCACAACCGCCGGGGGTAACAATGACGGTATTGAAAGTCCCCGGGTTATTAGCATCATTGCCCCAGGGCAATTGATAGGGAAATTCATTGAGGCATACATTGATCGAAGGTAAAATAACCGGCGGTATTGGAGCAACCGTCACCGCTTTTACTCTGGGTGACCCCAAACGGCACGCATTACTGGGCAATACGGAAAGGCTGCCACCGGAGTTGCCAAACGTAATTTCTACGTTAGTGCCTTCTGCCCCTTCAAAGGTAATGGGACCGGGGCCTGGTTGTCCATTGATGGTCGCATCCGCCGGAATAGTCCAGGTGTAGAATTGTGCACCTTGTGCCGGAGTAATGGTGTAAGTCACCGTTGCGCCCGGGCAAAGTTTGGAGGGGCCGATGATCGGGCCGGAAGCGCGCACATTGGGTGGGCGGACGGCGCTGGAGGGAGACGCGGATAACGTAAAGTTACAATCATCACCCCCAAAACCGTCAATAATTAAAAAATAGGTTTGCCCTTCTGTAAGGGCGGCAGTGATGGAAGAGGGGGTGTTACCCTGGCCAGCACCGCCGCCGTCGCAGGCAAGCGGCCCACCACTACAATCGGCATACAGCGCAATTTGAACACCGTCATTATTGGTACAATTTGACGGAGACAAGGTAAACGTTACGTTGACGGAGGCGCCGGCAATGAATCCATACCATTGATCATTTTGAATGCCGCTACAAAAACCCGGTGCACCATCGGCAGCAAATCCGCCGGTACTACCACCTGCTCCGCCAAAATTACAGTTTATACAGGCAAGGTCACAGGTTTCCTCCGCGCGCGGAATATCACAAACAGGGTGTTGTTGTGCAAAAGAAATGGTTCCAATGGTTAAAAGGACAAGCAGTAAGTGTAGTTTTCTCGCCATAAAACAGGTACTTCGAAAAGAGATGGAAAAATAATTGTGAATCATCAGGAGATCACCTCCGAATGAACGTGCTAGTAAAAAGGATTGAAAATAAAGCCCGTGTTTTGATTAAAAAGAAAGATAACAGCTGATAAGGAAAGATGTCTGTAAAACAGGTAAAAGGTATAAAACCTAAAAAGTATCTTAATTCGGTGCAAGGGAAAAAATTGAAGATGCAAAGAAACGCAATTTTTTAATTTTTGTGTTAATAATATTTTTTATTTAAGTCCATTAACTATTGTTATAAAGTTTAATATAGTGGCGATATAAATAAAATTAAAATAAATTAAAATATTATATAATTTATTGTTTATTAATTAACAATAGTATAAAAGTTATTTTTTTTAAAATGTAATTTTTTTTCTTGATTTTAAAAATATTTTAAAGTTAATTTTTTCTTAAAAAAAAAGTACTTTTATTGAAAATAATAAAATTTATTATCGGGTTGATTGCATCAAAGGCCAATCAAAGTGCCGTAAATAGATGTAAAAAAAATGAATAATATGGTGAAAATTTAATAAATTTAAAATGTTATCAAAAATTTAATTCTGAAATGCTTGATTAATACCGCACAAATAAAAATATTAGTCTTAATTTTAATTAAAAACCAAATATTATTTTTTGGTAATTTTTTGATCCTTTAAAAGCCTAATTATTTTACATAAATTTAACACTTCTGGCCTTGGTGATCTCCATATCTCCTATTACCTTTGCACCTTAAACATTTTATTGTGTATTATAACATTTTGTTGTCTACTGCTTGTTGTTGCTGCTGTCCATTCGGGTTTACTGAAGCGGCCGCTTTAACTTTAGTATGAAGGTACATCATCATTAAAATACTTCATTAAAGTTTTGATAGCAAAAAGCCCTTCGGTTCTCCTCCCGAAGGGCTTTTTGTTGCTCCATTACTCGTTCCTAAAGCATTATTTGCGCCTCCACCTAATCAGTAGTCAATAGTAGACAATCAATACCCGTTTTCATACTCTATACAAAAATCTACCTACTCATTATGACAGAAACAAAACCTACCCACACGGAAGTAGAACACATAAAGGTCAAAAGCGATTTCCTAAGAGGCACCCTGCCGGAAAGCCTGAAAAACAACATTACCGGAGCCTTGTATCCCGATGACACGCATTTGGTGAAATTTCACGGCTCGTATCAGCAAACCGACCGCGATTTGGAAAGTGAACGCAAACGACAAAAGTTGGAACCGCTGTACTCTTTTATGATCCGTATTCGGGTGCCGGGAGGCGTAGCGACTGCTGCGCAATGGCTCCGCATGGACGAATTGTCGGAAAAATTTGGCAATAAAACGCTAAAATTAACTACCCGCCAGGCATTCCAACTGCATGGTATCAAAAAAAAGCACCTGAAAAAAACCATTCAGGGCTTTAATGAGGTTATGTTAGACAGCATCGCGGGTTGCGGTGATGTCAATCGGAACGTAATGTGCAGTGCCAATCCGGGAGAAAGCCCCATCCATGCGGCGATGCAGGAAGTGGCCAAAGCCCTCAGTGCGGCATTTACCCCAAAAACAACCGCCTACTATGAAGTCTGGATGGACGGGCAGGCAGTAGATGCTTCCCAGCCCTTTCAAACGGATAAGAAAAGCGGCACCGATGAAGAACCCATTTACGGAAAAACCTATTTGCCCCGTAAATTTAAAATTGCATTAGCCACTCCACCCCAAAACGATACGGATATTTTTGCCAATGACATTGGCCTGATTGCCATAGAACGGAATGGGGAATTGGCAGGCTTTAATCTTGCCGCAGGCGGCGGACTCGGCATGACCTTTGGAATGCCCGATACTTTCCCGCGTTTAGCCGATATGTTGGGATACATTGACAAAAAAAAGGTACTCGCCGTGTGTGAAGCCATCATCACTACCCAAAGAGATAACGGCAACCGCGAAAATAGAAAATTTAGCCGACTGAAATACACCGTAGAGCGCATGGGGCTGTCCGCATTTAAACAAGAGGTCGAAAACAGATCGGGGGTGATTTTTCAGCCAGAGCAGGCGTATCGGTTTGAACATTCAGGCGATCGGTTTGGCTGGACAAAAGGCGCTGACGGACGCTGGCATTTAACCCTCTTTATTGAAGGTGGCCGCATTGCAGACCGCCCTGATTACCCCCTGAAAACAGCCCTGAAAATTGTTGCCTCCGTACACGACGGCTGTTTTTTACTGACCGGTAACCAAAATTTAGTCATTGCCGATATCTCAGAAGAAAAAAGACCGGCAATCGCCGCTATTCTCGAAAAATTTGGCGTTCTTGGGGCCACTTTTAGCCAAACAGCTTTGCGACAAAATTCCATCGCCTGCGTTGCCCTCAATACCTGTACCCTGGCATTTTCGGAAGCCGAACGCTACCTGCCCTCGCTTATTGACAAATTGGACGAGATGATACGGGCAAATGGCCTGGAGAAAGATGCTATCAACATTCGTATGACCGGCTGCCCAAACGGATGCGCAAGGCCGTATTTGGGTGAAATAGCCTTTATTGGAAAATCTTTGGGATATTACAACTTATATTTAGGCGCCGCCCATAATGGCGAACGTTTAAATAAATTGTATCGGGAAATGTTGGATGAAGCCGCGATTTTGCGAGCATTGGAACCTATTATTGCGGCTTACGCAAATGAACGGGAATACCGTGAACGATTCGGTGATTTTGTCGTCAGAAAAGGATATGTACAGCCCACCACGCATGGAACAAATTTTCATGCCTAAAAATAGTAGGGCGTAATTAATGCGACATTGTCATATTAGCAATAAACGTTGCCGGGATTACACTCCTCTTCTATCAATTGTATGACTTGGCAATGCGATTTTCTAAAGTGACAAAGTGGCATTAAGCAGCCCGCTGTCAATAGTCAACAGATCAATAATTGACATAATATCTAATATATACCTTAAATGCATACTGCTGAAACCGAAATATTAGCCTCCGTAAAAAACACCACCGTTCCACCAGTCCACACCGGAGGCAATACATTATTTCCCGTTTTTCTAAAATTAGATCAACTAAATACCCTGATTGTTGGCGGCGGTAATGTTGGCATAGAAAAACTAACCGCAGTGTTGGCCAACAGCCCTGCGGCAAAGGTAACTTTGGTGGCCAGCGATATACGGACAGAAATCAGAGAATTGGTATCGGGACACGCTCAGGTGACATTGGAAGAAAGGCCCTTTGAACCAACGGATTTGAATGGCCGCCAGATCGTGATTTGTGCCACCGACAATAAAGCACTCCACCAGGAAATCGTAGTAATGGCCCATGCCAAAGGGATATTGGTCAATGTGGCCGACACGCCGGAATTATGTGATTTTTATTTGAGTTCGGTGGTGCAAAAAGGAGACCTAAAGGTGGCTATTTCCACCAATGGTCGCTCCCCTACCATCGCCAAACGCCTGAAAGAAACACTGAGCGAAGTGCTGCCCGTAGAATTGGACGATCTGTTGCAAAACATGACGGCTATCAGAAACCTGTTGGGCGGCGATTTTTCGGAAAAAGTGCGCATTCTGAACACCATTACCGCTTCTTTAGCCATCGGCGAACAGACCCTGACCTCCGTGATTCCGCATCAAAATTTAGAGCAGATTCGGAATAAGCGCTGGCGAAGGATCGCTACTTTTGCCTTGGCAGCATTCGGGTTATCCCTCATTTTCAATGTGGTATCCTTTTACATCCCGATGCATACCTGGGGAGATTTTGTCGCCAGTGTGCCATCTTCCTTTTGGATGTTTGCCGCTACCGGATTTGTAGCGCAATTGGCAGACGGGATGCTCGGCATGGGTTATGGTGTCACCACGCAAATTTGCCTGATGTCTGCCGGAGTCCCCCTTGCTGCGGTGAGTTCAAGTATCCACACCGCAGAAGTGTTTTCTGCCGGAGCCTCCGGGCTGTCTCACTATCGTTTTGGCAATGTCAATTTGCGTTTGTTTCGGGGGCTGTTGTGGCCGGGAGTGATTGGGGCCATAGTGGGAGCGGCTTTACTCTCGTGGCTGGGGGAGCAATATGTGTCCTTTATCAAGCCCATGCTGGCTGTTTATACGCTGCTATTGGGTATCCGTATTTTATCACGGGCTTTTGTGAAAAGAACAAAAAGACAAAAAGTGCGTAACCTCGGATGGTTGGCTGCAGCGGGTGGGTTTCTGGACTCTTTTGGCGGTGGAGGATGGGGGCCTTTAGTGACCAGTACGCTGATAGCCCGGGGCAAAACACCCCAGTATGTTATCGGGTCCGTCAGCCTCTCTGAATTTTTTATCACTTTAGCCAGTGCCATTACCTTTTTTTCCATGATTGGTATTTCCCACTGGCCAGTGATAGCAGGATTACTCACCGGAGGCGTGCTGGCCGCGCCTTTGGGTGCCCGATTGGCGGGCAAATTGCCGGTAAAAGTGATGTTTATTGCCGTCGGAACAATGGTTATCTTCTGGAGTGTTCGAATTTTGATAAAAATATTCTAATTTTGAGACTTCAGACTTCAGACACAAGACTTCAGACTTCAGACACAAGACTTCAGACTTCAGACACAAGACTTCAGACTTCAGACACAAGACTTCAGACATAAGACTTCAGAC
>Ga0335394_10000191_pt1 | contig 62279 bp, 57 predicted proteins | sample MAT03_FD_205741 | JGI IMG/M metagenome (GOLD analysis project Ga0335394, IMG submission 205741) | Freshwater microbial communities from Lake Fryxell liftoff mats and glacier meltwater in Antarctica - MAT-03 (spades assembly) (version 2) ... | reverse complement strand
GCGGCAAGGCCGACCGCCACCAACACGCCTACGATGACGACTGCCACATTGGTAAGCCTATGTGGTTCGCGAGGATGCCAATGGCAGCGCCAACCATAAGCGCGCCTAAGCCCCGCACCCCTCCGTACTCCATCTACCCACCTCCACAACCCAATCCGTCCGGTTGAACAAATACCTTGATGTCGTGGGGCGTCGAATCGGTTAGCGGCGTTGTCAGGCCACTACCTTGACCTCGGGGGTGCACACGTAGGCCCAAGGCAAAAGCTCGTTGATCTGGCGTTGGGGTGCAATTGACGATCCTGCGGGCTTTTTCGTCGCCAAAAACGAAAATACTAGCCGTGTGTTAGCCCGAAGGTTTTTCAGGGCTGGCATAGCTCAAACTAAAATTGCATAAGTCATTGATATTTTTGGTGAGCGCGCAGGGATTCGAACCCTGGACCTACTGATTAAAAGTCAGTTGCTCTACCGGCTGAGCTACGCGCTCCCGGAGGGCGCTCGATGCGCTCCCGAAATTGCGGCGGAACATAGGGAGAGTGCCCCGACGGGTCAATTGGAAAAAACCCGCCGCCAGCCGGTTTAGCGACGAGCAGATGCCATGGAGCCGCGCTGCCTCGGCATCGCCGCAATTGCATTACCTTTTGGCTTCCATGATAATTGGGAACGATTGACCCTAAATACCGTTCTGTCGTCACGAGGGACATAAATCTCGGGCTCATTGAAAGGAACCTGTCATGAAGAAACTGTTTTCGGCCCTATGCGCCACCGCGCTGGCGGCGTCGTTTGCCGTTACCGGCGCGTTGCCCGCGACGGCCGCGCCGATCTATTTGCCGCAGACGCAGCCGCTGCAAGCATCCGACGTGATCAATGTCGACAATCACTGGCGCAAGAAGCGCCGGGTCGCGCGCAATCAAGGCTTCCACACGCGAAACAACCACGGCTATTACAACGGCCACCGCGGCTACCGCTACAAGCGTCCAGGCTACAGCTACCGTAACGGCTGGTGGTTTCCGGGGGGCGCGTTCGTTGCAGGAGCGATCATCGGCGGCGCGATCGCCAACAACAACAATTACTATCGCGGCGGCGGCAGTGCGCACGTACAGTGGTGCTACAACCGATATCGTTCGTATCGCGCGTACGACAATTCGTTCCAGCCCTACAACGGGCCGCGTCAGCTGTGCTATTCGCCTTACCGCTGATTGCACTTGACCGATTGGAGACCCGCGACGTTGATCGGCGCGGGTCTTTTTTTGCCTACGAACTCAATGTACGCCGCACCGCGTCGCGCCACCCCTTGAGCTTTGCGCTTCGCGTTTTCTCGTCCATCTTCGGCTTGAAGCGGCGCTCGAGGGACCAGCTCCTGGCAAATTCGACCGCGTTGGGCCAAACACCTGCCCGCGATCCCGCCAGCCATGCCGCGCCAAGCGCGGTCGTCTCCAATATTTCCGGCCGGTCGACAGGCGCGTCGAGGATGTCGGCGAGCCGCTGCATCGTCCAATCCGAAGCGACCATGCCGCCGTCGACCCTCAGCACCGTGCCGGCGGCCGCTCCTTTCCAGTCCTTCTTCATCGCATCGAGCAGGTCGCGGGTCTGATAGGCGACGGCTTCCAGCGCGGCGCGGGCGAACTCCGCGGGACCGGAATTGCGGGTCAATCCGAAAATCGCGCCACGCGCTTCGGAATCCCAATGCGGCGCGCCAAGCCCGACGAAGGCAGGCACGAGATAGACATTCTGCGTCTCGTCCGCCGTTGCCGCGAGCTGACCGCTGTGCGCCGCCTTGGAAATCATCCTGGCCCCATCACGCAGCCACTGGACTGCCGCGCCCGCGATGAAGATGGAGCCCTCCAGCGCATAGGTCGTCTTGCCGTCAAGACGGTAGGCAATCGTGGTGAGCAGCCTGTTCTTCGACCGCACGATGTCGGCGCCGGTGTTCAACACCGCGAAGCAACCGGTGCCGTAGGTCGACTTCATCATGCCAGGCTTGAAGCAGGCCTGGCCCAGAGTCGCTGCATGCTGGTCGCCGGCAACGCCCAGGATTGGAATTGCCGCGCCCAGGATTGCCTTGTCGGCGATGCCGTAGTCGTCCGCGCAGTCCTTGACCACAGGCAGGATTTTCGCAGGGACGTTCAGAATATCGAGCAGTTCGGCATCCCATTCGTTCTTCTCGATGTTGTAGAGGAGTGTGCGCGAAGCATTGGTTGCGTCCGTTGCGTGGACCTTGCCGGCCGTCAGTCTCCAGACAAGGAAGGTGTCGATCGTGCCGGCCAGCAGTTCTCCCTTCTCGGCGCGCCTGCGTGCGCCCTTTATGTTGTCAAGAAGCCATGCGAGCTTGGTGCCTGAGAAATAAGGATCTAGCAGCAGCCCCGTCTTGCGCGAGAATGTTTTCTCGAGACCGGCTTTCCTGAGCTTTGCGCAGAGCTGCGCGGTGCGCCTGTCCTGCCAGACGATGGCGTTGTGGATCGGCTGGCCGGTCGCCTTGTCCCAGATCACGACCGTCTCGCGCTGGTTTGCAATGCCGATCGCATCGATGTCCGCGGCCTTCATCTTGGCCTTGCGCAGGGCCTGCCTGGCGGCCCAAACCACGCTCTCCCAGATTTCCTCCGGATCATGCTCTACCCAGCCGGAAGCGGGATAAAACTGCGTGAATTCCTTCTGGCCGACGCCCGCGACTTTCATGGAGGCGTCGAAAACAATGGCGCGGCTCGATGTCGTGCCCTGATCGATCGCGAGGATGTAGCCGGTCATGATTCCTCCGTTCAACTGAACAGGGAGACGGCTTGATGCCGTCTCCCCGCCTGTTGGGCAGCGGTCCGGGCGCGGACGCCCGGACCGGTCGCGTTACTGCCAGCTCTTAACCAGTTCGTCGTAGCTGACGGTCTGGCCCTGTTCCTTCTCGTTCGCGATCTTGAGCTGCGGTGCGAGGTTGCCTTTGGCAACAGCGTCCGCATTCCATTCCTCGAGGGTCTTTTCCTCGGCGAGCTTCGGTCCGATGTCGCCTTGCACGCCCGCGCGCTCGAGACGCTCAAGCACGCTTTCCTGTTCGGCGCAGAGCGAGTCCATCGCAGCCTGCGCGGTCTTGGCGCCCGACGACGCATCGCCGATAGCCTGCCACCAGAGCTGGGCGAGCTTCGGATAGTCGGGGACGTTGGTGCCGGTCGGCGACCACTGCAGGCGGGCCGGCGAGCGGTAGAACTCGACGAGACCGCCGAGCTTTGGCGCACGCTCGGTGAAGGACGGGTGGTCGAGCGTCGACTGGCGGATGAAGGTGAGGCCGACATGGCTCTTCTTCACGTCCACGGTCTTGGACGTCACGAACTGCGCATAGAGCCACGCGGCCTTGGCGCGGTCGTCGGGCGTGGACTTCATGAGGGTCCACGAGCCGGCGTCCTGATAGCCGAGCTTCATGCCGTCCTTCCAGTAGACCCCGTGCGGCGACGGAGCGAAACGCCACTTGGGCGTGCCGTCCGCGTTGACCACAGGCAGGCCTTCCTTGACGAAGTCGGCCGTGAAGGCGGTGTAGGTGAACATCTGCTGGGCTATCTCGCCCTGCGATGGCACCGGCCCGGATTCGCCGAACGTCATGCCCTGGGCAGCAGCAGGAGCATACTTCTTCATCCACTCAAGGTACTTCTCGATCGAATAGACCGCTGCGGGTCCGTTCGTGTCGCCGCCGCGCGCCACGCACGAGCCGACGGGCCGGTCGTTCTCGTCGACCTTGATGCCCCATTCGTCGACCGGCTTGCCGTTCGGAATGCCCCGGTCGCCGTTGCCGGCCATCGACAGCCACGCATCGGTGAAGCGCCAGCCCAGCGACGGGTCCTTCTTGCCGTAGTCCATGTGGCCATAGACCTTCTTGCCATCGATCTCGCGGCCGGTGAAGAACTCGGCGATATCCTCATAAGCCGACCAGTTGACCGGAACGCCGAGGTCGTAGCCGTACTTCGCCTTGAATTCGGCCTTGTTCTTCTCGTCGTTGAACCAGTCGTAGCGAAAGAAGTAGAGGTTGGCGAACTGCTGCGTCGGAAGCTGGTAGAGCTTGCCGTCCGGCGCGGTGGTGAAGGACTTGCCGATGAAATCGTCGACGTCAAGTCCGGGGCTGGTGACGTCCTTGCCCTCGTTGGCCATCCAGTCGGTCAGGTTGCGAACCTGCTGGTAGCGCCAGTGGGTGCCGATCAGATCGCTGTCGTTGACGTAGGCGTCATAGATGTTCTCGCCCGACTGCATCTGCGTCTGCAGCTTTTCGACGACGTCGCCTTCACCGATCAGGTCATGCGTGACCTTGATGCCGGTGATGTCCGCGAAGGCCTTGGCAAGAGTCTTGGATTCGTACTCGTGCGTCGTGATGGTTTCCGAGACGACCTTGATCTCCATGCCTGCAAAAGGCTTCGCCGCATCGACGAACCACTGCATCTCGGTTTCCTGGGCCGCGCGGTCCAGCGATGACATGTCGCCGATCTCCGCGTCCAGGAACGCCTTTGCTTCGTCCATTCCCGCATAAGCCTGACCCGCTCCAAGAAGCAGGACCAGGGCGGTCGTTGATGTTAACAGGTTACGTCGCATATCGTTTTCCTCCACTTTCTAGTTTCAAGTGCGATCGAAACGGTCGCCATCACGCGGCCGCTCCAACAGTTTCCCCCTCTAAACGTAGCGGAATACGCCAATTGCGTAGACCACGGAGAGAGCGAGAGCCCACCACAGGTTGGGACCTACTAGTCCCAACCAGGCGAGGTGGATAAAGGCGCTGCCAAGCAGCGAAACAAAGAGGCGGTCGCCGCGCGTCGTCTCGAAGCGCAGGACGCCAACGCGCGGACTTCCGCCCGGCGAAAAGTATTCCCAGACGCCCATCGAAGCGATCACCAATGCGATGACGATGAAGAAAGTCGCGGTCGGCAAAGTCCATGCCATCCAGGCGAAATTCATGCGCGGCGTCCTCCCCTAAACCCGTCCAAGGGCAAAGCCCTTGGCGATGTAATTGCGGACGAACCAGATCACGAGCGCGCCGGGAATGATGGTGAGCACGCCCGCCGCCGCCAGCACGCCCCAGTCGAGCCCCGAGGCGGACACGGTGCGCGTCATGATCGCCGCGATCGGCTTGGCGTCGGTCGTCGTCAGAGTGCGCGCGATCAGGAGCTCGACCCACGAGAACATAAAGCAGAAGAACGCGGCAACCCCGACGCCGGATGCGATCAGCGGCATGAAGATCTTCACGAAGAAGCGCGGGAACGAATAGCCGTCGATATACGCCGTCTCGTCGATTTCCTTTGGCACGCCGGACATGAAGCCTTCAAGGATCCACACCGCCAGCGGCACGTTGAACAGACAATGCGCGAGCGCGACGGCGATATGGGTGTCGATCAGGCCGAAGGCGGAGTAAAGCTGGAAGAAGGGCAGCGCAAACACCGCCGGCGGGGCCATGCGGTTGGTGAGCAGCCAGAAGAACAGGTGCTTGTCGCCGAGGAAGCGGTAGCGAGAGAACGCATAGGCGGCCGGCAGCGCCACAGCGATCGAAATCACCGTGTTCATGACCACATAGATGATCGAGTTGATGTAGCCCTTGTACCAGGACGGATCGGTGAAGATCACCGCATAGTTGCGCAACGTCGGATCCTGGGGCCAGAGCGAGAAATCGCCGAGTATTTCCTGATTTGTCTTGAAGCTCATATTGATGAGCCAGTAGATCGGCAGCATCAGGAAAATGATGTAGATCGTCGGCACCAGCCACCAGAAGCGGGACGCCTCGCCACGCCTGCGCATGGCGCGTGCGACAGCATCCTGTCCAGCGTTGACCGAGCCAGATGTCGTCGATCCGAGATTGCCGGCGCGCGCCACGGCGGAGCTCTGCTTGCCATCCGCCATCTCAGCGCTCCTGCCCGTAGTTCGTCATTACGGTGTAGAACACCCATGACAGAAGCAGCACGATGAGGAAGTACACGATCGACATCGCGGCTGCCTCGCCGAGGTTGAATTCGCCGATGGCAAGCTTGACGAGGTCAATCGACAGGAAGGTCGTGGTGTTGCCCGGGCCGCCGCCGGTCACGACAAAGGGCTCGGTGTAGATCATGAAGGAGTCCATGAAGCGCAGGAGCACCGCGATCAGCAGCACGCGGTTCATCTTCGGCAGTTGGATGTAGCGGAAGATAGCCCAGCGCGAGGCGCCGTCGATCTTGGCGGCCTGGTAGTAGGCGTCCGGAATGGAAACGAGGCCCGCGTAGCAGAGCAGCACGACCAGGCTCGTCCAGTGCCAGACATCCATCATGACGACTGTCACCCACGCATCGAACGGGTCGTTGACGTAGTTGTAGTCGAAGCCAAGGCCAGTCAGCGTATAGCCGAGCAGACCAATGTCCACGCGCCCGAAGACCTGCCAAATCGTGCCGACGACGTTCCACGGGATGAGAAGGGGCAACGCCATCAGGACGAGACAGGTTGGCACGCCCCATCCGGATCGGGGCATGTTTAGCGCGATGAAAATGCCGAGCGGTATCTCGATCGCGAGTATGGTGGCCGAGAAGATCAGGTTGCGGCCCATCGCCTGCCAGAAGCGGTCGGACGAGAGGATATCCTGGTACCAGCTGGTGCCGGCCCAGAAGAAGACGTTGTTTCCGAACGTATCCTGAACGGAATAATTCACGACGGTCATCAGCGGGATGACCGCCGAGAACGCCACCAGCAACAGCACCGGCAGCACCATGAACCAAGCCTTGTTGTTCCAGGTCTTGTTCATCGGCTCAGCCCCCCATCTCGACACGCCAGGAATCGGCGTAGATGTTGATGCCTGCCGGATCGAAGGTGATCCTGGGCTCGCTTGGAATTTCCTCGTTCTCGCCGACAATGGCCGCGATGTCGCGTCCCTCGATACTGGCGCGGACGACCTTGTGCCGGCCGATGTCCTCGACCTTCCTGATCGTCGTGGGCATGCCGGTTGCGCCGAGGCGGACATATTCAGGGCGGATGCCGAGTTCGATCGTGGCCGCGTTTCCGAGTTTCGGCGTGCCCGGCAGATCGATGGTCTGGCCTCCTATTCTGGCGCCGCGCCCCTCGACCGAGACGGGCACGACATTCATGCCCGGCGAACCTATGAAGTATCCGACGAATGTATGCCTGGGCCGCTCGAACAACTCAGCCGGCGTACCGATTTGCACCACCTCGCCTTCATACATGACGACGACATGCTCGGCGAAGGTAAGCGCCTCGGTCTGGTCGTGCGTGACATAGACCATGGTGTAGCCGAACCGCTTGTGCAATTGCTTCAGCTGGGAGCGCAGCACCCACTTCATGTGCGGGTCGATGACTGTAAGTGGCTCGTCGAAAAGGATGGCATTGACGTCATGCCGCACCAGTCCGCGGCCGAGCGAAATCTTCTGCTTCTGGTCCGCCGTGAGGCCCCTTGCCGGGCGTTTCGCCATATCGGCCAGGCCAGTCATCTCCAGCGTCTCGCTGACCCTGCGGTCCACGTCCGCCTCCGGTACCCTCCGGTTGCGCAGGGGGAACGCCAGATTGTCGTAAACCGACATCGTGTCGTAGATGACAGGGAATTGGAACACCTGCGCGATGTTGCGCTCCTGCGTGGAAAGTCTGGTCACATCCCGGCCATTGAAAAGAAGCTCGCCATGCGATGGGTGCAGCAGCCCGGAGATGATGTTGAGCAGCGTGGTCTTGCCGCACCCGGACGGCCCGAGCAGCGCGTAGGCGCCGCCGTCCTCGAATACGTGGTCGACTTCCTTCAGGGCATAGTCCTTGGGCAACTTCGGGTTGGCCCCGTATGCGTGGCGGATGTGGTTGCATTCGATGCGCGCCATCTTCGTGCTCCTACGCAGCCAGCTTGGCACGCGGACCGGCTGATCGGCCGTCGGCGTCGAAAACCATGATGTGCCGCGGATCAATAAAGACCTCGATCTCCTCGTCGGCTTCGAAAGACAGGATGCCGTGCTCCAGCATGACCCAGCGTACATCGGCGAAGTCGAGGTGCACGAAGCTCTCCGAACCGGTGATTTCCGTGACTGAAACCTTGGCCTTGACCGGGACGGCGGACGGCCCTGTGCGCGATAAAGAGAGATGGTGGGGTTGGAAGCCGATCGTGTAACTGGCGTCGGCAATGCCGGCGAGGTCGTCCGGCACAGGGAGGTTAACCCCACCATCAAGCTGGAAGCTCGATCCGATTTTCCTCAACACGATCGTGTTGAGCGGCGGATCGGCGAATGTCTTTGCTGTAACCAGATCGTCCGGCTTTCGGAATACCTCGATCGTCGGGCCGAACTGAGTGACGCGGCCCTCCGAAAGCGTTGCCGTGTTGCCACCCAGAAGCAGCGCCTCCTGCGGTTCGGTCGTGGCGTAGACGAAGATCGTACCGGCCGCCGCGAATATCTTCGGAAGTTCCTCGCGCAGTTCCTCGCGCAGCTTGTAGTCGAGGTTGGCCAGCGGCTCATCGAGCAGCACCAGCGAAGCGTTCTTGACGATGGCGCGAGCCAGTGCCGTGCGCTGCTGCTGGCCTCCCGACAGATTGAGCGGCGTGCGGTCGAGATATGGTGTCAGCCGGAGCAGCGAGGCGGCGCGCTCGACCTCGCGCTCGATCGTCGCCTTGTCTGCCCCGGCCACGCGCAACGGCGAGGCTATATTCTCGAAGACCGTCATCGCCGGATAGTTGATGAACTGCTGATAGACCATGGCGACATTGCGCTTTTGGACCGGAGTTCCGGTGACGTTCACGCCGTCGAGCCAGACGCTTCCATGGGTCGGTACATCGAGCCCGGCCATCAGGCGCATGAGGCTGGTCTTCCCCGAGAGCGTCGGGCCAAGAAGCACGTTCAGCGAACCGTGGCGAAGCGTCAGCGACACGTCGCGGATGTGATCCACGCCGGCGACTGTCTTCGTAACATTTCGCAGTTCGAGCATTCCCGCCTCCTCCCAGGCCGTCGGTCCGGTTCTATTCCGCGGCTGCGATGTGCAGACCCGGCATCCGTCCCTTCATGTATTCGTCGAGTACACCGGCCTCCTCGACGGACATTGTAAGCCCTCGTTTCGTCCGACGCCAAAGCACATCTTCGGCAGTCACCGCCCATTCGTGGTCGATCAGGTAGCGCACCTCGGCTTCATGGAAGTCGGGGCCGAACTTTCTGCCAAGGTCGGCGTAAGACTTGGCAAGGCCAAGCATCGCCTTGGCCCGCGTGCCGTAGAGCCGCGTCAGACGCCGCGCCAACCGCAAGTCGATAAAGGGATAGTCGGACTTCAGCCTGTCAACCTGCGCATCGAAGCCGTTCGCAGGAAACTCTCCACCGGGAAGCTGCGACCCGGCGGTCCAGGACTTTCCCTTCCTGCCTATGAAGTGCTCGATCTTCTCCATCATATGTTCGGCAAGCCGGCGATAAGTGGTGATCTTGCCTCCGAATATGTTGATGACCGGCGGCTCGCCGTGTGGATGATCGACTTTTAGCACATAGTCGCGCGTCGCCTCCTGCGCCTTTGAAGCGCCGTCATCGTAGAGCGGCCGCACGCCCGAATAGGTCCAGACGATCTCCTCAGGCTTCACCGGAACGGCAAAATACTCACTCGCCGCATCGCAAAGATAGCTGATTTCGTCGTCGCTTATGCGCGCTTCGTGAGGATCGCCCGGATAGTCGCGGTCGGTCGTGCCGATCAGCGTGAACTCTTCCTCGTAGGGAATGGCAAAGATGATGCGGCCATCCTTGTTCTGAAAGAAATAGGCGCGCGGGTCGTCGAATTTCTTGCGCACGACGATATGGCTGCCCTGCACCAGACGGACATTGTGTACGTCATTGCGTCCAATGGCTTCCGTCAGAACATGATCGACCCAGGGACCCGAAGCGTTGACGAGAACGCGCGCCCTGACCTGTTCGACGTCGCCGCTGCGCAGATCCGCGACGCCGACGGTCCAGGCCCCATTCTCGCGCCTTGCGCTGACGACCTTGGCGCGCGTCCGAATGATGGCGCCCCTGTCGGCGGCGTCGCGTGCATTGAGAACGACCAGCCGTGCATCGTTCACCCATCCGTCGGAATATTCGAATGCCTTGTGGAAGATGGGCTTCAGCGGTTTGCCGGCCGGGTCCGTACGCATGTCGAGTGTCCGAGTGGCAGGCAACATCTTGCGGCCTCCGATATGGTCGTAGAGAAAGAGACCAAGCCGCACGAGCCATGCGGGTCTCGGGCTGTCCTTGGCGTAGGGCAGGACGAAACGCATCGGCCAGATGATGTGTGGAGCCATCCTCCACAATACTTCGCGCTCCATGAGCGATTCACGCACGAGCCTAAACTCGTAAAATTCAAGGTAGCGCAGCCCGCCGTGGATGAGCTTGGTCGAGTAGGACGAGGTGCCACTTCCGAGATCGCTCATCTCGGCGAGATAGACGGAATACCCGCGGCCAGCGGCGTCACGGGCTATGCCGCAGCCGTTGATGCCGCCACCGATGACGAAAACGTCATGGATCGGGATTTCGTCCAACCTTCCTCCCGAGCTTTCGCACTGCAGCATTCTCTGCTTCTAACGAAAGCGCAGTCGGATTATTTCGAAATCATAACGAATGTCAAACGAAAATGACGATTGGACAATTCAAGCCGAGGTTTCCAGCAGATTGACCTCGGACTCGCGGCAGATCGCGCGGATTGCGGGCAGTTCGCAACGGTCGGTAATGAAGGTGTCGACCTGGCTCAGATGCCCTATCCGGACAGGCGCGGTGCGCTCGAACTTGGTCGCATCCGCAACGAGAACGACGTGACGCGCGTTTGCGATGATCGCTTGCGCAACCCTGACCTCCCGAAAATCGAAATCAAGCAAAGCGCCATCGTGATCGATGGCGGACGCACCGATGACCGCATAGTCGACCTTGAACTGCTTGATGAAGTCGACAGCGGCCTCGCCTACCACGCCACCGTCCGAGCCACGCACCACGCCTCCCGCGATCACGACCTCGATTGAGGGATAGACACGCATCCTGTTGGCGACATTGATATTGTTGGTGATTACCATAAGACCGTCATGGTCCAGAAGAGCCTTGCTGACGGCCTCCGTCGTCGTGCCTATATTGATGAAAAGGGAAGCATGGTCGGGGATCAGCCGCGCCGCAGCGGCGCCAATCGCGTCCTTTTCGTCCGCCGCGATCTTGCGGCGCGCCTCGTATTCGACATTCTCGATGCCCGACGGAAAAAGCGCGCCGCCGTGTGTGCGCGTTAGCAGGCGCTGCTCGCACAAGTCGTTGAGATCCTTACGGATTGTTTGTGGAGTGACGGCGAAATGCTGGGCAAGTTCGTCCACAAGGACACGCCCGTTGTCTTTCGCCATCTGGATGATTTCGTCATGACGCCGCGAAAGGAACATAGCTCTCCTCCTGCTTTCGTTTTTACCACAATCGAGAAAAAACGAAAGTCAACAAGTATTGGCAGCCATTTAAAAGAAAATCATCGCTAACGAAACGCGTCGTCATCAGCTGCCAGCGGTTAGCCGCGCAGCGATGCCCGTGATTACATCAAACGCCATGTCGACGTCGGCCTCGGCGGTTTCGAACTGTCCAACCTGGAAGCGTATTGCCATGCGGCCGTCAACACGCGTTTGGGTCAGATAGACTCGCCCGTCGTCGTTGATCGCACCGATGAGCGCCAGGTTATGCTCGTCCATTTGCTGCTCCTCGCAAGCCTGGTGACGGAAGGTGAACAGCGACAACATCGGTTCGGTCACGATCTCGAACCCCGGCACCTCCGCCAATCGCGAAGCGATCCTTTCGCTCCATCTGACGTGATTGCGGATCATCTCGCGAAGACCCTCAAGCCCGTGCGCGCGCAACAGGAACCAAAGCTTGAGCGCGCGGAAGCGACGGCCGAGCGGGACCGTCCATTCGGAATAGTTGACTATGCCGTCGGCACCTTGGGTTTTCAGATATTCGGGCTTGATTGCCAGTGTCCGGATGAGGCTTCCGGGGTCGCGGATAAAATGGATCGAGCAGTCGAACTGCGCGCCGAGCCACTTGTGCGGGTTGAAGACGACCGAATCCGCAGCCTCGACGCCGGACCAGAAATGCCGGAACTCAGGGCAGATCATCGCCGATCCGGCCCAGGCCGCGTCGACGTGCAGGTAAAGCCCCTGTCTTGCTGCGATGGCTGCCACGGCCGCGATGTCGTCGGTGCCCCCGACACTGGTTCCGCCGACGCATGCGATGACACCCGCCGGAAGAAAGCCCGCGGCGCGATCCACCTCGATGGCAGCCTCGAGCGCTTCCGGCACCATCGATCGCCACCGTCCACCGGTCGGTACGCGCACCAGATTCTCCTCGCCGATGCCGGAAACCCAGATCGCCCGGTCGACCGACGTGTGCACCTGGTCGGATGAATAGACGCGCAGCCGCGGCTGGCCCGAAAGGCCGGTGCGGTTGCCCGTCCATTCGAGCGCGCGCTCACGCATCACCAGCACGGCCGACAAGGTCGCCGACGAAGCGGAGTCCTGGATCACGCCGGAAAAGCCATCCGGCAGGCCGAGCGCCTGGCGCAGCCAGTCGATGACCCTCGTCTCAAGTTCGGTAGCGGCCGGCGATGTCTGCCAGAGCATGCATTGTGCAGCCATTGCGCTGACCAGATACTCAGCTACAACCGAAGCGGGCGCCGCGTTGGCGGGAAAATAGGCGAAGAAGCGCGGATGTTGCCAGTGCGTCATGCCCGGCACAATGTGCCGCTCGAAGTCCGCGAAGATCGTTTCCATGGCTTCCGGCGCCTCGGGCGGCCAAGGCGCGACCCGCGCCGCGACGTCCCCTGGCAGCGTCTTCGCGCGGACGGGCCGGTCGCGAAGCGTCCTGCGATAGTCCGCGCCCCATTCGGCGGCGCGGTGCGACCACTTTCGAAACTCTTCGCTATCCATCTGGCCCTCCCCGGCGGCACCTTGCCTGCAGCGATATCGGAAGGCTCAAGTGTCTTAACGCTCAGCTTTCCGGGAATTCTGGCAGCGCCTTGAATGCCTGCTTCAGCGCATTCGACCATCCGTCCGAAATTGTCCGGTAGTAGGGGTCGTCCTGCGCGATGCGCTTCTTCAGCCCCACCTTGAAGCTGTCCTTTTCATAGAAAAGAAGGTCGAGGGGCAGTCCGACCGACAGATTGGACTTGAGGGTGGAATCGAAGGATACGAGCAGCAACTTCACGGTCTCGGCAAAGCTCATCGCCTTGTCGTAGGCGCGCACGATGATCGGCTTGCCGTATTTCGTTTCGCCGACCTGGAAAAATGGCGTGTCATCGCTGGATTCGATGAAGTTGCCTTCCGGGTAGATCATGAAAAGCCTGGGCTCGGTGCCCCTGATCTGGCCGCCGAGGATAAACGACGCGTTGAAGTAGCTATCCGCCTTCTGCCCGACCGGAGCGGAATTGGCGATGACCTCCTTCACCACGCCGCCGACGAGCCGGGCAGTCTGGTACATGGAAGGCATTTCGAGCAGCGTCGGCGCGCGTTCGGCGACGGCCTTCGTGCGTTCGTCGAGCATACTGATCACCGACTGTGTGGTCGCCAGATTGCCAGCCGACATAAGCACGATGACGCGCTCGCCCGGCTCTTCCCAGACATGCATCTTGCGGAAGGTGGATATGGAATCGATGCCTGCGTTGGTGCGCGTGTCCGACATGAACACGAGCCCCCGGTCGATTTTCAATCCGACGCAATATGTCATGGAATCAGGCCCGGCCCTCAGGATCCGTGAACCGGATTACTGCTCCACCGTGACCGAGACGGCAAGCTGTTCTTCCGCCAGTCCAAGGCGAATCCCCGACACCGGCATCGCATCGCGATAGTCGCGCCCGACTGCCATGCGGACATAACGCTCATCCGGCGATATCCCGTTCGATGCGTCGAAGGATACCCAGCCGAGGCCGGGAACATGCGCTTCCGCCCAGGCATGGCTCGCCGCCTGGTCGATCGTGTCGTTCATCATCAGATAGCCGCTCACGTAGCGCGCCGGGAACCCGAGGACCCGTGCCGAGGCGACGAAGATATGCGTGTGATCCTGGCAGACGCCGGAACCCTGTGCCAGCGAGTCCTCCGCGACGGTGCCCGCATGCGTTGCTCCCTGCGTGTAGGTCACTCGAACGCCGATGACATGCATGAGGCGGTGCAGGCGGTCCAGTTCGGTGCCCTCGCCGATCGACGCGGCGAGTTCCTGGATGGCATCTCCGGGTTTCGTGAGCGTCGTCTGCTGCTGGAAAAGCCACAGCGGCGCGAAGCCCCTGTGTTCGCCGACAACGCCGGCGGTGTCGAATGTCTCCACCTCGCCCCAGGCATCGATGCCTATTGCCGTGGCGTCATGGAGGATGCTGACCAGCCGCGTGTCATTCTCGAAATGATCGACGAAGCGCACTTCCTCCTTGGCGCCCTCGACCTTGATGTACCAGCTGTGGATCGTCTGCGTCTTGCCGCCGCGCGGCACCAGCCGCAGCCGCTGCAGCGCGTACTGGACCGGAGCGTCGTAGCGGTACTCGGTTCGGTGGGAGATTTTGAGCCGCATGTCCGCCCCCTTCAGTGGAAGCGATAATTGGCCGCGACTTCTTCGCCGAGCCGGTTGTTGTCATGGATGAAATCGGTCAGGAACTCGTGTAGGCCCTCGTCGAAGATCTGCTTGATCGAGCTGGTGCGCAGTTTCTTGAGAGTGTCTTCGACGACCTGATGGCAGGGCAGTCGCTGACCGTAGTCCTCCTCGCGGAACCGCAGATGTTCCGCAAGGAAGCGATAGCAGAAGGTCAGCGAGCGCGGCATGCGCCCGTTGAGGATCAGATAGTCCGCGATATTGGTCGGCTTGTATTCCGCGTCATACACCCAACGGTAAGAACGATGCGCCGAAACCGAGCGCAGGATCGACTCCCACTGGTAGTTGTCGAGCGTCGAACCCACCCACGAAACCGACGGCAGCAGGACATAATATTTTACGTCGAGAATGCGCGCCGTGTTGTCCGCGCGCTCGACATAGGTTCCTATCTGCGCGAAGTCGAAGATCTCGTTGCGCAGCATCGTGCCGTAGAAGCAGCCCCTGATCAGCGCCGTCTCGCGCTTGATTGCGTCTAGCACCTTGGGCAGTTCCCGATCGTCGATCGGCGTTGCCAGAATGCGCTTCAGTGCCATCCACGCCTCGTTTATGGCTTCCCAGGTCTCGCGGGTCAGCGCGGTTCGCACCATGCGTGCGTTGAAGCGTGCTGTCTCCATCGACGAAAGTGCGCTCGACGGATTTGTCGTGTCGCGGATCAGGTAGTCCGACACGGATTCGGAAGTGTAGTCGCTGTATTTCGCACCGAAGCCATGGTCTGCCCCGGCTGAGAGGACCACCGACCTCCATTCCTCACCGGCGTCCTGGGTACGCGTCAGCGCCATCCGCAGCCCGGCATCAACCAGGCGGGCCATGTTTTCCGCCCGCTCGATATAGCGGTTCATCCAGTAGAGACCGTTCGCGACACGCCCAAGAAGCATTCAGTGTCCGTTCTTCATGTCAATCATCCAGCACCCATGTATCCTTCGTCCCGCCCCCTTGCGAGGAGTTCACCACCAGCGATCCCTCCTTCAAGGCGACGCGGGTCAATCCGCCCGGCACGATCTGGATTCGGTCCGAAACCAGCACGAATGGCCTGAGATCGACATGGCGCGGCGCCAGGCCCGCTTCGGTGAGGATAGGACAGGTCGACAGCGAGAGCGTCGGTTGGGCGATATAGTTCGAAGGATTGGCGGCGAGCTTCCTGGAGAAGGTTTCGCGCTCCTTCCTGGTCGACGTGGGTCCCACCAGCATGCCGTAGCCGCCGGAACCGTGGACTTCCTTGACCACGAGGTCTGCAAGGTTTTCCTGCACGTATTTCAGGCTATCCGGCTCGGAACAGCGCCACGTGCTGATATTGTCCAGGATTGCCTTGCGGCCGGTGTAGAATTCAATGATCTCCGGCATATAGGAGTAGATCGCCTTGTCGTCGGCAATGCCAGTGCCGGGAGCGTTGGCGATCGTGATGTTGCCGGCGCGATAGACATCCATGATGCCGGGAACGCCGAGCGCGGAATCCGGGCGGAAGGTCAGCGGATCGAGGAATGCGTCGTCCACCCGCCGGTACAGCACGTCGATCTGCTTGTAGCCCTCGGTCGTGCGCATCGCCACGTGGCCGTCGATGACGCGCAGATCGTGTCCCTCGACCAGTTCGATGCCCATCTGGTCGGCAAGGAAAGCGTGCTCGAAATAGGCCGAGTTGTAGCTTCCCGGCGTCAGCACGGCGAGCGTCGGCGTCGTTCGCAGGTTTTCGGGGCGCACCGCCGCCAGCGACTGGCGCAGCAACTGCGGATAGTTCTCGACCGGCCGCACCCTGACCTTCTGGAACAGCTCCGGGAAGAGCTGCATCATGGTCTCGCGGTTCTCGAGCATGTAGGAGACGCCTGAGGGCGTGCGGGCATTGTCCTCAAGCACGAAAAACTCGTCCTCGCCCGTCCGCACGATGTCGACGCCGATGATATGGGTATAGACGCCGGCCGGCGGTCGAACGCCGATCATCTCGGGCAGGAAGGCTTCGTTGTCGGCGATAAGCGCCTTCGGCACGCGGCCGGCGCGCAGGATCTCCTGCCGGTGGTAGATGTCGTCGAGAAAGGCGTTGAGCGCCTGCACGCGTTGCTCGATGCCCTGCGTCAGGCGCCGCCACTCGTTGCCCGAAATGATGCGCGGAACGATGTCAAAGGGGATCAGCCGTTCAGCGGCCTCTTCCTCGCCATAGACGGCAAAGGTGATGCCGGTCTTGCGGAAAACGCGCTCGGCATCGCGCATCTTCTCGGTCAGCCTGGCCGGGTCCTGCTGCTTCAGCCAGCGGTCGTAGGCGGCATAAGAATGTCGAAGACCGGACTTTTCCGGCAGCATTTCGTCGAACGCAACCAAGCGCATACTCCCCTGTGCCACCATTTGAAAATGCGTCGCGGCTGAAAAGCAAGCGCAATCGCCGAAATCGGCCTAGACTTTGGTCAATCCGGCGAATCTGCCGAAAATGAGAGCATTCAATCCCGGCTTTGCGTCGGACTTTGCACAACTCCGGTGCAAGACCGGAAGAACCAGCAGGGGAATCGCATGTTCGTTCAATTTCGAAGGCGATGAAACCGCGACGCTCTCTCGAGCGTAAAGGGGAATAGCAGCACTTCACCTCTCAATCTGGAGACAGGCATGCGTGCAATCCGTGTATTTTTTCTCATGGCCACCTTACTCGCACCGCCGGCAGCCCTTGCGGGCGACGCGGAAGTGAGGGCGGCACAAGGCACAGTAGACGCGCAACTCAAGGCGCTAAGGGCCGGCGACGGTGCGCTCGCCTATTCCTATGCGGCGCCGACTATCCAGCGCATCTTCCCGACAGCCGAGATCTTCATGGGCATGGTCGAGAGCGCCTACCAGCCGGTGCGCAACCCCAGGAACTACGCCTTCGGCAAATCCGAGGAGATGGGCGGCGGCAAGATCGCCCAGCAGGTCCTCCTCACCGGTCCCGACGGCAAGGAATACGAAGCGCTCTACACGCTGGAGCTCCAGCCCGACGGCGTCTGGCGCATCACCGGCGTGAGCCTCAAGGCGTCGAACGCGCTGAGCACCTGACCTCACACTTCAAAGCGGCGGCAGGTCGCCCCTCGCCCAGCCTTCGGTCATCTCGGCAGCGCGGTCCGCAAAAGCCTGCGCTTCGATCGCGTCACGAATGTCCTGCATGAGCCGCTGGTAATAGGCGAGGTTGTTCCATGTCAGCAGCATGGCGCCGAGCGCCTCCTGGGACTTCACGAGGTGGTGCAGGTAGGCGCGCGAATAATCCCGCGCGGCAGGGCAGTCGCTCTCTTCGTCGAGAGGCCGCGGATCGTCGGCATGGCGCGCGTTGCGCAGATTGACCTTGCCGCGCCTGGTATAGGCCAGGCCGTGACGCCCGGCTCTCGTCGGCATCACGCAGTCAAACATGTCGATGCCGCGCGCGACCGATTTCAGGATGTCATCGGGAGTACCCACGCCCATCAGGTAGCGCGGCTTTTCGGTCGGCAACTCCGGACAGGTGATGTCGAGCATGTCGAGCATCACCGCCTGCGGCTCGCCGACCGCAAGGCCGCCGACTGCGTGACCTTTCAGGTCCATCGCCTTCAGCGCCTGCGCGGAGCGCACGCGGAGCGCCGCAGTATCGCCGCCCTGCACGATGCCGAACATCGCCTTGCCTTTTTGCTCGCCGAAGGCTGTCTTGCAGCGCTCGGCCCAGCGCAGCGACAGCTCCATCGCGCGCTCGATTTCATCCGGCTTCGAGGGCAGCGCCACGCATTCGTCGAGCTGCATCTGGATGTCGGAATCGAGCAGGCCTTGTATCTCGATCGACCGTTCCGGTGTCATCTCGTAGGCCGCGCCATCGATGTGCGACCGGAAGGTCACGCCTTTTTCCGTCAGTTTCCTGAGTTGCGACAGCGACATGACCTGGAATCCGCCGCTGTCCGTCAGGATCGGATGCGGCCAGCGCGCGAATTCATGCAGGCCGCCAAGCCGCGCGACGCGCTCCGCGCCCGGCCTCAGCATCAGATGATAGGTGTTGCCGAGGATGATGTCCGAGCCGAGGTCGCGGACCTGGTCGAGATACATCGCCTTGACGGTGCCGGCAGTACCGACCGGCATGAAGGCCGGCGTGCGCACCGTGCCGCGCGGCATCGACACCTCGCCGCGCCGCGCCTTGCCGTCGGTGGTTAGGAGGCGGAAGGAAAAGTCGTCAGTCATGGAATATCCGCCCGGAACAGCAAACTACCGTCGCCGTAGGAATAGAACCTGTAGCCGCTTGCGATGGCGTACGCATAGGCAGCCTGCATGCGCTCCAGCCCGGAAAAAGCCGTGACAAGCATGAACAGTGTCGAGCGCGGCAGGTGAAAATTCGTGATCAGCGCGTCGGCGATACGGAAGCGGTAGCCCGGCGTGATGAAAATGTCGGTCGCCCCGGACCATTCCGCCAGATGTCCGTCAGCTGCCGCAGCGCTTTCGAGCAGCCTCAGCGACGTGGTGCCCACGCAGACGACCCGGCTGCCTCGTGCCTTCGCCGCGTTGATGGCGGCTGCCGTCTCGGCCGAGACATGGCCGGTTTCGGCGTGCATCTTGTGGTCGGCCGTATCGTCGGCCTTCACCGGCAGGAACGTCCCTGCCCCGACATGCAGCGTCACGAAATGCCGTTCGACGCCACGCGCATCGAGCGCGGCAAAAAGTTCCGGCGTGAAATGCAACCCGGCGGTCGGCGCGGCGACCGCGCCTTCGTCCCTTGCATAGATCGTCTGGTAGTCGGCCCGGTCGCGCTCGTCCTCCGGCCGCTTCGAGGCAATGTAGGGCGGCAGCGGGATATGGCCGACGGCGTGCAGCGCCTCATCGAGGAAGGGACCAGCGAGGTCGAAGGCAAGCAAGACTTCACCGCCCTCGCGCTTCTCGGCAACAGTCGCGTCGAGCGTGCCGAGGAAGCAGGAGTCCTGGTCATGGCCGAAATGGATGCGGTCACCGGCGGCAACGCGCTTGCCCGGCCTCACGAACGCAAGCCAGCGGTCGGATGCGACGCGCATGTGCAGCGTCGCATCGATCTCGGCCGAAGCATCGCCGCGTCGCCGAATGCCGGAAAGCTGCGCGGGGATGACCTTGGTGTCGTTGAAGACGAGGACATCGCCGGGCTCGAGCAGCGACGGGAGATCGCGGACGATGCGATCCTGGAACGGTCCACCGGGTCGGACCAGAAGCAGCTTCGCCGCATCGCGCGGGCTGGCCGGACGCAATGCGATGCGGTCGTCAGGAAGGTCGAAGTCGAAAAGGTCTACGCGCATCGCACTAAGTGAGGCGGATGAGCGCCGCTCCCGCCATCAGCAGGACGGCGCCCGCGACGCGGCCAAGCGAGATTTCGCGGACGGCCATTCCAAGGAACCCGATCCTGTCCATCAGCATCCCGGCAATCAGTTGCCCGGCCACGATCAGGGCCATGAGCGCGGCCGCGCCGATGCGCGGGATAAGCAGCGTGGAGATGGTGACGTAGGAGGCGCCGAGCACACCGCCGCAGACGAAAAGCCAGGGAGCAGGCGCCTTCCAGTCGAGCGATATCCCCTGCACTCGAGTCATGACGAGCGTTGCAATGGCAAGCACGACGGCGCCGGAGAAGAAGGAGAAGGCCGCCGCAGCCACCGGCAGGCCGAGGCCGCGCGCGAGCTGCGAGTTGATCGGCGCCTGCACGGCGATGAACGCGCCGGACAGGATGCCGAGCAGCGACCAGAACATCCCTATCATGCGCGGCAGCTCCCGCTCCGGCGGCCGCCTACTTGACGTCGGCCGCGACCTTCATTGAAACGATCTTGTCTGGATCCTGCACGGGTTCGCCGCGCTTGATCTTGTCGACATTCTCCATGCCTTCGATGACCTGGCCCCAGACCGTATACTGCCGGTTGAGGAATCCCGCGTCGTCGAAGCAGATGAAGAACTGCGAGTTCGCCGAGTTAGGGTTTTGCGCCCGCGCCATCGAGCAGGTGCCGCGGCCGTGGCTGGCGTTGGAAAACTCGGCCTTCAGGTCCGGCTTGTCGGAACCGCCCATGCCGGCGCGAGCTGGGTTGAAGTCCTTGCCGCCCGACTTTCCGAACTTCACGTCGCCCGTCTGCGCCATGAACCCGTCGATCACGCGGTGGAACACGACGCCGTCATAGGCGCCTGCGCGGGCCAGTTCCTTGATGCGGCCGACATGGCCCGGAGCCAGGTCGGGAAACATCTCGATGACGACCTTGCCCTTGGTCGTCTCGATGATCAGTGCGTTCTCGCGGTCCTTGATATCGGCCATTTGGGAGATCCTTTCCTTGAACCTAGTTGCCGTCCGCCGCGACACTCACCTTGATCATGCGGTCGGGGTCGCTGACTGAGCCGTTGTTTGCTTCATCGCCCTTCTTGAGGTCGTCGATCAGGTCCATGCCCTTCTCGACATTGCCGACGACCGTGTACTGGCCGTTGAGAAAGCCGGCATCGCCGAAGCAGATGAAGAACTGCGAATTCGCTGAGTTCGGATCCTGGGCGCGCGCCATGCCGATGGTGCCGCGCACGAAGGGCTCCTTCGAGAATTCCGCCGGCAGATCGGGCTTGCTGGAGCTGCCCATGCCGGCCGCGCTGGCGTCGTAGCCGTCGTTGAGGTCGCCAAACTGGACGTCGCCGGTCTGCGCCATGAACCCGTCGATCACCCGATGAAAGGCGACGTTGTCATAGGCGCCTTCGCGGGCCAGTTCCTTGATTCGCGCGACATGTTCCGGTGCGAGGTCGGGCCTGAGCGCAATCGTCACATCACCGTTCTTCAGCGTGACGATCAGCGTGTTCTCGGGGTCGGCGGCATGGGCGAGTTGCGACATCATCAACGTGGCGGCCATGACGCACGCCGAAGCGAGCATTTTCAGCATGAATTTTCTCCTGGACCTTATTTTCCGGATTTGAACTTGGCCTTGAGCGGCTGAACGACCGCCTTTGGCACGAAGGGCCTTATATCGCCACCCATCGACGCAATCTGGCGCACGAGTGTGGCGGTAATGGTTCGGACGGACGGGCTTGCCGGTAGGAAAACCGTCTGCAATTCCGGCGCCATCGTCTCGTTCATGCCGGCCATCTGCATTTCGTAGTCGAGATCGGTACCGTCGCGCAGTCCACGGATCATGATCGAGGCGCCGTACTTCCTGGCGGCATCGATCACCAGCCCGTCGAAGGATACGACCTTGATGCGCCTTGCATCCTTGCCGAATTCCTGTGCCGCGACGGTCTCGATCAGCGACACGCGCTCATCGAAGCTGAAAAGAGGTTGCTTGCCGGGATGGATGCCAATGGCGGCGAAGATCGAGTCGGCAACCGCCAGCGACGCCTTGATGACATCAAGATGCCCGTTGGTGAGCGGGTCGAAGGAGCCTGCATAGATGGCGTGGCGGCGTGTCATGCGCGTGCTTCTAGCGGTGGTGGCGGGCAAACGCAAACCCACATGAATGCTTGATGAACAAGGGCGTCAGGCACGGTTCAATGCAGGCTCACTACTCTGTGGGCATACTTTTTGGAAACCAAAATCTCCAAAGCGCGTTGCTATGCAACAGGAGATGCAAGAGGTTCAGTCATGATCATCTATATGCTCGCCGCCGCAATGACCGTCGCCATGCTGATCGCAACCGCTTTCGGATTGCATCAGGAAACCGAGCGGATGCGCCTCAAGGAAAAGCAGGTCAAACGAGACGGTTTCGGCTGGCGCTGAGGCGCTGCCGACAGGAACGACTGTTACAGGTCGCTGTCCTCAGCAGGAGTTGTCGGTAGCGCGTCTGGGACCACGACTTCGACACTTTCTTCGCCTTCCGGCTCCGAGATGCGCTCGACCGAGACGACTTTCTCCCCATCGGCGGTATGGAAGATCGTTACGCCCTTGGTCGCACGGCTCGCGATCCTGATCCCCGCGACCGGCACGCGGATCACTGTTCCACCGTCCGATACCAGCATGATCTGATCGTCGTTGCCGACCGGGAAAGCAGCGATAAGCGGGCCGATCTCGTCGACCTTTGAAGGATCGGTCGCCCGAATTCCCTTTCCACCACGACCGATGACCCGGAAATCGTAAGACGAAGAACGCTTTCCGTAGCCGTATTCCGTGACCGTGAGCACGAACTGTTCGTGCGCCTTGAGGAATTGATACCGTTCATCCGACAAATCGGCCGCCTCAACGACTTCCTCGTTGGTGAGCGCGACATCCTCGACGTTTTCGTCTTCCGCCAAGGCGGAGCGGCGCTCCGCCGTGGCTCGGCTGAGATAGGCGGCGCGCTCGGCCGGCGTCGCCTCGACGTGCTCCAGGATGGTCATGGAGATCGCGCGATTGCTATCGCCGAGCCTGATTCCGTGAACACCTTGCGAGCCGCGGCTCATGAATACTCGAACGTCGGTCACAGGGAATCGGACGCAGAGTCCTGAATCGGCCGTCAGCAGGACGTCGTCGTTATCCGTGCAGGTTTCGACCGCGAGGATAGCGTCGCCTTCCTCATCGAACTTCATGGCAATCTTGCCGTTGCGCTTCACGTCGGCAAAGTCGGAAAGCTTGTTGCGCCGCACGGTGCCTCGCGTCGTCGAGAACATCACGTCCAGTCTGTCCCATTCCGTCTCATCGGGCAGCGGCAGGATCGCCGTAATGCGATCGCCTTCTTCGAGCGGCAGCATGTTGCGCAGGAATTTGCCGCGCGACTGCGGGCTCCCGATGGGAAGGCGCCAGACCTTTTCCTTGTAGACGATGCCGCGCGAGGAGAAGAACAGGATCGGCGTGTGCGTGTTGGCGACAAAGAGCCGCGTCAGAAAATCCTCTTCCTTGGTCGCCATGCCGGAGCGACCCTTGCCGCCGCGCGCCTGTGCGCGATAGACCGACAGCGGAACGCGCTTGATGTAGCCTTCATGCGTGACGGTGACGACCATGTCCTCGCGTGGGATAAGGTCCTCGTCCTCCATATACGTTCCGCCGTCGGTCAGTTCGGTACGGCGCGGCGTGCCGAACTCGTCGCGAACCGCGGCAAGCTCGTCCTTGACGATCTTCTGGATGCGCGCGCGGGACGACAGGATTTCGAGGAAATCCTTGATCTCCTCGCCGATCTTGCCCAGTTCGTCGCCGATTTCATCTCGGCCAAGCGCCGTCAGCCTGGACAGCTGCAGCGCCAGGATAGCGCGCGCCTGCTCCTCGGAGAGGTTGTAGGTGCCGTCATCGTTGATCCGGTGACGCGGGTCGTCGATCAGCAGGATCAACGATTCCACGTCGCCGGCCGGCCAGCGCCGCTCCATCAACTGCTCGCGCGCCGTCTGAGGGTCGCGCGCCTGGCGGATCACCCGGATGACTTCGTCTATGTTGGCGACCGCGATCGCCAGGCCGACCAGGACATGGGCCCGATCGCGCGCCTTGCGCAGCAGGAACTTCGTGCGCCGGCTAATCACCTCCTCGCGGAAGGCAACGAAAGCCTTCAGCATGTCGATCAGCGTCATCACTTCCGGCTTGCCGCCGTTCAGCGCGACCACATTGGCCCCGAAGGACGTCTGCAGCGGCGTGTACCGGTAGAGCTGGTTGAGGATGACTTCTGCGTTGGCGTCCTTCTTCAGCTCGATAACGACGCGGTAGCCCTGCCGGTCGCTCTCGTCGCGGATGTCGGAGATGCCTTCGACGCGCTTGTCGCGCACCAGTTCGGCCATCTTCTCGATCATAGATGACTTGTTCACCTGATACGGGATCTCGGTGACTATGATCGCTTCGCGGTCGTTGCGGATGTCCTCGAAATGCACCTTGCCGCGCATCATGATCGAGCCGCGGCCGGTCGAATAGGCGTTGTAGATGCCGGACCTGCCGAGCACGATGCCGCCGGTCGGGAAATCGGGACCCGGAATGATCTCCATGAGATCGGTCAGGTCGATCGCCGGATTGTCTATGATGGCGATCGCGCCGTTGCAGACCTCGGTCAGGTTGTGAGGCGGGATGTTGGTCGCCATGCCGACGGCGATACCGCCGGACCCGTTGACCAGCAGGTTCGGGAACCGAGCCGGCAGAACCTTGGGCTCGCTGTCGGTGCCGTCATAGTTTTCCTGGAAATCGACGGTGTCCTTGTCGATGTCCTCAAGCAGTTCATGGGCGACCTTGGTCAGGCGCGCCTCGGTGTAGCGCATCGCCGCCGGCGGATCGCCGTCGATCGAACCGTAGTTGCCCTGGCCGTCGATAAGCGGAACCCGAAGCGACCAGTCCTGCGCCATGCGCACCAAGGCGTCATAGATCGAGGCATCGCCGTGCGGATGGTATTTGCCCATCACGTCGGCGACCGGCCGCGCCGACTTCACGTATTTGCGGTTCCAGTGGTAGCCGCTCTCATGCGCGGCGTAGAGAATGCGGCGGTGTACCGGCTTCAGCCCGTCACGCACATCGGGAAGCGCGCGCGACACGATCACGCTCATGGCGTAATCGAGATAGGAGCGCTGCATCTCCTCGACGATGGAGATCGGCTCTATGTCGGAGGGGCCGGACGGGCCGGATGGTGTTTTATGGTCGTTCAAATCGGTTCACACAAATCGGGAATCAGGCCCTCCTTATATAGGAAGCGCCGGCAATTCTCCAACGCGCCGCGAGGTTATCCAGCGCTGGTTTTGCCTAGAAATTTCAAGTGGATATGCCGAAATTCCGTGACCTCGCGTCAGCTTCGGCAGCCGACGCGTGGCCGGCACTGGCAGGTCATTGCGGTGTGAAACGGCAACGGTCGGGCTGGCGCCCGACCGGCCGGCGCGATAGCCTGTGCCCGAGGGGACCGGCAATGCCGAATTACGACAGTGTTTTCAATGCCTTCCTGACCATCCTGGTGACCATCGATCCACCCGGCCTGGCGCCGCTTTTCCTTGCGGTCACCCGGGGCATGAATCGCAGCGAGCGCACCCAGGTCTCCATTCGGGCCTCGCTTATCGCGTTCTGCGTCATGGCCGTCTTCGCGATCGCAGGCGCGTCAATCCTGTCGGTCTTCGGCATCACCCTGCCAGCCTTCCGTGTCGCTGGCGGCTTCCTGCTCTTCTACATCGCCTTCGAGATGATTTTCGAGAAGCGCCAGGACAGGAAGGAAAAGACCGCCGACGTGGCGATCACCAAGGACCTGATCCACAACATCGCGGCCTTCCCTCTCGCAATCCCGCTGATCGCGGGGCCGGGCGCCATTTCAGCAACCGTGCTGCTTTCCGGCACATTCCAGGGCCCGGTCGCCAAGGCCGCGCTGGTCGGGATCATCGCGGCATGCCTGGGGCTGACCTACCTGGTTTTCCTGCTTTCCGAGCGCATCGACCGCATCCTGGGCGAAACCGGCCGCTCGATCCTGACGCGCCTGCTCGGCGTGCTGCTTGCCGCGCTGGCAGTCCAGTTCGTCGCTGACGGCATCCGCGCGTTGATGGCGGAATAGAGCGGTCAGCCGACCGGCTGTTGCACGCGCTGCATGGCCCCGATGATGGCTTCGGCAGTCGAACGAGGCTCGGATCCCACTGTGACTTTGAAAGTCGGCACCGAGGAAGCTAGGCCCGCAAGGCCTGCAAATCTCCGGCGATGGGACGCGAGCAGCCCGGTCTTTCCCGTGCGCACGTTGTCGGCGGCAAGAGATACCAGTGTGTCGGTCTGGCTGATGGGCTCGGCCCGGCTCCGCACGACATCCCCACGTTCCAGAAGGAAAACCCCGCTTACCGGTCGCCGTGCAATCGTCTCGACGCGAATGTGCCCTGCCAGGTCAGCGCTCGCGACGGCACGTTCGTCCTCGTCATTCCAAACGCCCTTCAGGTAGGGCGTCACCCAAGGTAACAACTCCGCAGTTTTGCGGTGAACCTTGAGATCGCGCGGCAGGCCCCAGCCTGAAACCGAGCTTCCATCCTGCCTGATCACCATCGAATCGTCGGAACACAGCCCGAAACCCTCTTCGGCCAAAGCCAGCGACGTGGTCGTCTTGCCCGTGCCGCTGCGCGCGAAGACAAGCACCTGCCGATCGCTGCCCGGCAGGGTCAACCCGGCCGAATGCAGAAGAAACTGGCCGGATGCATCGATGGCCGCGTCGATCGCCAGCATGCCGGCAGTGGCGCTCAATCGGGAAATGCTCTCAGGCGCGACAACCATGTCGGCGGTCTTCCGTTCCGGGTAGAGCGCAAGCGAAATATGATCGGGGAACAAGAGATGCATGTCGCCGCCATCGTCGGCGTAAAGGCAGTCGCCTTCCCAGGCGATCTTTCCTTCATAGACCACGGTGGCCGTGCCAGGGATCGCCGCAGGCGTGCCTTCCCACAGGCGCAATGTGAAAGCCGGGTCCGCGTCAACTGATCCTTCGACCGCGAGCCCGCGCAATAGCCCCGCGAAGCGCTCGATCAGGCGCTCGTCATCAGCTTCGACACGAAGGAACGGGCCGATCAGGTCAAAATGCCGCACTATCAATGCACAGTCCTGTCGGCTGGCGAGCGGTGGACCAAGATCGTGACCTGATCGCCCTGACGGTCGCCGACGACCGGTTGACCGTCGAGGCACACCCAGCAATGCGCGGCAATCCGATCCTTGGCGATCGAAGACGGTTCGACCGCGAAATGCAACTCTGGATCGTAGCCCGACCTTCGCAGAAACTCGAACCCGAGCAGGCCTTCACGCAGGCAGCGCCGATCGCGCATGAACAGCGGCCTGCGGACCGATTTGCGCACACGGCGCGAGATGTATTCGGGGGCCAGCCCGGGATAGTCCAGATGGCCTTCGGGAGAAGCCATTGCGAGAATCTGGTCCAGCGATTTTCCAGATACCCGCCAGGGCAGCGAACGCGCGGCAAGCCAAAGGTCGATCCGGAACCTGCAGACCGAAAGAAAGCTGACGTTGCCCGTCTTGCCACTCATGCTTTGCTGACGACCACGCCTTCCTGCTTCAGGCTCTCGGCAAGTTCGGCCATGTCGCCCTCCAGCACGTTCCGGTCGACCTCGTATTCAGCAGCCAGAAGGTCGACGATCTCGCTCAGCGAACGTTTTCCGTCGACATGGCGGAGAAACGCCTCGGACGTGTCGTTGCAGGAGTAGAGTTGCCCACTGTCGGCGAGCAGAACCACAGCGCCGTCGCCGACCGACTGGAAAGACGCGACCGGGGACAATGAAAGTATCTCGTTCAACGCCACCGCTTTATCCCCTTCACAACAGGCAAACCCAAAATGCCCGACCTCGATTGCCAATTAGGTGTCGGCTACCTCAAGGTCAATCATGTGCCTGCCGCATTCAGTAGCCAGAGGTGCAAAACTGTGTGAATTTTGTCAATTGATGCGAAATCGTCGCCCGAATAGGGATGTTTCAATTGCACGAACCGACCGAGGTCGCGGGTAGCCCCCTGAAAGCCGTGTTCTTCGTCCACCTGTCGACAACGACAGGGCTGATGATCCGTGAATGGCTGAAGGGCGGAAACCATATCGCGGCAGTCATCATCTACCGACAAAAACTGCCAGGTCCAATGACCGAACCCGGACGCTGGCTGGTACTGCAATGGTCGGTCCTGCAGCTTCTACACCGTCACTCGATCCCTATTATCCAACCGAGCGCACCCGTCGACTGGTCGAAGCTCCGCGCCATGCTCGCCGACAAGAGCCCGGACGTGGCGATCACCTACGGCTTCATGCGCCTCGTGCCGAAATCGGTGCGCGAGATCTTTCCAAAGGGCGCCCTGAACTTTCATCCGGCCCTGCTGCCACACTACCGAGGACCTCAGCCCTTTCATTGGCTGGCGATCCATGGCGCCTGGCAGAAATCCGGCGGTGTGACCCTTCACGAAATGACTGACGGCTTCGACGAAGGGGCCATCGTTGCCCAAGCGGTCATGACGGACGCTCCCTCGGCAGCGGAAGAACGCAACCACTTTGTCGTCGATGCGCTCGCAACCATGACCGGACAGGTCATCCCCCGCTATTGTGCCGGCGAGATCAGGGCTTGGCCGCAACCTGCCGGCGACTATTTCTACGCACGTCGCGACTACCCCGAGCAGATCGTCCGACCCGAATGGACCCGGGACTATCTGCGCGATCTTTGCGAGATCATCCGCAAACGGCCTGGGGTTGTCATCCACGTTTCTGGCAAGCCAATACGCCTGCAGAACGAAGCCCGCGTCGTCGGGCCGCCGGACGGGCGTCCGGCTATCGTGAAATGGCGCGTCGTCGAATTCGACTTGGCGGATTGCCGCGTTCAGTATTTTCGACGCACGCCGGTCAACCGCCTGATCAAACACGTAAAGGTTTTGCCTGCGCGATTCCGACGATCGTTTCGCACGCTTCCTGTCCGTCTCGGTCCCTTCGAGAGCGAACCGGGGGGGACGGCACAAGGCTAAAGGCGGCCGTCGGTTTCGTCTTTGCCGAAGATCCCCTTGACGTCATAGAGGACTGACCCCGGCTTGCCGAAAGCACGGACGCCCGCGACACCCTTTTCGACAAATTGTTCGTGGCCGACCGCCACGATCACCGCATCGTAGGCGCCATCGACTGGGGCCGATACGAAGTCGAGGTCGGCCTCGTGCTTTCGCGTTTCGGCTGGAACCCAGGGGTCCCACACCTCAACCGTCGCGTTGAAATCCAGCAGTTCCCTGACAATGTCGATCGCCTTCGAGTTGCGAATGTCCGGGCAATTTTCCTTGAACGCCAATCCCATGACCAGGATGCGGCTTCCCACGACCGGAAATCCGCGCTTCATCATCAGCCGCGCCACCTGGTCGGCGACAAACCGGCCCATGCCGTCGTTGATGCGCCGCCCCGCCAGGATGACCTCGGGGTGATAGCCCGCCTCCTGCGCCTTGTGGGTCAGGTAGTAGGGATCGACGCCGATGCAGTGGCCGCCGACAAGGCCCGGCCGGAACGGCAGGAAGTTCCATTTGGTCTGCGCGGCGGCCAGCACCTCCAGCGTATCGATGCCGAGCCGGTTGAAAATAATGGCCAGCTCGTTCATCAGCGCGATGTTGAGGTCGCGCTGGGTGTTTTCGATCACCTTGGCCGCTTCGGCCACCTCGATCGAACTGGCAGGGTGTGTACCGGCCGTTACGATGGAGCGATAGAGGCCGTCGATCGCGTCAGCCGCGTCCGGCGTTGAGCCTGAGGTAACCTTGACGATGTTGGTCAATCGGTGCGTTCGGTCGCCAGGGTTGGCCCGTTCCGGGCTGTATCCGACGAAAAAATCCTCGTTCAGGGTCAATCCCGAGTGCTTCTCGAGCAGCGGCACGCACACCTCGCGCGTGCATCCGGGATACACAGTGGATTCGTAGATGACGACGCCACCTGTGCCCAGCGCCTTGCCGACGGTTTCGCTGGCGCGGATCAACGGCGTCAGATCCGGACGGTTGGCCTTGTCGATCGGTGTCGGCACTGTGACGATGAAGATGCCGCAGCCACGAAGGACTTCGGCATCGTCGGTGAACGCGATATGTTCCGTCCGAGCGAGGTCGGCCGGGTCGACTTCAAGCGTACTGTCGCGCCCGGCGCACAACTCCGCGATGCGCTCCGGTCGGATGTCGAAGGCCACCACCGGCCGCGTCCTCGCAAACTCCATTGCCAGCGGCAGGCCGACATAGCCGAGACCAATGACCGCGATCTTCTTGCCATCGAGGTTCATTGCGCCTGCTGCACGAATTCTTGCTGGCCTAGCGCCGGCTGGACATCCCTCAGATACCAGTCGACGAATTGTCTCAGCCCGTCTCTAATGTCAGTGTCGGGGCTGTACCCGGTGAGCGCCTTGAGCAGAGCCGGCGAACCGGCCGTGCGGACGACATCTCCCTGCTGCATGGGCAGTAGATTCAGAATGGCCTTCTTGCCGAGAATATCCTCGATCGTCTGGATATATTGCATCAGCCCGATCGTCTTGCCGCCGGCGATGTTGACCTCACGATACGGTGCGATCGCGGAAAGCGTGTCCTCGACACCATCAGCCCTCACCGGCCTTCCTGTTTGGGGAGCGCAATGGACGATCCGTGAAACCGCCTCCACGAGATCGCCGACATAGGTAAAATCGCGCTGGTGGATGCCATTGCCGAACACGTCGATCGGCCTGTCGTTCACGATGGCACGCACGAATTTGTAGAGCGACATGTCCGGCCGGCCATACGGGCCATAGACGGTGAAGAAGCGGCAGACGGTCGTCGGGATATCGAAAAGATGGGCGTAGGAATGCGCCATCACCTCGCCCGCCTTCTTGGACGCCGCGTAGAGCGAAACCGGGCGGTCCGTGGTGTCGGTCTCGACGAACTCCGGCTTGTCCGACATGCCATAGACCGAACTCGTCGAACTGAAGATGAAATGCTTCGGCTGTTGCGCCCTGCAGACCTCAAGCATGTTCACCATGCCGAGCAGGTTCGAGTTGGCATAGGAGTGCGGCTTCTCGAGGCTGTAGCGGACACCCGCCTGGGCCGCGAGATGGACGATCACGTTGGGCGCTGCCTGGGCAGCCGCGTCGTTGAGAGCTGCGGCATCCTCCAGCATTGCCTCCACGGCGGAAAACGCGGGGCTGCGAGAGAGCAGCGCATGCCGCCGCCGCTTCAATTCGACGTCGTAGTACGGCGTGATGCCGTCGAAGCCGACCACGCTGTGGCCATCGGCCAGCAGCCGCGTGGCCAGATGAAATCCGATGAAGCCGGCCGTGCCGGTGACGAAAAACCTCATGCTGAGTTCCCCGATGGAACCAGAAGGTAGTTTGCGTGCCCTTTGTCGGTGAAGATGCGCGCGACGTCGTAGCGCGACGCCTTGAGCCAGCTGTAGAAGGCGGAGGTGTTGCGGTTCGCCACCTCGATGAAGATCATCGGACGCCACCGCCTGATCGTCTCCTCGGCGCCGGACAGAACCTGCATCTCCATGCCCTCGACGTCGATCTTCAGAAGTTCGACTGGTGCCGATAGCATCGAATCGAGCGTCGCGACAACGATATCTCCCTGAGGATCGGACTGAAGGCCGGTCGCTCCGAGCCCTCCCCGCTCGGAAAATACCAGACCGGCCCTGCCCGCGCGATCTGAAACCCCGATCAGCAACCTGGACAGGTCGACCGACCGCAATCCGTTGCGTTCGACCGTGGCGCGCAGGACATCGGCGGCGGCGGGAAGCGGCTCGAAGGGGATTACGCTCGCGGCGCGCATCGGTCCGGCGAAGAAGACGGTATGATTTCCAGTATTGGCGCCGACATCCACGACATGAGCGCCCGGCTTCACGATCTTGCGCAATTCTTCAAGTTCCAAGGCCTCGAAGAACAGACCGCGCGACTGTTCGCGCTCGATGCCGGCGTTCCGCCCGGTGTAGGGGAGATAGTACGTGTCGTCGCCATGGATAATCGGCAAAAACACCGGCTTATCCGACAGACGACGCAGGATTTCAGCCTTGCCGTCCGCGTCCAACGACCGAGGTTCTGCCGAAAGCTCCAGAAGGGGTTGCGCAGACTTCATGCAGCGCGCGCTTCCCCAGAGATCGTAGAGATAGTCGAGCCGCCAGTGGTTTCGATATTCCCCGGCCACGCGACGCAGGACGCGAGCGGCGATGTCCGTGCGCACAAAATGCGCGTCGGGCATCCACCAGTTCAGGAGCCCGTGCGGCAGCCGGTCGGCCGTGTCGAACGCCAGCCTGCTCAACCTAGACACTGCGTCAGTGCTACCGGCCACATGCGCCGAGCCGAAAATGGCATCGTAGAGCTCGAGGCCCGGCGCCACGAGATCGAGCGCGTCCCCGGCAAGCCGCTCTTGCGGACCAAGCGCCACCATCCACCCGGCGCCCGCTTTCCGAGCAAGATCAATAGCCGCGAGTCGCGCCTCCAGCGAAGATGGATCATAGGCCGGCAATCGGAGATGTCTGACGGCTTCGAACGCGCCGCTGCCGGCCAACCCGGTACCGGAATCGCCGGCCGGCGACACAATCGCCAGGGTGTTTGCTGCGCTGCTCAAGCTCGCGCCTCGATCTCTATCGGAGACTTGCCGGGATCGACGGCATCGAAGCTGTCCCCACGGCGAAAATTGTCGTGATAGGTCACCAGCGGGCCGAAAATCGGGCCGCTCGCATAGACGCCGAACTTGAAATACGGGCCATGAATCTGGTTTCGATAGCCGAGCGGCCCGCGGAACTGGAAGAGCGGCTCGCCGTCCAGAAACGCGTCTATCTCCGAGTCACCCATCCGCGACCACCGGATTCTGAACGCAAAATCGAGCCATTTCGCGCGAACAATCGTAGGAATCCGGTGAAATAAATAGCGATTTCCCGGATCCTGCGTCGCAATCTCGGAGAATGCGCCGGTAAAATTGAGCACGCCGTCGAGGTAGCGGATCGCCAGCGGAGGCTTTCCGGAGGGGTCGCCGAGTTCCGCCTGATCGTGCCATTGGGCGAGCACCACCCCAACGCCTTCAGGCGGGGAGAAATCCACGGGAAGATAGGTCGAGAACGCGTACCATGTGTCGGCGTCGAACGGCGCGTTGTACCAGTCGCGTAGTTCGGCGCGCAGCCCCTGCGAAACTTCATCGCCGGGTCTGATCTCGAATCGGCAGGCCTTTGACCCGCTGCGTACGATTTCTTTCTGGATGACCGCGGAATAGGGCTTGGCAAGACGCCGCACGCTCCAGCCAGCAAAGGTCCCGTCCTCGAAATCGAGGCTGACCGAGCGACTTCCGCGCGGGTCCGAAGCAATCGCCCGGGCGATCTCCAGGTGCTCATCGAGCGTACGCCCGGACGCGGCGATGCGCTCGGCCTCTGACTTGGCCATTCAGTCGGGTTCCCTCGAAGGCAGAAACAGATCCCACGCCGCGAGTCCCGCGCTCGCTGCGTCAGACGGTCATTTAAGCTCTTGGACGCATGTGCGAAAGGGCTCCGCGCCAAGAACATTGCGGGTCTCGTCTCGCGGAAGGCGCTATTCACAAACGGCTGCCCGGCGTCTATTGGTAGCCTTGCCTCAACACGACTTTCCGGTTGCGCGGCCAAGTGGGACGAAGCGGGATCATTGTATGCGTGACGGAGTCAAGCAGGCCAACCGCGCCCCGCATATTCTCTTGTACAGCCACGATACCTTCGGGCTTGGGCATTTGCGGCGGTCGCGCACCATCGCGGAGGCGCTGGTTTCAGCCTTTCCTGGCTCTTCCGCGCTGATCCTGACGGGTTCGCCCGTAGCTGGCCGTTTCACCTTCCCACCCGGCGTCGACCACATCCGCATGCCCGGCGTCGTCAAGACCGTGGATGCCGACTACATTTCCGAATCCCTGAACATGGACATCGAGCAGACGACCGCGCTGCGCGCGAGCGTCATCCTTGCGGCCGCGGTCACGTTCAATCCAGACCTGGTCATCGTCGACAAGGAACCCGCAGGCTTTCGCGGGGAACTCACCACCACGCTCGAAATCCTCAAGGAAATGGGCCGCGCGAAGATCGTTCTCGGCATTCGTGACATTCTGGATTCGCCCGAGGCGCTGACCCTGGAATGGGAGCGCAAGGGAGCGCTCGACATCGCGGACCGCTTCTACGACCAGTTCTGGATCTATGGCGACCAGAGCATCTACAATCCGCTGCAGAGCCTGGATCTCTCCGATGACTTCAAGCGGCGCATGCACTACACCGGCTATCTGCGACGCGTCGTGCCCAACGACGCGCCAGCCGCACTGCCCAACTCGCCGTATGTGCTGGTCACGCCCGGCGGCGGTGGAGACGGCGAGGCGTTGGTCGACTGGACCCTCAGCGCCTATGAGAACGACCCGACCCTGGAGCCGCACGCACTGATCGTCTACGGGCCGTTCCTCAACGGCGAACGCCGAGCTGCATTTGACCAGCGGGTGGCGGCGCTTGAGCCGCGCGTGACGGCGGTCGGGTTCGATTCCCGCATCGAGGGACTGATGCAAAATGCGGTCGGCGTGGTCGCCATGGGCGGCTACAACACCTTCTGCGAAATTCTGTCCTTCGACTGCCGCGCGATTATTGCGCCGAGGACCGTACCGCGCATGGAACAGCACATCCGTGCATCGGTCGCCGAAGACCTTGGACTGATCCGGATGCTGGACCGCGACCGCGATGGAAGCGGGCCGGAGGTCATGGCGCGCGCCATCCGTGAACTGCCGTTCCAGAACCAGCCATCCGGTAAGGCGCCTCCCGGTTTCATGGACGGGCTCGACAGGATCATCGAGCTTGCCGGCTCCCTGATGAAGGCTCCCGCCAGCACATGAACCAGCCGGCAAATTCGGCCGGCCAACTCGCTGTCGTCCTCAAAGGTTGGCCGAGATTGTCGGAGACATTCATCGCCCAGGAGCTGGTTGCGCTGGAGGCTCGCGGGTTGCGGTTCGACGTATGGTCGATGCGCCACCCGACCGATACCAAGCGCCACGCGCTGCACGACCAGCTCAAGGCGAAAGTCCGCTATCTGCCCGAATATCTTTACCAGGAGCCGTGGCGCGTCCTGAAAGGGCTGGTTCATTCCGCTCGCCGGCCCGGCTTCGGCGCAGCGCTGAAGCTATGGTTGAAGCATCTGATGCGCGACCCGACCCCCAACCGGGTCCGCCGGTTCGGACAAGCCGCCGTGCTTGCGCGCGAGGCCTCGCCTGATCTGAAGTTCGTCTATGCGCATTTCCTGCACACGCCGTCTTCGGTCGCACTTTATGCAAGCATGATGCGCGATGTCGGATGGGGCTTTTCGGCGCATGCCAAGGACATATGGCTGTCACCTGACTGGGAAAAGCAGGACAAGCTGGCGAGGGCGGCGTTCGGCGTCACCTGCACGGCGCTGGGCGCCTCGCATCTGCGCGGCCTGTCGAATGACCCTTCCAGGCTCGATCTTGTCTATCACGGGCTCGACCTCTCGCGCTTCCCCACGCCACCGTCGCAACGCCCTGCCCGCGATGGCTCGGCAGAACCGGTCATGATCGTTTCGGTCGGCCGCCTGGTGGAGAAGAAGGGCTACGACCTTCTGCTCGACGCCTTCGCAGGGCTGCCGCCTCAGCTCAACTGGCGCTTCGTCCAGATCGGTGGCGGCGACCTCTCGGAGAAGCTGGGGGCGCAGGCCGAAAAGCTCGGGCTCTCAGACCGGATCGAATGGCGGGGATCGTGCAGTCAGAATGAGGTCATCGAAGCGCTTCGCGAAGCCGATTTCTTCGTGCTACCGTCCCGCATCGCTTCCGATGGCGACCGCGACGGGCTTCCCAACGTTTTGATGGAGGCAGCGAGCCAGGAACTGCCGGTTCTGTCGACCAGCGTCTCGTCGATCCCCGAATTCATTGAGGATGGCAAGCAGGGCCTGCTTGTCGCTCCCGAGGTAGACGCGCTGAAAACGGGCATCGCAAAGATGATCGCCGAGCCCGAGGCGCGAACCCGCTACGCCTATGCGGCGCACAAGAGGCTCGTCGAAAGCTTCGGCATGGATGCAGGCATCGACACACTTGCGAAGCGCTTGCGCCAGGTCCTTGCCTAGCCATGCCCGGTATCGCGTTCTATGCCCCGATGAAGCCTCCGGACGACCCGGTTCCGTCCGGCGATCGCACCATGGCGCGGGCACTTCTGGCGGCATTGGACGGCGCCGGTCTCGGCGATGTCCGCGTCGTCAGTCGGTTGCGCAGCCGCGAGGGCGGTGGCGACCAGGAGAATCAGGATGCGATTTTGGACGCCGCCGAGCGCGAGGTGGAGCGGCTGTCGGGCGAGCCAGCTCCCGATATCTGGCTCACCTACCATTCCTACTACAAGGCGCCGGACCTGCTCGGCCCGCGCATGTCGCGTCATTGGGGAATTTCCTATGCGATCGTCGAGGGCACGCGCGCATCGAGCAGGCTCATCGGACCCTACGCGCGCTTCGCCAAGGCAGCTGAAGTCGCTTGCGATGCCGCTGATGTCATCTTCTATTTGACGGAATACGACCGCGAGGCGCTGGTGCGAGACCGCGCCGCCGACCAGAAAATCCTGCGGCTGCGGCCGTTCATTGCCGAGGAAACGCTTGGCCCAGCCGTGGAGCGACATGACGCCGGCGATGCCGTCCGGCTTGTCGCTTGCGGGATGTTCCGGGCTGGAGACAAGCTGGCGAGCTATAAGATGCTGGCTCGCTCGCTTGCCAACGTGCAATCGGACGCGTGGCGGCTTAATGTCATCGGCGATGGACCGGCACGGTCAGAGGTGGAGGCTTTGTTTTCTTCGTTCGGCGACAAGGTTGCGTTCGCGGGCGCGCTGGATCAGAAAGGCGTCGCAGGGGAATTCCAGGCAAGCGACCTGCTTGTCTGGCCGGGGGTCGGGGAGGCGTTCGGCATGGTTTATCTGGAGGCACAGGCTCAGGGCTGCCCTGTTCTGGCCGAAGATCGCGACGGCGTCAGGGATGTCGTGCGTGACGGTGGGTGGCTGACGCCGCCGGGAGACGAACGCGCCTATGCAACCCGGATTGACGCGCTCATCCGCGATCCTGCCGGACGACGGTCCACAGGCCTTAGAGCGCTTGCACGTGTTGCCGCCGATCACCTGCTGCCCTCGGCCCGCGCAACCCTGGTGACGGCTTTGCGGCCCCTGATCGGGGAGCCACGCCGCTGATCGTGGCGCGCCTTGCGCTGTTGCGCCACGGCCATACCGCGTGGAATCGCGCCGGTCGAATTCAAGGCAAGACCGACGAACCGCTCGACGAACAGGCGCGCCGGCACCTTGCCTCCATGCGTTTGCCTGACGGTTTCGACGAGGCTCTCGTGATGTCGAGTCCCCTTGTGAGAGCGGTGGACACAGCACGGATCGTCTTTCGCCGCGAACCTGTCATCGCGCCGGAACTGGTTGAAATGGACTGGGGTCTTTGGGAAGGGCAGCGCGGCGTCGACTTGCTGGCGGACACCAACTCGGGCTATCGCCATATCGAGGAATGGGGATGGGATTATCGACCGCCGGGCGGCGAGACGCCAGGACGCGTCCGGGAGCGGCTTCGGCCGTGGCTGGACAGACTTTCGGGTTCGGTTGCGGCGGTTACCCATATCGGGGTCATGCGCGTATTGCTTGCCCGGGCGACCGGATGGAATTTCGAGGGATGGCCGCCCTTCAAGGTGAAGCGCGACCGCCTCTACCGGATCGACGTCCATGATGACGGATCGCTAGCCCATGACGGCCTGCCCGTCCGGCTGACGAGCACGAGCAACGCATGAAGCGCGTCACGATCCTGGTCACGCATCTGCTCGGAACCGGCCATCTCAGCCGCTCGCTGACGCTGGCTCGTGCGCTGCGATCTTCTGGACTCTCGCCCCAACTGGTTTCGGGTGGCATGCCCGCCGGACATCTCAAGCTGGACGGCGTCGATTTCGTGCAGCTTCCGCCGCTGCGCTCGGACGGCGCCAGCTTCACCAGCCTGCTCGATGTCGAGGGTAATGCAGTGACGCCCGAGCTGATGCGGGAGCGCATCGGCGGCGTCGAGCAGACGCTGCTCGACAGCCCGCCGGAAGTGCTCGTCACCGAACTCTTTCCGTTCGGCAGGCGCATCCTGCGCGATGAATTCCTCGCCGCCCTCAAGACAGCGGATTCGCTGCCCCGCAAGCCTCTCGTGTTGTCGTCCGTCCGCGACATCCTTGCTCCGCCTTCCAACGCACGGAAGGCCGAGCAGACGGAAGCCTGGCTGCGCGATCACTTCGACGCTGTCCTGGTGCATTCCGATCCGAGTGTGGTGCCGCTCGAAGCGAGTTGGCCGGTTACCCAGGAAATTGCGCGGTTGTTGCAGTACACCGGCTTCATCGCGCCGCCGGCTCCTGACGAAGACCTTGATGGAACCGACGGCGCGGGCGAAATCATCGTCACCGCCGGTGGCGGTCCGGTCGGACGCAAGCTCTTCGAGGTTGCGATCGATGCCGCCCGTCTCGGTAGTCGACAATGGCGGCTGATCGTTGGCGGCGGTGACTCCGAGGCGTTTTGCGCCAGGCTGAACGAACTGGCGCGTGGCACCCCCGTCATCGCCGAACCACTGAGGCCAGACTATCGCGCGATGCTCATGCACTGCGCCGCCGCGGTCGGGCAATGCGGCTACAACACGGCGATGGACTGGCTGCAGGCCGGCATTCCAGGTGTCTTCGTTCCTTTCGCCGAAGCCGGCGAGATCGAGCAGACCCTGCGCGCCGCCTCGCTCAGCAAGCGCTACGGCTACGGTCTGATCGCCGAGCAGGACCTGTCGGCCGAAAAGCTAGCGGAAGCAGCCGAGACTGCGGTCTCTCGCGGGCGTTTCAAGGCGGAAGGTCTGCAGTTCGACGGTGCGGCGCGCACCGCGGCGATCATCAATGAGCTTATGGCGGCGCGCGGATGACGCAGCGTCTGCCGACCGCAACTGTCGAGTTGCAACGGTGGAGGGACCAGGGTCTGACGCTGCCGGTTTGGTGGCGGGACGACGACGCAACGAAACCGACCCCGGAGCTTGAACGTCTGCTTCAGATCGCATCCAGCTTCGAGGCTCCGCTCCACCTCGCCGTCATTCCGGAACCCGCGACTTCGGAACTCGCGGATCGGCTTCAGGCCGCGCCCAATGTATTGGTCCTGACGCATGGCTGGAGGCACAAGAACCACGCACCGTCCGACCGAAAGAAGGCCGAATTCGGCGCCGATCGTCCGTTCCCCGCGATGCTTGAGGAAATCGATCTTGGCCGAAATAGATTGTCAGGTCTCTTCGGTTCGCAGTCCTTGCCCGTCTTTACGCCACCCTGGAACCGCATCGCACCCGATCTGCTCGAATGCCTGGCCTCCGCTGGCTTCAGGGCCGTCTCGACGTTCACCCCGAGAACCACGAGATATGCCGCGAAGGGGTTGCTCAGCGTCAACACGCATCTCGACCCGATCGCCTGGAAATCGGCAGGTGGTCTGCTCGATCCCGAGCTTCTCGACGCGCAACTAGCCCGCGAACTGGAGGCCCGTCGACTCGGGCTGGCTGACAATGCGGAACCCTATGGTCTTCTGACCCATCATCTCGTGCACGGCGAGCCTGTCTGGGCGTTCACCGTCGCGCTTCTGGATCTGCTGGCGAAAAGCGGCGTCGCGACATGGGCCTCGCCGCTACACGAGCTTTGACGCGGCCGTTTTGTTGATCTTCCAAAGCACGATTTCGGTCCGGCTTCCAACTCCGTCCAGCACGATCGAGCCGAACTCGGGAACGTACGGGGCGACATAGCCCTGACGAACTGCGGTCTCGTAGGTTTCCCTGGTTGCCAATACTTGTGTAGCAAGTGTCTTGTTTGCTTTCTCGAGCTTTGCCGAAAGATTGACGGTTGCGCCGATCACGGTGACTTCGAGGCGTTCATTGTCGCCCACCGCGCCAAAGACGATCGGCCCCGCCGCAGCCGCCAATCCAATGCCTCCGCGCTTCATCGGCGCAAGCGGACCGTCATCCGGCCATGCCTGGAAATCGTCGCGTATTGCATCGATCGTACGCAAGGCATCCGCTGCATAAGTGTCCGACGGCCGCGCCGCGCCAAAGGTAGCCATGATTCCATCACCGATGAATTTGTCGATGATGCCGCCGTTAGACTGGATGATCGGCACTATGCGGCGTTGGTACGCCGTAAGCATCGAGATCGCCCCCGATGGCGGCATCTTCTCGATCAAAGCCGAGAAGCCGCGGATGTCGACATTCAAGATGGCGGCGTCGCGTGCCCTGCCCTCGCCGGGCGCGATCGGATTTTCGCCTGAACGAATATCCTCGACCACGCTGCTGTCGAAGAATCGCGACAGCCGCTTTGCCGCCATTGTTTCGGTCGTGGCGCGGATCAACAGGGTGCGGCCCCGGTAGAGCGACAAAGCGAGAATGCCGGTGACCAGGACCATTGCCAGAATCTTTTCGAACTCGGCGCCGGGCATGACGGCATCGCCCGTCGCATAGTCCACGAAGTTGCCGACAATGTGTATGCCAGCCGGATTTCCGAAGATCGCGTAACCGACCATGACGAGCCAGCCAAGCACGGCGGTGCCGCCGGCCACGAGGACGAAGCGTGGGTCGTACCTCAAGGCGCGCAGCGCGATGAAAACGAAGACGAACGCCATCGTGGGCGCCTTGAGATAGAAAGATGGAGGCTGGTCGAGCATGACATGAAAGCGCCAGATGACAACGTAGAGCAGAGCCATATCGAAAACGATCGAGAAATAGACCGCCCAGTTGGGCAGCCTCCGGCGCGTTGCCCAAAAGAGGCCGATGCCGTTGACGATGATGTAGAGGCCCACAGCGGCCGGGATTAGGAGAAAGCCTCCGCCGCGCATCTGCGGCGACAGGAGGTAGAGGGTTCCCCAGGCCGCCGCGATGATCAGCTGAACGCCCTTCGCCAGGACCTCGCCGCGATTCTCCTGCTCTTCGACCGCGGCCTGCACCTGCGTCGGCATTGCCTTGGTGGTGCGCGGCCCCAGAACAGGAATGAGCCAACGCTGGTAGCGCATTGGCAGCCTGATCACTTCCCGCCCCGCCCGGATTTCGCCGCCAGATGAAAAAGCTGGCCCTGCCGCACGGCGAACGAATTCGGAAAGACGCGCTGGGACGCCTGCTCGATCGCATGCTGGTCGGCGTCAGTGCGCATGTGCATGTGGTGGAACATGCCCCAGTTCTTGACGCCTGCCTCGGCGCAAAGTTCGCCGCAATGCTGCCAGGTCGAATGTCCGAACTTCACGTAACGCGGATATTCTTCCGGCGTGTAGGTCGCGTCGAGCAGCGCCAGATCGGCATTCCTGGCCAGGCGAAGAATTTCCGCGTCGCCGGCGCCTGCGTCATGCTCGAAGTCGGTCAGGTAGCAGAAGGTCGCCCCCGCTCGTTCCACGCGATAACCAACAGCACCATTCGGATGATTAAGCGATCCGGTCACAAGGCGCACGCCCGGCTGCGGTTCCAAAACGTCGCCTGGCGCGAACTGGTGATACTCGACGTCCGCCCGCATGTAGTCTTTGGTGATTGGAAAATAGGGCGGCCGGAAGATGCCGTCGACCAGTTGCTCCGGCGTCGAACCGTCCTGCATGTGGCCGGCCCAGATGCGCAGCCGCGCCTTGTTCCAGAAGGCCGGCAGGAAATACGGCAGGCCGATGATGTGATCGTAGTGAACGTGGCTGAAGAACAGGTCGATCTCCGTGACGCCCTCTTCCATCAGGGCCTTGCCCAGCGGAATTATGCCGCTTCCCGCGTCAAAAATCAGCACGCCGGCGCCGGCGCGCACCTCAACGCATGATGTTTGGCCGCCATATTCAAGCGCGTCGGGCCCGACCATGGGGAACGTGCCGCGGGCACCCCACACCTTGATATCGATTGCAGGCGACGGCACCATTCTTCACGCCTTCGAGGCGGAACGCAGATTTGCCAGTTCAATGGTTGTGCGGGCAAGGCGCTCGGCCAGCGAGCGCATGACCTCGACGGTGACCTCGGGAAACTCCTTCAACAGGTTCAGGAAGTCCTGCTTGCCGATCCGGAGCGTCGAGACGTCCGAGACGGCGGTCACCGTCGCGGTGCGCGGCATATCCCTGAGGATCGCCATTTCACCCACGATGTCGTTGCGTTTCAGCCTCGCGACTGTCGCGATGCCGGTCGGCGTCTGAATCTTCACATCGGCCTCGCCCGACACCACGATAAAGGCTTCGTAGCCTTCGTCGCCCTCGACGCAGAGGTCCTGCCCCGAGGCAAAGAGCACCCGGCTGGAGGCCAGCGCGAGCAGCTTCAGCCGGCGCGGCGCGACATTGGTGAACAGCTCCACCTTCGCAAGCAGCAGTGCGTCTTCTTCGAGGCTCATCGGGCCCTCCTGCGAACGGCCTTAAGGCTCATATAGTGCATTTATGCCGCCTCGTCAGAGATCAATTCGCCGCGCGAGAATTTCAGGACGCGACTGAACATGGAGGCCTGGGATTCCGTCGAGGTGATCCAGAGCACGCCGAACCCTCCACCCGGGGAGGTTGCCATGTCCAGGATGCCTCGGACAACCTTTTCCACGGTGCGGTTGTCCAGCGCGTTGAGCCCGCGGTTGACGATGAGGAACTGCGGATGCCGCAGGAGCACCCGCGCGAGACCCAACTGCTGGCGCTGCGACAAGGACAGCCTGCGTCCGCCCGACCCGATTTCATACTTCAGGCCGCGCTCGAGCACCGCATAGGAAAGCCCAAGCTCTTCGAGGATTTCGCGAAGCAGGGCGCTAACGCGGTCTACTGCGCCGGAGCGGCTGTCCACGATGCGTCCGAACAGGATGTTGTCCTGAAGCGACGCGAATGGGTTGATTTCGTCCGGATCGTGGAACGAAAACTCCGACGCCAAGTTCGCCGGCAACTTTTCGCGAAACGTCATGCGCGCCTTGACGATCGCGTCCTGGATATCGGCGGTCATCAAGTCGAGGCGATGGCGGGGTTCGCTATAGCTCAGTGCTACCCGGATGAACTTCTGCCGGTCAGGCACTGCCACGTTCTCGAACTGAACGCCTTCTGTCCGGCCAAGCGAGGCGCTGTAGTCGGGCAGCTTGGTCGGATCGATAAGGTCGAGACGCTCCAGGATCTTGATGTTGTCGGACACTTCTCCGAACAGGTCGACAATCACGGCGGAGGCCTCGCGGCCAAGCCGGTAGAGTTGCTGGTCAAGCCCGTCCATGGCCAGGAGTTCCCAAAGCGGAGAGTTGGCCGGGAACTCGTTTGGCAGCATCTCCGGCGAGGAAACCGCTCCGAAGACGATGTTCTGGAACAGGGTAAGCTGCGAATTGAACTGGGTAACCACGAACGGCTCGACATCGGCCGCGTTGTCGCCTTTCTCGATGCGCTCCAGGAACATGCGCCGCGCGTTGAGGAACATTTCCTCGCCGTCTCCTGATGTCGCGTCGGAAAGCTTGGTGCGCAAGCCGAAAGCGTAAAAATCCTCTTCCAGGTTAACGAGCGCCAGGATCTGCGTTATGCGGCCAGCGAGCTCTTCCTGGCCGGACGCGCCGGTTGCTTCATAGTCGATCCAGTCGGCGTGCCTGTCGAACTGCGGGTTTCCGGAAGCGGCTGCCTCCTTGACGATCAGGGGCGTCATGGCCGCGCCCTCGGGCGCCGGCCTGAACGGTGCGTGGCGAAGCCCGCTGAGCAGCGCGTCGCGAGCCGTGCCGTGCGCGAAGAATGGTTCCGGCCCGACATACCCGATGCGCCGCCCTGTATGCCATTCCGGCAGCGACGAAAGCGGCGTCGAACCTACGGTGATCGATCCAGACGAAGGCGCCATCAGGCGAGCGATAAGCTCTCCGACAACTTCCGCTCCGTCGCCGGCCGCGCCGATCGCAACGACCTTGTCGTCAAGCCCGATCGTCAAGTCCATGCCGGAAAGCAGCGTCTTGCCGGACTCATCCGTCGCCGCGACCTGCCGGAACGCAAACGCCCCCTCAAGCGGCGGGACGCGCTTGGGCTGGAGTTCCTGAGAGATTGCAGGGGCAAGCGGCGTAACGTCGAACGCATTCACGACCTGCAGGTATTTCACCTGCACGTCGAGACGCTGGTAGTCCCAGTCGATCAGTTCCTTGATCGGCCCTGGAAGGTCCTTGTAGGCGGCGATGACCGCCACAAGCTGACCGATGTCGAGGTTACCGCGGATCGCCAGTATGCCGCCGCCCAGATAGAACACGAACGGCGTAAACTGGGCGAGGAAGTTGTTGATGAACTTCACCATGAACTTCCACTGATAGAAGTCGAAGCGGATGAAGAAGATGCGCGCGAGGCGGTCCGAAATGTCCGACCGTTCGAAATTCGTGCTGTCGTTCAGGCGGATATCGATGGCGCCGTCGACGATCTCGCTGACCCTGCCCGAAAGATCACGCGCCGTGAGCTGGCGCTGAAGGGCCAGCGCACGAAGGCGCGAGCGCAGTTTGGGAATAAGCAGCGTCTGGACGATCAATATGGCAAGCGTCACCAGGCCCAGAGCCCAGCTCTGCAGCATGATGAAGAGCAGCGCGGCCAGCGCCTGGCCCGTCAGAAAGGCCGGAGTCGCGAAAGCCTCGCCGATGAATCCGCCAAGCGGATCGACCTCGTCCTTGATCATCGTGGCGATTTCGGAACTGCGCACGCGACGGTATTGCGAAAACGGGAAACGCAGCACCCGATCGACGAGCTGATAGCGCAGGCGGCGCAGCATGCGCTCGCCGAGGCGTCCCTTGTAGGTATTGATGTAGAGCTTGAACGCGCCGTTGACGACCACGTAGCCGAGGAACGCGAGCGACAGCGCCAAAAGCGCTCCCATGCGATCAAGCTCGAAGCCACTGAAGAGCGTGAAGGACTGGTCGCCGAACGGATTGCCGATCTCGATCGGCAGCACCCTCTGGGTCGCATCCGGCGTCTCGAAGCCCTTGCCCTGGATCGGACCGTTGACGATCAGTTTGGGAATGTCGAAAGCCAGGAAATAGGTCGGCATCGACAGGAGAACGACAATCAGAATCCAGACCTGCTGGGGCTTGGAATGGCTCCAGATATATTTGAAGAGATTGCGTTCCATCCGGTCGTTCATACGAATCCGTCCAGCCTGGGAACATGCAGCCTAGCCGATTTTCGGCCGCTGTGCCGGAACGCAAGCCATCCGAGACATGATTTCTTGATCATCATTTGTAAGGGTCCGCGGCGTCCCGAAGGCCGTCCCCGAAGAAGTTGTACGCCAGCACGACGAGAATGACCGGAGCCACCGGCCAAAGCAGCCAGGGATAGAGTGCCACGGCGTTGATGTTCTGGGCCTCGGTCAGAAGCACCCCCCAACTGGTGATCGGCGGCCGCAGGCCAAGCCCGAGGAAGCTCAGCGTGGTTTCGCCAAGGATCATGGAGGGAATTGCGATCGTTGCCGTGGCGATGAGGTGCGAGGCGAAGCCCGGCACGAGATGGCGAAAGACGATGCGGCCGCTGTTTGCGCCCATCACCTGCGCGGCCGAGACATAGTCCTCCTCGCGCAGCGCGAGCAGCTTGGAGCGCACCGTTCGCGCCAGTCCGGTCCAGTCGAGCAGCCCCAGGATGACTGTAATGCCGAAATACACCACGATCGGCGACCATGTGATGGGCAGGATCGCGGCAAGCGCCAGCCAGAGCGGGATTGACGGCAGCGACTGGATGACCTCGATCAGCCGCTGGCTGAGCACGTCGAACAGTCCGCCATAATAGCCGGCGAGGCCGCCGATCACGATGCCCAGCACCAGACTGACGGAAACGCCGATAAGGCCGATCGTCAGCGAGATGCGCGCGCCATAGATGATACGGCTCATCACGTCGCGCCCGAGACGGTCGGTGCCCATCAGGAACATCGTGCCCTTCTCGGCCGGGCAAACGAGGTGGAAGCGGGCTTCGAACATGCCCCAGAAGCGGTACTTGTCACCGCTGCAGAAGAAGCGCAGCCGCTGCACCTTGTCGGGGTTGGGCGTATATTCCCGCTTCAAATTCTCCATGTTGAGCTTGTAGTCGTAGCCATAGACGAAAGGACCCACGAACGAGCCCTTGTCGAAGAGGTGGATCGACTGCGGCGGCGCATAGATGTGGCTCGAATTGCGCGTTTCCAGGTTGTAGGGCGCCAGCACTTCGGAAATGAGGATCGTCAGGTAGATAAGTCCGAGAAAGATTCCCGAAATCAGCGCCGGCTTGTGGCGCTTGAACTTCCACCACATCAGCCTCAGTTGCGACGCCTCAAACAACGCCTTCTGGGCGTCGGTATAGCGGTAGATCGCGTCCGGATCGAATGGAAGGTCCGAGACGGTATGCGGCAGCCTTGTTGCGTTTGCCGGCAATGTCATTTGCGTACTCCTCCGCCAAGCCGGATGCGCGGATCGAGGAAGGCAAGCGCAATGTCGGAGATGAGTACGCCGATCACCGTCAGCAACGACAGGAACATCAGGAAGGAGCCCGCAAGATACATGTCTTGCCGCTGCAACGCAGCGATCAGCAACGGTCCGGTCGTTTCAAGCGACAGCACGATCGCAACGACCTCGGCGCCCGATATGACCGCGGGAAGAAGCGAGCCGATGTCCGAGATGAAGAAGTTGAGCGACATGCGCAGCGGATATTTCACCAAAGCCCGGAATGGGTGAAGGCCCTTGGCACGGGCAGTGGTCACATATTGCTTCTGCAATTCGTCGAGCAGATTTGCGCGGATGCGTCGGATCATCCCGGCGGTGCCGGCCGTCCCGATGACGATCACCGGCACCCAGAGGTGGTTGAGCACGGAAACGAATTTCTCCCAGCTCATCGGCTGGTCGACGAGCGATGGGTCCACCAGTCCGCCGATCGACGTACCGAACCACACGTTTGCCAGATACATCAGCACCAGCGCCAGAAGAAAATTCGGGATGGCCAGGCCTAGCAGGCCGAGGAAGGTGAAGCCGTAGTCGCCCCAACTGTATTGGCGCGTCGCTGAATAGATGCCGATCGGGAAGGCGATCAGCCAGGTGAAAATGATCGTCGCCATCGAAACGACGATCGTCAGAAACAGCCTGTCCCCGACGACGGCTGTTACCGGAAGTTCGTATGCAAACGAATAGCCGAAATCTCCGACGAACATGCCCCCGACCCAGGAGAAGTAGCGTTCGACCGGCGACTTGTCGAAGCCGTATTCCTTGCGCAGATACTCGATCCGCGCATTGTCTACCGACTCGCCCTGCGCCTTCAGCTCGGCGATATAGCTTTCCAGATAGTCGCCCGGAGGCGCTTCGATGATGGCGAAGATCAGCGCGCTGGTTATCACCAGCGTCGGGATCATCATCAGGACCCGTCGGAAGATGTAGTAGAACATCGCCTAAGCCACACCTTCGCTGCACGGGATCGCCGGGATCCCGCCTGCCCCGCGATCGATCGCGGAACACCCACTCATATCTGCACTGTTGCCCCCGGACTGCATGCTGCTAGTCCATCCAGAAGGCATCCATCTCGTAGACTCCGAAATACCCATAGGGTTCGAAGCTGGAGATGCCTTCAGCCGGTACGTTGTGCAGCTTGTTCGAGACGACAACCGGAACCAGCGTCGCTGTCACGATGCCGATCGAAAACACCTGGTCGGCATGAATGTCGAGAACTTCGGTCCAAATCTTCTGGCGGGTTTCGAAATCCTGCGACACAAGCCACTGGTTGTAGAGATCGACAAGCTTCGTGGCTGCCGGATCGTCGATCTTCTGGCCTGCCGTGCCCTGCGTGCTGACATAGGTGCCCCACATCGGCCACTGGAGCTGGTAGGGGTCGCTTGGTACGAATTCCTGCGGGCTGAATTCGGCCGTCGGCGCGCCTTTGTCGACGCCGGCCCACACCGACATGTTGGTCTCGCCCGCCGCGACGCGGCTGCGGAAGATGTCGCGTTGACTGGTACGGGTCAGCAACTTGATCCCAAGCTCGGCCCAATCTGCGGTTACGAGTTCAAGTACGTCCGCCTCCATCGAGCTTTCGCCGGTGCTCTCGACGATCAGATCGAGCGTACGTCCGTCGGGCATGACGCGGATGCCGCTGTCGTTGCGCTTGAGCCCGATCTCGTCGAGCAACGCGTTTGCCTTGTCCTGATCGAATTCGGCATAGGCGGCACCCAGTTCGTCGCGGAACAACGGGCTTCCGGGAAGCACGGTGCTGGCGCCCTCCTTGGCAAGGCCGGCGAAAAGCGCCTGGTTGATTTCGGCGCGGTCTATGCCGAGCGACAGGGCGCGGCGGAAGCGCACATCGCGGAACAGCTCGCGCCAGCCGGCGTCGGTGGCGTTGAGGTTCGGAAACAGTGCAACCGCCGAACCCTTGCCTACCGTCCAGAGCGTAACTTTGTAGTTGTTCCGTTTCTCGCCTTCCTTGAGGAACGTATAGTCGGCAAAACCAAGGTAGCGCTCCTGGAGATCCGCCTCGCCCGACCCTGTCTTGGCGGCGATGATCGAGCTTTCAGCTATGCTTATGACGACCTGGTCGACATAGGGCAGCTGGGCGCCGGTCTGATCGACGCGATGATAGTAGGGATTGCGCTCGAAGACGTAGCGGGTGGCCGGTGAATTGGTCGTGTTCTGCCAGGGTTGCAGGGTCGGCAGGTCAGGATTTTCGAAGCGGTAGCTGCGGCCCTTGCGGATCTGGAGCCTCGTCCAGTCCTTGACCTGCTCCTTCTCGACTTCGGCTGCCAGCTTGGCTGCATCCGCGTATTTGGCGTGGAACTGTTTCAGATATGCCGATGCGCCGTAGAGATCGAGCGGGCGCGCTCCGGCCAACGCGGGAAGGAACAGCGGGTTGGGGTCTTCCCAGGTGTAACGCAAGGTGAGATCGTCGATAACCTCGAATTTCGGCCCTTTGCCGTTAGCCATCAGAGCCGAGTCCAGCCCGCCGCGATCCATGTCCTTGTCGGTCATGATGTCTTCCCACTGGAAGCGGAAATCCTCGGCCGTGAAGGGCGAACCGTCCGACCATTTATGGCCCGGCCGCAGATGCAGCGTGAACACCCGGTTCTGGTCGTTTTCGTAGGAAGCCAATATGTCGGGCTGGAGTTCCAGCGAGCCGTTGTACGCGACGAGGCGGGCGTAGCCGTAGACGGTCATCAACCGCAGGTCGCCCTGCTCGGCCATGAGCGTCCGGATCGTTCCGCCACGCTTGCCGACTGTGCGGCCTGTGGACTCATCGATCGTCATGACCCGTGGGTCTTTCGGCAGACGCTCCGCTTCCGGCGGCAACTTGCCCGCCTTGACGAGTTCGGCGAGCATCGGCGCCTCATCGGCAACCGCCGGACTTGCGAAAATGGCCAGCATGGCCAGCAACACTGCGAGGATTCTCATGCGCGAAACTCCCTGAAATCGACACTCTGGCGAGCCAGAACCTGATGTCCGCCGCCAAGATCAATGGCGGAAAGATCTTCCATGTCACCGCGGAACGCGTCCGGCCAGTTTCGCGGATCGGACGAGCCCTTCAGCACCAGTTCGTCCAGCACCAGCGGGCGGTCGAGGTCGGCGAACGGCACGGCCTTGAGCAGCGCACGCGTGTAGGGATGCGTCGGCGCCTCGAAGATCGCTCGGCTTGGCCCGATCTCGACGATACGCCCCGCAGCCATGACCGCTACACGTTCGGCCATGTAGTTCACGACCGCAAGATTGTGCGCGATAAAAAGATATGTCAGCCCGAGTTCCTTCTGCAAATCCTTGAGCAGATTGAGGACTTGTGCCTGCACAGACACGTCGAGCGCCGAAACGGGCTCGTCCAGGATAAGAAGATCGGGGTTCATCGCCAACGCGCGGGCAATGCCTATGCGCTGGCGCTGTCCGCCAGAAAAGCTGTGGGGATAGCGGTTCAGCGCGTTTGCACCGAGTTCCACGGAGGTGAGAAGGTCCTTGGCCCGCTCGATCTGCTCGCTGCGGGTGCCCTGATCGTGAATCTGCATCGGCTCGCGCAGGATTTCCGCAATGGTCATACGCGGCGACAAAGAACTCACGGGATCCTGAAACACCATCTGCAGGTGGGGACGGAACGTCTTGAGTTGCTTCTCGCCGAGCTTCAACACGTCGACCTGCCGATTCCCGTCGTCGAAGATCACCGAGCCTGTATCGGCGGTGATCGCGCGGGTCAGTATCTTGCTTACTGTGGTTTTGCCGCTTCCGCTCTCGCCGACCAGCCCAAGGCATTCGCCACGCTTGATCGTGAAGCTGACGTCGTCGACGGCGCGAAGAACCCGCGCTTCCCCGCCGAGAAACGATGCCTTTCGAAGGTGATATACCTTCGAAAGGTTGGATACAGTGAGAAGCGGACGGCTTTCGGGCTGCTCCTGCTTCGCGATCTTCGTCTGCAACTGGATGGTTGCCCGATTTCCGCCCCTCAACGCCACGAGCCTCTCGTCCGGCGCCATGTCGAAATGCGGCGCCGCGTTGAGAAGGGCCTTGAGATACTGGTGCTGGGGGTCCCGGAATATCTCGTCGACCGGTCCGGCTTCCACGACACGGCCGTCATAGACCACCACGACTTCGTCAGCCAGGTTCGCCACGACGCCTAGATCGTGGGTGATGAGCAGTACGGCCATGCCAAGCTTTGCCTGCAGCTCCTTGAGAAGCTTGAGGATTTGCGCCTGGACGGTCACGTCGAGCGCCGTTGTCGGCTCGTCGGCGATGAGCAGGGTCGGCCGGCAGATCAGCGCCATCGCGATCATCGCGCGCTGTCGCAGGCCGCCAGACATTTCGAACGGATACATGTCGTAGGCGCGGTGCGGATTGGGAAAGCCGACCAGTTCGAGCGTCTCTTCGGTGGCCTCGCGCAGCTGCTGCCGGCTCATGCCCTTGCCCAGCGCATGGATGCGCAGGCTTTCCTCGACCTGATTGCCCACCGAATGGACCGGCGACAGCGACGACATCGGCTCCTGGAAAATCATGGAGACAGACGATCCCCGGAGCGAACGCACCCTGGGACCGTTTGGTTCGAGTGACGCCATGTCGACGATTTCGGCGGAATTGGGTCGAAATTCGATCGAACCCGCGGTGATGACACCGTTTTTCGGCAGAATGCGCATGATGGCCTGGGCAGTGACGGACTTGCCAGAGCCAGATTCGCCAACGACAGCAGTCACCGCGCCGGAGCAGACGCGGAAGCTAATGCCCTTAACAACCTCGACCGGCGACCCGTTGACGTCGAACGCCACTTTCAAGTCGTTGACGCGAAGTACCTCACCCTGCTCCAACTCGTCTTCCCCACAAACCCGACGATGCGCTTTCCGTTCATTGCCGACAAAACTGGAGCCGATCACCGCCCCTCGGCAACCGCACCCTACGCCCCAATTGTCCGGCTTTTCTTTCGATCAGGACTTCATATTCTCCGCTGCCTGCGCATAACCGCCTCCCGCCCCGTCGAGAAAATGAAAATGCGTTTCCGACGTCACCGAAGGCACATAGCAGGTGAGGATTGCACTATCTTGAACGCAAAGTCCGTAGCGAAGATTTTTCGCCACGCGCTCGCTTTCGAGAAATTCGTTCAACCTAGTCAGCTCGGAATCCCCCAACGACACGGTTACCCGCAATCCGTCCTGGAATTTTCTATAGTCCGTATTGAGAGAAGTAAATTCCCTGTAGCGCTTCGCGTTGAACGATCCGACATTGATTCCGGCCGAGATGATGATCCAGGCGATCAGGGTCCAGAGGTAGAGAGCGGCCTTTTGCGCCACCAGCGATCGTTGACCACGGCTCGCCCGCGCCTCCATGTCGAGCCCTTCCGGCGGCCATCTGCCGGTAGGGCCGCTCGGTGGCATGGGCGAACCGCCGCCCGGACGCTGCATGCCCACCAGGTCGAGCAGCTTCTGGGCGACTTCCGGGAACTTGCCGCCGGTTCCGTCACCGGGCTCGATGATGATCGAGACGATTTTGCCATTTTCAGGCTTGATCGGCGACCAGCGGCACGACAGGCCGGTCAGGTCCGGCTTGCTTCCGGCCGGGGCTGGCGCAATGGCATACCTGCCTTCCTTCATGAGCGCCTCCGCCCGCGACAGGCCGCCGCCCTGGAAGGCATAATTCCTGATCGCATCGGAGACGCGTGTTGCCTGGACGAGAACATCGTGACCCTCGGCCCTGACGACCGAAACAGGGACGAGCGCGGCGCGCAATTCCAGCCCGAGTTCGTCCCTCACCCAGGCGGCAGTGCTCGCCATCGTGTCCGCGACGATGTCCCTGTCGGCAGGCGAAATGATCACCGCGGCCCCGTCGCCACCGAAAATGTAGGGAAGGTCGTGCGTGTCCAGTGCATTCATCAGCGCGCTGATCAAAGCCACGCCGGCCATGTTGACGGCCTTGTAGCGGCCCGCTGCTATGGCCTTGCGGGAGCCCACAACGTCACTGACCGCAATCAGCCAGTCCTCCGGCGCGGGGCTGTAGAGCCCGTCATCGAGGACGCTGCGGAATTCCGCGCCCACGGGCAGCGAGCGGGTAAATGTTGCGGTTTCGGCAGTCACGGCAAAATCCTCCGAGGTCATCAGAGCATAGTACGTAAAAAGTTGTCGCTCATTTCGCCGTCACGCTTAAAAAATCGCGTGAGGCACTCCACATGTTATCTTCGCGCGGCGGGTAAGCGGATTCTCTCAAGGGCCTTCATGACAAATGCAACGCTTGTAACAGGCATCAACGAGTGGCTGGTCGACCAGGCACTCGGCGAGTCCGATATCGTGACCATGTTCGAGGGCCTCTGCAGCCGGATGCATGCAATCGGTATCCCGCTGGGACGCGCCAGGTTGACCTGGCCGACGCTCCATCCACTTTTCAGGGCGGAGACCGTCCTTTGGGCGCGCGGCAGGTCAACCGAGTTCGAGCAGTTTCTCCACCAGGAGAATGAATCCGACGCGTGGTTGCGCAGCCCCATGAAATACATGTTTGACAACAACGTGAACATACTTCGCCGCAATCTGGACGGCCCTTCGCGCCTGCTGGATTTTCCCGTTCTGGAGGAGGTCGCCGCCCAGGGGATGACGGACTATCTCGTCATCAAGACCTGGCTTGCGATCAGAAAGGACACCTCGATCACCAGCACCATGGGCATACTCGCCTCCTGGGCGGCGGATCGATCGGGCGGTTTCACCAACGAAGAGATCGAGGCCCTGCAGAAGATCCAGCGCCGTTTCGCGGTCGCCTGCAAGACGGCGATCCAATCGCGCATCGCCCGCAACATCTCCGAAACATATCTTGGCAAGGAGGCCGGCAGCCGGGTTCTGGCCGGCTCCATTCGCCGCGGCGACGGCAACGAGACCAGGGCGGTCGTCTGGTACAACGATATGCGCAATTCGACCGCGCTCGCGGACACGATGCCGGGCAAGGACTTCATCCAGCTTCTGAACGACTATTTCGACTGCACAGCCACCCCGATCATTGAAGCGGGCGGCGAGGTGCTCGACTTCGTCGGCGACGGCGTGTTGGCGATTTTCCCCTACACCAACGCCGAGGAGCAGGAGCAGGCGGTGAAAGCCGCGACCCTGGCCCTGCACAACGTGCTTGCGGCGCGTGACAAGCTCAACGACGCGCGGCACGAACAGGGGCTCTTCCCGATCAGGTTCGGCATCGGCCTGAACACGGGAACCGTGATGTTCGGCAACATCGGCGTGTCGCAGCGCCTGACGTTCTCGGTCATCGGCCCGACTGTGAACGAGGTCGCACGTATCGAGTCGATGACAAAGACCACGGGCGTCGACGCGCTGGTCACGAGGGACATCGTCGCGCTCCAGCCTGAACGCTGGGTCAGCATCGGCCTTCAAAGACTTTCCGGCGTGTCGCAGGAAATGGAGCTTTTCACGTTCGCGCAGGATGCCATGCAGCCGACCATCGCAGCCGATGCGGTAGAGCTGAAGCAGTTCGCCACGAACTGACTACTCTAGAGCCAGCCGGCTTATTTCTTCACGGCGAAAGCGCAGGTCGGAATCCAGCAGGAACTCGTCGAGTTGCGGAGGATCGATCGACGTGCCAGAGAACATGGCGTGGACCTGCCCCCGGTGATGAATGTCATGCAGAAAGAGGTGGGCCACCAGGTCACCGATCCGTTCGGGAACGATCCCCGCCTCGCCGCGATCGGTGGCGACCCGCCTGTCGAGATCGTCGGCAATCAGCCCGCCGCAGAATGCGACAAGGCGGCGATTGAACTGTGCTTGGGCCTCGGCGAGTTCCCCGGCATCCAAGCATGGCTTGAACCGAGTCCCGACTGCTCGGCCGACGCCCCGCTCCTGAAGCATGTCGGAATAAAACAGATCGACCAGCAGGACATGGTTCAGCGTCTCGCAGATCGACGGAAAGAAGCTCGTCCGCTCCGCCTCGAACTCTCCGGGCTCCAGTTTCAGGACCGCGCGGTATAGCCGCTCGTTGGACCATAGATTGTTTCGCGCCATGCGTTGGAGATGGCCGAGCAGATCCATGTCAGCCCTTGATCGCGCCTGATGCGAGTAGGCCGATCCACAGGAGAACGAACCCCGCGAGATTTGTCGCCAGTAGCCAGTTCATGCGCCGCCTCAGCGCCTGCGTTTCGGCATCACGCGCCACCTTCCAGTTCGTCACCGTATGGAGCAGCGCCGCCTTCTGGGGCACGCCGCTCGTATTCTTCAAGTCCGGTGATCGTGCCTCGATGCGGTAGCTCAGGCCGATGGCTTTGATGAAGACCGCCACCATCACCACGCCCCAGACGCCCGTCAGAAAATAGAAGCTTGTATTCATATGTGTTCCGGTCGCAGTTCTAGGCGACCATTCAAAGCGGATCGGCAGCTACCAGTCCATGACCACCTTGCCGGAATTCCCTGATTTCATCGCCTCGAAGCCGGAAATGTAGTCGTCGACGCCGATGCGGTGCGTTATCAGCCCGGACACGTCGAGGGGTCCCTGCACCAGCGCGATCATCTTGTACCAGGTCTCGAACATCTCGCGCCCGTAGATGCCCTTGAGATGCAGCATCTTGAAGATGACCTTGTTCCAGTCGATCTCGAAGCCGGTCGGCGCGATGCCCAGAATGGCGATCTTGCCGCCGTTGTTCATGGTGTCGATCATGTCGCGGAAAGCATTGGCGGAGCCCGACATCTCAAGCCCGACGTCGAAGCCTTCCTTCATGCCTTCCTGGTCCATCACGTCGCGCAGCTTTTCCTTCGATGCGTCGACGACGTGATGGATTCCAAGCTTCCGGGCCAGCGCCAGGCGAACCGGATTGATGTCGGTGATGACGACCTTCCGCGCACCCACGACCTGCGCCACGAGCGCACCCATGATTCCGATCGGACCCGCGCCCGTCACCAGAACGTCCTCGCCGACCAGATCGAAAGAAAGCGCCGTATGAACCGCGTTGCCGAGGGGGTCGAAGATGGCGGCTATTTCATCGGGGATGTCGTCGGGTATCGGCACCACATTGTGCTGCGGGATGGCGACATATTCGCCGAACGCGCCCGGTCTGTTTACCCCCACCCCCAGCGTGTTGCGGCAGAGATGGCCCCTTCCCGCGCGGCAGTTGCGGCAATGCCCGCAGACGATGTGTCCTTCGCCCGATACACGCTGGCCGACCTTGTACTCAGTGACCGCCGCACCGAAATCGGCAACCGTGCCGACAAACTCGTGCCCGGTCACCATCGGCACTGGCACCGTCTTCTGCGCCCACTGGTCCCAGTTATAGATGTGGACGTCCGTGCCGCAGATCGCGGTCTTCCTGACCTTGATCAGCACGTCGTTCGGGCCGATTTCGGGAACCGGCACCTCTTCCATCCAGATGCCCGGCTCTGGCCGCGACTTCACGAGGGCGCGCATCATGTTGGACATGGGAAGCTCCTGGTCGCCGGATGAATCGCCCCCTGCTCGTTCATGGCACGACCCCCAGTTCCCGCCCGACCGCCGCGAATGCCTCGATCGCGCGGTCGATGTCTTCAGGCGAATGCGCGGCCGACATCTGCGTGCGGATGCGCGCCTGGCCCTTGGGCACGACGGGAAACGAGAAGCCGATCACGTAGATGCCGCGTTCCAGCATCTTTTGCGCCATCTGCTGCGCCAGCGTGGCGTCGCCGAGCATGACCGGAACGATCGGGTGATCGGCCCCCGCCAGCGTGAAGCCTAGCTTCGTCATGCCGGACCGGAACCGCTGCGCATTCTGACAAAGGCGATGCCTGAGCGCATCGCCGGCCTCCACTATGTCGAAAACCTTGAGCGAAGCTCCCGCGATCGCCGGCATCAGCGTGTTGGAGAAGAGATAAGGGCGCGAGCGCTGGCGCAGCCACTCCACCACCTGCCGCTTGCCCGACGTGTAGCCGCCGGAAGCCCCGCCCAGCGCCTTGCCCAGCGTGCCGGTGATGATGTCGACCCGGCCCTCGACGCCGCAGTGCTCGGCCGAGCCGCGCCCGTGCCTGCCGACGAAACCGACCGCATGGCTGTCGTCCACCATCACCATCGCGCCATACTTCTCGGCCAGGTCGCAGACGCCCTTCAGGTTGGCAATGATGCCGTCCATGGAGAACACGCCGTCGGTCGCGATCATCTTGAAGCGGCAGCCTTCAGCTTCCTTGAGCCGCGCCTCCAGATCGGCCATGTCGTTATTGGCGTAGCGAAAGCGCTTCGCCTTGGAGAGCCGCACGCCATCGATGATCGAGGCATGGTTGAGCGCATCGGAAATAATCGCGTCCTCTTCGCCGAGCAATGTCTCGAAAAGCCCGCCATTCGCGTCGAAGCACGAGCCGTAGAGGATCGTGTCCTCCATGCCGAGGAATCCGGAAATCCTGGCTTCAAGCTGCTTGTGTTCCTCCTGCGTGCCGCAGATGAAGCGCACCGAGGCCATGCCATATCCATAACGGTCGAGCGTGGCCTTGGCCTCGTCGCGAAGCTCATCGCTGTCGGCGAGGCCGAGATAATTGTTGGCGCAGAAGTTGAGAAGCTTGCGGCCGCCCACCTCGATCTCGGCCGATTGCGGCGAGGAGATCACGCGCTCGGACTTGTAGAGCCCGGCGGATGTCAGTCCGTCGAGTTCGGATGCGAGGTGTTCGAGGAACGCTTTGGTCATCTGCTACTGTCCACCATCAAACTGGGCGGACTGTCGCGCGGTGCGTTCAAAAAATCTATGAAAAAGGCGACCCGAATGATCGTCGGGCAAAAAGGAGCGGGTAGGAAGCTGTGACGAAATCACTCCCAAACCCGCCCGACTCAACCGCAACACTATTCGAGCGGCGAGCCGATAATGTCGATGCTGTTTCTCGCACACGCTTCATAAAGTGCAATGATCATGGCGGGCGTGGGCTCGACCTGCGGCGGCAGGCCGGCGCTGGTGGCAGGATCGGCCATCTCGCGGATCATGTTCTCGAAGTCGCCGCCCGAGGTGATGGTCAGGCAACGCGCTCCCTCCCGCGATTCGACACGGAAGGAATGCGGCTTGCCTTTCGGCGCCAGCACCGTCTCGCCGGCGCGCGCCACCAGATCCCTGCCGTCGATATGGATGCGCATCTCACCTTCAAGGATATGGAACACCTCGTCCTCGTTGCGGTGGATATGCAGCGGCGGAGACTCGCCATACGGCATGAAATGCTCGACCACGCTGACGCGATCCTCGCCCGCGTTCCACGACAGGCGGACATTCACCAGCGTGCCCTTGAACCAGAACAGTTCGCCGGAACCGCCGATCGCCGGACCGGTCATCTTGCTGTGCATGGTCATCATCGTCCCTTTCCGAATCCTGTGTGCCCCGCAGGAAACGGTTTAGGTGTGCGCTGTAACCGTTCGACCGCGACGGACAGCGAAAAGGTATCTTGGGGCGGAAACATTCCGCCGAGGGTTCGGCGTCGCGCAGCGCTTGGCGACGCGATACCCTTGGCGAATAACGGGGCCGTTCTAGAAAAACGCCTGCAAGCCCGTCTGCGCACGACCGAGGATCAACGCATGCACGTCGTGCGTCCCTTCGTAGGTGTTCACCGTCTCAAGGTTCTGCGCATGGCGCATCACGTGGTACTCGATCTGGATACCGTTGCCGCCATGCATGTCACGCGCCTGGCGCGCGATATCGAGCGCCTTGCCGCAGTTGTTGCGTTTGACGATCGAGATCATCTCCGGCGCGAACTTCCCCTCGTCCATCAGGCGTCCGACGCGCAGCGACGCCTGCAGCCCGAGCGCGATTTCCGTCTGCATGTCCGCGAGCTTCTTCTGGAACAGCTGCGTCGCGGCGAGCGGCTTGCCGAACTGCTTCCTGTCGAGCCCATACTGTCGCGCGCGGTGCCAGCAATCCTCGGCCGCACCCATTACGCCCCATGAAATGCCGTAGCGCGCGCGGTTGAGGCAACCGAACGGACCCTTGAGGCCGGAGACGTTCGGCAGCAGAGCCTCCTCGCCGACCTCGACGCCGTCCATGACGATCTCGCCGGTAATCGAGGCGCGCAGGCTGAGCTTGCCGCCGATCTTGGGCGCCGACAGTCCCTTCATGCCCTTTTCAAGCACGAAGCCGCGTATCTGGTTGTCGTGCGCCGCCGACTTTGCCCAGACGACGAATACGTCGGCGAACGGCGCATTGGAGATCCACATCTTGGAGCCGGTCAGCCGATAGCCGTCGGCCGTCTTCTCCGCCCGCGTCTTCATGCCGCCGGGATCGGAGCCGGCATCCGGTTCGGTGAGGCCGAAGCAGCCGATCCACTCGCCGCTCGCGAGTTTCGGCAGATACTTCTTGCGCTGTTCCTCCGAGCCGTAGGCATGGATCGGATACATCACCAGCGACGACTGCACTGACATCATCGAGCGGTAGCCGCTGTCGACCCGCTCCACCTCGCGCGCCACCAAGCCATAGGTCACGTATCCAGCGCCGAGCCCGCCAAATTCCTCGGGGATGGTGATGCCGAGCAGGCCTGCCTCGCCCATCTCGCGGAAGATGCCGGGATCGGACGTCTCCTCAAGGTACGCCTGCTGCACGCGCGGCGCCAGCTTGTCGGCCGCGAAGGCCGCAGCCGCGTCGCGCACCATGCGCTCGTCCTCGACCAGTTGATCCTCGATCAGGAAAGGATCGTCCCAGACGAAGTTCGAGGAGGTTGCTTTGATTTCGGCGTTCATTGCGCTTCCCGTAGGTCGATACGAACAGTCTAGACCGAAATGCCCCGAGCGGGAATTGGTCTTGGGTTCTGGGTTGATTGGCGCAGATCGCACAAATGCCCCGCAAATGCAAAACAACCCGGTAACCCTGTCGATCGATTGGAGGCTCAAGTCATGACCGAAGAAGCCTGTAAAAGCAGCGCGTTAACCGGTTCCCTGCCAGGGATGAGGGGCAATGGAACCTTCAGACCGACCTCGCCAGCCATTCATGCCGCAGAACCAGGCGGTCAGTGCCAGTTCGCGAACGCTGATTACGTCGATCAAGAGCGCCTACTGGGTCGCGTTGCTCATCATCGCCGCGATGGCGATGGCCTCGTTCCTGCTGCTCCAGCAGATGATGGCGGCACAAAAGCGCGACGATGCTATTCTGTCGCTGGCCAGCGCCCAAAAGGCGCTGTCGCAGCGCGTCGTCTTCCTGGCCGGAGCCATCTCAAACGTACCGCAAAAAGAGCAGCTGACGCTGGTCGCAGCATTGCGCAAGGCGGTCGGCGAGTTCGAAACGAACTATGACCTTCTGCTCGAGAGGACCGGAGCCGACCCCGCGTCGGCGGCCCGCTTCGATCCCAAGTCGATCGAAAGCGTGCTTTTCGCGAAGCCTTACTACCTCGATTCCCTCTCGATGAGCTTGGCCGACAATGGCTGGCGGTTCGTCTCGGCGCTCGAAACCGAAATGGGTGTGCACGGTGGATCGTATCTTGCCGGCAAGGAACGGGCGATCCTGGACGAAACCGTTGCCAACGCCACGCTGAAGGGCTTCACCGCGCTCAGCGACCGCATCAGTGCACTTGCCGCAGCACGTCTCGACAACACGCTGTCCCTCCACCGCACGCTCTTTTATGCCACCATCGGCATAATCGTCCTCATCGCGCTGTTCATTTTCCGTCCGATGTCGGACGTCATCCTGCGCAAGACCCACGAACTCATGGACGCCCGCAACTCCATGGCGTTCCTCGCTGTGCACGACGGCTTGACCGGCCTGCATAACCGCGCCTTCCTCTCCGACCATTTCGACACGCTGATCAAGGGCGCGCAGCGCCGTATGGAGCGCATGGCGGTCGTGCAGATCGACCTCGACCGCTTCAAGCAGATCAACGATACGCTCGGCCATGCAGCGGGCGACTACGTGCTTGTGGTGACGGCGCAGCGCATGCGCGAATCCTGCCGGACCTCCGACATCTGTGTGCGGCTCGGCGGCGACGAGTTCGTCATGATCCTGCAGGGTGCGGGCACAACGGAAGACATCAACATGGTCGCCCGCCGCATCATGGAACGGATCAACCGGCCGATCGCCTTCCAAGGGACGACGATCCTGCCGGGCGCGAGCGCCGGCATTGCGGTCTACCCGGTCGACGCCGACAATGCGAACGATCTGGTTGTGCACGCAGACCTCGCGCTTTATGCGGCAAAAAAGCAGGGCGGAGGCGCGTTCTCGTTCTTCTCCGAGGAACTTCGGCGCGAACTCGAACACCGCAAGCAACTCGAACACGACATGCGCGTGGCGATCGAGCAAAAGTCGTTCCAGGTCTACTTCCAGCCGCAGGTTTCGATGAGCACCGGCGCCATTGCCGGTATCGAGGCGCTGGTACGCTGGAAACATGAGACTCGCGGCATGATCCCGCCGGGCGAGTTCATTCCGGTTGCCGAAAAGTCCGGCCTGATGGCGGATATCGGGCGTATCGTGATCTCGAAAGCCATCGGCGCGGCGGCCGAATGGCATCGATCCGGCCTCCAGTTCGGCCGGCTCGCCGTCAACGTCTCCGGCACCGAACTGCGCGAAATCGACTTCGACAAGTTCCTCTTCGACACGCTGGAAGCCGAAGGCCTTCCGCCCCAGAAGCTGTCGCTGGAAATCGTCGAATCCGTCATCCTCGACGATGAAAAAACAGGAATTGCGGCAAAGCTTCGCCACATCAGGTCGGCTGGCGTGCATCTCGAACTCGACGACTTCGGCACGGGGTATGCTTCACTCAGCCATGTCAATCCCAACGAGATCGACAGGTTGAAGATCGATCGCCGCTTTGTGCAGAACATCGACGCCAACGGCGACAACACCAAGATCGTGCGCGCTATAACCGAACTGGCGCGAGGGCTGGGCATCTCCATCATCGCCGAGGGCGCCGAGACCGAGGCCGAACTTACGTCGCTGAAGTTGATCGGCTGCGACCAGGTCCAAGGCTATTCCATCGCCTTCCCCATGCCTACCGAGCAGGCACAGGAATGGCTTCAGCTTCGCAGCCCGAAGAAGCCGCAGCTTACGGTGGTGCAGGGCAACCGCGCCTGATCTGGCCCAGTATTTCCGAAGATGCATGGGCCGCGGAGACGGTGTATTGCCGTTCTTATGATCGAACCTGTTTCCCCAGACATCGAGCCTGCCGTCCTTGCTCTAAACAACGAGCACGCCGAGGAACTCTCCTGGCTCGAATCGGCGCGGCTGACAGCGCTTGTTTCGCAGGCATTCTATGCGCGCCGCATCGGCAACCTCGAAGCCTTCCTCCTGGCCTTCGATCAGGACGCCGACTACGACAGTCCGAACTTCCTGTGGTTCAAGGCGCGCTACCCGCGCTTCGTCTACGTCGACCGTATCGCCGTCGACGCGGCGGCGCGCGGCCGCAGCCACGCGCGCTCGCTTTATCACGATCTTTTCGAGGTTGCGGCTCGCAACGGCCACGACATCGTCGTCTGCGAGGTGAACTCGGATCCGCCGAATCCCGCTTCCGATGCGTTCCATGCCGCACTGGGTTTCATCGAGATTGGCCAGGCGGCCATCCATGGCGGCAAGAAGTCGGTGCGCTATTTCGCCATGCGCCTGGACCGGGCGGGTCTACAGCGACCTCGTGGCAGCTTTGTAGCGCAGCCGGATTAGAAACCGGGAGACGGCAGTGCTTTTACCTCGCGAACGATCTGCCGGCGTTGCCTCCTTCCGGCGACGTATCCCGCGACGAGCCTGGCCGACGAGAAGCTCAAAGTCGTGTCCTGACGGGTGGCCTTGTAGTCCGACAACAACTCCCTGAAGCGGCCCTGCAACGCGTTGTTCAGCAGACGGCGCGCCACCATGTATGCGGCAATGTCCGGATACCGCGCGTGGATGTGAGGATGCCGGCGCAGGAGGTCGATATAGGCCGCGACGTAGCCGCCGTGCTGGCGCGATATGGAGTCCGGGCTGTAGTGCTTGATCCAGTCGACCTCCTCGATGATGGCCGCCCCATAGCCGGCCGCGGCCAGGCGCAGCAGCAAGTCGCGATCCTGCAGCCGCCACAGGTCCTCGTCGAATAGGCGCACGGCCTCCAGCACATGTCTGCGCGCCGTGATCGCCGAACCCGCAATGGCCGTCACCTGCGCGGTCACAGCGCGCTGCAGCATCTCGGCGTCGAAATACGCGCGGCCGTTGATGATCGGCGATATGG
>Ga0335394_10000190_pt1 | contig 62309 bp, 37 predicted proteins | sample MAT03_FD_205741 | JGI IMG/M metagenome (GOLD analysis project Ga0335394, IMG submission 205741) | Freshwater microbial communities from Lake Fryxell liftoff mats and glacier meltwater in Antarctica - MAT-03 (spades assembly) (version 2) ... | reverse complement strand
AGATATTGTCTACTAATTTTCACAAAAAGTAGACACTAAAGTTAAAAAAGTTAGACTAAAAAAGTTTGATGGGTTTGATTTTTCAAAAATACCAGTAACATGAATCACATCTGCGGAATGTGGGTTTTAAATCCCATCCCCTCTAGTTCCGATATAATTTCTAGGGCCAGTTGAGATTTAGTCTTATATGTGTCTTCGGGTAGGAGAGTTGCTTGTGGTTTGAAAACTTTAAACATTAATGGAAATAGCGTGTTTCCGACTACACCATAGGCATTGACAGATACTATTCCATTCTCTACCTTGCCGAGATTCCCAATATATTGTCTCGTCACATAATCTGTAGTATCTCCCTTTTTTTTGTCTCCGGTTTCATCTATTATTAAGATGACTTTTTTACCAGCGACTCTCTCTAGTATTAACGACAATCTTAATTGTTGACAAGCCTTAATATCCCAGGGGAAACTGTTAAAAGATGATGTAGAGATTGTTCATTTTTCAAGCCGACAACTTTCGCTATTCCTGTTAGCGATTTTCGCTTGATTTCGGAAATCATCCCTATAATCAGATACTTGAAGTTTTCAAAACTTCTTACCTCGGGAAATAGATGTTGATAGGCTTGACAGTATTCGTCTACAAAACTGACTGTAGGGACTGGTGGGCGGGGTACTACCATACATTTTAACTATTTGAGGACTTCAGGAATATTATACTATGGCTAAAGTGATGAAAGAGCGCTAACTTTATTGCTAAATTCTCACTGCAAAAGATGCTGCTAATTCCCGTTCTGGTTCCATACCAACTGTAGGCGGCATGGAACGATTTGCTACTTGCTCAATTAGTTGTAAATGTTGTGGCAGCATTTTAGCTAAACTGTAGCGTTCTAGGGCGGTTTGACGGGCTTTGACGCGAATTTCTGCCATGCGGGTAGGATGGTCTAAAACTTCGTCAATGCGATCGGCTACTTGTTTTGGTGAGAAGTAATCGACTAGCAAACCGTTTTCTCCATCGCGGATCACTTCTCTGACTGGCCCTGTGTCGGAACCTATTACTAAACATCCGGTTGATAGAGATTCAATCATCGACCAAGATAGCACAAAAGGTCTGGTTAAATAAACGTGTACGTCCGATGCTTGAATTACTTTTAAATACAGTCCGTAAGGTAGCGGCCCGACAAAGTGAACTCGCGACATATCTAGCGGCACTTTTTTGAGCATATGGTCTTTGTAAGACTCGCCGTTTGGTAACGAACGACCATAACAAACTCTGTCTGAACCAACAACAACTACGTGACAGTTGGGGCGGCGTTCTTGCACATAGGCGATCGACTCAATGAACTCTGGAAAGCCTCGATAAGGTTCCATTCCCCGCGATACATAGGTGACAATTTCATCAACGCCGGACAAATCTAAGTTGGGCAAAATTAGTTTAGCGCCTGGATCTGGTTTGAAGTAATCTGTATCTACGCCGTCGTGGAGTACGGACAATTTTTGCTGCAATTCTGGGGGAAATTGCGATCGCTGCCAATAAGTGGGCGACAAACCCCAATCGCAAGAGTATAAATCTATCAGAATTGGCGCATTTTTAATTCTAATTCGAGCCATGTCGTCAACAGTTAAAGGTTCCGCTGGGTCAAAATCTGCGTCGGAACCAATGGCATGATAAAACCACTCGAAATAACACAAAAGTGGCGTATTTGGAAAAGCTTCTTTGACAAATAATGTAGGCCCCCAACCGGAATGTCCGCAGATAATATCGGGTACGAAACCATCTGCTTTGAGTTGTTCTGCCATTCTAAATACGGCTTGTCCGTAGATGACGGCACTTTCTAAAGGGCGGACGTATTGGTGAGTCTGCGCGTGGGGTTCCCGGCTGGGCGTAAATGCTGCTTTGCGAACGCCGGGAATGTTCCACTCTGGGCGCTCGTTTTTAGTGCCGAAAACAATTTGATTTTTGGGATCTGCGCCTAAAGCCGTGATAATGTGGCGGTATTGGGCGGGAAAGTTGGGATGGAGAAATAATGCTTTCATTGTCTGTTGTCAGTTGACTATTGACTGTTGTCTGTGGACTGTTGTTAGTTGGAATAAAATATTTTGATTCAGCTAAAAAGCTTTGGTTTTATTCATTGGGGGTTGGTGCTTTGCAGATCCAGACACAATCTCGCGGTACTGAAGATGTATTTTTCAGGATGATTTGATAGTTTAAATGATGGAGAAATTTTTCCATAATTGTATCAGTCATAACTGAAAATGCTGTGCCGTCTCTGTGCCCGAGCAAGTTTTTGTCCCACTCGCTGGCGAATTTTTGCCACCCTAATTCGGTGAAAATATTGGTGTGGTGAAACACGCAAATTCGATCGCCCTGCAGCAGTTTTGGAATTCGAGTCAGGTAGTTGAATATATCTACCGGCTCTACGTGTACCATTGTATCGTAACAAAAGCAGACATCGGCTGCACCGGGGGTGATGCCGTCTAATGTTAAACCGTCGAGTTTGACGTAGGAAACGCGATCGTCTCCCAAGCGCGATCGCGCCGCTTGCAGCATTTGACTGGAAATGTCGGCACAAATTAGTCGATCGCAATATTTCAGCAACAACGAACCAGTTTTTCCGCCGCCGATACCAATTTCTAAAACCGTATGTTCTTTTTTGATGTACGGTGCAATAAATTGCTGTTCTATCAGCGCTTCGTATTCGGCTAAGGAGTTGGCGGCACCGGCAGCTTTACCTATCCATTCGTCGCCAATATGGGCAAGTTCGGCATTAGTTTTTTGCCAGTGTTGGGCGTAACTGTCCCATGCCTTTTCATAATCTACTCTTGGGCGATCGGTCATTTTTTCATCGTTCATTTTTGATTATTTTATAGTATTGATGGCTCAATTTTCAATATGTTCCGCAATTCTTGGCCAATTATATTAAATCCTGCCCAAAGTCTACGAGGTGAGTTACTGCCCTTCACTGGGGGGGACGCTGGCACTGTAAGATGACTAATGACGGCTAAAATATGCTTCGCAGAAAATCTCTGCATAAGCTTGAGTCATCTCCTCAAAAGTATTGAGTGAATCCAAGACATATTTAGCGTTTTCAGCTAACTGCTGCCGCAAAGATTTATCCTCCAGTAAACTAATCAAAGCTGCAACTAATTCCTCCGGGCGATCTGGCGTATAAAACAAACCATTAATTCCATGCCTCACTTGTTCTTTAATCCCAAAAACCGGCGATGTAACAATTGGCAAATCGCAGGCCATCGCCTCCAAAATTACTCTTGGGAAACTTTCGACGCGAGAAGTACAAACAAAAATATCAGCCGCTTTGTAATATTTTCCCGTCTCCCCAGTTTCCGGGACTACTGTCACCCTTTCCCGCAACTCTTCTGGCAATTCCCCCACCAAATCGGCTAATTTATTGCTGTAAATACTCGGGCGATCGCCCACAATAAAACACCTAATTTTTTTGTGCCATTTGTCAGGTAAAAGCGAAAGTGCCTTAACTAAATCCTGCTGGCCTTTGCGTTCGCATACCGTTCCCAGTAGCAAAATTACCACATCTTCCGCTGCAACACCTAAAGTTTTTCTAGCCAATTCAGAATTCTCTGAATTTTCCAGTTTGCTCAAATCTAAGCCGTTGTGAATCACTGTAAAATTGTGGTGGCTGTTGAGAGGTAAATACCTGTCCCGCGTTGCATCCGCCACAAAAATCACCTTGTAAGGAAAGCGAAAACATTCCAAAGCTCTCGCCGCAATCTCTGAACCAAACCTGTTAAAATAAGTTTGCCAAGGTTCGCTTTCGTGCACGTTCCACACCGCCGGAATTCCGATTTCCTGCGCCGCATCAACTACAAAAAAGTTTTCTAAAGTATTGGCATAAATTGCATCTACTTTTAAACTTTCAATTTCTGTGCTAAAACTGCGGATAGCTTCATCATAAGCATCGCGCTGGTAGATGTGTTCGAGGGGATTGTCGCGCACAATGACTTCAATTCCCTGCTGTTCGTAAGCTTGACGCAGAGGCCCCTCTGTTGTGCAAAGTACGATCGGCTTAATCGCACCCTCAGCCGCCAATTTCACCGCAATTTCGTACTGATGCAGCGGCGCGCCCGTAAAATCCAGCGAATTGCTGCACATCAAAACCCTAACAGGATGAATCGAACTATTTGCTACTGACAACAAACCAGAATCAGCAAATTGTAACTCTCCCTTATCCCTTCCATCAGTGACATCCGTTAAATCCGTTAAATCCGTGACATCCGCTACAAAATCCGCTGCTAATCTTCCTTCTTCCTTCTTCCTTCTTCCTTCTTCTTTCTTCCCTCTTCCTTCTTCCTTCTTTCCCTCTTCCTTCATAAAAACCCGTCGGGGTTGAATATGAAAATACTCATCTTCCAAAGATAAATGAGGACTGTAAAAACTATCATTTTTCCCCGCATACTTGCGCCTAAAAGCCGCCATTTCTTGAGGATTGTCAGTAAAACCCCTAGAAGTTCCCTCTTTGTGCAACAACTCCGCATCGGGACAGTAGACGCACCGATAGCCCCGTTCTAACAAGCGATATCCGTAATCGACATCATTGTAAGCAACAGCAAAATTATCCTCATCAAAACCGCCCAATTCTAAGAACAATTGACGCGGAGTAATTGTGCAAGCGGCTGTTACCGCAGAGTAATTTCGCGTTACCATCGCTTGAGAAAGATAGCCTCGATTTTCGCTGTTCATCAGCTTAAAAGCGTGACCCGCCAAACCGTGATGCAGCCCGTGAATTACGCCCGCGTGCTGAATTCTGCCGTCGGGATATAACAGCCTCGCGCCGACTGCACCCACGCCAGGGATTTGAGCGTATCCCACCATTTGACTCAGCCAGCGCGGGTTAATTACTTCAGTATCGTTGTTCAAAAACAAAACATATTCGCTATCAACTTGTTCGACAGCGCGGTTGTTAATTGCTGCAAAACTAAACTTGCCTCCAGGATTTTTGATTCGCAAAACTTGACAATTTAATTGCTTTAAATATTCCAGAGTTTTTGGGTCGTCGCTTTCGTTGTCGATGACGGCAACTTGATAATTTTTATAGGTTGTAGTTTCTAGAGAATCCAGACAGGCTTTCAGCAATTTAAGCTGATTTTTAGTAGGAATAATTACCGTTACTGATGGGCCATTATCCGGGAAATCCTGGGCAAATATGCCCAAATTTTCTTTAATCGCCCAGGCATGCTGAGCGACATTGCCGTTAATTTTGCGGCGGTTTAGTGCGTCTTGAATGGCTTTTTGACCGGCGGCAAAACTGGCGGGTTTCGCGGCCCCAGATACGGCTGTAGAACCTGGTGCGGTTCGCCAGTGATACAGGACTAGAGGCAGGTGGGCGACGCGGCGAGAAATTTCGGTAGCTCTTAAGGCAAAATCGTAATCTTGCGAGCCTTCAAAACCGAGCCGCAAGCCGCCTATTTGTTCAAAAATTTCTTTTTTTACGGCGCACAAATGACCGAGATACATATAGGAAAGCAGCAGTTCCGGCGACCATTCCGGTTTGAATTGCGGGGCGAATCGGCGACCTTTGGTGTCGATTTTGTCGTCGTCTGAGTAGAGAAAATCGGTGGCTGGATGCGCCGCAAAATATAGGGCGACTTCGCCTAATGCGTCGGGAGTGAGTTCGTCGTCGTTGTCTAAAAACAGGATGATGTCGCCTGTTGCGAGGGCGGCGGCGCTGTTGGTTGCTGCGCTGATGTTGCCGTTTTCTGTACGAAATGTGATGCGGATACGATCGTCCTTTGCGGCCCAATTTTTCAAATTTTCAGCAACAGTAAATTCGGTGCTGCAATCATCGGCAATGCAGAGTTCCCAGTTTGGATAAACTTGATTGATTACGCTGTCGATCGCACTTTCGAGAAATTCTATCTGCGGGTTGTAAACTGGCATTACCACCGAGATTTTTGGCAGCGCTTCCCCACAGGATTTTAACCGAGAAATCAGATAATCGCGCGCGCGATCGTTCCACTGATTCACCTCCAGCCAAGCATCATACCTATCAATCGGTGAGGGAAGCACAAAACCCGCAGGCGGCAGCAAATCTCCCGGCGCAGTAAACTGTTTTTGCTGCTTGTAAATCTTCCCAAACTGACGCATCACCTTCACAATTTCCCAAGGCATCGGCACAATTCTGCCGAGACGCTGTTTTCTCTCCCTCGCCCGCTGCCGGATTGCCTCTACAAAACTCGAAAACTCCTCAAATTTATCAGCACTTCGCTGCCAAATATGGTAGCGCCGCACCGTCAATATTTTCGGCGCTTGAAAATACAAAATTTCCCCGGTTTCTAACTCGGCTTGCAGAGAAACTGGCCATTTACCAGGAGGCAAATTGACAAGCGCCTCAAAGCCGCTTTCCGAACTGTTAACCCAGTCAGGAAACACTTCGCCGACATCTTTTCGGCGCAAACCGTAGGCACATTCTACAGAAGTATCGCCGCACAAAAAGCTTAATTTAGCAATTTTGCGATCGTGGTGGCAACACCAACCCGCAAACAAAACTTGACCTTGACGCTGTTCCCACACCACCGGTACATCTAACGACGCTTGAATCGTTGAAACTAACAGCGGATATGCTGCCAAAAAATGCCATTTTCCTCCGTCGTCTTGCGCTTCCAACAACACCTCGTGCCGTCCTGCGGGTGCTTGCAATTCTATTGTAAAACCAGATTTGTTCGCAGACGCAATATTAGAATACCAGCGGGCTATATCGCTTCTGTCTAGGCCGTAAACAGCGGCAAAACTCTTATTTTCAATTCTGGCGCGGACGGCTTTAATATCTTTTTTTGTGTTAAACACCCAGCCCACAATTAGCAGGTTGGAATCGCTAACTTGCCAAGTAGTGGGTTGGTCTAAAGAAAAAACAAATTTTGGGAACAAATCGCGGATTTTGTGCTTGAATTGCCACCATTTTTCTCTAAGTTTCCACCAGTCAGAAGACTTGATTGCAGCAAGTTCAGCCTGGATTTTGGCATTTTCTTGCCGCGATTGTTCCAAATCTTGCTGAGTTTGACTCTGGACTGTTTCCAAACTCAATAATTCAGCTAATTTTTGATCCAATTTAAATTCTTTTTCTTCAAACTTGACCTGAGTTTTTCCTAACTCTGCTTCTAATTCTAAGATTTTTGCTAAGGCTATTTGAAATTGCGATTCTTTGCCGGCAAGCTGTACCTGAGTTTCCCCTAATTCTGTTTCTAATCCGAGCAGTTTTGCTAAGGCTTCTTGAAATTGCGATTCTTTGCCGTCAAGCTGTACTTGAGTTTCTCCTAATTCTGTTTCTAATTTCAAGACTTTTGTTAAGGCTTCTTGAAATTGCGATTCTTGACCGTCAAGCTGTACCTGAGTTTCTCCTAATTCTGCTTCTAATTCGAGCAGTTTTGCTAAGGCTTCTTGAAATTGAGATTCTTTGCCGTCAAGCTGTACTTGAGTTTCTCCTAACTTCGTTTCCAATTCCAAGACTTTTGCTTGAGCTTGTTGAAATTGTTCTTGCCACTGTTTGACTTCTAAATTGCTGGTTTTTTGCTGTTTTTCCAGCAAGCGAATTTTTAGCCAATCTTCAAAATGCCCGACAGGAGATACTGGAAAATGAATAATTTTGTCATTCGCCAATTTCGATTCGCTGCTGAGATTGCCCGCTTTTGCTTCTAAAACTTGATATAGTTCTAATGCTTGGGGAAAATATTGTTCTATTAAACTCGGTCTGTGACTTTTGACAATATCGTTGACTAATAAAGATTCTTCAAAATTGTCGCCCGGTATGGCACCTAAGTTAACATTAAATTTTTCGTTGACTCGATCGATAAAAAATTCGGGAGTGTTGCCGATCGGGTAAACGTTGGCCAGCAGACAGCGATTGGGAAAACTTTCAGACAATTCTAAGACTTTTTCGTTGTAGTGCAGCCACATTTTTACTGCCATTTCGGGATGCTGCAGCAAGCTGACATCGGTTCCCCGGCGGTACAGCGAATCGACTACTTCCCAGGGCGATCGATAAACACAGATAAAATTAGCTTCAGGGAGCAATTTTAACCAAAAATCCCAAAATAAAGCGGTTCGCGGGTCTTTCCAGCCCCAATGCTTGTCAGGAAGTTGATTTTGAGCGATCGCCCGTTTGGCAATTTCCACATATTCCGCTGCTACCGGAATCGTTTTTTCAAACGTACATCCGAGTTCATCAATACCGTGCGATCGTAAAACACTCTTGTGAAACTCCACAAAATCAACATTCTCGAAATGACCTTTCACATTTCCGTCGGCCGGGCCAACCAACTTTTTGCCAATATCAACCCCGACTTTCTGAAACAAAGAAGCCGTTAAAGACGTACCGGAACGGTGCATTCCAGTAACAATAAAAACCGACGGTTTGCTGTCATTTGTACTCACAATTTCTCTCCCTTGCCCTAATTCCCACACCCAAATTACTTGCTATCGCTACTCTCCCGCTAAGCCCAGGGATCGCCTGACTTGAAACCACGCGCTTCTGATCTTCCAGAACTTGCTGCTTTCCATTGCTAAAACTCGACACTTCGCTTGCTCTAGTTCTTGATTGAGATTAATTAGCTGATTTTCTGTTTTCTCCAACTGCATTTGCACCGATAATAAGTGATTTTGAGTTTGCTCCAACTGCGTTTGAGCTAAAACTAATTCAGTTTGAGTTTCTTCCAACTTCGTTTGAGTAATCATTAACTTACTTTGGCTTTGCTCCCCTTTTATCTTAGCCGAAGCTAACTGAGTTTCGAGTAATTTTAGTTTTGTCTGAGTAGACCCCAACAAAGACTGCGATTGCCTTTGGTTAACCAGCGATTTAACAGTGCAAGTTTCCAGAATCCATTCCCAACCATAGTTATTGATTGCTTTGACTATTAACACATCCTCCAGCGCCACGGTGTTTTTTGGTAAATAACACCTCCAACCCGACTGCAAAGCCCCATCAGTTTCAAAATATCCAGCCACATCCGGGCGATCGTAAAAAGGCTCGCACCTCTGTACAACCTCGCCGTTTACCAGCACTTGCAGCTCCTCAACTCGACCGTCGAAATTCACATCAGCCACCCATCCTTCAAGATACAAATTCTCCTTATTAGTAAAAGCAGCAACATCAATATATCCTTCCGGGTGATGATTGAATTTCAACTCCGAAAAATCTCTAACTAGCTCATTTGTGACAACATACAAATCCTGAAATCTGCATATGCCTTTTTTGATGCGGTGAACAAAAGCTTTGCCTCCGCTAACTCGCGCGACACATTCTCTCACAAACTTTTCAGTTACATAAGTTGTGCCGTATTCCTCCTTATCTAAAGACTGGCTTTCGCTTTGAGGACTAAACAAAATACCATTAGCCGGCATTTCTATATTGGCTAGGCGCAAACACTCATCGTGAACGCTGAACATCAAAATGCCGTTAGGAGTCAACAAATCGTACAAATTTTGCAACCAACTTGTAAAAGTTCTTTCGGGCATATGGCTGAAAAAAGAATTAGCCAGAATGCAGTCAAACTTGCGGTCAATTAAATAATTTTCTGGTTTTCCAGTTGAGACAATACCGTTGACTCCCAAGTATTCAGTTTGAAACTTAACCGCGTTAGCATAAATATCAGAAATCCAAATTCGTTCCGGCGGTATTTCCTGAATCAAAAACCTGGTAAATCGACCGTAACCGCAGGCAAAATCCAGAAAAGAAGGTACCTTTTCAAAACTGCCAAAATGCCATTCCACAACTTGTTTAACCGTATCCAAGATGCGACGCCCGATCGCATAATAGCGCACCAAAGCCCGATCGCGATCGTCTTTGACGTTGTTCAAGCTGAACAAATACATTTCATCGTCTTCGCAGATATTCAGTTTAAAATTTTCGGGAAACTTAGCTTGATCTTGAATAAATGCTTTGATTACGGGATTTTCGACTAAATCTAAATTGATATCGCTCATTGTTTTTACAGAATTTTAGATAACCTCTGTTGACTGCTCTTTCACCAGAGAATCAGCATTAACAACAGTTAAACACGGTTCGATCAGCAAGTCAACGATGCCGTTACCGCAAGACTCAGTACAAGACTGAACTCTAAACATCGCCACATCAACACAGCGATCCAGATAAGTTAAATCTCCATCAACCGTTCCCACAACCCCAGCATTCAGAAAATAAACACCGGGATTCAGCAAACATTTAAAATTAAACTTCACTACAATTGTCGTTCCTGCTTCCACATACCTAACTGACTGAGTAGAAGCCTTCAAAGAAGCACCCGCCAACTCAAAACCGCTAATTGTTTTAATCAACATTCCAAACCTAACTTTGGAAGTTGACCGGGAGAAAGTGACAGAGTAAGTATAAATATAATCTTGACGACCGATCAAGTGATTTACCACATTTCCTTTCAGCGTCTCGATGTGGGGGTTGATAATTTCCGCTCCGCGAGACGGATACCTTACCGTATTCGACGGTATCATCCCCGGATCGTAAAATTCATCGTAATATTCCTGGGGTTTGGAGAGATGTTGCTCCGGTTTAACTTCACTCTTTGTGCTTTCTAAATTAGCATCCTGAAGCTGGTCTTGACTTTCCTGTTTTGTCAGTTGGTTCAGAGCTCGAATATCTGACTTCAACCCCAGAACCTGATCCGGATCAGCATAAATCAGCTTTTGATACTTAGAAATTACCACCTTCGGCGTGTGAGCGAGCAGCAATTCACCGCTATCCATTAAAATCGCCGAGGTACAAAGTTGCACCACAGAAGTAGCAGCGTGAGAAACAAATAAAATCGTTCCGCCACCTTCCTGAATGCTTTGCAAGCGAGCAAAACACTTGCGTTGAAAAGCTTCGTCGCCCACCGAAAGCGCCTCGTCAACCACCAAAATATCTGGCTCAACGCTAGTCGCAACGGCAAAAGCTAGCCTGACAAACATACCGCTAGAGTAAGTTTTGACTGGCTGTTCGATGAAATCGCCAATATCAGCAAAAGCAGCTATATCGTCAAATTTTTCTTCAGTTTCTTTTTGATTGAATCCCAGTAACTGAGCGTTAAAAAACACATTTTGTCGCCCGGTAAATTCCGGGTTAAACCCGCTTCCGAGTTCCAACAAAGCGGAGACTCGCCCTTTAACATCCACGCTTCCTGTGGTAGGAGTCAGCGTCCCTACAATTATTTGCAGGAGAGTGCTTTTTCCCGAACCGTTGCGACCGACGATTCCCAGAGTTTGTCCTTGAGGAATTTCCAGATTGATGTCGTGTAGGGCCCAAAATTCGTCAGCGAGTTTTTTTGTTGGGTAAATAATTTCCTTTAAGCGGTCTCCTGGATGATCGTACCGCTTAAAGCATTTGGAAACATTTTTTAGTGAAATTACATTTTCTGTCATTGGCGGCAGTCAATCGATTTTAGATTTTAGATTTTAGATTTTAGATTGACTTGAAATCTCAAACATATTTACAGCACAATCGATTTTAGATTTTAGAATTTAGATTTTAGATGGATTTTCGCTCTCAAATAAATTTACAGCACGTCAGCAAAAGCGGGACGCAAACGCCGGTAAACCGCCAAACCTCCACAAAATATAGCAGCAGAAATTAGCGTGGCGACACCCCATTCGCCCCAATGCTTAACTTCTCCAAGCAGTATGAGATCTCGATAAACCTCCGAGATGGCGGCCATTGGATTCAGCCAAAATATCCACGCTCGCCACTCTTGGGGGATGATTGATGCTGGATAGACGATCGGCGTCAAATAAAACCAAAAATTTAGAATAACACCTAATGTCTGAGGAATGTCTCGCAAAAATACAGTCAAGCCGGCTGTCAAATATCCCAAACCAGCAGTTATCAGCAACTGAGGCACCCACACCAACGGCAGCAAGCATAAAGTAGCGTTGAGCTTTTGCGACGACACTGCTACTATCACAATCAAAGCTGCTAAACCCAGAGAACTTTCAATAAAAGCTGTAAAAATCGGCACTAGGGGCAGCAAACCGAGAGGAAATACCACTTTTTTTACTAAATTCGGCTGCCCCACCACCGATACTCCCGACTTGATCAAACCGCTGGTGAAGGCAGTCCAAGGCAGCAAACCTGCAAACAACCAGACTCCAAATGTAATGTCGCTGTTTTCTGGGAAGCCTGCAAGGCTGAGCTTTACCTTGAGGACGATCGAAAATACATAAGTGTAAATCACCAATTGCGATAGCTGATTCAGCAGCGGCCACAAATTGCCCAGAATCGAGCCTTTGTATTGAGCTTCCAAGTCCCGGCGCACCAATGTTGCCAGCAGATTCAGCTTCGCCCACCGCCGGGGCGTACTTCTGGGCAGCCTGCCGCCCAGCTTTCGGGCCTTTTGGGCAACTCCTTTCACAGTTCTCTGCAATTTTTTCGCCCTCGTTCACTAGCTTCACACCTAAATCAACTCAAGCTACAATTGTGCAGCTTTTGCTAAACCGCAATTATTCCACAGCCCCGTCGTTTTGATCAAGCATCTGCCACCTTGGCTTGGGCTTCTTCCTTCTTTCTTCTTTCCCCTTCCTTCGGAGGTTATTTTAGCCGATCGCCGATCGAACTGCCGAACCGATCGCTAGTTTTTGCTGGTCGTCGTAGCCCCACCGCTGGAAAAATTTTTCATACTCGCCGTTGGCACTCTGCAAACTTTCTAGCATTTGCGACGCTATAGTTTGACAGGCTGGCATTTGCAGCATTTGAATTAAATTGCGCGATCGCTCCTGCACTCTAGCAGAATCAGCCGCCATTTCCTCCTTTTGCTGGCGCGAATGATGTACAACCATCGCCGCCGACATCGCCAAATTTTTCACCAGCAGTTCTGCTACGATCTCAGGAGCTGATCGCAGCGCCTCGACTACTCCGGGTGACGGCCGATCTGCCTCCTGTCGATCGTCCGTTAGATAGGTGACAAAAAACCCCCTAGCACCGTTCTGTGTTTTCACCAGAAATGTAACAGCTTGCTGGATGTCGGCTTGTAAAAGTCGATCGGCCTCAATAAACGACAGTAAAGATTGAGTCAGCTCGATCGCCCCCTCAAAAGTTATGCTTTCCGATGCTAATAAAGAAGATGGAATACTCATAACGAACTCAATAATTTTAAAGATTCTGCTAACAATTGTAAACACTTCCCGCTGCCTGATCGCAAATAAATATGGCTATTATCTCCTCCAAACAACAGCCCCCCGACCAAAATCTACCCGAAGACATAGCCCCAGCCCCCCGCAAAAAAGCCGCCAAACCCCAGGCGGAATCTTTGCTAGAATCGCAAGAACTACCCGACGAAATCAACAGCAAACAAGACGACAAAATCCGACCCCAGCGGTTAGCTGAATACATCGGGCAAAAAGACTTGAGAGAAGTTTTGGCGATCGCAATTGCAGCCGCCAAATCCCGCGGCGAACCTATGGATCACCTGTTGCTGTACGGGCCGCCAGGGTTGGGAAAAACCACAATGTCGCTAATTCTAGCAGCAGAAATGGAAGTTGAATGCAAAATTACCACCGCCCCTGCTTTAGAAAAACCGCGAGATATTGTCGGATTGCTGATCAACCTCAAAGCAGGCGACGTGCTGTTTATCGACGAAATTCACCGCTTATCTAAAGTTACAGAAGAAATCCTCTATCCGGCGATGGAAGACTGCCGCTTAGATATTACGATCGGTCAAGGCAAAAGCGCCAAAATCCGCAGCATTCCCCTCAAACCCTTTACCTTAGTAGGAGCAACCACAAAAGTTGGATCGCTGACAGCTCCATTGCGCGATCGCTTCGGCTTGATCCAAAGATTGCGCTACTACGAAATAGACGAACTTAGTCTAATTGTCCAAAGAACCGCCCAAGTTCTCGACACTCAAATCACCCCTGAAGGAGCCACAGAAATTGCCCGCCGAGCGCGCGGAACACCCCGGATCGCTAACCGCTTGCTGCGGCGAGTTAGAGACTACAGCGAAGTCAAAAATTTAAAGCCAATTGATGCCGAAGTTGCCTCAGTGGCCCTAGAACTGTTCAACGTCGATCCGCTAGGTTTGGATTGGACTGATCGATGCCTTTTGACAGCAATGATCGAAAACTTTAACGGCGGCCCGGTTGGTTTAGAAACTCTCGCAGCTTCCACAGGAGAAGACACTCAAACAATTGAGGACGTGTACGAACCGTACTTAATGCAAATCGGATTTTTGCAGCGGACAAGTCGGGGCAGAATTGCCACAGCGGCTGCTTGGAAACACTTAGGTTTCGTCTCACCTAAATTATTTTAGGGTGTGTTAAGTGAGTCCTGGACGCATTCCTATCAAAGAAATCGGGTTTTTCACCTCATCTGCGCGGCTCCAGCGAAAGATTTTCGTCCATCAAACCCGGTGTCTGACCTCCCCTGGGTCAGTCCTATTCAGTAAATCCACTTAATTCAACGTAAAATACCGATCGACCCGGTTGCGGGTGGGCTGGGGCTATCCCATGAGCGATCGACCCGATTTCTCGATCGCCAACAAACCGGGTTTATTGTACAATGATTGACGAGAAACCCCATTGCTGGAAGTAAAAATCAACAAACCTCTGGGAACTCTCTGCCTCTGTGGTTCATTCAAGGTTAAAAATCATGGCTTATTTTTGGTTTAAATCGTTTCATTTTATTGGCATTGTCGTTTGGTTTGCTGGCTTATTTTATTTAGTAAGATTATTCGTCTATCACGCGGAAGCCGAAGAGAAACCAGAACCGGCAAAAACAATTCTCAAAGAACAATATCAAATTATGGAGAAACGTCTTTATAATTTGATTACTACGCCGGGAATGTTTGTGACTGTCCTGATGGCGATCGGGTTAATTTCGACCGAACCCGATGTATTGCATGACACTTGGTTACACATTAAACTAACATTAGTTACTTTGTTAATAGGTTATCATTTCTATTGCGGTTGGCTGCTGAAGAAATTAGCAAACAATGAATCTCGGTGGACTGGTCAACAATTTAGGGCATTAAATGAAGTCCCAACGGTTTTGTTAGCAATGATAGTATTGCTAGCAGTCTTTAAGCAAAATTTACCCGTTTCTTCGACTATTGCTACCATTATTGCGATGATTGTATTAATGGTAGTGACCATTAATTTTTATGCCAAGAAGCGCCTCAACGACCAACGCAAAAATCTCCAATCGATTCCCCAACAAGAAGCTTAAGTAATTCATAAATCACCCCATTTCTTTAGAGGATATGGGGTGATTGGGTGTTGTGCAAAAATTACCCAAAAATCAGGGATAGGATTGTAGATCAAATCAAGCCCTGCTGACGTAACCTACAATATACCTCTGGCATTCATCCGCTCTCAATACTTGAAAATATCTGCGTTTATCTGTGTTGCATCTGCTTGGTATCTGCGGTTTAAAGAAGCATAAAAAATTCTCAAAAATTCAGGAAATCCCCGATGCAAATGAGTATTGACTACCAGAAAAATTTGTGAGATATCGGAATTTCAAGGGCATTTTCCCAAGTAAAATATGGAAAAGAATCTGAATCAATTTGATATTGATTCAAGTCTAAAATCAACTGCTGAAAAATATCAAATAACTACCGTCGCAACCAATTGATTCGATCCAAAAACTTTCCTGTTTTGGGAATATTCCCAGGGAAGTGCAGGGTCGAAGTATTCCCAACGAGAGATGCAGTTATTGGTGAGAAGCTCATATTGATGGGGGTCATGCTGTGACCAGACAGATATATTTGCACTCATCGGATAGCAAAATTAAACAGACAGGAACCATGAACTATTCCCCATTACCAATTCCTTATGTTAATATCCCTCAGAATAGAAAACTTTGCCTTAATTGACTGCCTGGATCTAGATTTTGGCCCGAGTTTGAACGTATTTACAGGGGAAACCGGCGCTGGTAAATCGATTATCCTAGATGCGATCGATGCAGTTTTGGGCGGGAAAGTCGATCGCCGATCGATTCGCACCGGAGCAGCGCGGGCAATATTGGAAGCTACCTTTGAATTGGACAAAGCCGCAGCTTTGTGGCTGGGCGAGCAAGAAATCGAACCCATAGACGGAAATTTAGCCGTTTGCAGCCGGGAAATTAACGCATCAAGCGGTGCTCTGCGTAGCCGATCGCGCTTGAACGGAATTCTCGTCAACCGCCAATTAATGGATCAACTGCGCGATCGGCTTGTCGAAATTACCGCCCAAGGCCAAACCGTCCACCTCGGACAAGAAACCCTCCAGCGAGAATGGCTGGATTTATACGGCGGCAAAAAACTTGCTGAAGCACGATCGACAATCACCACAGCCTGGATCGAAGCCAACAGCGCCAAAACAGCCCTCAAACGCAGGCGTCAGTCGGAACAGCAGCGACTGCAAAGACTTGATTTGTTAGAATACCAAGTCCGAGAACTCAGCGAAGCCAACATCGAAAACAGCGACGAACTCGCACACCTAGAACAAGAATCAATCCGCCTCGGCCACATCGTCGAATTGCAGCAGCAAAGTTACAAAGTTCACCAAGCCCTTTACCAAAACGACGGCGACACCGCCTCAGCCGCCGACTTGTTGAGCAAAGCCGAGGAAATTTTAAGCGACATGGCAGTTTACGATGCCCAATTGCACCCAATCCTCGAAATGGTCAGCGATGCTTTAGCCCAAGCCACAGAAGCCAGCCGGCAAATTAGCAGCTACGGCGAACAATTAGAAGCAGATCCCGAAAGACTCGAAGAAGTAGAAGATCGGATTCGCGAACTCAAACAAATTTGCCGCAAATACGGGCCGCTCTCTGAAGCGATCACCTACTACCAAAGCATCCAAAACGAACTAAACGAACTTTTAGAAGGAGGCGAGTCAATGGAAGCCTTAGAACTCGCATATCAGACCGCTTTAGAGCAATTAAAAGACGCTTGCAGCCACCTCACTACCCTGCGGCGCGAAGCAGCCCTCAAACTAGAAACGCACCTCGTAGGAGAACTTAAGCCGTTAGCCATGGAAAAAGTGCAATTTCAAGTCGAGATTTCGCCTTGTACCCCAACCGCGACTGGTGCCGACCAAATCGCCTTTTGTTTCAGCCCCAATCCGGGCGAACCTTTGCAACCTCTGGGCGCGATCGCCTCCGGGGGAGAAATGAGTCGCTTTCTACTCGCTATCAAAGCCTGTTTTTCCCAAATCGAAAGCGCGGGTACGCTGATTTTTGACGAAATCGACACCGGAGTCTCTGGGAGAGTCGCCAGTGCGATCGCCAAAAAACTCTACCAACTCTCGGACAAACACCAAGTTCTCTGCGTCACCCACCAGCCGCTGATCGCCGCGATGGCTGATTTTCATTTTCGCGTCAACAAACAGACGATCGAAGCAGAACCAAGTATCGAGGAACCCGCAGCCAACTCCGAACCAGTCGAACGTACAGTAGTCAGAGTTGCCGCCCTCAACAGCGAACAGCGGCGGGAAGAACTCGCCCAACTCGCCAGTGGCCGGTCAGCAACAGAAGCCATCGCCTTCGCCGAATCCCTGCTTGTCGAAGCCGCCGGATTGCGCCAAACTCAGTCTGCCCAACCCTGATCGAACCCTCAAGCCGATCGGGGGGTCAAAATGCGGAGTTTTTTGAGAGTCGGAGGTTACACTAAAAATATCAACCGCAAATTTTACAAAAAAAGCTGAAAACCCCGTGAATTTAGTGGGATGAAAGCTAAGAGCAGCAAAATAGGGAGAAATTCTAGTTAAAAACCACAATTGTGTAGAGAAGGGCACACATCACTAGCAACTGGTAGTGTCACAATTGCGGCTAGTCCCACAAGGCCACCCCTCTTTCAGCAGTCTTCCCGCCAGTACGCATTCATGTTCCTGCGGGCGATCGGCTCAAAGATCGGCAGAACTTACTTAAACCAGGCACGCACAATGTCAAAATCAGTTAATAAACCATTTAAACAAGATTCGCATTCTCTAAAAAGATTGCAGCACTCCCACCGCCTCGTTACTCTCCCACCCTCCGTTCAGCAGCAAGGTCAACTGAATTTCCCTTGCCTTGTGGCCGGAGTTCTGTAAACTGGGAAATACTTTCACACATACTTGAGTCTTGTGCGACAGGTGACTCACTAATCAACTTCCCCGCTCTCTTCGCTTAGAGACTAACCCTTACACTTAAGCTTCTGTAAAGGTCTATGAAATCTGCATCTTCCACCAATTACTCTTCTCTGGACAACGTGATTGATGTCGCTGTTGTCGGCGGTGAAAATCATCATCAGGAACATTATTCTCCCCCGGAAATTAGGAGCAGTGCAATTATCCCGCGCCAAGGAAACCTCTCCGGCATTCTCGACCTTCTAAATAAGCAAAGTTTCACAGTAGTAGTTAAGGAAGTAGAAGACAAACTTAAGGTTGTCAATCAAACCTTGGGAATGCTCGACAATATCCTGGAGAGCGAGGGATTTGATGCCATCCTCAACGAGATGTTGCAGTCGATTACCCTCAAAACAGGGGAATTGCTGAATGCCGATCGCAGCACGATATTTTTATTAGACGACGAAAAAAATGAACTCTGGGCGATCGTCGCTAAAGACGAAAATGGCAAAAACCTAGAAATCCGAGTTCCGGCCCATGTGGGCATTGCAGGAGAAGTAGCCACGTTCCAAAAAGTGGTTAATATTCCTTACGATTTTTACAACGACGAACGCTCGGCTAACGCCAAAAAAACTGATGAAAAAACGGGCTACCGCACTTATACAATGCTGGCAATGCCCCTGATTAATGAAGACACAAAAGAGTTAGTAGCAGTAGTTCAACTGATTAATAAACTCAGACCCAATCACGAAAAATACCCGACTTTAGACGAACAAATCGACAGGCACGGATTTACTAAAGAAGACGAACAAGTTTTTAAAGAATTTGCTCCCTCGATTCGCCTAATTCTAGAATCGTCCAAATCTTTCTACGCAGCAACTCAGAGACAACGAGCAGCAACGGCGCTGATGAATGCCGTCAACGCTCTTTCTCAGAGCAGTTTAGACTTAGAAGATACCCTAAAAAGGGTGATGGATCAGGCCCAAGAACTCATGAATGCCGATCGCAGCACCCTGTGGCTGATCGACGAAGATAAAAATGAACTGTGGACGAAAATCCCGATGGGCGGCAACTTGAAAGAAATTCGCATACCCAGAACCGTCGGTTTTGCAGGCATCGTCGCCCAATCTAGCGAACCGCTGCTGATTCCCTTTGACGTGTACGACGACCCCCGCGCCGCCACTTCCAAAGAAGTAGATCAAAAGTCGGGCTACCGCACTTGCAGTATGCTTTGTATGCCAGTATTTAACTCGGACAAAAAATTGATTGGCGTCACCCAATTAGTTAATAAAAAACGACAAGGAGAATTCCCCCCCTACAACCCCCAAGATTGGCCACACGCCCCGGAACAGTGGAAAGCGAGTTTCAATCGCAATGACATGGAATTTATGAAGGCGTTTAATATCCAAGCAGGAGTCGCCCTGCAAAACGCCAAACTGTTTGCAGAAGTCAAACAGCAAGAACAAAGACAAAAAGATATGCTGCACGCCTTGACTAACGGCGTGATTTCTACAGATAAAAAAGGCAATATAGTAGCGACCAATCCCAGTGCCAAAAAATTACTGGGTGTCAGCGATGCCGAATTAGCGGAAGGTCAATCTTTGCGCGAGTTAATTAAGTTAGAAAAAGGCGATTTTGCCAAATGGTTTGATGCGTCTTTGTCTCCAGAAGACGATCAGGACCGCCAGCAGTATTACCCGGATCAAGTTTTGCTTTCCTGTGAAGAAAAATCGCAGAGTATCAATCTGTCGATTAATTCCATGACTGACGCTACCGACTCCAGCAAGGTCAACGGCGCGTTAGTCGTCATGGAAGATATTAGCAGCGCCAAGCAAGTCAAGAACTTGATGTACCGTTACATGACTCCAGAAGTAGCCGAAGCTTTGTTAGCTTCAGGCGATACTGGATTGGGCGGTAAGCGCAAAAACGTTTCGGTGCTGTTCTCAGACATTCGCAGCTATACCACACTTACGGAAAAATTGCAAGCCGAAGAAGTGGTAGTGATGCTCAATAAATATTTTGAAGTGATGGTAGATGTCGTATTCGAGTACGGAGGGACTCTCGACAAATACATCGGCGACGCTCTGATGGCAGTTTTTGGCTCTCCAGCGCCCCTAGAGGATCATGCTTGGTGCGCCATGCAAACGGCGGTGAAAATGCGGGAAAAACTGGCCCAGTTTAATCGTGATCGCGTGGCAAATGGCGAACTGCCGATCGGCATCGGTATGGGCGTGCATTCCGATGAAGTTGTCAGCGGCAACATCGGTAGTAGCAAACGCATGGAATTGACTTCTATAGGAGACGGCGTAAACCTCGCCTCTCGCTTAGAAGGCGCTAGCAAGCAGTACGGCACCGACTTGATTATCAGTGACAATACTTACAGAGATTATGCCGATCGGCTCTACGTGCGAGAACTCGACTTTATTACTGTCAAAGGCAAAAGCGAACCCGTAATCGTTTACGAACTCGTCGGCATCCGCGAGGGATACTCGCCAGTGGGCAAGTCACTAACCGAAACACAGCAACAAATTATAGAACATTACACCAAGGGGCGCGAACATTACAAAACTCCAGTTAGCCAAAGACTCTCAGAAAGTGAGGTAAAAAACATCTTAAAGGATGTCGCCGAAATGCCAGAGGCAGAGATTAAGAAACTGTCCTACAATCTAGAGCAACAGTTGGAACACGAACTAAGGAACCTGTTACATCAACTGAAACAACTGTCAGAGTACGACCCGAAAAACCTGTCTGAAGCAGACAAACTCCTCGTACTATTGCAGCCAGAAATCCAACTGCTGAAATTGGAAGGAATCAAAAACCTCTCGGAAGACGAAGCCAAAATGCTGCTGCAAGCAAAAATCAAGCCCCTATCAGCAGACGATATTAAATACTTGCAAGAAGGCGAAGTCAAAAAGCTGTTGGAAGCAGACATCTTAGAACCATCAAATTCCCAAATCAAGAGGCTGAAACCCGCAGATATCAGGCAGCTATTGCAGGCGAAAATTAAAAGTCGGGCCTGCGAGACAGTTGCAGAAATGTTAGATGAGGAATTTGAAAACCTGGGACTCGATCGGGTGAAAAAACTGCTGAGCGAGTTTAAGAAAGCCTTAGAACCAAAAGCCAAGCAAGCCTTTAAAGACGCTGAACGCGAATTTAACGCCGTTCTGGAAGTTGACCCGAAAAACAAGGCAGCTAAATTGCACGTCGATCGCTGTATGTTATTTCAACATCGGTTTTCAGATGTACTCAACTGGGATGGTGTGTGGAATCTCACAGAAAAATAGCAGTGGCCCACAGCAAATCCTCGTGGTGGCGCCAGGGTTCCGGGTGGGGGCGATCGCGATCGGGGGTGCGCCTCCCATCCCACCACCAATTAATCTGAATATCCTATTGAGGTAATTGTAAATAAGCTCCAACAGGTATTATGGTTATATAACCGGATTTGAACTTGCAAGCGAGATGCCGGGGTTTCGCCCTAGGTGTTTCCTTCGCACTACCTACCGCAACAAACTTAGCACTTCTATTATTTGAAGCGCTTAAAAATAGTTATGACTGGCGGCAGCGTTACCCGGTTTCTGAGAAAAATCTTGGAGAAAGGCGACGAAACATCCGCTCAAAAACCGGGTTTCTCACCCCGCCCGCGTAAGTCTTAATAGCGTTAGCGGCTCCTAAAAAGAGCTTTCTTCGCAGATAATCAATGTTCTAGTCTTAGATATAGAAAACCACTAGCGTCAGTTATGGATAATTGGAATTCACAATCGGGAGATGTTGAGTGGGTAGATCAGGTTTACCAACTATTGCTGGAGATTGCTCGGAGCTCCCTGTCAGATATCCCCAGAATCCCGGAAAACATCACTGTTAAGGCTATCCCTCTGATCCAGAAGGTACAAAGCATTCAACAAAGACCTGACGGGCAAGTGTTCAAATCCGGTTCCTTTTCAGTAAACGATCACGAATGGGTCGATCGAGTCTGCCAACTATTGGTAGAACTAACCAGCGCGTCTTTGTCGGAACAGCCCAAAATGCCGGAAAACCTTGCAGGCAGATCTTTAGCCCTCGCGGATCGAGCACAAAAAATTAAAGAAGACATCGAAGAAAATGCAGCCGGAACCCCAGCAGATGAAGAGGACAATTCTTTACAGTCTCCAGACGCGCTGCTTTCTCTCTTGCACCACAGTTTGAAAGCTCAGCGCGCCAAAAGCTACAACCCCGATGCCCCCGAATGGCAGCAAGTCTTGAGCCTGCTCGACGTAGTGCAGTCAATTTACAAGCAAATCCAAAGTTAAATTCAAGCTTAACTCAGGCCGGTCTTTATGGTGCGCGATCGCTAGCTCTTAAAGGCGGTTGCTCTTTGACAGAAATTTTTTTGCTGTAGCCCGAACATTTCAGATTATTGCCTTTTTGTCAACTAAACTAGGTTTAATCGGTTCTAGGGCAAAAGAGCATGAGCGGACAAAACATCGGCGATTTGTCAAAAGAAATATTAGCCGATCGCTATCAGTGCGATCGGCGGCTCGGCAAGCAAGCAGGACGGCAAACATTACTCGCCCGCGACTTAAAAACCCAACAGCAAGTAGTAGTCAAACTCCTCTCATTCAGCAGCGACTTTAACTGGGAAGACTTAAAACTGTTCCAGCGAGAAGTCGAAACCTTAAAATCCCTATCCCATCCCGCAATTCCCCAATATCTGGACTCCTTTGAAATCGACACGCCCAACCGCAAAGGATTCGCCCTAGTTCAGACTTACATCGAAGCCAAATCCCTACAAGAATATCTTTCAGACGGCCGCACTTTCAGCGAAAGTGAAGTCAAACAATTAGCAAAAGCATTATTAGACATCCTCGCATACCTGCACCAGCGACAGCCCCCGGTGATTCACCGCGACATTAAACCCAGCAATATTTTACTCAAGAATCGATCGGGAAACAGCGTCGGCGAAGTCTACCTAGTCGATTTCGGTGCAGTTCAAACCCTAGCAACGCAACAGGGAAAAACAGTCACCGTTGTGGGAACCTACGGCTATATGCCGCCCGAACAATTTGGCGGGAGAGCCGTTCCCGCTTCCGACTTGTACAGCTTGGGAGCAACATTAATCGCCTTAATTACCAAGCAGCATCCTGCCGACTTGCCGCAGCAAGATTTTCAGATCGAATTCGAGCAATTCACCCAACTGAGTCCCGGTTTTACCAATTGGCTGAGGTGGATGACGCATCCGAGTTTAGATCGCCGTCCCGCCTCAGTCGAGATTGCCAAAGAAGTTCTAGAAAAACCGCAGCAAATAAATAAATATTCCCAGCCATTGAAACAGGGAAAAACCCTGACTACTGCTAGCTTGTTCGGAAATGCGATCGGGCGCAGCACTGCGGCAGGAACTCTAGCTGTAGGAATTTGTACAGCAATTTACAAAATCTTTATGTCTCCAAATTTGGAGACAATTATCGAAGGATTTTGTCTCGGTTTTAGTCTAGGTTTGGGGAATGGAATAATGATAGGAGTTGTGACGCGCTTGTGGTTTTTACCATTAACTAATCCAAAACTTTACCGACAGGTTTTAAATGCAATTAGTATTGTACTCTGTACTTCAACAAGCATCTTTTTATTTTGGTTTAAGATGACAGCGAATATGAGGCCATATGAGGGTAGATATATTTTCGATCTAGGTATTATCTTTATATTTGTGCTGGCGCCGTCACTAATTACAGGATTGTCAATGGGGGCAATTACTGATTCTATTACCCGATGGTATCAAAAAGCAAGCGGACAGTAATCTCACATAGGTAATAAGATATCGAACCCAGATATTCGGCTGCTTGGTAAAGTTGAGAATTAAAAAAAAATGTTTAATGTAAGCTAAAAATAAGGTAAAAAATATGACTGGTCAAATATTAGCAGAACGCTACGAAGTGCAGCGACAACTGGGAAAACAAACTGGTCGCCAAACGCTGATAGCTCGTGACTGGCAAACTCAAGAATTAGTTGTCATCAAACAGCTATTCCTTGGTGGCGATTTTGAATGGCAAGACCTCAAACTGTTTGAACGGGAAGCGGAAACTTTAAAATCACTTTCTTACCCAGCAATTCCCCGCTACCTCGACTACCTGGAAATTGACGAACCAGGCAGTAAAAGCTTTGCCCTGGTACAGACTTATGTAAAGGGGAAAACTTTGGAAGAGCATTTGCGTTCCGGGCGTACTTTTAGCGAGAGTGAGGTTAAAGAATTAGCTAAATCGCTGTTAGAAATTTTGATTTATTTGCACGAGCAAGAGCCACCTGTGATTCACCGGGACATTAAACCCAGCAATATTTTGCTGCACGGCAGATCCGCCCACACTGTCGGACAAGTTTATTTAGTTGATTTCGGTTCGGTGCAGAACCAAGCTGCTAAATTTGGCGGCACAATTACTGTAGTCGGAACTTATGGATATATGGCACCGGAACAATTTGGCGGGCGATCCGTTCCGGCTTCTGATTTGTACGGTTTAGGTGCAACTTTAATTTATTTGGTAACGGGTTTGCATCCCACCGAACTGTCGCATCAGGATTTAAAAATTCAATTTGCCGATCGGGTTTCGCACCTCAATCCTAGTTTAATTGATTGGCTGGAGTGGATGACAGAACCTAGTTTGGAAAAACGGTTATCTTCGGCTGGAGAAGCATGGCTATCGCTCAAAAATCCCCGCCCGAGCGACAAAATGCCTGTGGCATTGCAGCGGCAAGGCAGCGCTATTAAACTGACAAAAAATTCCGAGTTGGTAGAAATTATAATTCCGCCATCAGGAGTCGGTTTTGGTTTAACTGCTCTGCTTTCGGTTGTGATAGCTCTGAATATTCCATTGTTCGTAAATTTTTTGAGCGAACCAGAAGAATATTTAGTATTTTTAATAATAGGAATTTTATTTTCTGCTGTAGGAGTAGTAAAGTTTCTCGATATGCTATTTTTGGAAGTACGTCTCAGAATCGATCGGCAGCAAATTTCCTATGTCAACAATTTGCTCGGGTTGCAATGGGATTGTACCCCACCAACTCCCAGAGGTGATATTCGTCAGTTAGAAATTGAACAAATTGAATCTACTATTCCGTTCACGCGGCAGAAATTGAGGAGAGTTTCTTTGATAGTTCAAGCCGGAGAACAAAAATATCGACTAGGAGAGAAGCAGAAATTAAATGAAGCAGAAATCGAGTGGCTGGCAACAGAACTAAGCCCGTGGTTGGGATTGAAAATTCAAAGAACTTTGACAGACGGTAAAAAAAAGATATCGATGTGAAAATATCTCCCTCGCCCAAACAAACCATTGCCCCCTCAAACTGTGGGATGGGCGTCCCGCCCGTCCGCTATATTTTCCCAGCAGGCGGGACACCCTACAAGCATCATCCTCAAATTGTGCAACGCCGATCGCCCCCGCTTTCGGTCAATCTCATGCAGCCGAAAAGCCCGATCGCCCGTAAAATGCTATCAAAGGGATTTGGCAAGTAGCACTCATCCCAATCATCTGTTAACTTGGAGATATTGTTGTGGACTTATCGCTAATTCCGGCACAGCCGAAACCAGGACTGCTCAACGTCCTCATCGAAATTACCGCCGGTAGCAAAAACAAGTACGAATTTGATAAAGACTTGCAAGCCTTTGCTCTCGATCGGGTGCTTTCTTCCTCTGTCCAATATCCGTGCGACTACGGCTTCATACCCAACACCTTGGGCGACGACGGCGACCCCCTCGACGCTATGGTGATGATGGATGAGCCCACATTTCCAGGGTGCGTGATTCTCGCCCGTCCGATCGGAATGCTAGAAATGATCGATGGAGGCGATCGGGACGAAAAACTGTTGTGCGTTCCCGACAAAGACCCCCGCTATGCTCACTATAAGTCCCTCAAAGACGTAGCGCCCCACCGCTTGGACGAAATAGCCGAATTTTTTAGAACCTACAAAAATTTGGAGAAAAAAGTCACAGAAATTCTGGGTTGGCAAGATGTCGAGCTAGTAATGCCGTTAGTCGAAAAGTGCATCGCAGCCGATCGTAAATAAGCCCGCAGCCCGCACTCCTCGACTGCAACCCGACTAAAAACTCAGGAGGCCGAACTTAAGGCGACCGCTGCACGTCTAGGGATGCAGTCGAGGAACGGGTAGCTAGAATGTCAAATCAGTCGTGAATGCCGAGTCACCGGAACGGCATTCCTCAAAACCCCGCCCCGCCCCCAATCTTGAAAAAAATACTACTCCTAGAGTAATATGAAGCGCAAATTCTACCCCTGGGGAATGCGTTCTACGTTTGAGGAAATTTTACCCTAAGACTCTTGTTCGGCGCTATCTTAATCTCAGAACACAGAACAAGCTCAACAGCCCACAGGGTACAAAAAATAATCTCTCAAGCGTGACATCTCCTACAAGTATTAGGCACTCGAATGGTTTCCCGATCAAGCGCTTGATTATAGTACAGATTGCTAACAAGTAAAAACTAAAAACTAAGATTTCAACTCCTAAATTCCTGCCCTCAAAGCTAAAAAAAATGCCAGATTCCGCACCCTCTGTACCCAATCCACAGCCTTCCGATCACAAAGCCACTATGGAAAATAGTCCTTTGACCGAGTTTGTCGTTCAGTTTTGGGGTGTGCGGGGCAGCATCGCCACCCCCGGCACCAAAACACTGCGCTACGGAGGCAACACCTCCTGTGTAGAAATGCGCTTGGGCAAAAAACGCCTAATCTTTGACGGTGGCACTGGCCTGCGAGTTCTCGGCCTCAACCTGCTGCGGCAAATGCCGGTGGAAGCCCATATGTTTTTTAGTCATACTCACTGGGATCACATTCAAGGGTTTCCGTTCTTTACTCCCGCCTTTATCCCAGGGAACTGCTTTCACATTTACGGTGCGATCGCCCCCAACGGCACCACCATCAAACACCGTCTTGCCGACCAAATGCTGCACCCCAATTTTCCCGTCCCCATTCAGGTAATGCAGTCAGACCTCAAATTCAACGATTTGACGCCTGGGGATATTATCGAACTCGACGATGTGAAAATAGAAACGGCACTGCTCAACCATCCCAACACCGCGATCGGATATCGAGTTACCTGGGAGGGACACACGGCCGTCTACTGCACCGATACAGAGCATTTTCCCGATCGGCTCGACGAGAATGTGGTACACCTAGCTCGCGACGCGGACGTGCTAATTTACGACGCCAACTACACTAACGAAGAATATTACGACTTCAAAACCCCAAAAGTCGGCTGGGGACACTCGACTTGGCAAGCCGGAGTAGAAATAGCGAAAGCTGCTGGAGTCAAAAAAATCGTGATGTTTCACCATGATCCGGGTCACGACGACAATTTTCTCGATCGTACAGAAGCAGAGGTGCAGGCAGTTTTCGCCAATAGCTGCTTAGCCCGCGAAGGCATGAGCATACCAGTGATTTAACCAAAAATAAATTCAGAATTATGAAACAGGAAAAACCCCGCAAACGTAGCAGAGTAGGCTTGCGGGGGCTTTACTCAACGTTGCTACTATTGATAATTATCTGTTGTACCTGCGGCGGATGGGTTGCAGCTCAGACTGCCTATTCTGGCACTCCCGCGCGACTGGCTCAGGTGTCTTCGATCGAGGATACTGGAACTGTCGATCGAATTCCCGATCGCTACCAACTCGGACAGCAACTCTACCTAGAAAACTGCGCCACCTGTCACATCGGCTTACCGCCCCAAGTATTGCCAACAGAAACCTGGCGCCGATTGCTGCAAGATCCCCAACACTACGGACAAACCATCAAACTGCTAGTAGACCCGCCCCGCATCCTAGTGTGGAACTACCTGCAAACTTTTTCTCGTCCCCAAGCCAAAGACGAAGAACTCGCCTACCGAGTCGCCAGTTCTCGCTATTTCAAAGCACTGCACCCCAAAGTCAAGCTGCCGCAACCCGCAAATATCAGCAGTTGTGTTACTTGTCACCCCGGCGCGTCTCAATACAATTTCCGCAAGCTTACCGCTGAGTGGGAAAACTCTCCGTAGGGAATGCAGGACTTACCCACAGTACCTGACTACCTTGCTGAAAAAATGCAATATTAAATCTCAGATTAAGTGGGCTTATTTTCTCCTTCGAGTAAAAGCATCAACTGCTCTGCCGCAATATTAGAAGTATGCAGGGAATGGATAATTTTGGCAACTTCATTACCATAAAAAAATATTCTTATTTCGCCAATTCAACCATTAAAAACTGCATTAATTGAAACTTCTCGGCACAGAATAACTGCCGAAGTTGGGCTAAAGATTCAATATTGGACATAAACCGCCATTAAATTCATTTTTCAAATTTAACACGACATTCCAATTTAAACCACTCCAACACATCTTCGTTCTAAGTCTTTATCTGCGTCCATCCGCGTTAATCGGCTCCCATCAGCGGTTAAATTTCCAACCAATACTAAACAGGCAAAAACAGTTCTGATAAACTAATTTCAATCTCAGGAAAAGCTAGCATTCTAATCACAGCATTATCTGCAACAACTATCTCAGATTGATAGCCTCCCGGTGCAGGATTCCGGTAAATATATGCCTCGCGCGCAGCTACATCTAAAATCCAATATTCAGCAATATTTGCTCTAGCATAAATCGGAGCTTTTTCCCTGCGGTCAATTTGTAATGTCGAGTAGGAAACTTCAATTAACAGCAAAATTTCGCTAGGATTTGGGTGATGGTCGCGATAAGCACCCGGATCGATACAAACAACAGCTATATCTGGTTCCGGTTCCGAAGTTGCTAAAGTAATTGGCAACTGCACGCGAATTGCTGCTAAATCTCTTAGCAAATGTTGTAGATATCGATCGCTGCGCTGGGTTGTAGCAGCATGGGGTGGAGTTTGTGCGCTCATTTCAACAATTCTCCCATCTAGGAGTTCAATGTTATCATCCTCATTGAGAATACCAGCTTCAATCATCCGATGATATTCTTCGACTGTCCAGATTTTTTCTCTTGTTGCTGTCATAATCTTTGCCTGCAAAAGCTTACTTAATATTATATCAATTGCGAATTCAATCAAAAAACACTGATTTGTCTGGCGTTGGTCGAGATCCCTTTTGGAAGCGTTCCCAAGACTGTTTTAACTGAGCCGGCGCTGGATATTCGCGATCGTAAACCACCAGCACATTCGTCAAATTCCGGCCTGGTGGCAATAAAATCTGCCCTTGATGAGCCAAACCCACCGAAGCGCCCCCGTCCAAATTCATCGCTTCAAAACAGCCAATTGCCTGCATAACTTTAGCTTCTGCTTCCAAAGACAAACTATCAAGAAAAGTCACCAAAAATAACTTATCTCTGGAAGCCGGAAAGCCGATCGCCGTTCTCGAACCCACGCCCAAAACGTTAGAATCCTTAAATCCTTCCGACAAAGGAGATAGCCAAACTTTCCCCCCTTTAACCAATCTCGGCCCGCAAGTCAGAGAAAACCAATGTTGACTCCAATCCGGCTTACCTTCAGTTCTAGCCGTCACCATTTCCAATTGATTTCCCGCTTTAATCCCCAAAGTCGTGCCGTAATTTTCCCATCGGCTGTATTTCAGAAACTTACCCGCCGCCACCATATTTCCCAGCACAGATTTCTGCTCATCTTTACCAAAAAAAGTCCCGTTAGCAACAACAGCAGCCCGGTAACGCGACACCATGTTTTCAAAAGGTTCGTCGCCCCGCGTTACTTTAGAAGTATTTGCAAAATCTGCATTATTAGCTAACCCAACTGTGATATAAATTTCCGGGTCTGCAAGGTCAATAGTTGTGAGATAAAAACTTGCGCCAGCTACAGTTTTTCTGCTGACTTGTACAGGTTTTGCTTGCTTAGCAGAACGTCTGACAATTTGAGTTTGAGACTGCACAAAAGGAGAATTTGCGGCCTTTGGTTGAGGAGTTTCCGGCGATCTTACTATGGGATTTCTGGACAGAGTTTGAGGAGTTTTCCCTGATTTTACAACGGGATTGCTGGGCAGATGTTGAGGAGTTTGATTTGATTGTATACTGGATAAAAAAGCGAGTGACTTTTGCCACAGTTGACCTGCGAGAGTCAAGAAACTATCTCGGTTTTGGGCGATCGCAAAATAATCAGCCGCAACCCGCGCCAAAGCTATGCCCGTTAAAAATAAAAAAGTGCGCCGCAGCATCGGGCGACAACCTTCAGACTGTTTGCGTTTAGACATAAAAAAATCTCAGCTAGGATAGCGAACAGTTTCCTCTGGCTGTGACTACAATGGGCGCCTGAATTCTGAAACTAGCAGTAGCAAGGTGCGCCTAGCGCACCTCACCACGAATTCAAAACTCAAAACTATTTCCCTAGCCCGTATTCCGCATCCCCGCAGCAATACCATTAATCGTCAGCAGAGCTCCCCGCAACAATTCACCTTTGCTGTAACGCGAGTGAATTACCCCCGGAACCCCGCCACTACCGTGCTGCCGCAAGCGTTTCAGCAGCGAAACCTGCAACAAACCCAAAGGCACAATCGTCGCATTTCGCAACTGCACCGATCGCTGCAATGCCGGATCTTCGTCCAACAAACGTTGGTGTCCGGTAATAGTTAAAACCAAACCCCGAATCAAGTGAAATTCGGCAGCAATTTGCTCGAATAAAGTCTGAAAACGCTCCTTATCAGCCGGCAAAGCTAACTCCTGCACATAGTGTTCTGCAATCTGCAAATCCACCTTAGATAAAGTCATTTCTACCTTAGAAATTACCATTCTAAAAAACGGCCATTTTAAGTAGAAATACTGCAAAAGTTTCATGTGCTCTTCCGGTTCCTCCAGCAAAAACTCTTGCAAAGCTGTGCCGACACCATACCAAGAAGGAAGTAAAAAGCGGCTTTGAGTCCAGCTAAACACCCACGGAATTGCTCGCAAACCGCTGATGTCTTTTTTGCCACCGCGACGGGCTGGGCGAGAACTAATTTGCAACTGGCTGATTTCTTGAATCGGGGTAACTTGGTGGAAGAAATCAACTAAATCCGGCTGTTCGTAGATTAAATGGCGGTAGTGCGATCGCGATCTCGCCGACAACTCCTCCATAATCTCATTCCAAGGGTCGATGCCATCAAAACCAGTGTGCAGCAAACTAGCTTGAATTACCGCCGCCGCCACAGTTTCCAAATTGTAAAGCGCCAACTCCGGCAAAGAATATTTAGAAGCCAAAACCTCGCCTTGTTCGGTAATCTTAATTCGCCCGTTGATACTCTTTCCAGGCTGAGCCAAAATTGCCTTGTAAGCAGGCCCACCGCCGCGCCCTACAGAACCGCCTCGGCCGTGAAAAATCCGCAACTCTACATTGTATTTTTCGGCAACCATTTGCAAAGCCTTTTGAGCTTTGTGAATTTCCCAATTGCTGCTGAGGAAACCCGAATCTTTATTGCTGTCGGAATAGCCCAGCATCACCTCTTGCAATTTGACAGTTTGGATTGGCTCTTCGAGCTTTTCTTCGCTTTTTTCTGCTAGTTCCTGCGCGTATCCTCCTGTTAGCAAAGCTCGATAAAGTGGCAAATCAAATATTTGCTGCATTACTTCCGGCGCTTTTTTCAAATCTTCCACGGTTTCAAACAGAGGAACTACTTGAATGCTGCTAATTCCGGTTGCTGGATCGTAAAGTCCTGATTCTTTTGCTAACAGCAAAACCGCCAGCAAATCGCTGACATGGTGGGTCATGCTGATCACGTAAGTTTCGCAAATTTCCGGGCCAAACTCCTGCTGCATTTGCCGCAATATTCGGAAGGTATTAATCGTCTCGCAAGTTTTGGGAGAAAAGGGTAATTCTGCTGGAATTAAAGGGCGGCGAGTTTGGAGTTCAGTTGCGAGCCAAATAATTCGATCGCCTTCCGACATTTGATTGTAAGGCTTGGGCAAAATTTGCAAGTATTCAGCAATTTCGCTCAAAGCGTCGGAGTGTACTGTTGACTCTTGGCGGATATCTAGGTAAGCCAAATTAAATCCGTAAATTTCTACTTGGCAGAGCAGATTTTCCAAGTCCCGACAGCTCAAACCTGTTTCCACTAAATTGTGCTCGATGAGCTGTAGCTCGGTCAAAAACTCAGCGCCCGATCGATAAAGGCCGGTCATTCCGGGATGTTCCGACAAAGCTTCGCGCTCCCGCTGCAACTCGTCTCCTTTGTAGAGCCGCCAATTACGATCGCGCGTATTTTCCAGTCGCTGCTGCACGTAGGCCAGCTTCAACCGATAAGGTTCTTGGCGGTAGCGGATTGCCCACTGCTCGTAAACCTCCGGGAATTCCGATTTGTCGCGATCGAGAGATTCCAGCAATTCCGGCAGCACGTCGCTCCAGTGCAGCGACAAACTCAAAAGTTCGTTCAGCCGCTTTACCGCGCAGATGTACTTTTCTAGCACCAAGTGGCGCTGATAGCAAGCCGTTTGCCAAGTAACTTTCGGAGTCACAGAAGGATTGCCATCCCTGTCCGATCCCACCCAAGAACCAAATTTGCAAAAATTGTAACTAGGGGGTTTCAGATAAGGGTAAGAAGCGTGCAGAGCTTGTTTGAGGCGGTGGTAGAGTTCGGGAATAGCATCAAACAGCACTTCCTCGAAGTAGTGCAGAGTGTACTCCACCTCGTCAAGCACAGTCGGCTTGAACTGGTGCAGTTCGTCAGTGCGCCACCAGAGGCGAATTTCTTCCATCAGTTGCTCTTGGAGAGCCGCCGCTTCCCAGCAAGACACCGGGTAGGGGCTTGGAGAGTCTGCCCCGATCACCTGAAATTTCTCGTCAACTTGGTCTAGCTGTTGGAGAATCTTCGCCATTCGTCGCTGTTTGGTGCGGATCGTGTGGCGGACAATTTCCGTCGGGTGAGCGGTGAATACTAAGCGGATGTCCAACTGATCGATCAAGCGCTGAATTTGCTGGCTGGGCACGTTCAAGCGCAGCAGCATGGGGAACAGTTGGTGAAAAGTGCCGGCATCTCGGGCGATCGTCTCGCTGCTGTCTGCCTTGCTCAAAGCCATTTGGCCGGGGCCGGGGCCTTCCCTGTGGCGCGGGCGATCGGGGGCATCCGTTGCTTGTCCTGGCAGCTTAGAAAACATCCGCCCACCAGCATCGTTGCTGCTAGCGTAAGCTAGCTGTTGGTCTCGCTGTTCGTAGTGCTGTTCGACAATGTTGATCAACTGGAAATACAGTGCAAAAGCCCGCGCTGCGCGGATGGCGGCGTTAAGGTCGAGCTTTTCGATTAGCTGTACGACATTCGACTCGCGAAAGTGAGTGGCTTGTCCCTCGGCGGAATTGACCGATCGCATTTGTTGGAGCAAATCCACCAATTCCTGCCCGCACTCCTGTCGCAGCACCGATTCCCACAAGTCCTCTACTACTTTGAGGCGATTTCGCAGAAACAGGTCTGATTTTGAGTAAGCGGGAGAATGGGAAATAGATGTTGCATCAATAGCCTGTTCTGAAGACTGGAGGACTGAACTCATCGGGCTGTTCCTCAATAGCTGCGGGTGTCTGTGAAAATTGTATGGTTTAGTTTCGCCTAAAACACTTTTGTTTGCAGTCAAATTTGAGACAACTTATTGCAACGTAGAAAGTAGAAGGCACTTATGTACAAAGTATAAGGAAAGATTAATTTTTAGACCACAGATTGTACCTATTGTCAAGCTTTTATATCAGTTGACTGGCGATTTTAGATTTTAGACGATCGGCGTGAGACGTTCGGCGATCGGTCCGTTGAGTCGCGCTAAGTCGAACAATGTGAGATTTACTCCCAAGATGAATCTGGGAAGTTGAACTAGGGCGTTGCCCTGAGCTTGTCGAAGGGTCGAAAATTTTTATCTCTCCCCGACAGGAGTACGTGGCACAGTATCCGTTTTTGGGCGGGGTCAAAAAATTCAACTTCTAGCTGCTGCATCATTCCTTGGGCTTTCTAATCCTGTGATTGAGGAAAGTTGATCACGGGGAGGCGCGAGCCCCGAAACACTTCTTCGCTTTCAACGCCGATCGACGCAACAAACTCAGCAGCAGCTTTAGCCACCACCAACCCGCCCAGCATGGGTAAAGCGACCAAGCTCAACAAAATGTCTGAGGGAACTGGCAAATTTTGACTCTTGGGTGCAGCAGTTTTTGGCAAGTCTTGGTTTTCCGACGGCATAAATCCTTCCTGCGTATTCTGTTATCCCTAGTTTACAGGCTAGGGCGGGTTTTCTTGCCTCGTTGTATCCTAGATTGGGGCGAGCTCCGGTGTTCCTCCAAGAATTAGTGCCGTGTCGATCGCACGCCAGACAGGGGTGCGTGCCGATATCCCCTGAAGGATGTGACACAAGAATGAGAGGATACGATCGCTCGCCCCCAGGATCGAGAACCCGATCGAAGGCGCGTACAAAAGTTCGATAGTTCGAGAACCCGCCGGCTCGATACCCCAAAATGTAAAACTATCGACAATGAGAGAGATCGCACAAAATAACTGGCCCACCCCGTCGCTCGACTCAAAGGAAATTGTACCGGGTGTGCGATCGTTAATCTACGGTCTTATCCTCGTGGTGGCTTCCGTCAATTGCACTCTCATCTAAAGTAGAAAAGTCAAGTAATGATGGAACATCAAAACAGGGTAGTTCAACTTGCAAATACTTATCTCCACACAGATTTTCTGGGTTACCACCTCTATACAGAATCCGAGCTTGAGCCTGCGCCCACGTTACCACTTCTGAACGTTCCGTGTCATGGAGTTTAGAGGCAATTGTTTGCAAAGCTTTCAGTGTCAGCGCTCGATCGATTACCCCAGATAGCATCGTTGCTTCAAAACAATGTTCCATATATTCGTAGGGGATCTGCTCGTAGTCCGGGGGCGGGGCGACGCGCATCAAATGCTCGCGGATCTCGGTTCTGCGATCGAAATTTACCAGGGAAGCAATAAGAGGCAATATTGGTACTAAGACGGCGGGTGGAGGAACTTTTCGATGATATCGACGGGAATTTGGCGAAAGATAGGCACCCCTAAGAGTTTTTTCCCACTCTGTCATCGCTCTTTCGGCTTCAGGACAGCATTCGTGAAACCTGACCCATTTCTCTAAATCAATTGCCACATTCCGTCCCATCTGCTGTGCTAGCAGCGACAACGCCTTCGTGACTACCTGCCGTCTCAGTTCGCCTCGCTCCCCGTCTGGACTTCGGGTCCAATCCCTCAGGCGATAGCGAGTCTCATACTCAATAAAAGCCTGGGTATAAATGGACTGCCAGATAGACGGTTGCTCTAATAGAGCATTTGGCAATCCCAGCAGCGGTAAAAAAGGAGCTGCCCAAGGTAGAGTTGGTAAAGACAAAGCTCTCAAGTAATCCCAGCTTTCCCTATCTTTCCAAGATAATTTAAGTTCCAAATAGTTTTCTTTTGTCATAAATGATAGTGTTTGTCACTGCTGCTTAAAACGTAACTCTAACCCCAGCCAGCCTGCAATTTTTTGTAATGCGATCAGAATACCTCCTCCTACCGTCGCTCCTACCCATAAAACACCGTCTATTACCTCTGCGCCAAGCTCAATTGCCCGTGCCAGCAAGCTACTTGGGTTTCTGCGATCGGGCTGTTCAGGAGGTGGTTGTTGTGAATAGTGCTGTGCTTCAATATACTCCTTCTCCAGGTTGTAATTAAACGGATCATTGTCATTATCACAATCGTCATTGTCTTGAAACTCCTCGATCAATTTTTGTAACCTTTTTTGCTCTTTTCTGTATTTGTCTATGTGTCCGTCCCAAGAACCGGGATCGCTAGTCACAGTAGTCCGACAACCCGATAAGGGAGGAATTCGCGAGACTGGAGGATCGGTCATTTCACGACGCCGATTATAAAGATCCTGATCGTCTAAACGCAAATCGTCGTAGCGTTTTTTCAACTCTTTACCAAGAGCTACAATTTCCTGTAAGAGTTTATAGCATGGATCGTCGTCATACGGATTACCTCCACCAGACGGATTATTAGCTACATCATTACTCCCACTTCCACCTGAAGGGGAATCAGAGCCACTACTACCAAAGACCTCTTTAAACTGAGGCTCCTAAAAAATCATAGTCGGCAACTGCCAAATATCATCACTCGGCTTCGGAGGCTTCTGTAAATCCGGTGGCACCTGTTGTTTCGGCGCCTTATTCAACCGCGGCGCTTCCCCAAATGAGGGCAAATTATTCGTCTGCGTCTCTGTTCCTTTGGGATCGAACGACCCTCTTGTTGTATCATATTCACCCGGCGCATACTTGCCATCTTCCCAACTATATTTCGACCAACTCTCACTCCAACTATTCCGACCATCATCCCACACAGTCCCGCTGCGAGTCCAACTCCAACTGCTGCCATTACTCGTATAGACACCCCCTTTAGTCATCGATTCTGAGTCGTAACCGCTCACAGTTTCTGTCCAACTGTAACCTCCCTTAAAGTAAGATTTGCTGTAACTCTCACTCCAGCTAGAATACTTGGAAACAGAACTAGCTACACCCTTACTATCGTAAGTGCTTTCGCTCGACCATTTTTCGTAAGTCGAACTGCCATTTTCTGTTCTTTGGCCATCTTTATAAGTTGTGACTGTCTGTGAATTCCAAGTACGGGAGGTGTCGCTACTGTTAGATGAAGTGGAATTACTGCCCGAGGTGCTGCTGTTATTTTTAGTAGCGGTTATTGTCGATTCGTCGCTGTTGCTTTGAGTAGTATAAGTATCAGCCTTATACTCGCTCTCCCACTGAGCGTTATTTTCTGAATAATTTTGTTGCTCGGAATTAGAACTAACTTGACCCTCACTGTTGCTGCTGGAATAATTAGACTTGCTGACCGAAAAAGTATCCCGATTGTGGCTGCTAGTTGACAGCCCGTTTTGGTAATTTTGCGTGTCCCGACCTTGACTGACAGAATAATTGTTATTGCGGTTGTTTTGCCAATATGATGGGCCGTTGCTGCTGTTGGTTTCTTGAGATTGATTGACGGTGTAAGTGTCTCGATTGCTGGTATTTTTTGATGTGCCGTCATCGTAACTGCTGTTGGTATTACTATTGGCTTCCGAATAAACATCGCGGCTGTTACTGCCGATGGTTTTGCCGTCTGTTGTAGTGTTGTCCCAGGTGGAATTGATTACTGAATAGTTGTCGCTGCTGTTGTTATATTTAGAGAAACCGCTGCTACTGATATTCTCAGAATTGGATTGATTGACTTGGGTTTCTGACCCGCTGTGAGTGTTGGTGGAACTGTTGCCGTTGCTGCTATTATTCCAGTTGGCTTTGCCTTGAATTTGAGTTGTACTGTTGTTGAGAGAACTTCCGGTGCTGCTAGTATTGCGAGAGTTTGAAGTTGATTTTGACCCCCAATCGTCTTGGCGGTTGCCGTTATTAATTGCATAGCCTGTGCCGTATTGGCTGTCGGATTGGGAGAAGCTGTTTCGGTAACTGTCGGCAGTGGTATTTGTAGTTTGTTCAGGACTGGTATAATTGGTAGAAGAGCGGGATTTTTGAAGAGATGAGCTTTGGTCGTTGCGAGTGCCTTCGTATTTAACTCGGCTGTAGTTTTGCTGCGATTGATTTTTGTTTTCGACTGAGTTTTGGGAAAAGTTTTTGCTGGTGTAGGTAGCAGCATTTGTGCTGGAATCGCTGGTGGATTCGTTAAAATAGTTGCCCTGGCTGTTGGAGTTGACGGTGCTTTTATCCCAGCTTGATTCTGTGTTTGAGAAGTGGCTATTGGTTTGAGAGTTGGTGATGGTTGTGCCGTCATAGTTGTTGCTAGTGGTGGTTGTGTTTTGGGGTAATTCTGTGGTGTAGGAGCTGGTGCCTTCGTTGTAGTCTCCGGTTGAGGTGCTGGTGGTTTTTGGTGTGTTGGCTGGGGGGTTGGTTGCGGCCGGTCTTTCTGAGGGTTTGGCTGTACTATTCGGAGAGTTACTGACATTTGCATCGGCATCAATCAGCGATTTTGTCAATTGTTTGACGGCTGCCAATACAGGAATTGTGGGGATTGTTTCTGTGGCGGTAGCAATTGCCGATTCGCGATTTAAGATTCCGTATCCTGTCCTTTCATCCCATCCGGGTACGTCAATGTCTGTTGCTGTTTTTAGGAGGATGTTTTTGATTTGTTGGTAGCTGAGGGAGGGGTTGGCTACCCACATTTGGGAGATGGTGTTGGTGACTTTAGCAGCAGCTATTGATGTACCTTGTTTTGTTTTGGTTGTTGAAGATTGTGCTGTTTGTGTAAGGCTTGTTGGTGCTAGGATATCTAAGCCTTCTCCGTAGCTGGAATAGGCAGCTCGGTTGTTGTTTTCTGATGCGCCGACGGTGATGATGTTGTCGTATTCTGTGGAGGCTTGTCCGAGGGCGGATGCGAGCTCCCCTTCGTTGCCAGCGGCTGCTACAATCAGGATGTTGTTGTCAAGGGCGTATTTAAGTGCTGATTTTTCTTCGGCTGTCAGTTTGTGCCGTGTGGTTTGTGTGCCGTCGGGATTGATTTGGGTTAAGTCGAAGCTGAGGTTGACGACGGCGTTGGGTTGTTTTGAAGCTTTTGCGGTGTCTACAAATTCTATCAGGGATTGCTGCCAGTTGCCGCTACCGATCGCTCTTCCCAACCAAATCGGAGCTGATTTTTTGGTGTCGCTTTGATTGTTGGAGGTGCTGATAATTCCTAAAATTGTGTCGCCGTGTTGTTTTTCTTGATTTGGTTGCAGTAGGGGATTGTTGTCGCTGTCTATTAAGTCTTTTCCAAGGATAATTTTGCTGTAATCGATGTTGGGATTGTTGGCTACAAAGCCGGTGTCGATGATTCCGATTAATGGTTGATTTTGTTGGGGGAGGTTGGGGGTTGTTTCTCGTTGGGTTTCTGTGTGGGTGACAGTGTATTCGTTGATATTTGTTTGGGAGTCGCTGTCAGTTTCCGTGGCGATTTCGGAGTCGGCGATGATATTTTGTGAATTGTCTGGCTGATTGTTTTTGTCGGATGGTATTGCGGGAGTAATTACGATTTTTTCGGAGTCGCAGTCGGGGTTTACATATTCGTCGATGGTTGTTGGCGGCTGATTGTCACTGTCGGCGATGATATTTTCTGATTGTTGCGAGTGATGGTTTTGGGTGACGGCGATTTCGGGAATAATAGTTTGGCTGTCGGTAACTATGTATTCTGATTCGGATGGTTGATGATTTTGGCTTGATTCTGTTTCGAGAATGTGAGGAAGTTGTTGGGCGAGTATGCTGTTGAGAGTTTCCCACACACAGTAGGGAAATTTCATCGGGAGAAATTAGCGGTAAATTGTCAGCAGTTTGGCTGGCATTTTCGAGGCTGTCGATAGGAGTTGGGGAGGTGTTTTCCATTTCCCCAGTGATAATGTCTGTGGATTCTGTTGGTATTGCTGGTATTTCTAGTTTTTCTGGTTGGATAAAGACGGGTTTTTCAATTGTGTCACCTGGGATTTCGTCGATTTCTGTCTCAACAGGATTTGTTGGGAAATTGGGAATTTCGGAAACAGTCGGGTTTTGAGTTTCTGTCGCTGGGGAATTTTCGGTTGTTGTTTCAGTCGAATTTGTCTGGGAATTGGGGATTTCGGAAACAGTCGGATTTTTGTCTTCAATTACAGGGGAATTTTCGGTTTTTGTCTCAGTCGAATTTGTCGCAGAGTTGGGAGTTTCCGAAACAGTCGGCTTTTTGTCTTCAATTACAGGGGAATTTTCGGTTTTTGTCTCAGTCGAATTTGTCTGGGAATTGGGAATTTCGGAAACAGTCGGATTTTTGTCTTCAACTGCGGGAGAATTTTCGATTTCTGTCTCAACAGGATTTGTCTGGGAATTGGGAATTTCCGAAACAGTCGGCTTTTGAGTTTCAACTGCGGGAGAATTTTCGATTTCTGTCTCAGCCGAATTCGTCTCCGAGTTGGAAATTTCCGAAACAGTCGGATTTTGAGTTTCAACTGCGGGAGAATTTTCGATTTCTGTATCAGCCGAATTCGTCTCCAAGTTGGAAATTTCCGCAACAGTCGGCTTTTTGTCTTCAATTACAAGGGAATTTTCGGTTGTTGTCTCAGCCGAATTCGTCTCGGAATTGGGAATTTCCGAAACAGTCGGATTTTGAGTTTCAACTGCGGGAGAATTTTCGATTTTTGTCTCAGCCGAATTCGTCTGGGAATTGGGAATTTCCGAAACAGTCGGCTTTTGAGTTTCAACTGCGGGAGAATTTTCGATTTCTGTCTCAGCCGAATTCGTCTCCGAGTTGGAAATTTCCGAAACAGTCGGATTTTGAGTTTCAACTGCGGGAGAATTTTCGATTTCTGTCTCACCCGAATTCGTTATAGAAGTAGTATCTGGTTTTTTGTCTTCTAACTTAGTCTCAGTTTTTGGCGCAGCATAAGCTATCAATTCTTTAGCTTTCTCTGATGTACGCCAATCGGAGTTTTTGGCAATTACATCATCCATTGAAATGACTTTAGGGGTTGCGCCTTTGAGGGAAAAGATGATATCGTTATAATCTCGATCGCTCCCTTCCCCTATCCCCATATCTTCCATGACAAATATACTGCCGCCATTGGCAACACTGGCTATTTGTCCCGGTTGAAAAGCATCGCTGGAATTAGCTGTTGCTATTGAGAATAAGGGTTTTTTGTCGCCGCCAATCCCTGGATTGTCGTATACTTGCTGTATTGTGCCGTTGGGAACTAGGATGATACCAAGTTCGTCTCCCGGAGTCATTGCGAAGGTTTTGATGCCTCGGTATTCCCCGATATTGAAGTTGTTTTCTCCCTCGAAACTAGAGAATTTCGCTGCTTCTGTACTGTCAGAAATGGCGATATAACCGAGTGAGGAGTTGCTTAAAGCGCGTCTGGCTACTTCTTTGATCAATGCTTCGGAATCTGGAACAAATTCCTGCATTCCTTTGAGGCTGATAATTGCTAATTCTCCTTGATACTGGCCTCCATCTGATAGGTAATCAAGCTGATGTTACCTGTTTGGTCTGCTTGGAAAATGCCGGAGTCGAAAGAGATGTTATTGCGAGTTGCTGGCTTTGTTGTATCGCCTGTGATTGCGTCGGTTTGAGTTGTAGATGTTTGCAGTTTTTCAGGAATGCTGTTGGTTGTTGGTGTTAAATCTTTGTTGAGGATGAAGGCGTCTATCTCTGCTTGTTGGGGAGATATTTCTGGGCTTTGATCGAGGATTTGGTTGTTTGATTGTAATAGTTCAACGCTGGGGTTTGTGGAGGAGGTTTCGTTAACTGTTAGGAGATTTTTCGGGGGAGAAGAGTAATTATTGGTAGAATTTGCTAGTTGCAAGTCTTCTGCAATGTCGGGAATGAGAGAAATATTAGCAGTTATTTTTGGGTTAGATGCTTCGATTGGTGACATGATTTGAAGTTCGGTTTTTTGATGATGAAACTGACTAAAATTATGCCGAAGTTGAAGATGTTAATCTTGAAAATTTCGCAAGCAAAGCGAGTCCAGACGCTGCTGGAATTTTGGTTGTTTTATTGAGGACGCAAGCTGCGATATGGACAGGTGAAAACCTGCCGATGCGGCTGAAAAAAAATTGATGTGATGGAAGAATTTGGTTATTTTATTGCTACCGATACATTTGAGAATATCAATAACTTTTATCGATCGCAAGCGGTTTTCGCCATCTTGAAGTAAATTTTATGGAAGCTTTAACTTACTTCCGTACCCTGAAGTGTCACGCTACGAATTGTGGGCTTTTGACAACTTTGGACTGGCGATCGCCAAACTGATTTTTTCGTGCGGTGTATAAAAAGTAACTTAATTTGTTCGCAAAAATATGAAAAAACCGATCGCAATAGTAAAGGCTTTGGAAACTAGGTTGTACAGTCCTGGACGCAGACACACTATATGTAGTGTGGTGCGATTCCTAATAATTACTAACGACCAATTACTGATGACTTCGCCTAAGTGAAGCCTAATATAAGCCAAAATACGGACGAAATGTGCTATCTGTAGAAGACGAAAGCAGCCTTGACGAAATTTAAAGTCCCATGTTGAATGCGAACGGGAGCATATTGGCAGACAATCGATCGAGCGCGTCGCAGTGGGCGCAAGAAGCTTTAGGGCTTCGGGAAGTTCAAGTACAAGCGCGTTTGCGGGGAAATCACCTGCACATTTTGTGCGAAGCAGCGCAGTGTCCGTCTCAAGAATTGGTGACGGCGAGATTCACCAACGCCCTCGAACACACTGATTTAACGCGACTGCTGCCCGATCGACCTAAAATTTACCAGTTGTTTCTGTGCGGCCGCAAAATCGGTTCCCGACAAAATGACTGGACAGTCCGGCTCGATTGCAGCAGTCCCAAGCGACAGCAACAGCCACAGCAACCGGAACCAAAAGTTGCCGAAGTGCCGCCACCAGCGAGTTCCCCCGACGAACCGCCAGCCAGCCCTAAAAGAGGCGGATTTTTCGGCAAATTTAAGAATGACAACCAGAAACTCAAACAGACACCAAAACCGGTAGAAACATCAGCCCACGCGCCGCAAGTACGGGAAGAAATGGATTTTGACGCCGAAAGTCTGCCCATCGCCTCCCGGATTCAATACCCAGAAGTTTTTGAAACTTCCCCCGTGACGATCGACACTTCGGCTGCTGCGACGCGGGAAGTTGTCGGTTCCGCCATTCCCCCGCAGCAGAAAGCGAACCGTGGCGCGGTGGCTTTGATTCAATCCCCCGAAGCTGACTCAGGCGAGGGCGATCGCGATGGAACATTGACGGTTTCGCCGGAAACGTTGGCGCGCCGGGGCTATCCAGAGGCGATCGCCAGCTATCTCAGCGAAATCCTGGGGCCGATGGGAGTTTCGGTGAAAGTAAGCATTCGGGAAAAAGAACTCAAAACCAGCCGAGAAACCCTGCCGGTGAATTCACCGGAAAATATCAAGCCCAAAGAACGCCGACTGCTGGTGCTGTGCGAGTCAGCTTACAGCCCCGACCCCTCATTGCTGGCCGAACCCATCGCCAGCAGGCTACGGAAACTGCAACTAGAGGATTTCCGGGAAGCCGGGATCGCCAGCCAAGTCAGCGGCGAAGCGAAGCCGGACTGGTTGCTGCGGGTGGATTTGACTTCGCCGGACAAAATTCTCAAGGAATGGGCCAGGTGGGGAGACGTACAGTCGATCGCCAAACTGCTAAATCAACACTTGGCTGCATCGAGAGTCGAAGTGCGGGCAACCCTCAAAGAAGCAACCCTCCACCTGTTTTGCAGCAAAACTGCCAAAAAAGGACAAAAGCCTAAACGGCAAGAATACCCCGACAAGCAGCAAACCACCGAGGCGATCGCCCCTTTGTTAGCCTCCTTTGCGCCCCAAGGCATCCGCGCAGCTACTATCTACGGCGTAGAACCAGCCAAGGACTCTCAGACGGCGCCAGAGTCACCCGTGTGGATAGACTGGGTGGACTTGCCTGCCGCCCACCACCCCGACTTGGCTGCGAACGCTAGAACGCTCGCAGTCGAGGGCGACCAATTGGCTCTGACTTTTTTATTAAACAGGTTGCTCAACCCCAATCTCAGACGCAAGCTCGAAACAGGAGGGATTCGGGCTGTCGTGCTGCAAAAAGCCGACGTGCTGCACGTCATGACAGAAGCTCTGACTTGCCCTTCTCAGTCGAAGGTAGGCCCGCCGGTGGCGAAATTTTTGCGGCACTTACAAATTCCGGGGGTGGCAGGGGTGCGAGTCTACGGACGCCGCGCCGGCCAGAAACTGCCCCTGTGGCGCTACGCAATCGACCTCAGAACGGCTGTTGACGAGGAATCAGCAGCGGCACCCGCACCGGCTCCCTCCCAAGTGGCTGTGTTGGAAAAGGAACCGGTGCCGGAGTTTGCGCCGGCGGAGGATGGGAGTTTTTCGGGTTTGGGCGACAATTTGGTGTTCGATGCTCCGATGCCCAACTCCTGGCGGCCCCGCTTCAAAATCACACTCCCCGGATACAATCTGGGCGAGAAGTTAGTTCAAGCTGCGGTGCAACCGCTTGTCGCTTCGGGTTTGTTTGTTCCCAACGATGGTTTATCAACGAATGCTGCTGCGCCGGGGGGCGTGAGAGCCGATCGCGCGGCGGGAATGGCTTTGATTTGGGCGATCGCTGGCTGTTTGCTGACTTTCAATACCGATTGGCTCCTCGGTCTATTTCTGCAATCTGCGGTAGTCAGTCAAGCTCCTAGCGCCTCGGAAGTTTGTAAGGGGCCAAATTGTCAAAATTCATCCCCCAAGGCTGTGGACGACGTTAAAGCCCCACTTCCGAAGGAAACCCCGAACCCCGTTCCCCCTGCTGAGGAGGTGAATTTGCCTCAAACTCCTTTGCAGCCGTCGCCGTCCGCGAACCGGGAAGAGGCTTTTAATGGCTCTGGGTTTACGAAACCGGGAAATACTAGCGTTCCTGTAGTTGATGTTTCTGCTCCTCCGGTGTTCCCAACTTTGAGGAGCCAGCAGCTTGACGACCAGATAGCGCGCTATCAAGAGTACATTCACCTGCACAAAAAACCGCCGGATATTTTAATTGTCGGTAGTTCGAGGGCGCTGCGGGGCATTGACCCGGCGGTGTTGGAAACAGCTTTGGCAGCTTCGGGCTACCCGGGGCTGAGGGCTTACAATTTTGGGGTTAATGGAGCTACTCTCCAGGTTGTAGATTCGCTCATCCGCCGGATTTTGCCGCCGCAACAACTGCCGAAATTGCTGGTGTTGGCGGATGGGGCGAGGGCTCTCAACAGCGGGCGGCCGGATTTGACTTTTAGTGCGATCACTTCTTCGGAAGGTTACAGGCAATTGAGCCGGGGTAGTTTTCTGATCCGCACCAATCAATTAGAATCCGAAACATCGAAGGAAAGCGCCAACAATCCGGTGGCGACTGCCACTGAATTGGTGAACAATTTGGGACAAACTCAAGCTAACGTTCAGCAATTGGTGAGTCAAAAGTTGGTTGAGGGTTCTGCAATTTACAAAAAGCGCGATCGACTCAAAGGGTTTTTGCGATCAATTGTTAATCCCTCAGCCCCTGTTGCAACCGACAGCCCCCAAACCGCAGCCCTGGGTGAACAAACAACTGAAAACGTTCAGCCCACTGCTATGAGTAAACCAGTCAGCGAGTATCAACCAAATGGCTTTTTGCCGATCGATATACGCTTCAATCCCGAGACTTACTTTCAGAAGCACCCGAAAGTATCTGGTTATTACGACTCCGACTATCAAAATTTTAAATTGATAGGCGAACAAGCTCTAGCACTCAAAAATCTGATCGAATTTACCAAAGTTCGCAACATCAATCTCGTGTTTGTGAATATGCCTCTGACTGAAGATTATTTAGACCCGGTGCGGACAGGTTACGAACAAGAATTCCGGCAATATATGCAAGAATTAGCAGCCGAAAGCGGACTAATTTTCCTAGATAATAGTTTATTGTGGCCCCAGGCGCGGGAATCTTTTTCCGACCCCAGCCACCTCAACCGTTACGGTGCTGTTGCAGTTTCTAAGCGGTTGGCTCAAGATCCCATGATTCCCTGGCCTGCTAAACAATAGTTTTGAGTTTTGAGTTTTGAGTTATTTTAGAAGTTAAAGGAGTCCAGCGTGGCAAGTGGGGCGCGGCTCTTTCAAAACTATTCTTTCCGGCGGCTAAATACTGACAATGAAAAGATTGATATTTCCTGAAAACACCAAAAATCAACAGATAAAAAGTCTCCGAAAAAATCTGCCTTTGATATTTTTTATATTATCTTTAGCATTTTTCTGTTTCAGTTTGTATAAAGGTTTCTTTTTACCATTAGCTTTATCCTCTGAGCCGCCCAGCAACGAACAAAGTAGCGAACAGCCAACTCTGGCACCCTTTGAACAGGTTGTCACAGACTCCAAAAAGTTAGAGGGACTATTTACCCTTTACCGCAATCAAGCAACTGATAAAGTATATCTGGAAATTAAACCGCAACAACTCGACAAAAAGTTCCTGTGCTTTGTGACATTGGCATCGGGTTTGGGGGAAGCGGGCATTTTGAGCGGAATGCCGATCGGCGATTTCTTGTTTCAACTGCGGCGCGTCCAAAATAACGTGCAGTTTGTGATACCAAATATAAATTTTCGCACAAGTCCGGGCGACCCGCAAGCAGGTTCCGTAGCGCGGGGATTTAGCGACTCGATTCTCTATTCTTTGCCTCTCAAAAGCATTCATCCGCAAAGACAAACTCTGCTGATCGATTTAGGAGATTTGCTGATGAGCGAAAAACGCGATTTACCAGGGGTAAAAGCGATTTTGCCGATGCTTTTGGGCGCTTCTTACTCGATCGATGCAGACAAGTCTTCTTTTAAAGATGTTAAAGCGTTTCCACTGAATGTGGAGATTGCTTCTGTCTATGGTTTTTCTAGCGATAATGACAGTGAAGTTAACTATTTACCTTCGGTTCCTGACAGTCGGGCTTTTAACCTCCGCATTCACTACAGTTTCTCGGAAGTGCCGCTAAATAACGGCTACCGGCCCAGACTGGCGGACGAGCGAGTGGGCTATTTTCTTACAGCATATAAGGACTTTTCTGACAAGAGCAGCCGGGAGCCTTTTGTGCGCTATATCAATCGCTGGCATTTGCAAAAGCAAATCCCGACAGCGCCGATGTCGCCTCCGGTGCAGCCGATCGTCTTTTGGATTGAAAATCATGTGCCTCCCGAATACCGAAACGCAATTCGCGAGGGCGTTTTGGAGTGGAACAAAGCTTTTGAAAAGGCAGGTTTTACTGAGGCAATTCAGGTCAAACAAATGCCGGATAATGCTAAATGGGACCCGGCTGACGTTCGCTATAATACTATCCGCTGGTCGAGTTCTTTTGAGCCTCAGTTTGCCGGCATCGGGCCGTCTCGCACTAACCCGCTGACGGGGGAAATTTTGGATGCTGATATTCTGTTGGATGCTAATATTGTCTGGCAAATCAAACAGGGTTATCGGTCTTTGGTGGAACAAAATAGATCGCTATCTAAGAGTTTTCAAGGGCGAAACGGTTCTAATACCAATCCTTGTCAGTTTGGGATGTATTCTCGCTATTTGAAGGTGCTAGAAAATGGGGATTTAGGAAAAAGCAGCGGGGAAAATGGTCAAGGTGGAATTGCTGATGATTTGCCGACTTTGGTAGAAAGATACCAAGAGCAAAAGCGATCGCCTTTATCGCGGTTGATGTCGAGTTCGGATATGTGTTTTGGGTTGGAATCGAGCCGCCAGTTTGCGATGGGCGCAATGTCGATGGATCTGTTGGAAAATGCAGCGCCTAGCAGTCCGACAATTGACAATTATGTGAATGAATATATCAGATATTTGACGGCGCACGAAGTCGGTCACACTCTTGGTTTGAGGCACAATTTTCATGGGAGTACGATGCTGCAACCGGAGGATTTGAACAATACTCAGGTAACTCGCACGCAAGGTTTGGTAGCGTCAGTTATGGATTATGTGCCGATTAATTTGGCACCCCAGGGAACTGTGCAGGGCGACTATTTTCCAACGATTGTAGGGCCTTACGACGATTGGGCGATCGAGTATGGTTACAAGGTGATTGGCGGCGCAAACCCGAACAGCGACTTACCAGCGCTGCAACAAATTGCCAGCCGCGCTGCGGAACAGCAATTAGCTTACGCGCCGGATGAGGATTCTGTTGATATTCTCGATCCGGCTGCAAATACCTTTGATCTCAGCGCGAATATGCTGAGGTATTCGCAATGGCAATTGGATAATTCGAGGGCGATGTGGAAGCGTTTAGAAAAGCGAATTCCGGTTGGGAAAGACGGTTATAACGAACTGCGGGTGATGTTTGATTCGGTGTTCGGGTATTATGTCAACCAAGTGATGAATGCGACTTTGTATGTGGGGGGACAGTCGTTTAATCGGATTCGCCCTGGAGATACTAATGCGAAGTTGCCGTTTGTGCCGATCGAACTTTCTCAGCAGCGAGAAGCATTAGCAACCCTTGAAAAGTACGTTTTTGCACCGGATGCGTTTAGTTTTGCGCCGGAGTTGCTCAACAAATTGGCGCCTTCGCGCTGGGATCACTGGGGAAGTCCGGCTTTGGTGTTTCCTCTAGATTACCCGATCGGCGATCGAATTACTTTTTTGCAGCGGTTTGTGTTGCGGGTTTTGCTATCTCCGATGCGCTTGGCGAGGCTGCGGGATGCGGAGTTAAAATCAGCGCCGGAAACTGCTTTGAGGTTGCCGGAAGTGTTGGATACTGTGCAAAAGGATATCTGGCAAGAGGTTTTGCAGCCGGAAAAGAAGATGCAAATTTCAACTTTTCGCCGTTCTTTGCAGCGGGAACATTTAGCAATTTTGATCGGAATGGTGCTGCGAAAAACCAGTGTTCCAGAGGATGCGCGGAGTTTGGCTTGGTACGAGTTGCGGCAGTTGCGGGAGGGTTTGAGCAAGAGTATTCGGAATTTGGATCGGAATGCGGATGCTTATACGCGGGCTCATTTGGAGGAAACGCGCGATCGCATTTCTAAAGTTTTGAATTCGCAAATTCAGTCCAATTAATCTTGGTATTTGTACCTCATAACAGCGGGAACCGCTGTAAGTCCCGTTGGTTGTAGGTGCATGGTAAAAAAAAACGATTTCTGCGTCACTGGAGCGCACAAATTAAAATTAGGGGTGAGTGCTTTTCACCAAAAAACGAGAGGGAAGCCCCTGGCTTTAGACATGGGGAGGAAATCGGTAGCGGTTTCAACCGCCTTGAATCCCCTTTCGGGGTTGGAGGGGTATGGTTGCCCCTCCGATGAGGTATGGTTGCCTCAAATTCCCATTTCTGGGTAATGTTAGCTTCGCCAATGTTTTAAGAGCTTTTTAGACTTGCGGCACTGTTTCAGTGACCTTAAAACTGTTTAACCGCAAATGACAGAGCAAGGAACTAGCTTCGCATTCCGGGGTGTCGTGACTCAAAAAACGTAGTCAATTAAGACTGAGGCTGGTCAGGATGGCTTGTTAGATTTCTCTTTCAAGCCCCTAGCTTCAGCTATGGGGTTCCTGACTTACCCCTACCATTTTTTTGGCGCTTTTTAACCTACTAAAAATTGTAGCAATAAATCACCAAAAAAACGACGCCATTTCTCCTAGAAATACTTGTCGATATTGAGGGTCAAAATCATGAATGTTCCGAGCAAATGACCTGCGCTCATGCAAGCCAGAAATGCCGGTACGCTTACATTGTTGAACAAAGAGGGGAAGGGTAAAGGCATTTTCGGCCCGACGTGGGGATACCAAATTCGGCGGCTGAGAACTAGCAATGCTAATATATTGCAAACAAACATCACTATTGGTTTTTGCCAATTTCCTGATGCTGTGTCAGCCAGAGTCGATTCTACTACTGCCAGTAAATTTGAGTTAATCATCGTGGATGCTCCTATTTTTCATAAATTATCAGAAATGCTCGATGAGATTTCTTGCCAAAAATACAGCAGGGGCGATCGCCTTTACGCAATAAATATCTGTTGCTGTCAATATTCACCGCGCCAGCGACAGCGCCCCCACCCGTAATCATCGAATTACAGCAAGAAGTCTTTTCATGCCATTCAAAAGTAACGAAAGATACAAAGGGACAAAACCATACTCGCTGCCATTTGTAACTTTTAGCCTGTCTGGCAGTGGCGGCATTTACTCACGCTGCCAGACAGGAAAGACAGCTACTCATTACTGAGCAATGTAGGTAGGCAGAAAGTGAAGTATGTCACGGAGAACGCTATATCCAGCGGCGTCCCAAAGCAAATAAGCTAAGAAACCGATCATCGCTAAGCGACCGTTCCAAAGTTCTGCTTGCGGGTTGAAGCCAAACAAAAAGGCATTCCGATCTTTGCCGTTGTAAGCATTAGCTGTAGAAGGCACGTTAGTAGGACGAGTTTCCATGTTTTTACATTCCTTAACAATGTTTCGCTTCTCATGGTAGCGGCCTAATTTCTGCTTTGCTATCTGCCTGTAGGCTCAAGATATACACAAGTCTAAAGGAGGATTTTGAAACGGAAAATAAAGTGTTAAGTTTTGTTGAGGGAGATTTTTTAAGCGATCGCCTGTATCTGTAGATACTAAATACAACTGCAAGTTGAGATGGCCGCTGTGAAAGGGTCGATCGCCCCGTAGCGACAAACAACGGCGCTGGTGACTCGACAATACTGAATCCGCGCTCTGCTAGACGCAAGAAAATTTAGTAACTTTCAACTGAAAAGCCGAACACATCGCGCGGGAGTTAATTAAAATAGGAGATAAACAGAGCGATCGGGAGAAACAGTTATCGAAACCATCTACGGCAATCTTCAAGGTTTAAAGTCCAGCCAGCTCAAGCAACTCGAAAAGCTTTACCACCAGCGACTACCGGGCGATCGTATCACCACTGCAGAATTCGCCCAGCGCGTCGCCGCCATCAGCACGGAAATAGACAAACCAATCTGCATCTACATCAACCGTCGCGGACAAGTAATTCGCGTCGGCGTGGGTTCACCCCGGCAAACGCAGATTGCACCCCTAGAATTGCCCCGCTACGGGGGAGGTCGCCTCAGCGGCATTCGCTGCATCGCCACCCACCTGAAGCCAGAAACCCCAAGCGAAGCAGCTCTCACAGCAATGGCAATTCAGCGCCTCGACGCCCTCGTTTGGCTGACACTGACCGGCGGAGGATTTCAGCGTCGCGGCGGCGGTGCGACTGGTTACATCCAAGAAACTTATCTCGCTCACCTGATACCCCAGGGAGATCAGCCAAATTTTGAGTTCTCTGTTTTGAGCGCTCAGTTAGAACCCGATGCAACTGATGAAATAGAAGAGCCTTCAATTCAAAAGTCACTAATCAAAACTCCACATTTTCCCTGGAAAATATCAGAACCGCTGAATTTGGACGAACTCGCCGACCAAGACTTTCTGGATTTGGTGGAAGGACTCGAAGCAGAGTTTGAAGCAGAGTTTGTCGCTAAGCAGGTCGATGCAGACCAAGACAAAGTGCTGTTGGTAGGTGTAATGACTCAGCACATGACTCAGTTGGAGTTTGAGGACGGGCTCGCAGAAATCACGCGGCTGGTTGAAAGCGCCGGGGGTCAGGTACTGCAAACAGTGCGCCAAAAAAGATCGCGCCCCCATCCGCAAACAGTCGTCGGCGAAGGCAAAGTTCAGGAAATTTCCCTCACCGCTCAGACGATTAGCGCTAACCTCGTGGTATTTGATCGCGATCTGTCCGCCGCACAAATACGGAACTTGGAAACTCAGATCGGTATCCGGGTAGTTGATCGCACAGAGGTAATTCTCGACATCTTTGCCCAAAGAGCTCGATCGAGCGAGGGTAAATTACAAGTCGAACTCGCTCAGCTAGAGTACGCCCTGCCCCGGCTCAGAGGTCGCGGTCAGGCAATGTCGAGACAGGGTGGCGGCATTGGTACCAGAGGCCCTGGGGAAACCAAACTCGAAACCGAACGGCGGACGATCGCCAAACGCATTTCAAGATTGCAGCAAGAAGTCAATCAACTGCTTGCTCACCGTTTCCGGCTGCGGCAGAACCGGCACCACATGGACGTACCCTCAGTCGCGATCGTCGGCTACACCAACGCCGGTAAATCGACTCTGCTCAACCTGCTCACAAATTCCGAGGTCTACGCCGCCGACCAGTTATTTGCCACCCTCGACCCCACAACTCGACGGTTGACCATTCCCGGCGTCACCGGGGCACCCCTGTCGATCGTCCTCACAGATACAGTGGGCTTTATTCGCGAACTGCCCCCCGCCTTGATCGACGCTTTTCGGGCTACCCTCGAAGAAGTCACTGACGCCGATGCTTTGCTGCATCTGGTCGATCTCTCCCATCCCGCGTGGCAGAGCCAAATTCGATCGGTCATGAATATTTTGACAGATATGCCCGTAACTCCCGGGCCAGCCCTTGTAGTTTTTAACAAAATCGATGCCGTAGATGGAGAGACTCTCGCCCTCGCCCGAGAAGAATTTCCTCAAGCAGTATTTATTTCGGCCGCCAAAGGTCTTGGGATGGAAACTCTCCGCGACAGACTAGCTCAGCTCATTCAATACGCCCTCTACCCTCGGTAAATACTTAAATATTCCTTTTGAATAGTTGACATCGGGGAATATACGTACATATACTGAGGACAGATATAGTCGAACTATGAGATTATAAAAGAGTAGTCAGATTGTGCATTCCAAAGTACAATACAGCATCTCTATTTGGCGCTCGGTTAAATAATTAATTTCCCGATGCCGCTGTCAAGGTAAAAACACTCTTTGTTAATGGCTGTAACGGCTGTTGGTTCAGAGGTTGCAAAAAGATGTTGCTTCACTCTGGGCCAACCACGGTAGGCGACGTCAATGTGAAAGAGAATAATTTTATTAAAGTGTTTGGGCACTCACCTCAAGCGCTATACTATCTTTTACAGACGTTCGCGAGAGAATACATCCATTTATGGTAAGAACTCTAAAATCCTTGCCCGTCGTACAGCGCTAATCTCTAAGACTATTTCTATTTTTCGATTTTACCACTGTTTAACTAAATAGTTATGTGTACGCCACTGGCAAAACTAGCAATTGGACTCTCTGCCACAATGGCAACAGCGTTTTACTATCTAGCTGCCGCCCCTCCGGCTTCAGCAGTAGACGTGTGCGGCCCGGGAAATTATTCTAGTGCCTGTGCCCCCAGCCAGGCATCAACAGCAACGGAACCAGAGCCGCAATTGGCGACCCAGCCGAGTTTGTCCCAAATATACACAAGCAAAACAAGCGAACCTTCGAGAAACGCAACTTCTATTCCTGAACCGGGTACTGCGATCGCAGTCCTACTGACAGGTGCAGGAATGATCTGTTCGTGCAGAAAGCGAAACAAGCAGGTTGGTCCTCAGCGCTAGGCAGGCTGATGACCAACCTGTTTGCCTTCCAAATGTCTCCGTTTTTTTAAGCGTGGGTATTTGTTTACTTAAATTTATCTAAAAAATAAAAAATTGTATAAAAAATAACTTGACATTTAGCTCGTGCGCTGCAAATAGAGCCGGATGTTGAAGGAAGAAAGCTATAGCGACTTCAGTCAGGGTAAAAACAAGGAAGAAGGCAAATGCACTTCCCGGCAAGGGTTCCAGCAATGAATAACCTCCGGTGCAACAGATAAGGTTGCTATACATAACAAAAATTAAAATATAAAAATTAAAATAAGATTGGTTAAGATCAATCCTTCAGACAGTTTTTGATAGCCAACCGTAGAATAAGGGTTTCAAGGCTCCAAGGCAAGTTTGCTACCAACGAAAAATCGAGGGTTTCAGCCTAGAAACTAAAAACAGTCCGCACTATGGTTAAGATTACAATTAAAAAATATTGTTATTGTTTGAGCGCCCCATGACCCCTAAAGTAGAAATTTACACTTGGAGAACCTGCCCGTTTTGCGTTCGTGCCAAAGCACTGCTGAAGCGAAAAGGGATTGATTTTACAGAGTACGCGATCGATGGAGATGAAGCAGCACGGGCTCAAATGAGCGATCGAGCCAACGGAGGCCGCACCCTCCCACAGATATTCATTAACGACCAACACATAGGTGGCTGCGACGAAATCCACAAACTCGATGCTCTAGGCCAGCTAGACCCCCTGCTAGCAGCAAAATGAGGCATTCCCTGTCGAATTTTCCGTTAGCCTAAATTTTCCTTCGACCAATTCTTAATTTTAATTGACAATGAAATTTGCATTCATCATCGATCCCCTCGCGCGACTAATTCCAGGACACGATACCAGCGTAGCGCTGATGGAAGCCGCTCAAGAGTTGGGTCACGAAGTGTGGGCAACTCAAGCCAACGAACTAAGCGTCATCGGCGGCAAAACCTGGGCAATGCTGAGTCGGGTAGCCCTCACCCCAGTCAAACTGGTAGATGGACGCTGGGAGGCGGCTGAGGCTTGGTACCAGGTAGAACATCCTACTTTGCAGCCTCTCGAAGCAATGGACGCAGTATTTATGCGGACAGACCCCCCAGTCAACATTCCTTACCTCTACGCTACTTACCTTCTAGATGGCATCGATCCCACTAAAACTTTGGTAGTTAACAGTCCCAAAGGATTGCGGACGGCGAATGAAAAGATGTATGCTTTGCAATTTGAGGGAGCGATCCCCGAGACAATTGTTTCTCAAAATAAGCAGGTAATTCGGCAATTTGTTGAGAAAAAAGGAGCGGCAGTTCTTAAACCCTTGGGCGGCAAAGCTGGCGAGGGGATTTTGTTTTTGGAAGCGGGCGATCGCAATCTCAACTCCCTGGTCGAAATTAGCACTCAACAAGGTCTAATTCCAGTCATGGTTCAGACTTATCTGCCGGAAGCAAAAGAGGGAGACAAGCGGATAGTGCTGTTGAACGGCAAGCCCATCGGTGCTATCAACCGTATTCCCACAGGCAATGAATTTCGCGGCAACATGGCCGTCGGCGGCCGAGTCGCAAAAACAGAAATTACCGATCGCGAACGGCAAATTTGCGCTCAGTTAGAACCCGTGCTGCAACGGGACGGACTGTACTTTGTCGGCATTGATATTATTGGCGGTTATCTCACAGAAGTTAATGTCACCAGCCCTACAGGCATCAGAGAAATTGACTTGTTTGACGGCGTTAGTTTGGGCAAACAAGTAATTGAATGGGTAGTTAGTCAGTAGTCAGTAGTCAGTAGTCAGTAGTTATTAGTTATTAGTTATTAGTTATTAGTTATTAGTCAGTAGTTATTAGTTATTAGTTATTAGTCATTGATTAGTCGTTATTAGTTATTAGTTATTGGTCATTAGTTATTGGTCGCAGCTAACAAATAACAACTAACAACTAACAACTGCCAACTGCCAACTGCCAACTGCCAACTGCCAACTGCCAACAGTCAACAGTCAACAGTCAACAGTCAACACTTAACAATTATTAAATTATGTCAAAAATTGGCGTTGCAGTAGTCGGTACAGGTTTCGGTCAAAAAGTACACCTTCCCGGCTTCCAGGCCCATCACCGGACAGAGGTTGTGGCTGTTTACCACCGGAATTTAGACAAAGCAAAGGCGATCGCCTCTACCCACAATATCCCCTACGCTTGCGACTCGATCGCCGATATAGTAGCCATCCCAGAAGTAGCGGGCGTCAGCATTTCCACACCGCCATTTTTGCATTTTGAAATGGCAAAAACCGTCTTGGAAGCAGGCAAGCATTTATTATTAGAAAAACCCACAGCCCTTACAGCAAATGAAGCCAGGGAACTTTACCGATTGGCAAACAACGAATCTCAAACCGATTTTAAAAATGGTGGTTCGAGAGCAATTGCCACAATGGACTTTGAGTTTAGGTTCATCCCCGCATGGCAAATGCTAGCAGAATTATTAGCAGCAGAATATGTGGGAGAAAACCGTTTAATTAAGATTGATTGGCTGGTGTCTGGCCGCGCTGATGCGACTCGCCCTTGGAATTGGTACGCGCAAAAAGAGCGAGGCGGCGGAGTTTTGGGCGCGACAGGTTCTCACGTTTTTGATTATATTAGCTGGCTGTTCGGCCCTGTGCAGAGGCTTTCTGGGCAATTGATTACAGGAATTTCGGCGCGGCCTGATCCGAATGATTCAGGAAAATTAAAATTAGTTGATGCAGATGATTCGTGCACGTTGATGTTGGAATTAGCCGGGGGAACTCCTTGTCAAGTTTGTTTGAGTTCTGTTACTTATCAAGGGCGGGGACACTGGGTGGAAATATACGGGAGTAAGGGTACGTTGGTGTTAGGAAGCGACAACCAGCAAGATTACGTCCACGGATTTCGCTTGTGGGGTTCCCAAGGTGGAGAACCTTTAGCTGAAATCAAAATTCCTCAAAGATTGGAGTTTCCTCAAGTTTATCCAGACGGGAGAATTGCACCGTTTATTCGAGTAGTAGATAGGTGGGTAGAAGCAATAGATGCGGGTAAATCGTTGATACCGTCCCTCAGAGAAGGGGTTTACTCGCAGTTGTTGATGGATGTGACCCAGGAGTCGAATGCTACGGGAACTTGGGTAGATTTACCGAATATAGATAAATTTTTGGGCACTAAGTAAAAGTAAAAACTCCCAAAGCAATCTCACGCAGTCGATCGCACCCCAAACCCGATAAACTACGAATAGATAAACTCAATCCAACCCTATATCCAGAGTCGGTAGTTGTGAATGGCGCGCCCTGAAAGTCCTTGCCTCAGTATAGCGATCGCTCGCCTGAGAACCGCTGGGGCAAACCATTTTGCCACTTGGGTTCTACAAGCTCCCTATCCCAGCGGGTACGTTCACCACGACTGTATGTGGCCCGATACCCTATCCCAATCTTGGAAAGCTTGGCAGGAAATGTTTTCGCCCTCCGGGACAATTCACGAATTGCCCCTAAATCCTGATGGCAGTCTCGTCTCGCCGGAAAACAACCAGAATATACTGGCAGAAACTGAACAACGAAGTCCTCAGTCGCTAGAGCTACCTCCAGCGACGCCCTCTGTGCCGCTCCACCTCGGTCAACGGGGGTGGGGCGACAAAGGGGATCAGCATCCGCCTCGGCCACCGGCAAGCTACAGCAGCCGCCTGATGCAGCATTTGGGGATTAATCTTTGGCAGTGGCTGTTTGAAGGCCCGATTCAGGGTAGTCTCCAGGAAAGTAAAGGTATCGCGATCGGGCAAAATCTACCCCTGCGAGTACGCGTAGACTTGCGCGAACCGTATTTAATTGCTTTGCCTTGGGAAATTATGCAGCCTCAAGCCGGTCAACCTGCAATTTCTCTGTCGCAGCAACTGCTGTTCAGCCGCACTACTAGCAATGTTGAACCTTTGCCACCCCTGCAGCCTGCGGAGTCGCTCAACATTTTGCTAGTTTTGGGACAAGCAGAACCCGGCCGCGGTGCTAATTCTCAATTTTCCAACAGCAATAACGGTCATTTGCAGTTGGGAGAAGAAGCACTCGCCTTAGCTGGCATTCTGGAAAGTGCTTTTCAAACCGACGACAGCGGCAAATATTTTGACATCAGCGTTCCGACTCGCGTCGATACTCTGATCGAACCTACTCCGGCGGAACTCATTTCTCGGTTGGAAACGCAAGCTTACAACATTCTGTTTTACGCCGGCCACGGGATACCGGGCCCCGACGGCGGTTTGCTGTTTTTGGGGCCGGAAACGGCGATTAATGGCACTGAACTAGCTCAGGTATTAGTTCGGTGCCGCGTGACTCTGGCGGTGTTTAATGCCTGCTGGGGAGCTCAGCCGGCGGTGGAGAGGCTGCACTTAACTAACGGCCAACAACAGGCGATCGCCCGCAGCAGTTTGGCTGAGGTACTGATCCATCACGGGGTGCCTGCGGTGTTGGGGATGCGGGACTCGATCGCCGATCGCGAGGCCCTGAGTTTTATCCAAACTTTTGCCCAAGCTTTGGCCGGACGGATGTCGATCGATCGGGCAGTCGCCGTCGCCAGACAGCAGTTACTAACGCTCTACAAGTTCAATCAACCGGCTTGGACGCTGCCTGTGCTGTATATGCACCCTGAGTTTGACGGTCAGCTAACTGAGCCGGTAGATGACCTCAAAACTGAGTTGCCTTTAAATTCTTCTACTTGGCTGGGACGGTTGCCGTCTTGTGCTTATTTGCGGGGGCGCGATCGACCAAATGCCAAATCCACCGAATCGACCAATCAGGTTTGGCCGATTCGCGCAGGTATGGTTCGAGTCGGACGCTGGGAAGAAAACGACGTAGTGATTCGAGAACAGTGGGTTTCTCAAAAACACGCCGAGATTTTCTGCCGAAACATTATCGGAGATAGCCGGGAAGAACCTAGCTACTTCTTGCGCGATTTTTCTCGCTACGGGACTCTAGTTTTGGGGCATGAGGGATGGCAGAGAGTTCACCACCAAGAATTGCTGCTACGCAGCGGGACTCAGCTAAAATTTGGCAGTTCTCAAGGTCAGATTTTTGAGTTCACTATTGAGGTTCCCAAAACTTCGGGCTACAGTGAGACTGATTGCGGAACGAATTAAGATGCGGGTGTAGCTAATGAAGGCAAGCGGCGAGTAGCACAGCAAAGTTCTGTTGAGTCTCCAGTCTGAATTTTAAAGAGTTACTTACCACTGATAGCTCGCAACTAGCTCTTGGCACAGTCCCCCTTCTGTCTTTTCCTTTTCCCCCTGAGGTATTACATCATGGCTACCCAATCTCCTGATTCTGAATATTTTCGCGACTCTCAAACTCAGGCCCAGATGGAACTTCTCGCCACAATTGTTCAGACTGATGTTGCTTACCCCTGGAATCCTGCACAGCTTGAATCAGAATCTTATTTGACTGCCCTAGAGCAGGAATTTACGCTATCTGATTCCTTCAGCGACAGCGATATTGCCCTGAAGTCGCAGGTTTTATTCTCGCAATTAGAACAAGTTTGGCTGACGACTGCTCTGCAAAAGTCTTTGCGCGAAAAATTTGCTCGCGTTCCTCAAGATTTTCTGGCCAGCATTGCTCAAAGCGTCCAAAACGCAACTGTTAAGTATCAATCTTTAGCTGACCAAATGGTAGAGTGCGTCTTAGATATTTTGCCTCAGTGGGCTGAGGAAGATTTGCAGGTGTTGGCACGTCCTTTGGCTTATGCCATGCGAGATGTTGATTCGGAAGGGGGGGAATTGGTCATGGCTACTAAAAGACCTTGGGCCCAATTGTCGGAAATAGAACAGGCGAGAGTTAGTTTGGCTGTCGCCCGCTATGCAATCTCGCAATTAGAAATTGCTGATTAGTTTTTGGATGGCTAAATTTTTGTGCTGGGATAGCGGTAATTTTTTTTAATTAATATAAAATTTATCTACCTTTAGTTAGATGTCAAATTCATCTAATTGCTAAATTCTCTGGATTGCTATAGTTTGATATAGCAATCCTATTTGATTTGTAGACAAGATAATTTTTTTTGAACTATAGCAAGCGCGCCCGACGTTTATGACTGAGATGTGGCAGCATTTTCAATAAGCTTTTTATGGGCGGCGTCGCAGAAACGGCCCACAAGAAATATTTTTTATTGTGGAACAGGCCCGAAAGCCTGTTGCTGACATTGCTACAAGATGTAAGTTAGGAGGTTCTTAATTGCTGAAATCCTTGCCGAAGATTGCTTCTGACTTCTCTTCTCGGTAACTAAAGCCTTTTTCCTTGTTCCTTCTGCTATATTTAGCCAGGTTTGGACTCGCTTAGCAGTTTGGCAACAGCAAGCAAGATGAATTATCATACAATGGTCAGAATGTTAAAAAATGTAAATATAGTAATGGGGGTGTGTTGGAATTTTCAACTGAATTAAAAAGTGGACAGCAGGAAACCCTTACTGCTGCATGCACGATCGGGACTTTAAAATTATTTTATGACAACTTCAAGATTTGATATTCAAGACTTGAAACGCCGCTTTTGGCGGATTTCGCGGGTGCCGGTGGCAACGCTAGTCGTGTTGGGGGCGGTTGCTTTCGCAGGTGCGATCGCCGGAGCGTGGTTTGCCCGTGAAGGTACAGTCAGCGGTATTTTTGCCACAATCAACACTTGGCAGCAAAACCCGCCTGTGTGGCTGCAAGTGCCTGCTACGAGCAAGATGTATTTGTTAGTGCCGACTATCGTGCTGGTCTCCGTTGCTTTAGCTGCAATTAAAATTTCGCCTCAACCGCAGAAATGGTCGCGCGCTGTAGTAGTTGCAATAGTTCTGGCTTTAACCATTCGTTACGTTTTATGGCGATCGCTCGCTACTCTAAATTTAACCGATCCCCTCAACGGTATCTTTAGTTTGGGGCTGTTTTTCCTAGAAATGCTACTGGTTTTCAACACCAGTATTCAACTGTATTTAATGCTGAGAATGAAAGATCGGCGTCGAGAAGCCGATCGCATGGCAGTTGCAGTTGAAGCTGGAAACTTCACCCCGCCCGTAGATATTTTTATCCCAACTTACAACGAACCGGCTTTTATTTTACGGCGCACTGTAATCGGCTGTCAAGCTTTAGATTATGCCAACAAAAAAGTATATTTACTCGACGATACTAAGCGGCCTGAAATCAAGTTGCTGGCAAAAGAACTGGGATGCGAGTATATAACCCGACCTGATAATATTCACGCCAAAGCTGGAAATATTAACCACGCCACAGCCCTAACGAATGGAGAACTAATTGTTGTTTTCGATGCAGATTTTATTCCCACTAAAAACTTTTTAACTCGCACAGTTGGATTTTTTCAAAATCCCGAAATCGCCCTCGTTCAAACACCGCAAAGCTTTTACAACCACGACCCCATCTCCCGTAATTTAGGTTTAGAAAATGTACTCGCGCCGGAAGAAGAAATATTTTACAGGCAAATTGAAATCATCAAAGACAGCGCCGACAGCGTGGTTTGTTGCGGTACATCTTTTGTAGTTAGGCGGAGTGCTTTAGAAACAGCGGGAGGCTTGGTCACAGATTCAATCTGCGAAGATTATTTTACCGGAATTCGGCTGTCAGCAACCGGATATCGCTTAGTTTATTTAGATGAAAAATTGAGTGCTGGTCTGGCGGCTGAAAATATAGAGGCTCATCTAAATCAAAGGCTACGCTGGGCACGAGGCACGCTTCAGGCATTTTTTATTGATTCCAATCCTTTAACAATTCGCGGTCTCAGATTCGTACAAAGGCTGTCTCATTTGGAAGGATTGCTGCACTGGTTTACCAGTTTAACCAAGGTTTTATATCTGTTAATACCTTTAGCTTATTCGTTTTTCGGCATCATTCCTTTGCGAGCAACTGCGCGGGAATTGCTGTACTTTTTCCTGCCTTACTATTTGGTGCAACTTACTGTGTTTTCTTGGCTGAACCGCAGATCGGGATCTGCTTTGCTTTCCGATATTTATTCGTTTGTCCAGTGTATTCCTTTAGCGGTGACGGTAGTGAGTTCCATGCTGAATCCCTTTGGGAAAGGGTTTCAGGTGACGCCAAAAGGAATTGCGAGCGATCGCTTTCGTTTTAACTGGAACTTGGGATGGCCTTTGATTGTCTTGTTTGCAGCTACAGCATTCAGTTTGTGGCACAATTTAAACATTCATTTAGTTAAAAATGTTGGCAGCTTACAGGCAGTATCAGAAAGTGCACATTTGTTGAAAGGCATGAGTTTGGGATGGATTTGGAGCGCTTACAACCTGCTGATGCTGGGGATTGCATTACTGATTTTGGTGGATATTCCTAAGCCGGACATTTACGAATGGTTCAATTTACGCAGGGTTGTACAATTGAATATTGGCGGTCAAAGTTTTTGGGGTGTAACCACTGTCATTTCGGAAAGTGGCGCTGAAGTTGCTTTGACGCAGTGGCCAAGTTTTGGGGTGAAAAATAAAGGCAGTAAAGAAAGTTTGACAGCAGCAGAGATTTTGCCAAAATATGCCTTTGAGACAAGTTTATCCCAGGGTAAAATAAAAGCGCTCCCTCGCAGTGCGGCAGTCAAGGCAAGGAGATCGCTAGCGCCGTCTGTTGTTGAGTTTGGCACTCAGCGTCGTTTGGCCAAAGGTTTGATTGATTGCGATTCGGCGACTCTGAAAATTCTGGAAGAGAACTATTTTATTCCTGTGGCTAAGATTGAGTTGGTGAGCGATAAATCTCAGTTGGAGTCGAGTTTTCGGGATGGAAAAGAGTGCAGTTTTGTGGAATTTCCCACTGTGCGAATTGCGTTCGATCGCCTGAACATTAGCCAGCACCGCTGTTTGATCGAAATGCTGTACTGTCGGCCGGGCCAGTGGCAGCGGCAGGAAACTCCCGGAGAATGGCGATCACTGTGGCTATTGTTGAGAATTGCTTTGAAACCGAGGGCTGTTTTTGAGAGGAATAGGTCAGTTAGGCCGATCGGAGTTTCGCAACTTTAGAGGGAATTTCTCCTCGTTGGGAATTTTTCACGGCAGATATAGCAATCCTTGCAGGAGTCGTAAATTTTTTACCCCACCCCAACCCTCCCCGAACTTGCTCTGAGTCCGTAAGAAATTCACAAATGATGTGAGGATTGCTTTATCAGCAGATGAAGGCTGAGGGATTTTTAGAGAATCTTACCTCATCTCTTTTAAGTAATGGTGCAAAAATATTTATACATTTTCAGTTAGCAAATAGAGAAAATTTTCAAGATTTGGATAGATTCTTGCGGTGGTTCTGCGCCAATGTCGGTTTGGGTTTGCAACTGGGCCATCAAATAGCAGAATATTGGGAGTAGCTATTTGGCAGTCAGGTTAGCTGCAAGATGTACTTCCAGCAGTATTTGCTACTCTCAACAACCAAACTTTTAGTGTTATACCATTTTTATAAAGTTATGCTAGACTTATCTGAAAAATAAAGGAAAATATTAAAATGTCTGGGCGTCCTCATATAACGATTACCGAATCTATAGAAGTATTGCTAGAGATTCGGAAACAACA